>Ga0315281_10003924_pt1 | contig 21700 bp, 25 predicted proteins | sample YL17G07_0_MG_FD_204540 | JGI IMG/M metagenome (GOLD analysis project Ga0315281, IMG submission 204540) | Sediment microbial communities from Yellowstone Lake, YNP, Wyoming, USA - YL17G07_0 | ecosystem: Environmental > Aquatic > Freshwater > Lake > Sediment | place: USA: Wyoming | collected... | reverse complement strand
CTTCTCTGTGCCATTTTCTTCGTATTGGCTGTCATAATCAACTTTTCTCCTTCCCGCCTTCTACTCTAATTTAACATATTGGAAGTGTCTCATGTATATTGGCACAGAGGGGATAACGAAATTGGTTATGCAAACTGGAGCTTTTTTTCCATTGGTTTAAGCACATTTTTGAATAAGCGGGATGCCTTAAATATTTCTACTCCAATTAGGCTGCCTTTGCTGTCAAGTTCCATATTCACGCCAGTAGTTAATTCAACGATTTCTGCTTCCTGCCCCTCTTTTGCAAGGTACAGGATGTCTTCTTGCTCATCATAAAAAATCTTGAAATCTTCCATTATACTTTCCTCCATCTTCCAGATTGAATATGATTATCTTTTTGCCCTTCCTTTAAAGGATGTATAGTCAATAACATAATATTCATATCCTCATTCCTATATGCTACCATAATATCTCTTTCTTTGTCATATAAGATTGCCTTCATTACAGCTATTGTATGTCCTGTTTCAGAGTCAATAAAACGTTCAGCTGCATTATTGTATATGTCTTTAGGCAAGTCGTAATTAATATTACGCATAGCTATTCTTACTTCTATATGCCTTGAATATTTAACCTGCATTATTAACCTTTCCCTTCAAAAAAACTTATCGTATGAATCATCTCCAACATACTTGATTATTTTGCTTGAAGACTTTAAAATATCTTCAAGATACATGATGTAATTTCTACGCATAAATAGTCTCTTTAAGTATATCTTCTTTAATCTCCCGTCTCAAGGCTGGAATAGTTACCAAATCAACTTTTTTATCAAATAAATCTTCAAGAAAAAACTTCAACTCCATAAATCCATCAAATGTCTTACCCCCCCCTCCTCAAAATCCACCAAGACATCTATATCGCTATCTACCTTCTGCTCCTGCCGCGCAAAAGAACCAAAAATACCGATTTTCTTAACCAGATATTTTCGTTTTAATAAATCTTGCTGACCTCTTAGGATTTCAATCGCCTTCATTTTAACCTCTATTATTAATTGAGACTCTTACCAAAGTATTAAAACAAACTATTAATTTTCATTTAAAATTTTTTGAAAGAAAATATCAACTTTTTTATGTTCATCAAATGTATTTATTTTCCCAAAATATCCAAATACTCTCTAAAGACAAAGATACGATTGCGCCGATATCCGGTTATTTCCTTTAATATTCCAAGCCTAACAAAATCTAAAATCAAATCATTGGCTGCCTTGAGAGAAAGTCCTATCATCCTTGTTACCTCTTGAGCCGAAATAACAGGCTTTTGAAAAAGTACCTCAAGGAGTCTTTGAGCATTCTTTGTCTTTCTTCCAAGTGTAGGAATTCTTTCTATTGTTATTCGCTCTTTTATCACCAAAATATCCTTTAATAACTGTACAGCTTCAATTGCAGTTGTTTCTACCGCATCCAGAAAAAAATATATCCACCCCGATAAATCATTCTTTTCACGTACAAAGGTTAATTTATCGTAATATAAACCCTTATTTTTTTCAAAAAAATCAGAAATATATAACAAAGGCTTATCAAGTACTCCAACACTTACAAGATACAATGGTATTAACAGCCTGCCTGTCCTGCCATTACCATCCAAAAATGGATGTATTGTCTCAAATTGATAATGGACAATCGCAATCTTTATTATATGTGAAAGAGAAATCTTATCATTATTTATAAATTTTTCTAAATCTGACATCAAATCATTCAAATACTCAACGCTTGGAGGTATAAAAACGGCATCCTTTAAACTACTCCCGCCAATTCGATTTTGGATACTTCGAAATTCCCCAGGACTTTTTTTATTTCCCCTGACATGAGAAAGTAGTATTCTTTGTATCTCTTTGATTAAACGATTAGAAATTGGGATTTTTTTTAGTTCTGATAGCGCAAAATTCAATGATTCTACATATTGCTGTGTTTCACTCCAATCATCCCTATGCTCGGGGTCAATATCTAATTCATTAGAAAAAGCCTCTTCAATATTAGTCTTTGTCCCTTCAATACGATTTGAGGTTAAAGCCTCCTTCATTACATACGATTTTATAAACAAATCAATATTTGGCACAAATTTTGATAAAGAATCAAGCCTCCCTAAATGCAAAGACACTGTCTCTAACCGCATTTGCATCTTCGCCTCTCCCATAATCCATGAATGATTAATCGCCTCTGGCAGGAAATATTTATATTCATAACCTTGTTGATATTTACCAGATACAAAATCTTTTATATTCATTATGTATTCTCACCAAAAGTAAATTATAGAAATCCTTAATTTACTTTAACCCTTGAAAGTAAATTATAGGAATCCTTAATTTACTTTAACCCTTGAAAGTAAATTATGCAATTTTTTATTCTACTTAAAGATTTTAAAATGTCTTCAAGATTACAAGATATAATTTATAGGCATATTCAGTCTCTTTAAGTATATCTTCTTTAATCTCCCGTCTCAAGGCTTCAATTGTTACCAAATCAACCTTTCTAGCAAATAAGTCTTCAAGTAAAAATTATAAATCCATCAAATGTTTTGCCGCCTTCCACAAAATCCACCAAGATATCTATATCACTGTCATCCCTCTGCTCCTGCCGTGCGAATTAACCGAATATACCGATTTTTTTAACCCGATATCGACGTTTTAATGATTCTTCCTGACCTTTTAATATCTCAATAGCATCCATAATGCCACCATTATTATTTATTATACCATTATCTATCCAAAATTATCCATATGCTGTCGAACTTTAAGGTAAATTTCCCTCTGTGTCAATATCTCTGTTACCACTTGAGATTTACGTTTTCTAAATATTTTTATATTTTTTTTGTCGTTAATGATATAATAAGACATCAAGAATTGCAAATCTGACTAATCTAACATTTATAGTTATGGTAAGAATCAAAATATGGACAATCTAATAGACAAAAAAATACTTGGCCGCACTAATCTTTTAGTGAGCAGACTTGGTCTTGCCTCTGGCTATGGCATTAACGCATATGGGGTGCAAGAGGCATTTAATGAATATGGAATTAATTATTTTTTCTGGAGTTCGCCTCGTAAGCATGATTTTGCAAATGGTATTAGAAATTTAACAAGTACAAACAGAGACAAAATAGTTATTGCCATTCAAACATATGATCATTTAGGTATATTTATAAATTATTTTGTAGAAAAGGGACTAAAAACGCTTGGAATTGATTATGCTGATATCTTGATACTTGGCTGGTTTAACTATGTTCCAACACGTAAAATAATGGAATCAGCGCTTAAACTCAAAGAGCAAGGAAAGATTCGTTTCATTGGCGTATCAGGGCATAATAGAAATGTTTTTAGGACAATGGCTGAAATGAAAGAACTTCCTATTGATGTCTTTATGATTAGATATAATGCGGTTCATAGGGGCGCTGAGACTGATATCTTCCCACATATAGCGCTCAATAATCCGCAAGGTATTGTGACTTATACTGCAACATGCTGGAGCAAACTCCTTAAATCAACTAATCTGCCAAAAGGCTGTCAGCCATTGAATGCTTCAGATTGTTATCGTTTTGTTTTATCAAATCCTCATGTAGATACATGCCTATTTGGTCCAAAAAATATTGATCAAATGAGAGAGGCATTAACTATCTTTAAAAGCGCTGCTCTTACAGATGAACAAATTAAACACATTATAACCATCGGAGATTATATTCATGGGTAAACATTCTAATATTTGTTTTGTAAAAGCTTACCCTGATTTTTACAGCTCAAAAAATAGACGGTTGAAGCCCCAATAACGCAGAAAATGCCGCCTGACTGTAAGGCGTGACCAGAACCAACCCTTTGTGCGATAAGACCCATCCAAAAACTTCCAATTGGCATGCTTCCGCCGAAGACCAATGCCCAAATGCCCATCAGTCTTCCTCTAAGGTGATCAGGGGATTGTGTTTGGATGATACTATTTCCGATGGAAAAACATAATATGATGCCGAACCCCGCATCCAGCGTTATTTGCCTCAGATTGTTGTAATATTTCTTCTGAGTTCTCAGTACTCAATCATCCACCCTGCTTAGTGTGAACCACATCCACATCCACATCCGCCAGAAGATGTATCAAAACTCATGTCTTTTGTCTCGCTAATACATTTAACAGTTTTTGCACCGCAGTCAGGGCAAATATTTGGTTTTTCGCTAATATATGTTGCCTGAAAATTACTATTACAACTTGAACAAGTAAAACTTCCTTTGTATGCTTGCATATTCTGCTCCTTTTGGTAAAACTCTTATTTTAGCTTCATTATCTAAGCCATATGGTGTTATCTGATATTATTATATTATATTTTTCTAAACAAATCAATCTATAAAAATGAATATCTATTGAGCCTCTTGCAAAAGTATTTACAAGAATAACTTACTTGTCTTTAGAGACGTAGGGGCAGGTCTTGTGCCTGCTTTAAGTTCGGTATAGACAATCAACACTGATACCACAACAACAGGGCAGGCACAAGACCTGCCCCTACGTCTCTGTGGTGAATTCCTTTTCTTTTTAATATGTTTTTTTATTACTATTGCAAGAGGCTCTATTATATTTAGGAAATCAAGTTATAAATTTGAAAAGGGAATGAATAGATATTATTTCAGGTTGGTTGCAGACAGGAGTGGCTCAAGATAATATCCTTAAAGTCTGAGAGCGATTGATTACGCCCCAGAGTTTTATCATTTATTTCAATAAAAGGCGCAATTTTGGGAGACATATTTTCAGTATATTTGTCTTTATGTTGATCAATTTGTTTTTGCGATAGTTTAGGATTAAGCGTTTGCAGTATATCTTTTGTAAATTTTTCTAAATATTCTTTTGCACCTTTGCCTCCCATTACAGGCTCTACAATTAAAGCAGTATTGCCTTTTTGAAAATCTTTGATTAATTTTTTTATTTTAGGCTTAGTTAATGATGTATCTCTACAAATTTTTTTATCATCATCTTTTTTTACAACATAATAACAAAAAATACCTAAGCAATCTACTAAAAGCCAAGCCTCTATTTCATTTTTTACGATAACAAGAAATACCTTATCTTTAAATTCTGGGTCTAAAACTATATTGTTAGCTTTAGTGATATATGAATTTAGTTGTCGCTTTCTTAGCGCATTTGATTCATTCCCATCATAGTCAACTATTATAATCAGACATTGACTGACCTTGAGATAATTCTTAATCTGCCGTTTTAAGACATTTTCACTATTATTACTCTTTGATACTGCGCGATATTCTTCTCTGCCATATGATTGAACTTCTATACCTTCTTTTTCTTTGCCATAAAATTTAATAATTTTTTCAGCAATATGTTGAACAACTTCAGCATCATTATTAGATTCAAAAGTCCATACAATAATAGTTTTATTTTCCATGTAATTATTATCTAAAGATATCCTTTAATAGTCCACTATCAAATATTGCGCTGCCTATACCAAAATCTATTCTCCAACCGTCTAATGCCTCATTATTTTTTAATAAATCTTCTAAATCAAGAACAATCGTACCTTCTTTTGGCTTATTTATCAATGGGATAACCTTAATATCATCGGAAAAATCTGGAAATGAATTAAGAAATTGAGAACTGTGCGTAGTGATTATCACCTGAGTTTTTTTAGACAGTCTATAAATAATATCTGCAACATACTTTAATGCCGCAGGATGGAAATTCCTCTCTGGTTCTTCTATAATTATTAAAGATGGGATTTTGGGTGAGTTAAGTAATACAGAATATCCCAATAAACGCAGTGTTCCACCTGATGCTCCACTTATAGGAATGTCTTTTTTACTACTTTCACCTAAACCTGCATCTATATAAAATTCAATTACTCCACTTTTTCGTTTTATTGGATAAATTCCAAGTTTTACTGTTTCTTTTAATGATTGATTGATAGCATCAAAACGCTCTTTATCAAATTCTGCAAAATAACTAAGTATGTCTTTAATATTATTACCAGACCAGTTAAGATAAGGAATCTCTGAATATACTTTTTTCTTAAATGAAATTTTATTTTTTGGATCACCTAACATTCTATTAATATCAAAATCATAAATATTCCAATCAGCAATAAATTTTGCAAGGGCGTTTGTAATTGGTTTTTTACCATAGTTACCTGCTGACTTTAAAGCTAAATTTACGCCTATATAAATTAATTCATTATTTCCATCTTCATCAGTTACTTTCCCCTCACCATTATTAATTGAGATAACATTAACTTTATTTACCTTTAAATTTTCAACCGCAATAATATTTTGAGGATTATCTACTATCTCTACCTTATATTCAGTAGAAATTTGATTTATTTCAGTCTCTAACTTATAAGAAATATTTTTAGCTTCACCTGCCCATAAAATAATATCTCTAATATAATCATTAGATGGTAGACGTTCTCCATACAACATTGAACTCAAAAGATTTAATCCTTGAGCAAAATTAGTCTTTCCACAGGCGTTTGGTCCAACCAATATTGTCAAACCTTTAAAAGAGATCGTTACATCTCTTAGGCTCAATAGGTTTTTTATGTTGATTGATTTTAAGAATGGTTCTTTATCATTCATCTTTCACCTTCAATATAGCTTTTCAATTATTAGCCTGTTATCAATTCATTTTACTTACATCGTACAGCATTTGTCAACAATCCCCGCGCCAATCCCCCTAATTATAGACATCACCCCAAGATAACACACAATCAACCCAGCTATCCTCAACATCCAATTATTGCTTGCCAACCTATCCTTAAACAATATCAACCTCCCAAACAAAAACATACCAGGAAATGTCCCTAGCCCCATTACAATCATTATCTCCATACCATTAATTGGATTAAACATTGACGATGCCTTGATTAAAAAGGCGTATATCATAGGACATGGTATAAATCCATTAAATATTCCTGTCAATAATGACCCAAATATTGACGCAGACCTTGCAGATTGATTAATTAATTGCGTAAATAATTCTGATATTGGCGATAAAAAGGCAATATTTCTAACCTGAAAATTAAAAAACATCTTAATTCCTATCGCTATCAGTATTACTCCAAATAATACTGACGCAATAACATGCAAAAAATTATAGCTCTCAAATTGTTGATGGAATCTTCCTCCCAACATCCCAGCAATAACCCCTAAAAATCCATAAGTAAATATCCTTCCTAAATTATATAATATCAAATGCCGGCTCTTTGACCCTTTGAAATTAGACAACATAACAGCTATAGGACTGCACATACCTAGACAATGGATTGAGCCAGCAATTCCAGCTATAAATACTAATATTAGTTCATTCATATATTAAATCATGAGGGCTTTGCCCTCAAACTCCCAAAAGGGGGCTTGCCCCCTTTACCCCATTACTTTAGGTTATTTATTAATAAATATCTTCATCTTAATATCTAATAAAAATTAATGGGGTTAAGGGGTCTTAGACCCCTTACGGGTCAAGGGCAGCACCCTTGTAAATCTATATCTTAATTGAATTTCCAATAACAAAGAGGCTGCTTAGGATCATTGCTAGGACGGCCATTAGCGGGGTGATTGTGCCGTTTAATGCAAAGCCTAGTCCTATGAGGTTATATATAAATGCCCAGAAGAAGTTCATATGAACCTTGCGTCTTACTTTTTTTGAGAGGTGTATCAGATATGGTATAAGGGTTATATCATCTCCAAGAAGATTTATCTTTGCTGATTCTCTGGTTAATTCTGTTCCGCAGCCCATGGCTATTCCGATATGCGCTGATTCAAGGGCTGGGGCGTCATTGATTCCGTCTCCGACCATTGCTACAGGGCTTCGGCTGAGAGCTTTATAAGCCTCTATTTCTTTAACCTTGTCTTCGGGCAGAAGTCCCCATTTTATCTCATCTGGTTTTAGGAGTTTTTCTATCTCCAATCCGCCTCTTATTCCATCTCCTGTTAGTATTACTGTCTTGATACCAACGCTCCTAAACCACTCAAATGACTCTATTACGCCGTGTCTTAAGGTTTGAGTGAAATTAAAACACCCTATCAATTCTCTTTCTTTTGCTATATATACCAAAATCCCTGAATCTTCCTGTGGATTATAATTATCAAATATCCCAATATCTGTCAATATTCCAAGCGATTCAAACCAAATCTTGCTTCCTATATAATACCTTTTACCTTGAATCTCGCCTTCAATACCCATTCCTGGTCTTGTTTTGATATTTATAACATTGGTCTTGTCGTTTGACAGACCCCTCTTTTGCGTCTCTTCAATGATTGAAGATGAAAGGGGATGTTTGAAATGTATCTCTAAAGCTGAGGTTAATTGTAGTAAATCTCGTTCTGACAGAGAATTAACCTTATAAATCTTGGATAATGAAAGCGTGTTTAGGGTCAAAGTCCCTGTTTTATCAAAAAATATTGTCTTAACCCTTGAAAGTATCTCCAAGATATCTGCACCCATGATGATTGCCCCACGTTTTGCGCCCTCGCCAAGTCCCTTCCATATCGCAAGCGGCGCGGCAATCCCAAATGCGCATGGACATGAAATCAATAAAATTGACAGCATCCGCATGATTGCAGTTGACGGCTGCCCCTTTATTATAAGCCAATAAACTGCGCTTCCAAGTGAAAGAGAAATTATTAATGGTATAAAAATCTCCGTAATCTTATCTGCAATTCGTTTAATCCGTGAAGGATTTTCTCTGATTCGCTCCATCAACCGTTCTATTCTCTTTATTACAAATTCCTCGCTTGATTTTCTTATTTCAACCGTCAGACTGGCATTAATATTGTGTGTTCCGCTAAATACCTCATTATCAATGCTCTTATAAACAGGTTTACTCTCGCCTGTGAGAAATGATTCGTTTACTGAGCCATAACCATTTATGACAATCCCATCAAGAGGGATTATCTCGCCTGGGGGTAAAATCACATGGTCTCCAATCTTTACCTCAGTTAGGGGAATTTTTTCGGTAGTATTATCTTCTTTAAGTACCTGAACCTCGCTTGGTAACATGGCTGAAAGACCTTTAATGGACTCAGAGGCTCGGAATCTCGCCCTTGTGTCTAAATAACGCCCGCATGTATAGAGGGTGAGGATCATTGTGGAAATCTCATAATAGACCTCGCCAGAGCCAATTAAAGTAGATTTCACAGAGATCAAAAATGCCGAGACTGCGCCAATCAAGATTAATGCCTCAGTGCCTAAAATCCTCTGTTTGATTGACTCTATGGATGATTTTAACAGCGGATAACCTAGTAGAATAATTACAGGCAAAGAAAAGAGCAATAAAATATATCTTATAGGAGTTGAAAAGGCTGGTGATATCTTGACAGAACCATATTCCGCTCCATAAAATAAGGCGCTTAAGGTCATTACATTCATTGAAAAAAGGACGCCAACCCCAAATTTACCTAATAGGGCTTGGCTTATCCCTTCATCCCCCTTTGTGCCGGTTATTTTATATACTATAAAACAACCAGCACAGCAAAAGGAATGTTGCGCGCCATCTATCCTTGTTGTACGAGGATTGCTCCTCAAAGGAAGACCGCACTGATAGCATGTTAATTCTTTGGAACTTCTCGCATCCACTGTATCACGTCAGGGTTTCCACCCTTTATCCAATTTGTAAGATCTGGGAAAAAATAGGTAGACCCATAACCTATTACAAGTATCAATATTGCTATTACTAATACTACTATAAGCCATGTGCCTTTGCCATTATCGTATCCAAATTCCTCTTCATGATGTGACATTATAGATACCTCCCTTTTTTAATTCCTCTGCCTGAAAACGCATCTCACGCTCAAGCATCTCAGTAGCAGGTCTGTCAATATCCTTAAAATGCCCTTCAAGGTATGCCCAGATAAATAAAGCTACAAATCCAAGGGCAACAAATAGGTAGTTAAAAAATGGCAGGGCAAACCCAGACATACCCTCTTCAACCTCTACCATAAAATAACATCCAATCTTGATCAAAAAACTGATACCGCCAGGTATTATTACGAAGAAAAGCACTAAATAAAATATTATCTTATCTCTTTTATTCATGACCAGCCTCGCTTGCCTTAGTCTTACCAACCCCAGACTGACTTACCTCAGTCTTAGCTGCCTCAGGCTGACTTGCCTCAATTTTATCTGCTTCAGGCTGACTTACCTCAGTTTTAGCAGCCTCAGGCTGACTTACCTCAATTTTAGCAGCCTCAGGCTTAGATGTTTCAAGATCATACTTTGAAGGCTTTGTCCAACTGCCCAGCCATTGTACATATGTTATCACAGATAATCCCTTTTTATTGAGATGCCCGTCTTTGTCAAAAAACCAAGTATATGAGGGCATAATTGAACCTGGAGTAACTGCCCTTGTATCTTTAAAATGCGCAGCGTGCCAATCATTGCTGTGCACGCCTGATTCTCTTATTAGATCAGGGCCAACCCTTCTTGTGCTTATCAGTTGAGGCAGTTGCATCACATTGTTATATTCAGAGATATAAGAAATCTTTCCAAACCTGATTTCTTCTTTTGAAACTGGTCTTACACATTGTGAATGACACTGCCAGCATACCTCGCCTATATAGATATCTCTGCCAGTTTCTAAGGCATCCATGAAGGATTTCTTGTCAGCCTTACCAAAGTATTTATTAAACTCAACTGGATAATCCTGAGCCAGCATAAAAAATTCTGGCGGGATGTCCTTTGCAATATCTTCTAAGGTTTTAACAGGTATTTTCCTTAATGTTAACCAAGGAGCAACTGCCTGCCAGAAGGTGCCAAAGGCAAAACATAATATGCCTACAATAAGCACTATACGTGAAAATTTCATATCGACCCTCCTGCCTGCTGAGCTTGAATTATAGATACCGTCTTATTTCTTGCGGTCATATAGAAGTTATAGATATAGAAAGTCAAACCGGCAGACATCAATACTCCGCTTATAGCTCTTACTATCCAGAAAGGGAATGAATATCTTATAGAATCCATCCATGGACTTAGCGACCACCACATAAATCCCTGAACAAGCCCAGCAGCAAGTAAATCAATCCACATTAACTCTATTCCAACTAATATAAGCCAAAATGCCCACTCCTCAGCCGCCTTTGAGTATGACTGACGATGTGTAACCTTTGGCCAAAGATAAGAGATAAAACCCAATATCCAAAATCCAAAAGTGCCAAACATTATCAGATGGGCATGACCTACTACCCAGTCAGTAAAATGAATAACCTTTTGTGTAGTTAATAAAACTTGAATTGCGCACTGAAAACAGGTTATAGCGTAATTAACAATCCCTATATATATCCAGCGAAGAGGAATGCTATCTTTTAAAGCCTCAGCGCGTCCCTTTAATGTCATCATGAAATTAACTATAACTGAAACAACCGCAAGTTCTAAGGCTACCGTAGAAAGCACAGCCGCATATTGCGCATACATTGGGATTGGAGTCCATAGGTAGTGATGAACGCCTTGAAGAGGATAAAAGAACGCCAAACCCCAAAAACCAAGCAATGAAAGGGAATGACTCCAAACAGGTTTTTTAAGGATTACTGGGATGAAATAATAACACAGTCCCCATCCAATCGGTGTTACATATAATCCAACCGCATCATGAATCCATGTCCCTGTAATTGCAGCTCCAGCTATACCAGGCACAAAAAATGTTGGAAAATAATTTCCCATGATATATACCATAGGAATCCACACAAGTCCTGCTATTATATACCAATTTGCTGCATATAACGCCTTCTCAATAGCATGTTTATATATTGGCACAGTAAACTGCGCAAGGGAAACTAACAGCCATACCACTACAAATGGATCTATATACCATGGTGTCTCACCCCATGGAATTGCCTGCGCATCTCCATGCAACAGCCCAAACACAGTGCCTAAAACTGCTGCCTGAAGGGCAATAAACATAAACCAGCCTACGTATTTTTCGTTAAAAACCTTTTTCCCTGTCAATCTAGGCACTGCCCAATATAGCGCAGCCGTAAAACCATTGACAATAAATCCATAAACCGCTCCATTAGTATGCACAGACCTAAGCCTGCCTGGCGATAAAAATGAAATGCCCGGAAAAGGATATATATAAAGAAACTGCATGGAATACAATAATCCAGCTAAAAATACAATCGCCACAATTACTACCGAGGCAATAAGATGCGCATAGATTAAATCTTCATTGACTAAGCTCTCATTTTCATGTTTCATGCCTTTTTACCTCCTTTCCTTGCCCATAATACTGAGGACATAAGATGTAAGATTCCATCTGTCATTATCGCTTAACGTTTCATTAAAAGAGAGCATAGGAGTGCCTTCTACCCCAGTAGTGATAGAGAGATAGATGTCCTCAACCTTTGGACCTCTTTTAATTGATTTATAGGTAAAATCTGCAGGTCTCGTAATATCCGCTGAGTTTTCGTCATTCCACCTTAGATGAAATATAACATTTTGTCTAACTCCATCTTTACCATGACAAAGGTAACATTTTTGAGCATAGATATTTTTACCTTGCTCAATAGATGCCTTAGTGCCTACAAAATCAGGGATAGCTGGCGTCAGATATTGTTTTGTGGCATAATTAGTCTTCCATTTATCAGAGAGTGTCTTGATGTAAGCAACGAGATCATCCTTTTCAGCATCAGGCACTAATCTAAATGACGGCATTGATGAAGGGGAAAGCCCATAAGTAAGCGTCTTTTTCAGGTCTTCATCCGTTGGTAGAGCGCCTATTGCAGTGGTTTTAAACTTAAAAACGCCAAGTGTTAAATCCCTTGGTTTGATGAGAAGATTAGCTGCAGCATTGCCTTTGCCGTCATGCTTTGCGCCATGACAGCCTATGCAATATTCTGTATATATCTTTTCACCGTTTACCGCATTGCCTTGAGCCCTTGCAGTATCAGGGACCATCATAAATGTGACTGCAGTTGTGACTACCGTCAAAATGATTAGTATCCTCAAAGAGACAAAATAATCCAGTTTGTCTTTCATTTTTATCATCTCCCTATATTATATTTATGATTTATGATTTATGATTTTAGATTTAAAAGCATTTAAATCAATCTTTTTTTTAAATCCTAAATCTACAATCTACAATCTACAATCTACAATCTACAATTTCTTCACTTATTAGTCTCTATTTCTTGGCGCTGCTTGTTTTTACATTGATGACTTGTGAAGTTTGAGGTGAAATCCCAGCCTTCATTAAGGTCATAGTATAAGAGACTAAATCCCATCTGCTTTCTTCATTTAGAGAATCTGCAAAAGAAGGCATCGGGGTACCATCCATACCAGTAGAGAAGGTTATATAAATATCCTCAGGTGTTGCTCCACGTTTTAACTCTCCGCTTGTAAAGTTGAAAGGATAAATCGGATGTCCCAATTCGTCCTTGAGTTTGTCAGATTTTAAGCCGTCGCCCTTACCTGTATCTCCGTGACACTCAAAACACTTCATATCCTTATAGATTTTTTCACCCTTTGCAACAGATTGCGGGCTGCCAAGCCATGATGGTTTGCTCATAGTAACGGCATTGCAAGGCGGTTCTTCAGTCCATCTTGTTGAAAATTTCTTTACATATCCCAAAAGAGCCATCTTTTTATCTGTTGAAAGATGATTAAATGACGGCATTAAAGACTTTGGAATGCCAGTTGATATAATCCTCAAGACATCTGTGTCAACAGGCAGACACCCGCTTGGAGTAGTTCTAAATTTAAAGACGCCTCCAGTAAAATCACGAGGATATGTCCTTGACAACTTTCCATCCTCATCAATCCTGTCATTAAACATAACCTGTCCTAAACTGTCACCTTTTTCACCATGACAAACTGCGCAATTGGCGGTAAAAAGCCTTTTACCAACATCATTTTCACCATAGGCAGGTTGAATGTTAGCAATGCTTAAAACAGCTAACAATACAAAGCTTATGGTAAGCCAACTACTGTAAAAACTCTTTTTCATGCCCAAAAGTTTCATTTACCCCTCCTTACACAAAATTATAAAAGATTAGAATCACCGTAGGAGCGTATTGCATACGCCCTCTCCGTGGTATAAATGGCGTATGCAATACGCCCCCTACGCCTCTTTGAAAGCAACTTTATATTAGTTATTCTAAACAAATAAGATGATATTAATCTTGATTATATCAGATAAAAATAGAGATGTCAATAATTAATTTTAAGATGATAAAATATTTTTTATATAGAAGATAAAGGTTTATCTTTACTTAACAAAGGTAAGCCAATCTTGATATTTTTCTAACTTGCCCCAAACTGCGTCAAAGAAAATCGATTGAATCTTCTTGGTGATTTCGCCAGGGCAGAATTTGCCGATTTTTCTGTCATCAAGTTCCTTGATTGGAGTAACTTCAGCGGCAGTGCCTGTAAAAAATGCCTCATCTGAGATATAAATCTCGTCTCTGGTAAATCTCTCTTCTGTAATGTTAATTCCTAAATCATGAGCAATAGTGATAACGCTGTCCCTTGTGATACCTTCAAGGATTGAGGTAAGGGAGGTGGTTTTAATTGAACCATTTCTTACTATAAAGATATTTTCACCAGCGCCTTCAGCAACAAAACCCTCTGGATCAAGCAATAATGCCTCATCAAGGCCCATATTTAGAGCCTCTTTTTTCGCTAATTGAGTAGTTGCATAATAGCCTGTAACCTTGCCTCTTTGCATAATAGAGTTTACATGCCCCTTGATAAATGAAGATGTCTTAACCCTTATGCCATTTTTAACGCCGTCCTCGCCAAGATATGACCCCCATGGCCAAACTGCGATTGCAAGTCTGATTGGATTATCCTTTGGAGCGATACCCATTGCCCCGTAACCAATATATACTAAAGGGCGGATGTAACATTCTACCATATGATTAATCTTTATGGTCTCAATAACTGCATTTATTACCTCTTCCTGAGTATAAGGAATCTTTAGTTGAAAGATGTGAGCCGAGTCAAAGAGTCTTTTTATATGTTCTTTTAAACGAAATACTGCAGAACCGCTTTGAACCCCATTTTGAATCTTATAACACCTAATTCCCTCAAATAATCCGAGTCCATAGTGAAGGGTATGCGTTAAGACATGAACGTTTGCTTCATTCCAATTAATGAATTTGCCGTCCATCCATATTTTTTCTGTCTCAAGTTTCATTTATACATTCTCTCAATTACAAATATTAATATAGTTTAAAAAATAGCACTAATTAAATAATATTGTCAAGTATTTTTTGATTATTGTAACACCAAAATGAAAACTTGTAAAAATAGCATATTTATATTTATAATATAGGTATTAAATTTATAAGGAAGACATGAAATGAAAATTCTAAAAATACTGCTTACTATTATTTTATTATCAGGCTTAGTTTTGGTCTTTGAGATAACCATCAACTCTAAATCCGAGTTCAAACCAAAGTCTCCCCACATTGCAGAAAATGTTGCGGCTGAAGGTATGGAAGTCCCTGATTTTACGCTTTATAATGATGCTAATACTCCTATTAAACTATCTGGACAAAGAGGGACTGTGTTATTGATTAATTTCTGGGCTACATGGTGTCCTTCATGTGTTGAGGAGATGGCATCCATTGAAGAACTCTATAAAAAGAAGTCACAATCAACAGATTTTAAGATGATTACTATAGTCTATAACGATGACCCAGCAGTAGTCTCTTCATTTATGCAGAAATTGGGTTATACATTTCCTGTATTATGGGACGCAAATGGCGTTGCTGCAAAGATATTTGGACTTACTGGAGTACCTGAGACTTATATAATAGATAAAAAAGGCATATTACGTAAAAAAATCATTGGTCCAAGAAATTGGGCAGATCAGCAGTCTTTAAAGTTAATTGATGACAATATCTCTTTAAGCATTGACGGGAGTTAATTCTGGGAACCCCTAAACATCCAGAGCGAGGGCTTCTTTTTACAGGTTTGTTATACTCAGACTGTAATATTTATTCTGAAGTCATCCCAATTCTTAAAAAAGAATTTGGAGAGATATACTACGAATCAGCCGTACTTTCATGGTCTCACTCCGAATTCTATAAGAAAGAACTCGGGCTGCCTATTTTACGGAGGTTTATTTTTTTTGATGGAATCTATGACCCCTCAAGACTTGCCGATTCTAAACTTATTACAAATGATATTGAGCGGCATCTTTGCGTTGACGGGTATAGAAGGATTAATATTGACCCGGGCTACATGACTCTAGCAAAGGTAGTCCTTGCCTCAACAAAAAACTACTCGCATAGAATATATCTTAATAAAGGGATATTTGCAGAACTCACGCTTATAAATATAAAAGGCAAATTTCAGCCTCATCTTTTTACATATCCTGATTTTAAAGAAGATGCCACTTTAGACATTTTTCATCATGTAAGAGATTTGGCTCATTCATCCAACGTCATCAAGCTTTCTTAATCTAAATCCTGCCCCTATGCTCATGGCAAGCCTGTGACAAGCCTCAACATCAACGCCTTCTGCATCAACAACTGTGGCAATAACCTCTGGGATATGCTTGACTGATTCCCTGATAAATGTAAGTACCTCATGAAAGGCATTATCATATTGTGGAATACATATCCTATTATAAGTATCAGCGTCTTGGGCATCAAGAGAGATAGACATACTGTCAACAAAACCTTCTAATTCTGGTAGGATATTTCTTTTATGAATGATATTTCCATGTCCATTTGTATTAATTCTAACCCTGCCTCCTTTGGTCTTTATCCATGAGGCAACGGTTTTAATGGTATCAAGCCTAATAGTCGGCTCGCCATAACCGCAAAATACAATCTCTTTATATAGAGTTGGATTGCCAATATGCCCAATAATCTCATTATCCGTTGGCTCAGAAGTCAATCTAAGATTATGACCCTTTACGCTCCCTTTTTGAAACTTAACACAAAAAGAACATTTATTGGTGCAGCGATTAGTTATATTTAGATATAGGGAGTCTCTGATTTTATAGGTTATTGCCCCAATGTCAGGCGTATTTAAGATATTAAATAACCTCTTGGCATTAAGGGTAGTAATCCTGATTATATCATCAACGCTTACTCTGCGAACTTCTGCCACTGCCTTAATGGTCTCAATTATGTAAGCAGGTTCGTTTCTCTGTCCTCTAAATGGAACTGGCGCAAGATATGGGGCATCTGTCTCTACCATCAGCATATCATCTGGAATCATCTTTGCAACATCTCTAAGAGTTTGCGCTTTTTTAAATGTTATAATACCTGGTATAGAGATATAAAGCCCAAGTCCTAAAATCTCTTTAGCCATATCTATATCGCCTGAAAAACAATGCAGCGCGCCACTCTTTATATTTTGCTCTTTAAGGATGCTTAATGTGTCGTCTTGCGCATCCCTGCTGTGTATAATAACTGGAAGTCCAGTCTGTTTGGAGATATCAAGATGCCTGATAAATACATCCCTCTGAATGTCTTTGATACAATTCTCATAATGATAGTCAAGCCCTGTCTCGCCAATAGCAACAACTTTGACATCTTTGCAATAATCTAAGATGCGGTTATATATATCATCATTAAAAAATCTGGCATCATGAGGGTGTATACCTACTGAGGCATAGATGTTTGGATATGACTTAGATAGAGATATTGCCTTTTCATTACTTTGGACATCAGAGGCAATGGTTATCATAGCCTCCATACCGCCTTTTATTGCCCTGTTGATAACAGCGTCTCTATCGCGGTCAAAGGCATCCATCTCAAGATGACAGTGAGTGTCAATCATTCAAATCTCCTTTATAAGTGAAAAATTAAAAGTGAGAAAAAAAGTTTTCACCGCTGAGAGAGCAGCGGCACGCAGAGAATGATAACAAGGGATACAACAGTGGGCTTCAGCCCTCTGAGCCAGACAGCTAAAGCTGGCTGTTGAGGAATTATCGCCTCTGCGTTCTCTGTGTCTCTGTGGTGAATTCCTTTTCATTTTTCACTTTAAAATACTATGTCTTGAATCAAGATTATTCCAATGACAGTCTTTCTGACAGTTATCTGTTTGATGAAGACACGGCTCAGGATGTATCATTATAGAACTATTTGGAAGGGCATTTGAGAGATCGCCTTCAATGGCATCCATAGTGACATGTACTTTGGCAATGGTCTCATTGCGGCATACTGCAAGATGAAGGTCAATATGTCTTTGACTGCCTGATTTTCTGGTTCTAAGTTCATGATAATTTTTAACATTATGCTCATGGGTCTTTAGGACATCTTTAATCATCTTTACCTCATCGTCTGGCAGGGCGGAATCAAGTAAAGATGCAATAGAATTTTTAGTTAAAACTGCGCCTTCATACAATATAAAGCAGGCAATAACAATAGCTGTCGCAGAGTCTAATATCTTTAATCCTGTAAGGGCTGCAATTGATAATCCTATAAATACGCCAAGCGAACTGTATACGTCTGCGCTTAGATGCTTTCCATCTGCTTCTAATGCCATAGAATCGGTTAATTTTGCTATCTTAAATAGATATCTTGAAACAAAGAAATTTACTACTACAGATATTGCCATAACGATAAGACCAAATGTTGCATCAGTAAGCCCAAGACCCGAAAACATGCGTTCAAGAGCCTCATATATAATAAATAGGGCAGCAGCAATAATAAGAAGCGATTCAGCAAATGCGCTTAGATTTTCATATTTTCCATGCCCAAATGGATGAAAATGATCTGCTGGTTTATCTGCCTGCTTAATGCTAAAATATGCTATAAGGGCTGCAACAAGATCAATTGAACTATGGATTGCCTCAGATATAATGCTGACACTGCCGCTGATTAGTCCAGCTATAATCTTTAGGACTATAAGGGCGCTGTTTGACAGTATTGACATAAATGCTGCCTTCTTTTTCATATTATTCTCCATACAATTATATTATAATCATTTATGGATATTTTTTGCGAAGTTTTTATAAATCCAATTAATCTTGACACTAGGAACTATTTTCCCTATCAAGAAAATCTTAGTATTATTTTACAGATACAATATGATATAACCATCGCGTTTACGCCCAAAACCATGAAAGGCATTAAAGAAAAGATATTATTTTACGAGTGGTATGATATTTGAATATAAATTTACATGTTATTACCATTACCTATTAATATTTGGAGGTAGATTTATGAATAAGGCAAAGATTTCTATAATTATATTGATCACGATCATTATTTTAATAAATGCAGCAGTTGCGCAGGCTAAAAAAGCTGATATAGACAGCGATATTTCTATTGATACATCATATAATTATGTATGGAGGGGACAGCTTATTGATTCAGGCATGGTGCTGCAGCCGTCCATTGGCTCTATCATTGAAGGCATTACTGCTAAAATGTGGCAGAATTATAGCATTTCTTCTGCAAAGGTAACGAGAAATGAACTTAGATTAGGATATGTTACTCAATCTGATAATCTAAAATTTGGTTTTGGCACTATATATTATGCTAGGGGAACGATGAATGATACTATGGAGGGATATATTACTGTAGGAGAGTTCAGCCAACTCAATACATCTCTAACACTATATTATGATTTTTTACTAGGCAAAGGCCAATATTTAGCAACAACTTACCAACATACCTTTGGTGAAGATACTAAGTTAAATCTTAAAATGTCAATAAATATAAATATTGGCGACAAAGTAATGGGACTGGACAGCGCTGGGGCTGCATTTACAGGTTTATACAATTTTGAGGGCTCATTTTATTGGGATCTCCCAATAAGTAACAGCACATCTTTTAGACCTAACGGAATGATAAGCTTCCCTTTGGGGCCTTCGGCTAGCACTGCAATAGCTTCTCTTAGCAGCGGCGGCACAAACATGAACTATAGTTTTGGGCTTTTGCTGACATTTAGATATAAATAGTTATAACCCCTTCCCAAACCTATAATGAAATAATTTCTTTCCAACCCCAAGCTCTCTCTCGCACGCTGTCATACATTCACCGCAATTTATACACGATGTAGACATTTTAATTAGTTGTCTTGGTTTCAATTCCATAAGACATGCCCTCTCGCATGCCTTGCAATTAGTGCAATTTCTGCCGTTTAGCCTGTCAAATCTCACCCTCATTGAGATTGGGCTGACAATGGAGGACAACATCTGAACCAAACCAAATATACATACATAATTACATAGTAATCTCTTTGCAAATAGTATTGTGGCAATAATCAATCCAGCCATTATTAGTACGGATAGTATGAGATTAGATGTAAAAGAAAGCGTGATAATCTGTCTAAGAATATCACTTGGGGCAATCAGAAATCCTGAGAAAATAAGGCTGATTAATATTAGAGTTGATAATGATATAACACTCCCTAATAAACCATATAACAGGTCGCTTAAATCCTTTTGTCCTGAACCTCTAAGATATTTATACATCCTCCTTGATTGTTTAATCAGTTTATCTCCCCATTCCATAATAGCGCTGACAGGACAAAACCAACCGCAGAAAAACCTCCCTAATATTACTCCAAATATTGGAAATGAGAGTAAAAATAAAAACCACGGAAGAGCTCCCTTAACTAGAAAATCAAGAGAACTACTTCCGTTATTACCAATAGAACTGCCTGAGATATAGCCTCCTCCATCAGGGCTAAAAGACCATATCTGTCTAAATAAATAAAGCTCGCTTAAATTAATATCAAACCGCAGGATATCAAGGACTGGAATCAATAATACAATACACAACACAAGTGACTGACTTATTATCCTTAATATTTTTCTATTCAAATTTCAGTCCTAATAACTTTACAGCACAAAAGTTTTATCTTTTCTATTTATACCTCATCAAACATCAATAGTTATCTTCTTTCTAGTCTTCACTTGCTCCAACATCGTTTAATGCCTTAACTACTTCAGCATTATTAGCCCTAGTTGCATGTCTCAAAGCAGTTTCATTGAGGTTATTTCTTATATTAAGCTTGGCTTTTTTAGAAATTAATATTTTTACAATCTCTACATGATTAGTATATGCTGCATGCATTAGGGCAGTAGAATTACTGTTATCTACATCATTAATATTAGCGCCATTTTCAAGCAGCATCTTTACTATATCAATATGACCATTCGAAGCAGCGACCATCAAGGCAGTTGAATTGGTTTGCTCTTTTGAATTAACATCCATCCCTGACTTAATAAAAAGATCTACGTTTTCAATATTTCCTTTTGCAGCCTGCCTTATAAAGCTGTGTCCAGAATATTCTATGCCTCTAGCTTCAAGAATATGTCTGTAATCAGTGCAGCCATAATTTAAAATAGCTATACATAATAAAATAAATGATAAAAATAACATTAAAAAAGAATTCTTCGTAGTTTGATTTTTTCTTAATTTAATCATTTTATGTCCCTCTTAAGTGGAGTTTGAAGGCTTCACCTTCAATATTGCTACTTGTTTATACTATCATAATTATTTTTAAATATACAAGCAATTTTTATTAAATAATTCTTTATCAATGGAGCCTCTTGCAAAAGTATTTACAAAAATGACTACTTGTCCTTAAAGTTCGTAGGGGCAGGTCTTGTGCCTGCCCTTTATTTAAGTTCGATACAGAGCAATCAACACGGATACCACAACAACAGGGCAGGCACAAGACCTGCCCCTACGACTCTGCGCCTTTGTGGTGAATTCCTTTTCTTTTTAATATGCTTATTATTACTTTTGCAAGAGGCTCACATATTAAAAATATAAGCG
>Ga0315281_10003923_pt1 | contig 21702 bp, 20 predicted proteins | sample YL17G07_0_MG_FD_204540 | JGI IMG/M metagenome (GOLD analysis project Ga0315281, IMG submission 204540) | Sediment microbial communities from Yellowstone Lake, YNP, Wyoming, USA - YL17G07_0 | ecosystem: Environmental > Aquatic > Freshwater > Lake > Sediment | place: USA: Wyoming | collected... | reverse complement strand
AAAGAATTGGAAGCCGTCATGAAAGCGGAAAAAACATCGAAGGATAAGATTATTAAAGATGCCCTTAGCCGCTATCTGTCGATCAAGCAGTTTCAGCTGTTGCGAAAAAAAGTCCTGCCGTTTGCCGAATCACAAGGCCTGCTGACCGATGAAGATGTATTTAACGCCATTTCATGAAAGTTCTGCTGGACACGAACGTCATCATCGCCGCATTTGCCGCACGCGGCCTGAGTGCCGACGTTCTTGAACTCTGCCTTTCCGGTCACACCGTCATAACCAGCGAGCACATCCTTTCCGAAGTTCGTGAAAAACTGACCGGTAAAATCGGCCTTCCCGCATCCATTGCCGACAACATCTTGGCATACCTGAGAGAATATTCCATTCTTGCCATACCGCTGCCGGTGACTGACGTGGAGTGCCGCGACAAAGAGGACCTTCCCGTTCTCGGCGCTGCCGATGCAGGACATGCGGACTACCTTATAACCGGCGACAAGGATCTGCTCGTTTTAGAGCGATACAAAAACATCCCCATCGTTACACCGAGGCAATTCTGGGAACTCCTCCGGGCCGGCCGGGGTCAAGAATGACCGCGACTTGATCGAACTCTTCCAGCCTTTCATATCCCCACACCATTAAAGACGCAATATCAAGAAGAAAGACTGACCCTACCGCCTCTGCAGGTCCTCAACAGAGAAGATTAAAGCACGTCCCAAGGCTTGGGTTCCAGCCGGCCCAGGTCTCGGCCGCCGTGGATAATCGTAAGAATTAAGATGCGGTCCGATTTAGAGTGGTAAATGATGCGATAGTTTTGAAAGAGTAATTCACGGATAGCGTCGTCTTCAGCTTCAGGAACAACTCTTCCCATGCGGGGATGGTTCGGCAGGCTTTCGGCAGCCTCGATGATTCGCGCTACAAATTAATAGGCGGAGTCCTTCGTGATGTAGTCCCTGATGTTTTCCAGGTCGAGAATCGCAGGTTCGGTCCATTCGAGCTTCATTTGGAGAGCAGCCTCTTTTTTGCCTCCTCATGAGAAACAACGCGGCCCTCATCGGCGGCTTTCAGGCCGGCTGCGATCTTCGTCTTCACGTACATTTCATACATGATGTCGTCCCAGGTGGCCGTGTCAGGCAGCTTCTCGATCAGTTTTTTCGCTTCTTCTTTAACTATGTTCATGGTTTTCATCTCCCAAAGGTCCGTTCAATGCAACTTCAACTGACCGCATTATATCACTTCGCCGCAGCCTCAACAATCCCGATTTTTTCCTCCGTCAATCCATACAACGACAGTTATGCGGTTCGTGTTGGGTTTCACTGCGTTCAACCCAACCTATCGACTGATATGGCTGACAGTTGTCAAGGAGAAAACAGTTCTCCCGCCCCTTTTTGCGAAAGGGATGCTGTCAGTTATTGCTCCAGGGCATAACCAGAGACGGGACCTATTCGGCGACGATTGATCACTCTGATATTCGCGGGTTTGACCGCATGACTTGTCTCCGTCGCGGAGCTGTCTCGCTCTAAAGGCGGAAGTTCGGCAAATGCCATATTCCATAGCCGCTACGAGAATTCTCCTGATCGTGGTCGCGTCTCTGATGATACCCTGGATAGTTGTATTTGATCCTGGCTGCTCTCCTTAAGTGCTGCAGTGTTCTTTGAAAGCTGTTTCTGGCCTTATACCGCCATGGGTACTTCTTTGGCAATGGCCCACATGAACCCGGAAAGCTCTCGTGCGATCGCGGTTACAGTCCGGTTCCTGTTCTTTCCCCTGGCCATGAGCTTCCGGAACCGTCCGCAGAGTCTGACCTGTGCTTTCCAGGAGATTTCCTTGATCTCGCGAGACAGGCCCTCCTGGCGCTTTCGGAGTTCCCGGCCTACCCTGGCAGGGTGACTATACGCTTGTGCCGCCTCGATCAGCGCCCGTCGGGCATGACTGTTGCCCGTTTTTGTAATTCCACCGCGCTTGGTGGTCTGGCCGCTAGAGTTTTCCGACGGTACGAGCCCCAAATAGGCCATGAGTTGTGGGGGGTTTTCAAACCGCCTCATATCCCCGATCTCAACCACCATGGTCGCGGCAACAACGGACGCTACGCCACGAAGTCCCTGTAAAGCAGTCACAACCGGTGCCATGCGCCATGCCGGTATAAGTGTCAATATCTGCTCGGTCAGGCGGTCAACACGTTCCGAGCATTCTTCGATGCTGTGGATGTACTCCTGAAGCGTGATCTGCTGGGCCGGATGCGGCATCTTGATGTTCGCAAGCCACCGCAGATGGGCTACGCTCCAGGCGTTTTTGCCTGAATACCGGAATCCATGGCGAAGAATGAAAGCACTCAAGCGTTGCCGGGCTTTTCGAGTTGCGTTTACAGCGTCCTCCCGGCCCCGGACGAGATCACGCATGGCCTCATCGTCCTCGCGGGGGACATAAACCGGCGTCAATTCGCCCGCCCGATAGAGCCGGGCAAGAGTCAGAGCATCCCGCCGATCGGTCTTGATTCTGTTGCCGCTCTTCTTCGGTGTCATCGAAGGCGCGATAACATCACAGTGAAACTCTTGAGCGGTCAAATGGCGATAAATCTCATAGCCGCAGGGGCCTGCTTCATAGACGAAGCGAAGTTCTACACCGGAACGACGGAATTTTCGGATCGCCTTGTCCAGCGAGTCCAAATCGCCGCCGATGGTACCATAGAATCTGATCTCCCCGTTTCTGCCGTCATCGGCCAGGGCGATATCGATAGAATCTTTGTGTACATCGAGTCCGACAAAAATGATAGAATGTTTCATGACCTGCCTCCTTGGTTGTGGCTCTGTATTTGGGAACCGGGTTCCCAATTATAACCCACGTTGCAAGGGGCAGGTCACTTGATTTTCAACTGTCAGCCATTATGTCTAAAGAAATCAACTGCCGTTTCAAGGTTGAAAGCTCACCCTGTCGTTGACCCTGATCCCCGACCCTGCCGCGGTCTCGAGCACCCAGGCGGTGGGCCCTTCAGAGGAGTAGAGGTCCCGCCTCCCTGGCTTGCAGTTTCGGTAAACCCGGATCACTTTTTTATCAGGAGCAATGAAAACGATGTCAATCGGGAAAGCGACACTCCCCATCCAGAACGTAACAACATCGGGTGGTGCAAATGAAAACAGCGCGGCCTCGTTTGCCCGCAACCGGCGAAAGCCCTGCAGGCCCTTTGTCTTGGTTTCATCCGTATCACAGAAAAGCACGATAGCAAAGGTGCGAAGAGCGGACCCGGAGCCGGAAGAAACAATGGCCGACGACGATGGCCGCGTCAGCTTTTCGTTGACTGCGGATTCAGCGCCGTTTGCCATCCGGACCTCAAGCGCGAGCACGCATATTCCAATCGCTATCGTCACGGCCGTGATCAGCGCGCCGACGCGGAAATATTCCATGAACCCGATCTCCACCCGCTTTCTCGCCTGCTGCACCACAATCAGGTTGGCAACGGAACCGATGAGCGTCAGATTTCCCGCCAGCGTACTGCTCATGGCAAGGGCGAGCCACAAAAACGGTCCGCTGCCGAGCGTTTCCGTAAGCGGCTTGAGCAGCATCACGGCCGGCACATTGCTCACGAGGTTCGAGAGCACAACGGAGACCGTTGACAACCCCGCGATTCGTCCGAGGGTGGAAAAGCGTGTAAGGTCCCCGGCCTTTTCGATCATTGCCGCGGCAAGGCCCGAGGCCTCCACCCCGTGCATCACGATAAAAAGGCCTGAGAAGAACAGGAGAAGGGTCCAGTCCACGCCATGAAGGATCTTTTCGGTGCTCACGCCGCCGATCAAGAGGAGCAGTACCGCGCCGGCCGCGGCAACCAGCGAATAGGGATATCCCAGGGAGAACGCGACAAGCACTGCAGCGCAGACCAGAAGCGCTTTTACCAGCAGCGGCTTATGCACAACATACGCCGGCATCGTCGGCCGCGAGGCGAACGATCCGGTCCTCAGCTCTTTCCGGTACACGAACCAGATGACCGCGACAGCAACCGCAAGCCCGGCAAGGGCAACAGGAAAGAGCGCGCCCAAAAAGGAAAGGTACGGGATTTTGGAATAAATGCCGATCAGCATGTTCTGCGGATTGCCGGTCACCGTCATGACGCTTCCGATGTTCGACGACGCGGCAAGAGCGAGCAAATAGGGCATGGGATTCACTCCCAGGTGAATGGTCACTTCAAGAATGATCGGGGTATAGAGCAGGCAGATCGTATCGTTTACGAACAGGGCGGACAGGAGGCCCGACGAAAGCGCCACCAGGACAAGAAGTTGAAAAGGCGTTTTTGAAAACGAGAGCATGGTGTCCGCCATAAGCTCGAAAAATCCGGCTGTCCGGAGATAGACCGTGATGATCATCATCCCGAGCAGCAGCAAAAGCGTGTGCATGTCTATGGCGGCAAACGCCTGGTCCAGGGAAAGCACGCCGAAGACGATCATCAGCACCGCGCCCACGAGCGCGCCCGCGGGCCGGTCGATGTGCAGGCGCGGGATCTGGCGCAGGCCGATGAAGAGGTAGGTGATGATGAAGATGATGAGTGCGGTGATCATGGTTTTCCTGACGAAGAATGTAACATATACGATGAAGATATGCGAATGCTTTTTAAGCTGAGCGGGTTTGAGCTACCTCCGCAGTGAAGAAGCGGATTCATAATGCCCTCGATCAGATTCGGATGCAGCCGGACGAAGGGAAACCGCTTTAGCGGGAGTTGACGGGTTACCAAAGCTTCAGGGTTGGTAAATTCAGGATTGTTTATAGCGCTACGGCGAAAGAAATGAAGGTGGTTGCCATCGGCCCGCGTAGCACCACTTATGAATAGACGAGGCTCCAAGGACAATGACATCGGGATTGGGGAGGATATTAGAGCCTTTCAAACTCCGGTAAATGCTAAATGTCAAACCGCAAGACCTGACCCTGATGCTCCTTTAGGATGCTCCTTTAGTGCTCCTTTAGTGCTCCCTTTAGAATTCAACAGTAAAATCCATAGACATTCAACAACAATATTGTTGTGCAAACCCGTCACCCAGAGGACCTCATAGGGCCTGAACTATACTCGTGACATTCACCGGCCCACGGATGCCGCTCTTAGAGCAGGGGTCAGAACAAACGGACCAGTCGAGCTGTCGAGCTCCTCTGTTTCACCCCCTCGGCATTGGATAGCTCTATTGCTGCTGCAAAGAACGGCTTTTCCACGCGACTTCCAGTTTCCCCTTGCTTACCGCTGCATCATAGATATCAGCGGGCGTAATGGTTTTGCGTTTAAAGAAGATGTTCAAGAATGCATGTTTTTTCGGCTGCAGACCGAGATAGCAGTGAATGCTCTTGTAGCAGTAATACGCGAACTCGGAACAGCTGAACCGGTTGGCGGTCTTGATGTCGTTGAACTGGAAATCGTAGCACGAGCCGATCTTACCGAGCGCCGAGAGCCGGGCGATCTTGATGACTTCGCTCCTGCTGACGCTTTTACCCTTCATCAACTGCTCTTGTATCGCTTCGGCATCGTCCGGAAGTTTATCGATGAGGCGCTTGTTTTCACGAAGGCCTTTCTCTGAAAGTTTGAACTGGTCATGCAGCCGCAGCACAATCAAATAATCGCAGCGTGTGAAGGTCAGGATGTCTTCCACGAAGACGCCCCGGGTCATGGCATGGACGACCATCTGCCGTCCGGCCTGGTAGTAGTCCGGATTATTGCGGATCTTCTCTTTTTCTTCATCCGTGGCTTTTATCCATTTGCCCGAAGCATCCTGGGTCTGCAATCTGCGCGCGGCGATTTTCTTATCTTCTTTATCATTCAACTCTCCCAGGTACACCGCCGCATGGGAGAAATATTTTCCCAGCCCCTTTCCGCCGCCGGTCAGCCCGATCATGATGCCGTCGAGATAGCCGTCATACCCGCGCAGCAGAATGTCTCCGGGCTGCAGCCCTCCGTCGATCAGTTCCCGGATTTCGGAGCCCTTGATCCTGTAGGAACCGGGGTCTTCCACGAGGCTGACCGGTGAGATGAAGTATTTCAGCGTGCCGATCCATGCGATAAACGCGTCGGCGCACTTGTCGATCGGGCCGGTCCATCCGGGGTATTTACGATAGGGGTTGTCTGTCTTGCGACGAGGCCTGCAGATGGCCAGCAGCAGGCCGAGAACCAGCACAGGCAAGGGATACCACCAGTATCCGTGAAATTCGGGACTCCGGTAGAGCCAGAGAACTACTATGAAATAGACCACTGCGCCGACCATGGCAAGCATGGCAATTGCCCGGTAGACAATGAAAATAATCTTGAAGATCAACCCCACAACAGCCATGAGCAGGTTTTCCAGTGCCTTCATGAACGTGCCCCCCGATTTTCAAGTAGGAAGTAAGAAGGATGAATTATGAAAGCGACTTTATAATTCTTAATTCTTACTTCATAATTATCCTTACGTCGTGTTTCATCGTTGCAAGATCGATGATGCGATAGCGCAACCGGTCATGCCCGTTGTCCGCGTCCGTTGTGGAGTTCCCGTCCAGCGCAAGCGGAATGCCGTATTTGGCGCTTTCACCGCTGCAGTCCAAACCTTCATGCATATGCCCGAACAACAGGACCTGCGCGCGGTCGCGTATGATCTGGCAGAGCGAATAGGCATCCTTCATACGGCGAAAAGGGCGCGTCAACCGGGCGGTCAGATGCTTGAGCAGATTGCCGTCGCCGACATCGGGCATGACGCTGTAGCCGTAATAGAACGGATGATGATGCAGACAGAGAACGATCTTCTTTCCGGCGAGGGCACTCGTATCCAGGAGGCGGTTCAGCCTGTCCAATTGCGAGGCGCCGAGATGGCCTTCGGCAAATAATCCCTGGAGAAACTTCAGTTCGGCGGCATTGGAGTCGAGCCCGATCAAGGCAGTGTCGTCGTTCAGGCGATGCAGAACGGGGAAAGCATGGGGTTCGTCATGAAAGAGGTACGAGGCGAATTCCTGTTTGAAGATCCTGGCTGCTTCGTTGTTCACCTCGAACGTGTCGCCATAATCGTGATTGCCGGGACACATAATGACCCGGTAGCCCGCAGTGCTCAGACGATCGAGCAGGGCTTTTCCGGTCTGCCTGTTGTCAGGAGTTGCCGCGTGGATGAGGTCGCCGGTATGGACGACCACGCACCGTGCCAGTTCGTCCGGCGGATGCCGGATCAAGTCGTCCACCACCAGGGTCGATCGCGCCGCATTTGCGCCTGTGCCAATATGGGTGTCGCTTAAGTGAATGATCTTCATGGATCGATGCCTCGGATTAATTGGGGCAGGGTCTATATTGTTGCACGGTGAGCATGGTGAAATCTTTTGCCCACCGTACTTTTCATCAGCCGCGCATCATGCCCTCATGTTAATAAAAAACCCATGCCTCCGCTGGGGACACATGGGTTTACTGTATGACTTCATATTGACGAGGTAATCGCTGAGCTGGGCAGCATATACTCCGCTCAGGCCATAGGCCTCTTTGAACTTATGATCCTGCCTGTCCAATGAACTCGTCATAAACAAGTCCCCCCGGCCGCGCTGGATGCAAAACATGACAATGAACTAAGTAGGTGCGAGTCTAACAGAGCATAATGGTCAGGTCAATGAAATTATGATTATTTTTAGGGGTATTTTAAGGGTATGTGGATAAGTTCGAGATGCGGTGTTAGTAGCCTGTAGAATCGGAGGGGGTGTATCAACAAAGGAGGTTAAATCTATTTCTTCGATGAGTTCGTCCGGTGAAACCATTTGGCCGCAGATAAAATCCGGCAAGCGCGGATAAGGCACTTAGCCGGCTAATCTGCAGCACCCGACCTGCCCGGTTACGCTTCCATCTCTTTCAAAATTTCCATTTCCTTCCGAAGAATAGTATTCACCACTTTCCCAAGATTGGCATTCCTCTTTCGCGTCCTCTTATTGAAAAAGGCCTTGATCTCTTTGTCGAGATATATCGGGATTTCCAGCTCGTGAAAAGGTCGATAGAATTTCCCCTGCTCAGCTTTTGAAAAATCGTATTCTTTTTTCATCGTGCGCCCTTTCGTCTTTCGTGATAGAGTTTCAATTCCGGCTTGGTGGCGGTTCTTGCCGAAATGATCCTCACAGCCTCTTCGCCGCTAATGGATGAAAAGGTATGAACTACGACGAGGCATTTACCATCGGGAAGCTGTCCCACCGTGATCCATCTCTCCTCATCGTCCGAATGCGCCTCATCACGAAGCGTCAATTCAAATTTGTCCGCGAAAATCAAACAGGCTTCCGAAAAACCAACCTTGTGCTTGCGCTCATTCGCTTTTGCTTTTCCCGGGTCCCATTCAAATCGCATAGAATGATTGTCCTTTATTCACCGATAGCGCCCTATGAACAGGAGAATGCGATACGCTGATCTTTTTCACAATGTTAGATTAGCCCAACATTACGGCGAAGTCAACCAAAAGAAAAGGCGGCCCGCAAAAACAATCAATTGCTTTAGCCGACAGAATAAGTGCCCTGTCACCCTACGACATTATACTCCCGCACACGGAACTTGACGCCAAGCTCATTGGCGATCTTCTGGCACGCTTCGATATCCACGCCGGGCGCGGATACCACGGAAGCCGTTACGTCGGGGATATACTTTGTTGCCTGGCGGATAAATTCCTTGACCGCCTCATAGGTAGGCGGGCCGAACTGGGGCTGGGAAAGTTTCTCGTAAAGCTCGGCATTCTGGGCATTCAGGCTCACGCTCACCGCGTCCACAAGCCCCGCAAGCTCTGGCACAACGTTCCGCTTATGGATAAGGTTTGCGTGGCCGTTCGTGTCGATGCGCACCCTGCCGCCCAGCCTCTTCACCTCTCCTGCCACAGCCTTGACCACATCGAGCCGGAGCAGCGGTTCGCCGTACCCGCAGAACACGATCTCGGCATATTTTTTGGGATCTCCGATCTCCTTGATCAGCGCCTCGGCGATCGGTTCTTCCCGCAAACGGAGGTTGTGCCCTTTGACGAAGTCGGTATGATAGCGCACGCAGAAGGTGCAGGCCGCGGTGCACCGGTTCGTGATGTTCAGATAAAGCGAATTCCGGATGGGATAAGTTATTTGCCCGCGATCGGGGATTTCCCCCAAGCCGAAGAGCTGCATGGCATTGAAGCTCGTGATTCTGGCAACATCATCGAGCGTGAGGCCCTTGACCTTGGCAACAGCCTCCGCCGTGTGGCGCACGAAGGCAGGCTCATTCCTTTTCCCGCGCATGGGCACGGGTGACAGGTAGGGGGCGTCTGTCTCGACCAGCAGATGCTCGATCGGGATCTGGCGCACCACCTCCCGCAAAGCTTCGGCTTTCGGGTACGTGACCGGCCCGGCAATGGAGAGGAGGAACCCCATCTCGATCAGCCGTTTCGCCATGTCCGCATCGCCTGAGTAGCAGTGCATCACGCCGCCTAATTCAGGCGACCATTCCTCGGACAGGATTTGGAGCATATCCTCGTGGGCATCGCGATCATGAACGATGATAGGGAGTTTAAGTTCCCGTGCTTCATGCAGCATGTCGCGGAATTTCCGTTTCTGGTCCGTGCGGGGGGAGTTCTCGTAATGATAGTCCAGCCCGATCTCGCCGTAGGCCACGACCTTCTTGTGCTGCGCGAAGTGCCTGATGATCTCGTAGGCGGGATGAAGAATGTCCTTTACTTCATGAGGGTGGATCCCGATGGCGGCGTAAATGAAGTCGTACTTGTCCGCAAGCAGCACCGCGTCGCGGCATGATTCAACCGTGGTGCCGATGGTGATGATATATTCCACGCCCGCTTCGCGCGCCCGCTTGACCACGTCCTCGCGGTCGTCATTGAACTCGCGCATTTCAAGGTGCGCATGGGTGTCGATCAACATATCTGCAACTCACAATGCGAAACGGCAAGCCTGAAACCCGTTCCGACGCATTTCTTCTTATTTTTTATTCCGCACTCCGAACTCCCAACTCCGCACTCGTTACTTGACTCTCGCCCCCGGCTTCGTCTCCCGATCGAACGTTGCAACCGCAAGCAGGTCGCCGATGCTCCCTGCGAGCAGCATGCCCTGGGATTCGATCCCCATGAGCTTGGCGGGCTTCAGGTTCGCCACGATCACGATGGACTTGCCCATAAGCTCCTCGGGAGTATAGCTTTTCCCGATTCCCGCAACCACCTGCCGCTCCTCGAAACCGATGTCCACCTTGAGTTTTATGAGTTTCGCGGATTTTTCCACTCGCTCGGCCGCGACGATTTTGCCGATCCTGAGATCGACTTTCATGAAATCCTCGATCCCGATGGGCTCAAGCCCCGGCGCGGGCGCTGCAGGAACAACCGGCGGCAAAGGCTTCTGAATGTCTTCTGTTTTTTCCATTGTCTTCTCCGTATTCTTTTTCCGTTCGATCCTGGGGAACAATTGCGCGCCAGGCTGGATGGCCGTATTGACCGCTAATCCGCCCCAGGGCTGTTCTTCCTTCAGTATGCTCGCCCTGATCTCTTTTTCCACACCAAGTGCATCCCAGATCTTTTGCGACGTTGAGGGCATCACGGGATAGAGGTACAACCCGATCAGCCTGAGGGACTCGGAAAGAGTATACAGCACCGTCCCGAGGCGCTCCATATCATTCTTCCTTGCCAGCGTCCAGGGCGCGTTTTCTTCCACGTAACGATTTGCGCGGGTCACGAGCGCCCACGTGTCGTGCAGATATTTCGTGAACGCAAGCGTTCCCAGGTTTTCGTCGATCTTGGCAGGGACCACCAGGGCGGTCTCGCGAAGTTCCCGGTCAAAGGGCTGCTCAATGCCCGCAGCCGGAATCCTGCCGTCGAAATATTTCCCGATCATGGTGAGCACCCGCGACAGCAGGTTCCCCAGGTCGTTCGCCAGTTCGGTGTTAAAGCGCGTGACAAAAGTCTCCGTTGAAAAATCACCGTCCAAACCGAAAGGCACTTCCCGCAGCACGAAGTAGCGGAAGGCATCAGCGCCGTAGGCATCAATGACAGCATGCGGATCGATCACATTCCCGAGGGACTTGGACATCTTTTTTCCGTCCTGGGTCCACCAGCCGTGGGCGAAAATATTCCCCGGAAGAGGCAGGCCAAGCCCCATCAGCATCGTAGACCAGTATACGCAGTGCGTTGTAAGGATGTCCTTACCCACAAGATGATGGTCCGCGGGCCACCAGAATTTTTCGCGAACAGTAGGATCGCTTGATCCTTTAACGGAGGGGCTAAGGTAGCGCGTTGCCGAGTAGTAGTTCACCAGGGCGTCGAACCAGACATAGGTGACAAAATCGCGATCAAAAGGCAGCTCGATGCCCCAGGAGAGCCGCGCCTTGGGCCGGGAGATGCACAGGTCGCCAAGGGTCTGGGACCTCAAAAATCCCAGCACTTCATTCCGCCGGGATTCGGGCCTGATGTAATCCGGGTTCGCCTCGATATGGGCAACCAATCGTTCCTGGTATCTGCTCATCAGGAAGAAGTAGTTGCTTTCCGAGATGCGCTCCACCGGCCTGCCGCAGTCCGGACACTTGCCCTCCACGATCTCCTTCTCGGTCCAGAACCGCTCATCAGGCGTGCAGTACCAGCCTTCATAGGTCCGGCGCACGATCTCGCCCTTGTCATGGAGCTTCTGGAGCAGTTCCTGCACAACGGCGATATGCTCTTTGTCCGTCGTGCGAATGAAAGCGTCGTTCGAGATCTCAAGTTTTTCCCAAAGCCGCTGGAAATTGACGGTCATGCTGTCCGCATGGGCCTTCGGCGTAAGCCCGCGTTCCTGCGCCGCCTTCTCCACCTTCTGGCCGTGCTCGTCCGTGCCGGTCAGGAAGAACACCTCGTCTCCCAGGAGCCGGTGATACCGCGCAAGCGTGTCCGCAGCGATCGTTGTGTAGGCGTGGCCGATATGCGGCACGTCGTTCACGTAATAGATGGGGGTGGTAATGTAGAATTTTTTAGACATAGTTTACATGTAACAAGCTCCAAATTACAAATGACAAATCCCAAATAAATCTCAAAGACCAAACTTCAAACTCCAAACTGTTTTGGTAATTTGCAGTTCGCTTTGGATATTATTTGTAATTTGTCACTTGGTGCTTGATATTTCTCTTTTATGAACGCTCAAATAATTCAGGTGTCCGCAGTCGCCAAAATCCTCTGTCGAGTTGAAGCGAGGCAATGCTTTAATTCCGCACTCCGCATTCCACACTCCGAAATTACGCCGTCCCCGGTCCCTGCGGCTTGTTCTCCCCCGGCCCCTGTCCTGGCCCCTTCTTTTTTCTGCGCCAGAACCTGCGCTTTTTCTTCCTGGCCGCCGCGTCGCCTTCCTGCTGCGGTTGTTGCGCGTTCGGCGCCTGTCCCTGGTCCCCCGGCGGCGCTTCCGGCTTCGGTTGCTGGCGTTCCCTGGACTGCTCAGGTCTCGGCGGCTGTTTTTCCGGCCTCGCCTGCTGACGGTCCCTGGGCTGTTCAGGCCTTGGCTGCCGTTTTTCAGGCCTGGCCTGCTGACGCTCCCCGGGCTGCTCCGTTCCCGGTTGCTGCGCCTTTTTTTCCTGCTGCTGGTCCCTCTTTTTTTCCGGCCTGCCGCCCTTCTGGCCGCCGTCCCGCTGCCGGTCCCGCCGCTGTTCCTGCTGCGGCTGCGTGCGGTCCTCCCGGCGTCTGGTGTCCTCAGCCGCCCGGCGTTCGTCCGCTTCTTTCCGTTCCTCGACGATCCTCAGTTCCTCGTCGTTCTGCTTGTCCTTTTTTTCCTTGAACGCGGCCTCGCGCATACTCGCGAGGTCCTTCTTGTTCGCCTCGTACATCTCGAACTCGTAGGAAAGGCAGCAGAGCAGCCTGCCGCATACCCCGGAAATCTTTGCCGGGTTCAGCACCATGTCCTGCTTCTTGGCCATGCGGATCGAGACCGGCTCAAAGTTCTTCAAAAATGACGAACAGCAGAGTTCCCTGCCGCAGGGACCGAACCCGCCGATCATGCGCGCGACGTCCCGGACGCCGATCTGGCGCATCTCGATCCTGCTCTTGAGCTTGTACGCCAGATCCTTCACCAGGTCCCTGAAGTCCACCCTGGTCTCGGAAAAAAAGAAAAAGGTGGCGCGCGACGCGTCAAAGGAATATTCAGCGCGGATAAGCTTCATCTGCAGCTCCCGCTCGGTGATCATGGTTTGGGCCACGCTGAAGGCCTCGGCCTCACGGGCCCGGTTCTTCTCCTCCCGCTGGAGGTCCTCTTCAGTCGCCTTGCGCAGGATTTTTCTCAGCCCTCGTAAGGCCGGCGAGGGGACAGGAGAAGCGGCTTCGGACGGCAAATCTTCCTCCACTCCGTCGATCGACAGCTCAACTTCCTCCCCTTCCTGCGGCAATGCTTTCACGGCAGGAGGTATGGCTGTTTTCCGCAGGCGAACCACGAGCGCGACGCCCAGACCGCGGTCGGAGTCGACGATCACCCTGTCGCCCACGGCAACATCCATGCCCGCCTCATCGAAATCGTATACCTTCCAATTATCGTGAAAACGTACTCCGGCTATTTTCATCAGGTTATCCATAAATAAGTGCGGAATGCGGAGTGGGGAGTGCGGAATTGGAGCGCAAGAGAGTATCGATGCTGCGATGCCTCTTTTCGCCCCCTACTCCGCACTCCGAACTCCAAACTCCCAACTGCCTCATCCTCTCCCCAGTTTCAAAAACAAGTTTTCCGCCACAAGTTGAACACTCACCCGCCGGTCGAGCAGGTTCCGGCTCGCACTGAAAAGTTCCATGTCCGCAAGAAGCTTCGGAAGCGAAAACCGACCGGCCCTTTGCCGGTTCAGCTCTTGTGCCCGGCCGTGAACAAGCAGCCGTTCCTCCCCGGTCACACGGTACACCAGCGCGTCACGGAGCCATTCCGCGCCGAGCTCAAGCAGACGTTCAAGCCGCTCGCGGTCCTTCCCATACGCTTCCGCCTGCGCAAGCGCCTCGCCGGGACCCATCCGTTCCAGCCCGGACCAGAGCGCTGCGACCTCATCGCGGGCAACTTTCTCCTGTTCGACGTCCATCTCGAGACCGCGACCCATGCTGCCCTGCGCGAGTGCGGCGATAAACCATGCGTCTTCCCCGGAGAGTCCGCGCTTGTCCCTGAGCACCCGGGCCAGCGTGTTCCGCGGAAGCGGGTGGAACAGGATCTCCTGGCACCGCGAGCGGATGGTGGGCAGGAGGCTCTGCGGCATGGCGGTTATCAGAATAAGGAGCGCGTCGCCGGGCGGTTCCTCAAGCGTTTTCAGAAACGCGTTCGATGATGCCGCGTTCATGCTCTCGATGCCGTCCACGATCAGGACCTTTTTCGCCCCCTCGAAGGGCTTGAGCGCGAGGTCGGCCTGCACCTGTCTGACCTGGTCGATCTTTATCTCGTCGCCGTCCGGGGCCAGTACGCGCACGTCAGGATGGCCCAATGTTGCGATCTTGCGGCACGACGGGCACTCGCCGCACCCGCCTTCCTGCCGCGCATTCAGGCAGTTTACCGCGGCGGCAAGGGCGAAGGCCGTCTTCTTTTTTCCGATCCCCGCCTGGCCTGAGAACAGGTAGGCATGGGCAAGGGTATTGTTCGCGATCGCCCGTTGCAATATGCGAAGGGGCTGTTCGTGTCCTTCTATCGTCGAAAATTTCATCGCGCGTAAAGTTTCATTTCCCGACCCGGAGCAGTCCGTCCGCGATCTTCCTGACCCTTTCCTGGACCGCCTCAGGGGTCCCCGCCCCATCCACGATCCGGATGCGGTCCGGTTCCTGTGCAGCCAATGCCAGGTAGCCCTGCCTCACCCGGTCATGAAAGGCAAGTTCCTCATTCTCGAACCGCGCCTCTGCTTCAAGTCCCCGGCTGTCGTTCCTCCCCCGGGCCCGCGTTATCCCCACGCTGGAGTTGATATCGAAAAGGAGGGTCAGGTCGGGACGCATCCCCGTGGTCACGATCCGGTCGAGCGTGCGGATCATCTCCCGGTCCAGTCCCCTCCCATACCCCTGGTAGGCAAGCGTGGCGTCGGAAAAGCGGTCACAGAGGACCGTCGTGCCTTCCGCCAGCCTGGGCAGGATGACCTCGTGAAGATGCTGCGCCCTGCTTGCGGCATAGAGAAGAAGTTCCGCTGTCGGATCAAGCATCCTGTTCGCCGGGTCAAGCAGGATCTTCCGCACCTGATCGCCGATCGGCGTGCCGCCCGGCTCCCGGGTGAGCGTGATCCGCGTCCCGCTTAACGTAAGATATTTCGCGAGCAGTGCTATCTGGGTGGACTTGCCTGAACCTTCGATCCCCTCGAAGGTGATGAACGATCCCCTCATTTATTTAAGCTCCGCGGCGGCATCGCCCTCTGCTTTGAGCGCGGGGTTGGAGGTGAACAGGACCACCTGGGTTTTCGTCCCGAGGTCGCGAAGAATCCGGCAAGCGGCATACTGCCTCGCCGGATCGAAATCCGAGAGCGGATCGTCGAGAATGAACGGAAGCTTCCGTTTGCCGGCGATGGCTTCGACAAGACCGGCCCTGAGACAGAAATAGACCAGGCTCCTGGTCCCGTGGCTCAGCTCCCCGTAATTCACCACCGAGTTGTCTTTGGCATGCACGATCGGATCGCATTTCTGGCCGGCCTCGATCCGGACATACCTTCCGCCCGTAATGGCGGAGAGGTGCCGCTGCGCCGCGGCTTCGACGGCAGGGACGAGCGTATCCATCTCGACCCCGCTGATCCTGCTTGCAACGCCGAGCTCCGCGTGAAACCCTGCCTGCCTGTCGCCCGTGACGGAGACCGCAAAATCCGCCGGAAGTTCCGCGCCCTCAGAACTGAAACCCCAGGGCGAATCAGGCGCTGACTCGCCCTCCAGGCGCTCAATTTCCTGCCGGATGGCGAAGGTGTCCACGTTGTCCTGGGCCACGGCACGGGCCGCTTTTTCCAGATCCAGCGTCTCCTGCTCCCGCCTGGCGCATTCATCGCGCAGGGCCTCCGGAGTGGTCTCGCCGATGGTCCGGCGACGCTGCTCCTCCCTGTCGTCCCGGAGCGAGAGAAAATACCGGTAGTTCTCTGCCTTGTCCTTAAGCTCCGCCGGAGACTCGGCCCCGACCGACTTCATGCAAGCCGTGATGATCGCCGCTCCCTGCCGAAACCGCTGTTCGAGCTCAGCAAGCTCCTTTTCCAGGCCTGCTATTTCATGAACGATGTGTTTGCGCTGCACATTCTTATGGGAATCGTTGTACCACGCACCGGCCATCATCCCGGACGACAGGAGAAGGCCGATCGGGAACAGGTAGGCAAACTCCGCCGTGAGCACGAACATGCCGGCCAGACTCGAGAGGAGGCCCACGGCGGCCCCGGAGAGGAACAGCTTGTCCGTCGCAAGGCTCGGCGTCGGCAGCCCGGCAAGCTGCGATCTTAAGCTTTCGATCTGACCACTGCGCTCATCAGCCTCCATCTGCTTCTGCCCCAGGAGCCGTTCATGGTCATCGATAAGTTCTGCAAGGTTCTCGGGCATCCCGGCGCAGGCCTGGAGCGCTTCAAGTGATGACTCGATTTCCGCTTTTTTCTGTTCGCTCTCCTCAAGGACCGCCAGTTTCTTTTTGACCTCATCAAGCGAGAGCCTGGCGGCCTGGGCCCGGTATTCGGCATCCGCGGACGCTTCGCCCTTCCTGAGCGCTTCGCGGAGTTTGGAGAGCTTTTCCTCGTTGGCCGCGGCAGCGCCTCCCGCAGGAACGCCGGGCCTGCCTTGCTGAACCGGCGCAAAGGCCGGAACAGCCGCTTCCGGACGGCAAACATCCTGATCACGCCGGTACAGAAAAACCTTTGAAAAATCCACTTCCGATATGCCGGTGAAAAGCCCGCCCATGAATGATGCTGCGCTGTCCCAGTCCTTGTGCATCAGCACAAAGTCCTTGGAATCCGTATTATACCTGGACAGGTTCACGGCCCGCTTGGAAAAATCCTGGATGATCCGGAAGTAGGCCTTGTCATCGGAACACATGACCAGCGCGCCGCGCGAAGCATCGGGCGCATATTTCGATACAAGAGCTTCGAGAAGCGCTGTCTTATTGCTCGGGAAAAGAAGACGCTCCATGGAGTCGACTGCCGTGGTCTTTCCCGATTCGTTGCCGGCAACGACAAGATTGAAACCGCTCTGGAATCTCAGCCGGGCAAGCTCCCGAAACCCGCGCACTCCCTGCATCACTAACTCCACCAGAAACATGGCACGGCCCCTTTCCCCAATCGGTTGTTCACTATATCGCAAGTAGCCTAAAGTTGCAACAGGGAAAACTGTTTAGTCACAGCATCTCCAGGGCTTTCCTGAGCGCCTCGGCCTTCTGGAGGGTCTCGAAATACTCCCGCTCGGGAACAGAATCGGCAACGATCCCCGCCCCGACCTGAATGTGCGCGACTCCGTCCTTGACGACAAAGGTCCTGATGATGATGTTCAGGTCCATGTCGCCGGAGTTCGACAGGTATCCGATGGAACCGGTATAGGGACCCCGTGCAGCGGGTTCCAGCTCGTCGATGATCTCCATGCACCGCACTTTGGGCACACCCGTGATCGTGCCTCCCGGGAACACGGCGCGGACCAGGTCGAAGGCATCCCGCCCCGGTGTCAGCGTTCCCCGGACATTCGAGACGATATGGATGACATGGGAGTAATCCTCCACCACCATCATTTCGTCCACCCGCACCGAACCGTACTCGCACACCCTGCCGAGGTCGTTCCGCTCGAGGTCGAGCAGCATGATGTGCTCCGCCCGCTCCTTCTCGTTCGTCAGAAGCTCCGCGGAAAGCGCTTTCATTTCCATTTCGTCCCTGCCCCGCCTGCGCGTGCCCGCGATCGGCCTTGTATCGGCGGTCCCCTCGTGGAGGCGGACCAGGCGCTCGGGAGAAGAGCTGACGAGCTGAAGGTCGCCGAAATCGAGGTACGCGGCAAAGGGTGATGGATTGACGGCGCGCAGGATGGCGTATAACCGGAACGGGTCCGCGTCGCCGATCCTGGCCGAGAGCCGCTGGGACAGATTCGCCTGATAGATATCGCCGGCGGCGATGTATTCCTTGCATTGCCTCACCATGGACTCGAACGCGGCCTGGGTGATATTGGGTTCAAGCGTGCAACGCCCGGAAGTGTTTTTCGCTTCAACCGTGACAGCGGTACGGCTGTTCACTTCCAAAAGCCTTGCATGAAGAGCGAGAAGTTTGTCCGCGGCCTCATCATAGAGTCCGCCCCACTGGCCTGGCTCCGGTTTCCGGAAGCCCATCTCCTGCTCACGAGCGCCGGGATTGACGATGGCCCATGCCTTGCCAAGGACATGATCAAAGGCGACAACCGTATCCACGAACACGAAATATGCCTCGGGAATATCGAGATCAACCCGCGCCCGGTGCGGAAGCTTCTCTATCTGGTGCGCAAAATCGTAGGAGAAGAACCCCATGGCCCCTCCGGTAAAGGGCGGCAGGCCGTCAATCCGGGCAGTCCGGTAATTGGCAAGGAGTTCGCGCAGCTTGACCAGGGGCTTCCGGTTCAGTGACGCCCGTTTGCCGTATTTTCCCGTTGGCGTCTCCGGCAGGCTGAGTTCCACGTTCTCACCCCGGGACTTGAAGATCAGGTAGGGTTCGGCCGCGACAAACGAATACCGTCCTATCTTATCGTTTATTCGCGCGCTTTCGAGAAGCATGGGATAATTGCCTGTCCTGAGCGCCTTAAAGACCATAAGCGGCGTGAGTCCCGGCGCGTCGATCTCAGAGTAAAGGGGCAGTATGTTCCCTGATCGAACAGTATCAAGGAATTCGGTTTTTGTCGGTTTTATCATAGGCATGGCAACGTGTTGAAATAGTAAAGGCATTTCTCGCAGGGGTCAAGATAATTCTCTAAAAATAATTCCGCGCGGTTGCGCGGAATATGCTATAGTATAAGCAGAAAAGGAAACAAGGTCTTTCTTATAAAGTATCTCCAGTTTTATCAGGCGTTGCCGGACCATCACCAATAGGGTGTCCAACTGATAACCCGTTCTGAGGGGCATAAGACGCCGGACTGTAACGCGGGCCGAAGCCGGTAAGATGACTGCAAGTTGAGTGGTCGACCTTCCGGTCGTACGTAGCACAGGCGACGTTAGAGGACGGAAGAGCCGAAAGCCCCGAAGCCGAAGGAAAGGCGGGAAGAGAAGGAGCAATGAGCTTCACAGGGTCTGCTCAGCAGAGCCGCAGAAGCGACCATTGAATTCCCCGCAACGGATCCCCGGCTCAACGGAATATCAAATCGGTCCGCAGGCAACGCCTTTATTATGACACTACCGCCGAATAACGGCGTAAAATATCCGCAGGAACAAAAATCCCCGCCCATGATCAAATGGGCGGGGATTTTTTGTTGATCTGGTTTATCCGACATCGGCTCTCATCTTCCTCTCGACAAAACCAGGAAAATATTCTAAACTGCTTCTCGAGACGGTCGTTCCGTAGACGGAGGAGATCAGGGATGAATCATACCATGGCGGTTAAGATCTATTACGAGGACACGGACTGCGGCGGCGTGGTTTACTACGCCAACTACCTGCGCTATATGGAGCGGGCCCGGACCGAGTATCTCGCTTCCCGGGGGTACGCGGTCAAAAAACTCATGGACGAGGGCACGATTTTCATGGTCCTGCGCGTCGAGATCGACTACCGCTCGCCCGCCCGGTACGGGGACACGATCGAGATAGAGACCTGGGTCAGGGACATTACGCGGGCCACGATGGTCTTTGAGCATATCATGCGGGACACGGCCTCGGGAAGGGTTTTCGTCGAATGCCGGGCAAAAGTGGTGTTCGTGGATGTGAATGCCAAGCCGAAGCGGATCCCGGCCGAATTTGTGGAAAACGTGAAGTGACGCTCCTGACCCATGACAGCATCTCCCTTCGGGGTTCCGGCGTGGTGACCATCGCCCAGCCCGGGAAAGGGTTCCGCTTCACCCTTGACAGCCTTCTGCTCGCTGACTTTTGCCGCATACAACCTCACGACCGGGTCCTTGAACCCGGCGCCGGCACAGGAACCGTCTCGCTGCTGCTCGCCAAAAAATTTCCTGCCGCCGCTTTCATCGCCGACGAAATCGAACCGCGGGCGTATGAACTTCTGGGCCTGAATATCGAGGCCAATGGACTTTCCAAAAACATCATTTCCCTTACTCAGGACATCGGATCTTTGAATCAATCGTTGGAACGGGAGTCCTTCGATGTCATCGTGGCCAATCCGCCGTATACAAGAAGCGGGACCGGCAGAAAAAGCCCTTCCAATGAACGCCTGATCGCGCGCCATGACCAGACCGCATCTCTGCCGCTCTGGCTCGATCTCCAGAGCCTGTTAAAGAACAAAGGCAGATACCTGCTCGTCTTTCCCGCAAACCGCATGGGGGAATTGATCGCTCTTTTACGGGAGAGAAAACTGGAACCGAAGCAGCTCCGGTTTGTGCATCCCTTCGAGGACAAGCCCGCATCAATAGTTCTGGTCGAGGCGATAAAATCGGGAGGAACCGGCCTCACGGTCCTGCCGCCGCTGATCGTCCATGAAGCGGGGGGTGGATATACAACGGAGATGCGGGAGATTTATGGATTGCAGGGGCTAGATTCCGGGTCCAATAAACAGCAACACAAAACGAATTGACTTGCTACGATGCTTTAGCAACCACCTTGCGTGATTCCTTTTTGGAAACCAAGCGCTTCGTATGTTTAAGCTCTGTTTTTTGAAGTTTCTTGATATATGCGTCAAAGCCCCCAGCTTCTTCCTGGAGCCGCTCTCTGGTTTTCCTTACCTCGGCAACAATCGGATCTTCCCATTTCATTTCTATCTCCTTTCCATTAACTCCGAAGGTGTGACAATCATGGGTTCGAACAACCCATTTCTCATATTGTATTGATGGATCTTTGTTCGCACCTCGCCATGCGCAAGATGCTTGCAATTCCACGTAAGCAAATAATCCATTTCATGATAAACGGCAAGGGCCAGATGAACGGCGTCCGCTTTCGACTTATCCGGGATGGCAAGCAGTTTCCCGTAAACTATCGCAATCCGCACTACTTCCGTTGTTATCTTGAGTATCGGCAAATTCCCGATAAATTTCAAACGCCGGCCCGCGACCTCATGATCACCAGCGGCACATTCATCTATCACCGCCTCGGAGATATACAAATCATATTTACTGTGCGACTCGCTCCACCATTCAGCGGTCACCTGCTGCTGCGCCGCCACTATTATATCACGGCTCGGTTTTGCAACCAGATAACTGGGAATCGTTGTTTCTATATAGGCCTTGTACACTGGCAAAACCTCGACGAACAGACATGTTTCACAACTACCTGAGAACGTCTGAAGCACTGTATAAATAATAACATAAATCCGGCATGAAAGGAAAGCTCTCTTTATAAGCCGGATTGTCAGAGCGCTGATGTGATGACACGATACTTCATTCCCTTCGAGGACAAGCCCGCGTCAGTAGCGCTGGTAGAAGCGATAAAATCGGGAGGGACCGGCCTAAAAATCCTGCCGCCGCTGATCGTGCATGAAGAGGGTGGTGGGTATACTACGGGGATGAGGGAAATCTATGGATTACCGGGGCTGGATTCAGTGTCCCGCTCTAAGAACAACGGCGAGGCTGACAAAACGCATCTTTGAGACCGATACCCATTCTCATTGCTGTCCAAAACAATCTGATTTCCTGAACCTCACCCTTGCCAATCCACTCTTTTAGACGGGTAAATCCAATCTTTCGAATTCAGGTCCCTCGTTCTGCTGTCCAATTACCGATAGCTCAA
>Ga0315281_10003922_pt1 | contig 21704 bp, 22 predicted proteins | sample YL17G07_0_MG_FD_204540 | JGI IMG/M metagenome (GOLD analysis project Ga0315281, IMG submission 204540) | Sediment microbial communities from Yellowstone Lake, YNP, Wyoming, USA - YL17G07_0 | ecosystem: Environmental > Aquatic > Freshwater > Lake > Sediment | place: USA: Wyoming | collected... | reverse complement strand
CCCTTCCGCTGATATTCGTGCTCGACGTAATTCGGGGTGAGGCCCGGTTGAGCGGGCTTCGTGGGATGCGAACGCGACCGAGGTTGAAGCGACATTTTCTCGTCCACACTCAGCACGGCTTCCTGTTCCGAAAGCGGGCGTGTATACAGATCAATGACCTCGTTGACCCGGGCATAGAATTCCGCGTCTCGCGGGGCCTTCGGGTTCAGCCAATAATGGGTCCGCCAAGGCTTGAGCTTGTGATACGACAAAATCCGATAGACCGTGGAAGGGGAAATGAACGCAACGATCCCGTCGTCGATGAGTTTTTTCGCCAATTCGACGCTGTCCCACTGGGATAAACTCCGACGACAGTCATCCGGCCGTTCGCAGGCCAACCGCACCAGATGGATCGCCACTTCGGGAGGGAAAAAAAGGCTTCCGGCCCCGCCCGGACTTGTCATACAACCCCGCCACCCCTTGGCGGTTGTATCGCTCCACCCATTTGTAGACAAATAAACGGGCCAGACCCACGGTGCGACTGATACTCGTGACAGATTGCCCTTCGGCCCGCAGAAGAACAATCCGCGCCCGCCTGGCCACCCCGGCCTTGACCGTGGTCGATCGCTGCAAAGACTCCAATACCGACCGGTCTTCCGCCGTAAGGTCCACCTGAAGCTGCGTGTGACGTCCCTGTCCCATACTTCGGATCCTCCGAAAACATTTATTGACCTATTCTCTACATCGGCCATAGGCAAGACATTCCATTACTTTTTGTTACCTTAATTGTGAATGGCTGTACTAAGTTTCTTCTGTGAGGTGCGTCCAAACAACACCGATCAAGTATGTGTTGGCTCGTGTACCTCCAGTAATTGCCGAATCCTAGCGTACGAAATTCTTAAGATACTGTAGCTTGTACATGAACGCACCCGCAAGTCCGCTGCCAAGCAGCAGAGACAACAACCCCGGCTCGGGCGCCGCCTCGATGATGACCTCGTTTATGGGCAGATGCCCGCCCGTGTCCGCATTTCTGCGCCACTGGAGACGCAGATATCTGAGGTTGATTGTATCAACCTCCGGATCACCTGCCTCTTTCCAACCTTCAGGCTTAAACTTATCTATCGCTAAGGTCACAGTCTTATTCTCCCCGCCGACGCGTTTCTCGACGTTCGCTATGGGAAACCAATTCGTCATCCCATCGTGTGAGCCAAAGATGCGCAAGTTTTCAACGCCATCTATGTCCCGCAGAGCGTGGATCGAGCTAATTGATGTGATTGGTACTATTTCCCCAAGGTCAAAATACACCGTCACCCCCTCAGGAGCCAGACCTCCCTCCTCCTGAGTATCGACCCACATAGAAAAGTCTCCCCAGGAACCGTCGACACCTTGAGCATCACAAAACGGCGACCCGTTGTACCTGAACGGACCGATCCCCCCGACATTTGACCCGAAGCCGGGGGGAACGAAATCGTCTTTTTCAGCATCAACATGCTGCACATACACTCCGCCGACAAACCGATACGCAAAAGCATCACTGAGACCTGTTCCCATGACGAGCAGCATCAAAACACTGGCGATCGTTTTTCCCATGATTGTCACTCCTTAACATGTGCAGACAACGTGATTGACGAAACACAAGTCGCCGCCCGCAACGAAATACTCATATGAAGACAATTTAACAGTGAAGTGTACTCACTCATATTTTCTCTCGTCCGACAGGCTGCCTGTTCGGCTGCTGGATGTTTCCTAGGGCGACTACATATTGAGAACGACCTTGTGACCAAGTATTGTTATTTCCATAGAATTGTTACCGATACTTACCACAGTAAAGAGATCCTGAACCGACTCGCCTGCAGTGCATTTCCTCAGACCCACACCCGTTATGTTGACATATGCTACCGGGGCACCGTTCATCTGCATGATGCACTGCAACTTCAACTGCGATTGTATTCTCTCTATTGTCTTGTCGGCCATTGGGTTGTCGGACAAAGGAGCCGAGGGCTTGAACAAACCGCCCCTCATCACTTTGGCCAGTTCCGGATAAGGGAGCAGGTGCGGGTACGACAACTCGGACACCCGCAGTGTTGCTCGCCCGCCTATCGTATCGGCACGAACTGTCTCCATGTTTCCTCGCTTGAGTGGAAGAACAAGTTGTCCAGTGAGCAGAGTTGCCATGATCAGTACGCCTATGCCGATCAGACCATGGACAACTCGCCACGCGCCATATCTCTCAGTAAGTTTACTGATCTGCCCTAACCGTATTTTCTTTCGACATCTTTTCTTGAGGTTTTTGATTTGCATTCGAGATGACTTTGGTAATTAGAAACGATGCTTGAAGAGTATCTACGGCCTCCTTGGCATTCATGCCAAGCCGTTCGATTCTTATTGGTTTCGCGCTTACCTCAACGGAGTTAATAAACTGGATAATATCTTTGGCGGTTCCAGTCATTTCGATGTTGATGGATAGCTTGCGGTAAAATGACTGGTCTGCCGTGGGCAGCAACTTTACGGATTTGATCCTTACAGGCAATTGTGAATAGAGTTCGTTCAACTCTCGAGTAAATAGAGATATCTCCTGCTGATCCGTCCCATCGCTCTTGATAAGCGGCTGTATTTCAAGATAGATCTGGTCTATTCTGTCTTTGATGCGCATATCCGCCTGTATTTGCGCAAGGTCCAGTTGCAGTGCACTCAAGCGTTCCTGGCCGCGTCGACAACGTTCCAGTTGAGGCTCTGCGACCGTGGTGAACACCAACGTTCCAGTGATCACTACAGCGGTTATCACTGCCAGCGTTTTCTCGCGATGACTTTGCTTAATTTGCTTCATGCGAAACGTTCGCCGACACAAAACGGCGGAGTCCTACTCATCTTGCTTGACCACGCAACTAGCTCTGAATTCAACAATACTGCCACCCGGTTTGGCTATTTGTTGGGCATTTTCAATCTGCATTTCCTTCAACAACCTCGCATCGCGCATTGCTTCAATGTATCCGAATGCATTTGCCAGTATATCAGCTTGCCCTCTGATTTGGAGGACAGGACCGGTATGCCGATTGACGAAGTCCAGCTCACTTAGTGAAATGTTCTTCGGGGTAAAACGGTAAAGTTCTTCGATTAGCTTTGTTATTTGTCCACGATCCGATAGTTGATCCTGCAGGGCTTTAACCTGTTGCCGCTTTGTTTCGACACTGTGGGCAATATCTTTGATCGGAGCTATTTCTGCTTCGATCTGTCTGGATGCTCGTTCTATCCGCCAGTTCATTGCCAGCAGACATAGCCACAGAAACAGAACAAAAAGTATGGAAAGGCCGCTTGTCCAGAGATAGTTGATATTGCGAAGCCTCCGGGCCTGATGGGCCAGCTGATCTCGGGGCACCAGATTTAGATAAGAAACTTTCGGGTGCTCCAACAGGTCCAGCAAGCCGGCGGTTATCACGGCGCCGTAAACATGATCATGATTTGCGTCGTGCGGGAGTCCGCTATCAGAGGCGTCGCAGGAAATGATCTCAGGCACTTCGGCTACCATAACCGCCTCCGGGGCAAGAGCGCCAATCTGATTGGTCAGTCGGTCCTTTATCCCTGCGGCAACGTCGGGTGAGGCGACAAGTATAATACGACAATTCTGTTTTTGAGAGAGTGAAGCGTCTTGCAGTTGGCAGAGTATTTCTTGAGCAATGACTCTGCTGTTTGCATCGATGTCCGCACCCGACAGGGCCAGACTACGCGCCTTATGAAGCCTTCCATCAACAGATCTAAGGATTTGGCAGTGCGGTGAGTCAATCAAAGCAATTGCGGTCGGCTCAGAATTCAAATCGTCCACCGATCTGTAACACCACTCTTGGATAGCGAGTGAACACGGAAGTATTCGGCTCGGAATGAGTCCCAAGGATACGTATGGCTCCAAGTGCGAATTCAGTTGGTCCAGGCGTAGGATGTAGACCATAACCTTGAACATATTCGCGTCAGACGATACCTCCGTACAGCCGTAGGCAAGGTACTGTGTCGGAATCGGTATCAGCGAGGAAAGTTCGAACTCCACCATTTGGGCGGCTTCTTCCAAATTACAGGCCGGCAAGCTTAGAGATTTCAGGATGCACAACTGTCTGGGCACACAAAGTGCCCAGTTCTTCACACAAATCGCTTTACTGTCAAGGCCATGCTTGAGATCTTCAAGTGATTGAAAATGGAAACACCGGGCCGTGCCATTGCTCTTGACGCCTACGATGACGCTGCCGTTGCGAGCGAGGTGTATCGAGGCCCACTCTGATTTTATGCGTTTGGAGATGTTCTTGGCAACCATTTCAAAACCCCGGACCGATCTGCCAACGCCTGTTAGGACAGAGGGTCTTGAAGTTTCGGAACCGCTCTTAAAAAAGTGTTTCAACATGGATTACTTGGGTACCATTGTCGTTATGTCTAATTGTGGCCATCAAACAACACACGTTACCGGTGTTCGTACGCGCATAGGAATACGTACGAAAATACTCAGAGGAGAAACAGCAATACTGTCCAAGCAACTCGATCTGCAGTTCGGTCACACCTGGGACGTTGGCCAAATCCGCGGCACTTTTCAGGGAAACATCGTCGTCGGTGCCGGGCCGACCGTCTTCGCCAGACCGATGGCTCAAGATCGCTTCTGCGGTCGCCTCGTCCAGGCCAGGAAGGGCGGCCAGTATCACCCGAGGAGCGGTATTGATGTTGATTTGGCCGGTTCCATAAACAGTAAAGATGTCTATCAGTCCCAGATCAGAACCGTGTTTGTCAACGTCAAACAGAACCGAGGGGTCTTCATTCGGAATTCTGTCCAAGAACACATTACGATAGAGTTTTCTGCCGAGATAGACGTCGTAGGAGATGTTACGTACGTAAAGTAACTCTCTTAATGACAGGATCGGCCCATTCTTGGCGATGCAAGGGGGTTCCAATGTTTCGTAGAAATCACTTTCTGCACCCTCTGGATTCGTATCGTTGTCTGTGTCCTGCCAGTCCAGAATACATGCTCGTTGTCCTTTGTTAAGAACCTCTATGTTTGCCCAAATTGCGGGATCCGATTTGTTAATGTTCAAAAAGCCCTGTTCATCTCGAATAGCATACCAGAGGCAGCTGTCTTCTACGATCTGATCGGACAGTCCGTTAAACAGCGATTCTGACGTAACTGTGTTGGTAAACGATCCAAGGCAGGTGACATTCACCTCCCCATCTGTCTTTGTGCTCAACTGAGCAATGGCTCGCTCTATGCCACCCATGGCAAGGTGATAGGCACAGACTTGTTGTGCATTGGCTTTGACGAGTTTCATCTCCGTACGCGTTCGATAAGCCAACCCGAAGGCTAATGCCGTCATGCTGGAGACGATGACCAAGACCAATACTAAGACACTGCCTCTTTGACGAGTTATCGCGATATTACGCCGAATAGCGTTCAAAGCCTACTCCGTATCCATTATGACAGTTTGACAAGGAACACTAAACACCGTGTCAAAACCGACGCTTTTCGTGTTATTGTCCGACTTCCAAGCCAAAGAGAGTTTTATGGCCTTGGGAGGTGTTGTTTTCGATTCATACGCATCTTGCCATTGTTTTTTTTCCGGATCAAACGCAGAGAATGTGAACTGGGATAGATCGTGGGTTACGATGCTTTCTGAGGCCGCGCCAATTGTCTTCTCCGAAGCATACGGCCGCTCAGTCCGGCGCAGCACATTACCTTCGTAGTGGTACCGCACACTGGCCGTCCGGGACAACGTCGTGCCCCCACTGTAAGAATGTGTCAACGTGAAGAATTCGACAGTATCAGATGATAAAGCAAACACTTTCCCCTCGTTCCCATCTGTATCCGTGGGGTGCGGAGGCATGTAAAGCCCTGAGAATTCTTTTCGCAACAACTCGGTCATAATGCGGGCTTGCTGATAGATCGGCCGATCGTTTTCCGCTCTTGCCCAAATCGCGTGCGCTTGGTTAAGCAGCCCGTGTATCCCGAGCAACAATACTGACGTCATAAGCAGAGCCAAGAGAACCTCCACCAGCGTAAAGCTCCGCTGAAGGTTCGTCCGCTGTTGTTTCGTTTTGACTTCTTTGGCCATATCACTGCCACGCTCAATGGAGCATCGCGGCTCACCTTGCTTCGAAGGTTTTCATTTTAAGCAAGGACAATAACTCATACTGCTGTGAACGCTGTTCTTCTTGCCAAGTTACTGTCACTCGCACTGCTGCCAGTGCTTCGATCTCCGTTGAAACCAATTGGACCTGCCACCTAAAGCCATCGCTCTGTCCTTCGGTCGTGCCGAACGTGGGGTTATCCGACACCCTGACGTTGGCAAGTTGTGCTTCTGCCAGTACGACCGCTCGAGTTAGCAGTTTTCCATGATGGGTGGCCTTCGAGCATGTCCGCATAGCTCCGAAAACGGCAACCACCGAAATCCCAAGAACAGCCACCGCAACAATCACTTCGGCCAACGTAAAGGCAATGACGGCTTCTGCTCGGCGGTTCTTCTGTCGATATTTAACCATCGATGTTAGCGTCATCTACCTCAACCTGTCTGCCTTTAATCCGAATTACCATGGCTTTCTCACTATTCACAAGCGAAACGAGGGCTTCAGGCCAGGGATATCTCGGATCAAACACCAAGAATTCCTTTCCTGCGGTTGCTTCAAAGCCAGCTGTGTTCATGATGTGCACCGATGGATCAAATCGATGGGGTAGACCGAGGAACCCCTCCACAGCCTGATAGTTCTGGTCGGTTGCTTCAGTGGCGATTTGCAGCATATAGGTGTTCTCTTTGGAGTCGATGACAATCCGCGTAGACCTATTGCTGTTCTTGGCTAAGTCAATTACATAATGAATCGCCCAGAGCATATTCGATGCTTCTTCCCGGAGCGCCAACCCTTGGCGACTTCGGTTTGTATGCGGCACGATGATGACCACCATGACGGCGATAATGGCCAACACAATAATAAGCTCAGTAAGTGTAAAACCTGGCCTATTTGTTGCCTTGATGTTGCAGATTGTGATTGGTGATGTCATCGCTGTTTCCATAAACACCATCCGGCCCGGCCGAAACAATATCGTAGAGGCTTTCGACCCCTGTTAGTTCGCTGGGAAACACATAGCGATAGGGATTGCCCCAAGGGTCCAGAGGGATCGCCGCGCTCTTAAGATACGGGCCCGACCAGTTCTTGACCTGAGGATCCACAATCAATGCGTTCAACCCCTGTTCGGAGGATGGATACTGTCCCGTATCCTGCTCAAACATGTCCAGCGCCGTACCCAGCGTACCGACGATGGTCTGGCGTGCTGCGGTTATTCTGGCCTGCTGAGAGCGGCCAAAAAAACGAGGCAAGACTACAGCCGCTAAGACACTGATGATGGTAATTACCAGCAGCAACTCCACCAGTGTAAATGCCTTAACCAGGTTTGTCTCTCGATTATGACGCAAAGCGTGTTTCCTCCTCTTAGCCAATCAATGCCGACGTCTCGAATATGGGCAACAGTATTGCCAGAACGACAAAACCTATAATTAGGCCAAGGACCACCACCATGATTGGTCCCAGCAAACGGGTCATTGAATCTATTGCGGTCTCCGCTTCTTGCTCATAAATGTCAGCTACCTCCAGCAGCATTTCAGGCAGCATGCCGCTATTTTCCCCCACCGCGATCATATTGGCTGTCACCTCGGTAAAATAGGGTTGCTCTCTGACGGCATTTTCCAGTGTCGATCCCTTGACAATCCGGTCCTCAATCTCGCTGATAGCGTGCGAAAATGCCCGATTTGCAGTTATGCCTTTGGTTATGTTGATGGCAGAGACGATTCGAACCCCTCCGTTGAGGAGCGACCCTAATGTTCTGGCAAATCGAGCCAGCTGCAACTTGCGGTTCAGCGCTCCGAGCAGAGGTAGATTGAGCAGCAGGCGGTCAACAGACATTCGGATCAGCTCTTGCCGCAAGGAGAACACACTCAGACATATTCCCACCGCGATCAAGAGTAATAGGGCCCACCAGAAATCTCTCAGCCAGCTGGTCAGGCCGATAAGAATCTGTGTCGGGAGCGGCAGTTCCTGATTGGCGTTGACAAACAGCTCGATAAACTTCGGAACAACGAAACTGACTAACACGCCGACCACGACTGCGCTTAGAACAAGCAAGAACACGGGATACGATAGTGCACTACGTATTCGAGCGTTAACAGATGCTTGTGATTTGAGCTGCTTGCTCAAGTTGGCCAATGCTTCGGCCAGTGATCCCGATTCCTCGGCTGAGCCAACTACGGCAGTATAGACAGCGGGAAAAACCCTCGGGTGTTGTTTCATGGCCTCTGACAGGGAGCTGGACTCTTCTATGTTTCGATCCAACTGTTTGATTACAGAAGCGAGACGTTTGTTTTCCGTTTGTTTTGACAGCGTCTTCAATGCCATGCTGAGCTGCATGCCCGCCTTCAATAATGTCGCCAATTGATGCGTAAATATCGCCCTGGATCGAACGTTAACACGACCTTCAAAGAAACCCATATTCTGTCGGAAAAGCGTCCACAGTCGGTTCTGCTCCTCCACACTGAGCAAAAAATACCCCTTGCGTCGCAAGACAGATATGGCTGCTTCGCGAGTCTCTGCCTGCAGTTCGCCGCCAATCGCGCTACCGCTGCTGTTTCTTACTCTGTAAATATAGCACTGCATCCCGATCCGATCGTTAATCGACGATCACCGCGCCCTTGGTTACCCGCAAGATCTCATCGTATGTAGTTACTCCTTGGCGGACTTTTTCCATGCCCGCTTGGAACAAAGAAACTGTTCCTTCTCGGCTCGCCTGAGCCGCAATTTCGTCCGCGTGACTCTTGTCCATGACAAGCCTTCGCAGCCTGTCAGTCATTACCAACAGTTCGGTAATAGCCGTCCTACCGCGAAAGCCGGTGAACCGGCACATCGAGCAGCCTCGACCGTGATAGACAACTGACAATTCATCTTGCTTAGTCGAAGAGCCCGTGGCACAAAGAGTGTCTGTATTGAGCTTGCACTCTTCTTTGCAGTTCTGGCAGATGACACGCACCAGTCGCTGAGCCAGGATCGCCTCGACTGACGATGCGACCAGATAGGGCTCAATTCCCATATCCAGTAGGCGGGTCATAGCGCTGGCCGCACTGTTTGTGTGCAACGTACTGAAGACAAGATGCCCCGTAAGGGCAGTTCGTATTGCAGTGTCAGCGGTTTCCTGATCTCGTATTTCACCAACCAAGATAATATCAGGATCATGCCTTAGAATTGATCTCAGCGCCCGGGCGAAAGTGAAATTGATTTCCGGCTGAACCTGCATCTGAACAAGTCCAGCCATATCATATTCAATTGGATCTTCAATGGTGATAATCTTTCGGTCGGTATGATTGAGTAAGTTCATACACGTGTACAGTGTCGTTGTCTTGCCGCTTCCCGTTGGTCCAGTCACGAGAATGATCCCGTGGGGCAAGGCCAGCAGCTTCTTCAGTTCGTTGGCATCTTTCAAGGGCAGACCAAGTGAAGGTAAATCCGATATCAACGTTCCTCGGGGCAAGATGCGAATATCGACAGCCTCTCCGTATCGGGTGGGCAAAGTCGATATTCTCAGATCGAAACGTTCGTGAGAAACGTGAACCTGAGCCCGCCCATCCTGTGGCAGGCGTTTCTCAGCGATATCGAGACCAGAGATTATCTTGATGCGGCTGGTGATTCCGTCGCGGAAATGGCGAACCGTCGCAGGCATTCCAGAATCATTCAATATGCCGTCAATCCGATATCGAACCCGTAGATCATTTTCATACGGTTCAAAATGAATATCTGTCGCTCCCGCAGCGATTGCGTCCGTGAGGATCTGGTTGACGAGCTTGATAATCGAGGCCTCTTGCGCTCTGTTTTCGTCCGTTAAGTCATCCTTTGCGGTCGCGGATTCTTCAATGCCCTTGTCCGTCACCATCTGCTGCACCGTGTCGGCTCCGACACCGTAGCATTTTCGAATCGCCTTTCTTATGGCTTCTGAGGGTGCCAAGACAAACTCTATCTGGTATGGCGCGTCGAGCACCAGCCCGATTTCACTCACCAAGTCGGGATTGAATGGGTCGCTAGTTGCGACCTGAAGGGTATCGCCTGCCAGCCTTACCGGAACAATGTGATAATGGGAGGCCAAATTGGCGCTTATCGCACCTAAGGCATCTGTCTCGATCGACGTGGTAGATAAGTCTACCAACTCACATCCTGTCTTCTCTGCGATGGCGCTCAGAAGTTCTATTTCGCTCACTAATCCAAGGCTCAAGATGCTCTCCCGCAAAGACACCCCCAGTTTGGCTGCTTCTGAATAGGCCGCCTCCAAGTGCTCTTCTGTCAACCCCGCCAAACCAGGTTCAATCCACCGCGTCCCGGCCTCTGCTTTGAAACTCACCCTCTGCATCCCACCATCCAACCAAAAACATAGAAGTTTCCCACACAACCTGTAGCGTATTCAAGCAGGAACCTGTTAAACATCTTTTCCCGCTCCCATTCGGCCAAGAACCCACCCAAGTCTTGCCCGTGCCCTGGAACCAGTGGCATGATCAATGGTCAAGAGTGCGAAAGTTCACTCATGACCCGTTTCCCAATAACACCCTACGATGGTCAGTTTTCCAAACCCTTGGCTTTTGCAAGCATCCGAACTCGTCTTGCCGCACAGCACAAGTACACACTGGCAGTTCTCTTGCCGATCCCCATGCATAGTGCAATCTCGTCGATATCCAACTCTTGTCCGTAACGGAGGTGAAAGACGCGGCTCAGGTGTTCAGGAAGATGTTCTTGTGCCAGTTCATAAATTGCGTGTGCCTCGTCCTTTTCTGCAACAGCGGCCTGAGGATTATCGTCATTACTACGGTTACCACAGAGTGATACATACTTACGAAGCCTCTTTCGATAACTGGAGATGCGCCGTTGCGCATCTGTAATATCATTACAAATCGCGCGGTGCAGATACGTGCCGACGTTAGCCATCTGGAAAGAAATTGGCTTTGAAGCGAGCGATAGAAAGATTTCTTGGTATAAGTCATCTTCATCTGCACCCGAAACCCCATTTTTCCGAATAGTCTCCCGAATTAATTGGCCGTGTTGGCGGAAAACCTCGCTCGCTGAGCAGAGACCGTCATTTGCCGGGTTTGCCTGATTTTCACGTATCACGGAAAGCTCCTCCAGTAATCATGGTATGTTAAACTGAGTGTGGCTTCGTTGTGCGTGTGAAGATATCTTCGTTTACCTCCGGCCCTTCTTTACAACAGGAACTCACAATATCTCCCCCGTCGGTTACTCAGAATTCTGGCCACCTCCCCGAGACCTCACGAGGTTGCCTCCGTTTTCCTCCATCTATAATTAATGACGGATTTGCCCTCTCGTGCGCAACCACAATTCTTCGAGGGTCCAGTCGCAATTTTCCCACCTTGCCGCTAACTTCTTGAAAAACCAAGAATTCCGGCCTTGGTCAGAAATTGATCTTACGGAGTTCACTGGAAACATTCCCTAAATGCGCGTCGCTTCAAAAACATCCCTGCACGATCTTCGCTTCCCGATAATCATCGCCGTCTCCCCTGCAACCCCCAAGGTCTGGACCACAAACGCCTCCATCAAGAAATTCCCCAGTACTCACGCCAATCACCACTTTTGAAAAACTCGACCTCGAAAAGGATCGGAAAGCAATCTGAACTGGAGAACTTTAGCTAACATGGGCTTGCTTTGTTTCGCCTCTAGAATGAGGACATATCTGTATGGTAGGCTGCAGGATAGCGCAAAAGAGCAGGAGCCTCTATGTGGACTTAGTGGGTTCGCTCGGTCTCTAGGCAGCTCTTATATAAGAAGTCGGCAATAAGTCAAGAAAAGCCATGTTAAAACCTTCAGCACTCACGTTGTCAATCTGTCCTTTGTTCGTCAAGACGTGCATATCGTGGCTTAGGTGTTCATCAGCGCTTGTCTGTTTTTCCATTTGTTTCGTCGCCATTTACTGTTACCCCAGGTTGTGGCAATTGTGGGGATCAAGTGAGAATTACAACGGGCTACTGCTTATTCCTCTCGCGGCGTACTGCATCGTTCTCAGACGACGACGGCGCCTGGTCGGGATTCGTATTAATCTGGCGTTTCGGGCTTTCATTGCTGCTTTGTTGCCTGCTGCAATCATGCTTATGGCCGCATTTGCGGGTCAGATCAGGCTTGCTGCAGCGTGTTGGCTAGGTACCATGGGAATATTCTGCTTCGGCAGCCTTGACAGGGAGGCCAGAAAGGTGCTTTGGGGCCCTTTCCTGTTTTTGGTCCTTATGATTCCGCCGAGCGACGTTATCATGAAGTTTATGACACTATTCATGCAGCGTTTGTTTGCACTTCTTGTGGAAGGCTTAATGTCCGTTCTTTCAAGCGGTTATGTTGAGCGGGAGGGATTTACATTTTGGTTCAGCGGTTATAGCCTGCCCATCGGAATTCTGCCGGAATGCTCGGGACTGCGATCACTGATAGGGCTGTTCATTGTCGCCACGTTTTTCGCACTTTGGCATCGACTCAATTACAGGCATTTCTTGATTTTGGCTAACTTGGGCATTGTGCTCGCTTTGGGTCTTAACTTGCTGAGAATAATAATTACGATCGAGCTGCGCCTTCACGGTTACAAAGACCTTTCCGTCAATCAATGGCATGGTTATTTGGGTATTCTGGTCTTCCTTGTTGGCTTCTTGATCCTGGGCAGGTCTTCCGCTTTCTTGCAGGACCGGGCGGGATCGGTATTCGATAATGGGGGGACAGACTGACTGTGATTTCGTCACGTCCTGTGTTATTAGTGCTTGTTTCTGTTGAACTTGCGGCGGTCTTTGTGCGTACGGCATCTGGCGAGAATCCAGAGTCGTACTTATTGCCGTGGCAAGTTATTGCGGAAAAAGTGACCTCGTCTGAGATGTTCTGCGTGCATCCGTCTGAGAGCAGTCCTACCGGAAAGGATGACCAATCTAGTCATGGCGCGGATGGTGCGGGCAGCGGGGCGAATTATGTTTTCGCATCAGATCAAACGATTATATTCGAGTTGAACCGAGAGACGGTCATCGGGCTTATGCCCCAGAAAGTGAAGACACAGATTTTCCGATGGACGGAATCATCCTGGCAGGAAAACGGTGAAGTGTTATCGGACCTGCTGGATAACAGGATTACACTGGGACAACGAATCACGGAACAGGGTTTCTTCAAGTTGGTGTTTGCGTTGGTTGGTAACGGCGCCCAGGAGCACCGGTTTACCGCGTACGCCATTGTATGCAGCAACTGGAAGAAAAATGTCTTAGCCTTCTGCAGGATGGTCAAGAATGAGATCGAGACCCATCCAGATCCTCAATTACTTCGCTCTTCTTTGGCCGTATCGCATTTCGATCAGGCCATGGATCTGGTCAGCAAGTCCCGTTGCTTGTCTTGGGAGTGCCTACAAGCGTTGGCGTCTTCAGTTCAGAGCTACACGGCGTTTAAGGCCGGTATGTGTCCTGATTTCATTGTCGGATTGAACAAAATTCGAATCAAGAGGTTTCCCGGCGCCCCAGAATGCTTGTTCGTCATTCATGTTCCTCCTGATTACATCGCTTCAAGAAAATGGCCTTTATATTTCCAGGCAACGTACGGAGGGCAAGATGAATATCACGCAGGAATGATTGACATATGGTGGTGCACGCTCACTGTGGATGATGACCAGTTCAAAGAATACAAGATTTTGCTCGAGCTGCTTGAGAATAAACTAAATATCGATCTCAATCGTGTCTACGGTTATGGTTACTGTGGGGCGAGTGTTCCGATTGTCAATTTCGCGCTGCATCGTCCAGATTACTGGGCGGAAGTAAACATTGATACAGTCGTCACCGGTTATGAGTTGGCTGGAAATGCCATTAATCTTAAGCTGAACTGTGTTCTCTTTGCGCACGACCGTCATGAACCATTTTTCCGCAGTCGCTATGATTTCTTAATCAACTACCTCAAGTATGAGGAATGCCCCTCTCTCTTGGAAGGCACCGTCGACGTTACAAAATCAGTTCCGACTTCAGTCCTCAATCGTAGGCCCATGAGAGTCAGGCTTACCACCGACTCGCTACGGGCGGCAAAGGTCCATTGGGTGCAGGTGGACGGCCGAGAGGATGAAAACTTTCTTGGAACAATTGACGTTTCCGTGAATGGGCAAACAATATCAATTAAGACGAATAACATTGATGCTTATACTTTAAATCTTACCCAGGCTCCGGTTGACATGACTGTGCCGATAACCATTATCGAAAATGGGAAGCCCTTGACGAAGGCAACGTCTCCACTTTTTGTCAGGCGCGCTAAGAAATATGAAACTGCCACACTCGTAAAAAACAGCCGTTCCTGTGGCCCGGTAAAGGATGTATTCTCGGAGCCATTTGTGGTGGTGTATGGCTCCGGCGGCGAGAATCGTGACTATGTAAAGCAATCCGAAACTCTAGCCAGAGCACTGGCGCACGGAGCACCGTGTCTTACCGATACCGAACTGACAGAAACCATGGCAACCAAGCACAATCTTGTGCTGATCGGCAATTCCATGACCAATCGTTGGCTATCACGAATCGAAGACCAAATGCCTGTCCAGCTGGAAGACGGAAGGATCATTGCAAAAGATCTAACCTTCGAAGGCAAAGATATTGGGTATAGCGTGATCTACCCAAATCCGTTGAACTCTGAAAACTACGCAGCGGTGTTCTCGGCGGGGTCGCTAGCAGCAATAAAACAAATGTGTGAGCTTCAAAACGATTTGGCTGCCTCGGATGTATCTGTATTTGAAATCTCCGAGGCCGGGCAGGTGAAATGGAAGATCAGAGAGAACTTCAATACGGTATGGAAGTGGCATGATCATTGGGACAAAGTGCTGGCAGTCGTTGAGCGAAGGCATCCACGATGGCAGTGGCATTCGTGGATTGCAGGAAGCGCAAGGAGACAAATGAAGGCCGATATTGTCGTCCTTTCAGACTGTTTCAGGTCATCCGACATGATGTCAGCAGGCTCTATTCGCTTTCGCGACCTATATCAGAATGTCGACAACGTCTGGCTGGTTAAACTTGTTCTTTCCGGTAAGTCTTTGAGGACACTATTGATGGCGCCCTTCAATGATCTCACACTTAAGAAGGACTCTGTGCCGTTAGTAATAGACGGTATCAATAGGTCAACAAACATGAGAGATGGTCGTGATGGCATTTTGGCCATGAACAAACTTGAGCTCGACAAGAAGTACTCGGTTCTTATCAGTCCCGATCTCATATGGAGAACGTTACGTGCGGACCTTACGGAATTTCAGATTACAGATGACACGTACTTGGTACCCATAGTCGAACAGTGTCTGTCTGGAGAAAGGAACATCGATTCGGAGCTAGACAGCATGGAGCACAACGTATTTTAGGCTTTGGCTTACCCTGTCTGCTGAACAACACCGTCATTTGAGTAGTAAGGAGATAAGTAATGAAAACACTGAGTAACAAAAGCAAATTATCGAATAGTAGTCGCGTTTCTCACAGTTGGTTGCGAAGGCTTGGACTAGTGTTCTTGTCGGTTGTCCAGGTGTATTGGGCTCCAGCTGCCTTTGGCGCGGCGGCGGTGGCCAGTGCTGCCATGTTCGGAGAGAAGGGTTATCTGGCAACCCAGGCCGAACACGCAAAAGAAATGGTCTCGCAGCAAAGGCCCAAAGAAGCAATTACTTTCATAGATGATCTATTTCACAAATACGCTGATTGGAAAAAAACAGGTGCAAAAGACGGTCTAGGCACTGTTTCAGCCCTAGCAGAATTGCAGTGGCAACGCGCTCAGGCGAAACTGGCATCCGGCGCTCCGAAAGAAGAGGTCCACGCCGCCTACAAACAGATACTGGAAACAACGGCTCTGACAGACAGACAGGCGTGTGCTTTGGTGTGGGTATTGGGGAATATATCCTTTGATGAATATGAGAAGGCAGTGAACTCTGTTGTTCGAAACAGCAGATGGATCGATGTCGAAACTATGACTGACAAACTGAAGGAACTTAATAACTGGCCTGCACTTAAGGTGTTTATGGATGCGGTATTTGCAAAAGGAGATTGCAGCAGCACTTATGCTGAGCGATTTCGCAGAAGGGTCGGGGAGCAGGACAAGTATGACATCTACTGCAAGAGCAGCCCCTATCTGACAACGGACTGCTTCAGAAAGGATATTAAAGACGCGGAATCAATGGAGGCCCGTGAGCGGTTCACTGAAGCCCAAAAGAAATATGAAAATATTATCGAGCGATGTGGGCCGCACCAGGAAAAGGCAAGATTTGAAGCGAAGGTGTGTGAATGTTTCATGAAAGCGGGCCAATACGATGCTGCCTTTTCGGCGATTGATCGGTTTGTGGACCATTACAAAAATACAGACAGATATTTGACTCTCCAGGCGATGATCTGGAAAGGCCAATGCCGTATTCTTCTTGGCGAAACAGATAAGGCGTTGGACATTTTCGAATCTCTAATTACCGAAAATCCAAAGGCTGAGCAAGCGGCTGAGGCGTGTTTCTTCACGGGGTATTTGTATCTATTGCAGGGACAGTTCGAAAAATCGAAACAAGCATTCAGTAGAATTATCAAGGACTATCCCAACAGTGTGTATCTGGGCAAAGCGGAGATGTACCTGAAACGTATCGCAGAGATGACGGAGTAGCGTCTTGATCTCCTCCCCGGATCTTGGTCCATTTTGGATGCGAGAATTTGGTAAACTTTTTGTATTCAGAAGGGAGATCAAGATCATGAAGAAAAAGCGGTTTACGGAGGCACAGATTGCCTTCGCTCTCCGCGAACCGGAGAGCGGGACTCCGGTCGAGCAGATCATTCGGAAGATGGGCATTTCGGAGGCGACGTTCTACCGGTGGAAAACGAAGCATGCCGGGTTAGGCGTTTCGGAACTGCGTCGACTCAAGCAGCTGGAAGATGAGGGCAAACAGCTCAAACAATTGGTCGCCGACCTGACACTCGACAAACAGATGCTGCGGGATGTGTTATCAAAAAAGCTTTAGCGCCCGTCGCCCAGCGAGATATGGCAACCACGCTTCAAGTAAGTTACCAAGTCTCGCAGCGGCGGGCGTGTTCGGTGCGGCGGTATCAGCGATCGATCGTTCGATACGAAAGTGTGGCCGATCCACAGATTGCGTTACGATTAAGATTACGTGACTTGGCCACATCACGAGTGGGCTATGGCTATCGACGCTTACACATTCTTCTTCAACGAGAAGGGTGGCACGTCAACGCAAAACGGATCTATCGATTATACGGTGAAGAACATCTCGGATTACGAAGAAAGCCACCGAGACGGCGTGTCAGCTGCGTGAAACGAGATCTTCGGCCTGTGGCTTCTGAGAAAAACGAATGTTGGAGTATGGATTTCATGTCCGATCAGCTTTTCGACGGCCGTCGGCTTCGGCTGTTAACGATCGTTGACAATCATACCCGTGAGAGCCTGGCCATTCACGTCGGTCAACGGATCCGTGGCGAAGAGGTGGTTGAAGTCTTGGAACGGATTTCGGGCGAACATGGCTTTCCCAAGACGATCCGCGTTGACAACGGTCCGGAGTGTATTTCGAAGGATCTGGATCTGTGGGCGTATTGGAATAAGGTGAAGCTGGACTTCAGCCGACCGGGCAAACCCACAGATAATGCCTTTATTGAGGCCTTTAACGCCCGATTTCGCATGGAATGTCTCAATGAGCATTGGTTCTTAAGCTTGGACGATGCCCAGCAAAAAGTTGAAGCCTGGCGACGGGATTACAACGAAGATCGCCCGCACAGCAGCTTAGACAATATCCCGCCTGCAGAATTCGCCGAACAATGTGTTGATTCAGAGGCATCTACGTCATTATTGATGTTTGAACTGCCAATGCAACAGGTCGACAGATCGGAATTGCCTCTTTTCGCGGCCAGAAATGCATCGCCCGTTACTTTGGCTTTTCAATCCTCAATAGAATATGTGGGGTCGACATGACCCAGGACAGCGGAAAACTCGCACAGAATGTGGACCAAAAACGGGGAGTACTTCCATGGTTGTGAAAACTCTCATAAAGGGTGGTACATAAAATCGGGGCGGGTCAACGTGTGCATCTATAGCATAAGCGTATCTCGTATGGACTGTGTTAGCGATCTTGTTGTAATGACTCCTGCGAAATAAGGAGTGTATAGGGTGACGGACAGCGGGGATGAGGACGGTGACATCGAGGAAAGAAGGTTGGATCACGAAAAACGCGATCGTATTTACTTTTGGCTATAACCGATCTGTATGCCGACAGAGCAGTTCCGTTCGAGCGAATAGCGCTCTTTGAAAAATGAAACTTTCACCCTTGGCCGGATGGGTCAGCCGGTTTCTCACAGGATCGCATGGTGGGCGAAGGTGCGGAAACATCGCATCTTTTCCGGGATACTCAGCAGGACGGCGGCGAAGCGACCAGGCTTAGGACGATATGGGCGAGGGCCATCTGGTTGCGCACGGATTTGAGGGCATAGTGTGTAGTCTGCTTGGCTTCGCGATCCCCGAGGCGGGCAAAGTAGTGTTCGACGACCTGGCGTTGTTTTATTGTTTCGTTCAAGAGCTTGGAGTCGCAAGGTACGCGTGATCGAGCGTCGTCGGTGACGTCGAGGTATCGTGTGCAGCCGTAGGCGGCGAAGTGCGGATCGGCGACCAGACAACCCTCGGGGTATGTTCCGGCGAATTTTTTGGACGCCTTGATCGGGCTGCGGAATTTGATTCGCGTGCGATGGGCTTCGGCGACCGTGCCGCAGGATTTCATCTCCAGCCGGGCCGGACAGAGCGGGCACTGGTGCGGACCCGACTCCGGAACCTCTTTCTGATTTCGCGGATTGAGGCGGATGAAGGGCTGCTCTTTGATTTGCTCGAGATGTTTGACAATCAGGGCGCGGAGCATGGCATGACGCGAGAAGCCGGCGTCCGACGCCGGCGTTGATACCGGCCAGGGAGGAAAAACAAAGGGCTCTAACCAGAGAAGAGAATAGTACTTGCGATGGAAATCGGAGGTTTGAATGAAGACCCGGAGCTTACAAACAAGGATAGCTGAAGTTTGTGCATGGAAAGCACTCCTCCTTCACTTCTGGTGCAACTGTTCGTGATCGCACAGCGTCCATTCAATCACGAATAGAGAAACTTGCAAGAAATAATTAAACCATAACTTATTGTGTAGCAAATCGTTATGCATTCTTACGGAAGGTTTTCCTCTTGGTGAAAGGGAGAACAAGGAATGAAAAAGTTAGTATTAGTCAGTTTGATGGTTCCATGTGTGGCTGCCTTCAGTGCGAGCAATGCGATGGCCTATCGGTACTTCGGCGGCTCGTATACCTACCTCACGCCTCACTGCGACACGAGTTGGCCCTGGAAGGGCAACACCGACATCGGCCCCGGTCCTCACCCCTATGACGGGACCAGCGCGATGAGCGACGGTGATGTGACACTGAATCCGACCCATCAGACCTACGACGCCAATCCCTCCCAGGTCAGCTTTCCCGATCCGGGCGATAGCATGGGTCCGGGCCGCACGGCCGTCTGGTGGGGCACTGCCGGCAGCGACCGATTCCCCGCGATTCTCCTGGATCTCGGCCGGGAGGTGAAGATCAACGCCATTGTGGCCATCGCCAACTTGCGGTACCACACTGACATCACCATGACGCTCAGTTGGTTCAGGGTGAAGGGCAGCCACGACGGCGTAAACTGGGTTATCCTCCTGTCCGAAGAAACCAACCTTCCAGGTGAAGCGTCTGATCCTGCTATGGAACCGGACAGTGGGCTGGGTGAAAGCTACGATGACATCTTTGTCAGGCCGGCAAAAAGGAAAATCGGTATGTTCTACGCCCCCGGTATTGGCCCTGACGCCTTGGATACCGTGACGTACCGTTACTTGCAGTTCGAGATCAGCCGCGTTGCCACCCGCGAGAACACCGACAGCACGGCTATCTCCGAGATCATCATCGACGCAGTTCCCGAACCGGCAACAGTCCCGGCAGTTCCCGAACCGGCAACGGTCCCGACAGTTCCCGAACCGGCAACGGTCCCAGTCCATGGCGCAGAAGGCCAGGTGGGATTGGAGATCAGCGAGTTTTCTATCTCCCCCCTGGACGTCGAGCTCGGAGACAGCATTCTTCTCAAATGGCGTGTGGCAAATACGGGCACGGCTGCTCTGACCGTACAACCTATGGTTCAGTTTGTCCTGGACGAGCAGGCGCTCACCGTCGAGGCGGACGGCCCGCCGAAATCACTGGCCGCCGGACAGAGTGCCGAATTCTCTGCGACGACCCAACCTGTGTTCAAGCGAGACGGTGATTATTCGATCTGGGTAACGGCTCGGGAGATGGGGGGCAAGGGATCGGGATGGGGTTTCGTCCATCCGGAGAAACTTAACGTTCACGTTCGCCGAGCAATCGCTGCCCCCACGGACAAAGGCAGGCAGGCAATCTTGCCCCCGCGCCCTCTTATCGGTGCTCATGCCGATCGGCCCTTCTATTTCCAGGGTGAAACGGTTTCGATCAGTGGGGCAGTGATCTCGGCGAAGAAGGACCTTCGTACACTTAAGATTTCAGGCTCGGCGAATGCCGATTGCCAAGTCGATGCCGACGGTCACTTCAACTGCCAAATCGCTGCTCAAACGTCCGGCGTGCAAAAGCTCGTTCTCACGGCTGAGACTCTTCCTGCGACGACGATCGAGTTTTACGTGGTGGGTGATGAATTGAACTTTCCACGCCTTTTCGGCACGAACGAGACGTATCAGGCGGGTATTTTTTCGGGCGTAAGCGGCGAACGCATGCGAATGTTGCCCGAATGGGCGGACTTGCTCGGCGTGAAATTTGTAGCTCATCAGCCGCTTAATGGTTTGGAATACGGCGACGATCTGGAACAGATGATGGCCCGGGCTGAACGGCTGGGGGTCACGATGGCCCTGATCGGTAGCGGTGATTGCATTGGCGGCGGCGGAACTACCAAAGATGACGGCACGCGGGATGAACAGTATGCCAATTTGCTTTCGGCGACGTTTCAGCAGGCTCTGCTCGACAGATTCACAACTCTGGCGCTATCGATGAGGCAGTATCGAAGTTTCAAATATCTGTTGCTGATGCCGGAATGGTTCAGGTTTGATGTGTCTTTCGGCTACGACCCTGAAAATCTGGAGCGCTTCGGCGGGACGATCCGCAAGAATCGTCCCGACTGGGCCTTGCCGGCGGTGGACGACCCGAAGGCTTGGTCTCAATTATTTCAGAAGGACCAGCCTCTATACGAGACTTGGTGCCTTTGGCGGGAGGGGACGTGGACCGACTATATGGTGAGATTACAGGATACTCTTCGGGCTTCCAAGCCGGATCTGGTCATTGGGACCTGTGAGAGCAATTTCATGGGTCGAGGGTTTTGGAATCGCGGCATGTTGGCATCGCGGGGCATTACCGCGCACGCCCCGCATACCAATTTTCCCAATGCCGATCCCTACGGTTACGTCAGTATGGCCAGGGATGATCGTCAAGCCTTCGGCTACGAATCGCTCTTTTCGAGCCTGTCGATCTGGGAAGATGTGACCTTCGAGCCGGAGCAACTGACCAGCGGTATGTTCGGTATTATCAAGGCAGGGGGCACTCGCACTCCTGCCTGGTCCGACTATGGGCTGCGGGCCAATTGGAAATACTTGAACCCACAGTTCGGCAATGGAGCGGTGAAATCGTTTGAACAATATGCCACATGGCAGTTGA
>Ga0315281_10003921_pt1 | contig 21704 bp, 17 predicted proteins | sample YL17G07_0_MG_FD_204540 | JGI IMG/M metagenome (GOLD analysis project Ga0315281, IMG submission 204540) | Sediment microbial communities from Yellowstone Lake, YNP, Wyoming, USA - YL17G07_0 | ecosystem: Environmental > Aquatic > Freshwater > Lake > Sediment | place: USA: Wyoming | collected... | reverse complement strand
GGCAGAGGGCTCCATTGGAGCGAGAGGGAGCGAGCGAGAAGGGCGGTGAGGAGGATCACGGGGATGGCGAGGAGAAGGAGACGGCTATTGGTCGGAGCGCGTGGGTTGGTCGTCATGTGCGGTGAGGCGTCGTAGCCGGTTACGTGCGTAAAAAGGTTGGCGGGATTGTGGTGCGGTTGTTCAAAGGACTGACTCGACGATTGACGGAGTACGTGCGGAGTGTGGTTTTCTTACAGAGTCAGTAAGACGTTGTGGTATCATTTGCGATTCTTATGGCAAAAGGTTAAGAAATGAAACGCAGATTCGATGCTCGCCTGGAGGAATCAGCTGGTTGAAATGACCGGCTGGGGAAGAGCTTGATTTCCCTTCCTCCGATAATACCGCACAAAAGGTTGAGTAAAGAGATGACCGAGGCCACCCAAGAGCAGCCGATGATTACGGCTGTGATCCCCGCTTACAATGAGGAGAAGACGATAGCGGAGGTGGTGGAGGGCGCTAGGAAGCATGTTACAGAAGTCCTTGTCATTGACGATGGCAGTGTCGACAGGACCGTCGACCTTGCGATTAAGGCGGGAGCAAGGGTCATTAGCATTCCCAGAAACAGCGGGAAGGGCCACGCGCTTTCCATAGGTTTAACAACGGCAGCCTTGAACGGGAGTGAGATCGTCGTCTGCCTTGATTCTGATGGACAGCATGACCCAAACGACATACCGAGGATTGTGGAGCCGATAGCTGGTGGCAGAGCGGATATGGTTATCGGATCGAGGTTTCTCGACGGCCATTCCAGAGACCTTATCCCTGCTCATAGAAGGCTTGGGCAAGGAATCTTGACAATCGCTACGAATATGGGTCATGCGGTGAAAATCACCGACTCACAGAGCGGCTATAGGGCGTTCAGGAAGGACATTATAACGTCCTTCGACTACGTAGAGACTGGCATGGGCATAGAATCGGAGATGGTCAGGAGCGCAGTAAGACGGGGATTGAAGATCGAGGAAGTCCCGATCACCGCGAAATATGAGGGGCTCGAAACTTCAACTCTCAAGCCGGGCAATCATGGCATGACTGTTCTCGGTTCGGTAATAAGGGAAATCAGATCCGAACACCCACTGATGTATTTCGGAGTCAGCGGCCTTATCATGACAATCGTGGGAGCCATTTTCGGGCTCTACTCCATAGAGCAGTACATCAGCGTGAAGGCACTTCCATTTGGCGCAAGCTTACTGGCGGTCATGCTGACAGCTCTTGGGATCTTGTTCATGCTTGTCGGGTTGATACTCAACGCGATAAGCCAGATGGTCGCGGACGGGAAGAATCACGGAACAAATGGTCGATAATCTCTCCACCCCCCGTGAATGAAACATGATGTTTCAAAAACCATATGAGCAGTGTCGATAATCACCAATCAACAGGTTGAGTCAGATGCAGACGCAAAAAGTGCTCGTTACGGGCGGCGCGGGATTCATCGGAACCAACCTCGTGAACGAAATGGAAAAGCGCGGCCACGACGTCCTGGCAATTGACCTCTACCACACGGACAGAGATCGATACATGCGTGCGGATGTCAGGAATTACAGACAACTAAGGAAGGTCTTCGATGGTCGAAAATTCGATTGCGTCTACCATCTGGCAGCTGAGTATGGCAGGTGGAATGGCGAGGACTACTACGAGAACCTCTGGGCAACGAATGTGATTGGCACGAAGCACATGCTTCGGCTCCAGGAAGAGCTGAAGTTCCGAACGGTATTCTTCTCATCTGCGGAGGTCTACGGCGACTATGAAGGCAAGATGGTCGAGTCCGTCATGGAAACAAACCAGATCAAGGACACGTACCAGATGAATGACTATGCAATCTCGAAATGGGCCGGCGAACTGATGTGCCTGAATTCGGCAAAGATGTTCGGAACGGAGACTGTCAGGGTCAGGCCAGTCAATTGCTATGGTCCTCACGAGGAGTACACACCTTACCGTGGATTCATCCCCAAGTTCATCTACCACGCGCTGCACAACAAGCCTTATGTGGTGTACAAGGGCCACAAGAGAATCATCGACTATGTCGAGGATTCGTGCAAGACCTGGGCGAACATCGTTGACAATTTCAAACCCGGTGAAGTCTACAATGTCGGTGGAAGACCTGAGTGGGAGAAGGACATAAAGGAGTACTCGGATATCGTTCTGAAGGCAGTCGGTCGGGATAAGAAGCTGGTCACATACAAGGAGGCAGAGCCTTTCACGACCAAGGTGAAGCACATGGACTTCTCGAAGGCGGTTAAGGACCTGAAGCACGACCCGAAGGTCGCGCCTGAGGAAGGAATCACGAAGACCGTCGATTGGATGAGATGGTACTACAGGATCGGTGAGTAGTTGGAGGAAGTCTACGAGACTTTCAAAGGGAAGACCGTCCTTGTAACTGGAGGAGCAGGTGCAATTGGAGGAAATCTGGTAAGGAAGCTGAACGATCTCAAGACAAAGAAGATCATAATCATTGACAACCTCTCATCTTCGTATGAATGGAATTTGCCAGAAGGGCCAAAGATACAGTTCATTCTTGGAGACATCCTCGATGATGAGAAGCTCAAGTGGGCATTCAAGAACAAACCACAGATTGTGTATCATTTGGCAGCTCACTTCGCGAATCAGAATTCCGTTGACAATCCAGAGACTGATCTCATGGTCAATGGAATGGGAACACTCAAGATTCTCGAACACGCTCACCTCGTTGGGGTCGAGAGATTCATCTATGCCTCATCTGGGTGTGGGATATACGGTGCCGGTTCGAAGATACCGTTCGAGGAACATGACGTCTCGATGAGTCTATACACTCCTTACCAAGTGACGAAGATGCTTGGTGAACTCTACACGAACTACTTTCACAATCTCTATGGGATGCCTGTGGTCAACGCTAGGTTTTTCAACTCCTATGGACCTGGAGAGGTTCCAGGAAAGTACAGGAATGTGATACCCAATTTCATGTACTGGGCAATGAACAAGCGCGAATTGCCGATTACCGGAACAGGTAATGAGACGAGAGACTTCACCTATGTCGGGGACATCATGAACGGACTATTGGCAATGGCGTACTACCCAGAAGCCGTCGGTGAAGCTTTCAACCTAGCGAGCGGAAGAGAAATCAAGATAAAGGATCTCGCAAAGTGGATAAACCAGATCACAAGAAACCAAGCAGACATTGTATTCACATCGCCGAGAAATTGGGACAGGAAAAAACGTTTGCTCGGATCGATTACTAAAGCAGAGAAGATTCTGAAATACCGTCCCCAGACTGAGTTCAGGGACGGTCTTAAGAGCACATACGATTGGTTTCAGGCCAATTGGGAACGAATCGTAACCTCCGCTGATTTCTAAGACCAACCTTGGATTCGTTCCCAGCAATTCTGGATCTTCATCAAGAGTACGATCATGGAATCTGCGAATGGAACAAAATGGGCATATCTGGAAAGTCAGATATATCAGTGAGCGGTTTTGACCAACGAGGATTTCTAATGCACCACGATTGCCTCGAATAGCCACCGAGAACGGTTGCAGCAATGAACATACTCTTCACACAAGACACTGATTGGATCAAACGGAATCCAGGCCAACAGCATCACCTTGCTGAAGAGCTGTCCCTTAGAGGACATAATATTCGAGTTATTGACTATGACATAACATGGCGAACGCAGAGAGTCCAGAGCCTGGTTTCGAGAAGAGCCACGTTTCATGGGGTTTCGAAAACGATGGACAATGCCAACGTGACTGTGACACGCCCCGGCATTCTCAGAGTTCCATATGTCGATTATGTTTCCATGTACTTCACGTACGCTTCTGAGATAAAAAGGCAAGTCAACGAATTCAACCCCGACGTCATTGTAGCTCAATCTATACTCACTAACTTTCTGTCCATCAGACTTGCCAGGACAAGGCGTATCCCGGTTGTTTTTCATGCACTGGAAGCCCAATACACTATGGTTCCGGAGAGAATGCTGAAGCATTGTGCAAGATTTCTTGAGTCCTACAACTTCAGGAACGCTGACAAAACTGTCGTCATCAATGAGAAACTAAAGGAGTATGCCATACGCATGGGAGCTAGACCAGACGACACCTACGTTGTGCGAGCGGGAGTCGACCTTGGAAGATACAATAGCACGACAGGCGGAAGTGAGATTCGTAGGAAGTATGGAATGGATGAAGACGACATCATCCTCTTCTTCATGGGATGGCTCTACCATTTCTCAGGACTAAAAGAGGTCGCGAAGGAACTTTCTGGAATCGAGGATCCGAGAGTCAAGTTATTCATAGTAGGAGAAGGAGATGCCTACCCGGATTTGGAGAGGATAGTCGTGAGATATGGATTGCAGAAGAGGGTTATTCTCGCTGGGAAACAGCCCTATAAGGACATTCCGAGCCTTATTGCCTCAGCCGACATATGCCTTCTTCCGGCATACAACAACGAAACGATGAGAGACATTGTCCCGATCAAGATGTATGAGTACCTCGCAATGGGGAAGCCCGTAATATCAACGAATCTGCCTGGGGTTAGAGAGGAGTTTGGAGAAGATCATGGAGTACTCTATGTTGGTGGTCCGACGGAAGTGACGAACAAAGCCATGAACCTGGTCAGGGATGGGAAAGTCGAGGCCGAAGGAATAAAGGGACGAAGATTCGTGGAAGGGAAGAGCTGGGACAAAGTGGTCAAAGAATTTGAGGACATCCTGAATCTAGCGATCATTGCCAATCAAGAATCGTAGTGGAAAACGAGAGGATTCGGATGGCACACTGTTCAAGTTCGGATCTACTGACCCCGGAGCTGGATGGGGCATTGACAGTAGATTTAGAGGATTGGCATTCGGCGCTGTGGCCGACTGAAAGGAGGAATTTGCGTGAAAGTTCGGTTATGGATGAACATTATGTCAGAAGAGCAACAAGCATTCTCCTGCGAGAACTTGAGGACTCGAATGTTAGAGCCACATTCTTCGTCCTGGGTGAGGTGGCACAAGCAGTCCCCGAACTAATCAAAGACATCTCAAACAAAGGCCATGAGATCGCGAATCATTCGCCGACGCACGTACCACTCTGGCAAATCTCAAGGAGCAAATTGGAGCCTCTCATCCGCCGTGATACGACTCTTCTTGAATCGCTGACTGGAAGGCGCCCTCGAGGCTTCAGGGCTCCATACTTTGCGATAGGACGAGATGACGGATGGTTATTGGAGTTGTTGTCTCGAGAGGGCTACTGGTACGATTCAAGTGTAGTGCCTAGCTGGACACCCCTCTACGGAATACCATCTGCTCCCAAGTCAGCCTATCACCCACAGATATCTGATCTCTCAAAAGCAACTTCCAAAAGGGGTATTCTGGAGATCCCGATCACAGTATGGCCACCCTGGCCAGGTCTACCTGGGTTGCCGGTCGGAGGTGGGTTCTTTTTCAGGGCTTGGCCCGAGAAATTCATAATTTTCGCTTTGAAGAGAAGTCTCAAACCGTTAGTCCTGTACACTCACCCTGGGGACCTAGACCTAGACAAGGCACGCACTCCAGGACTCTCTGCGAGGGACATGGCGGTTCAACATCTAGGTTCAAGGAGAGGATTTTCATCATTTCAGAGAGTTCTGAGAGAATTCAGACTCGGTACTATCTCAGACGTCTTCGGGACCAGTTTTGATACGGCAACCGAGAGAAACGAAGAGTAGCACTGAGGTTTTCGGAATCTGCGGGATTCATTCACCCCTTTTGAATACCGAGTGCACCAACTCTTGATTAAAAACAGAGCTCACCATTGATGCAAGTGCGCCGAACGTCGGCAGCGGATCACGAAGAGACTCTATATCCAGACATCTGCATTGCAGAGCGCTTCTCAGAATCGCTCTCGATCGCGCGAACCCTCCCTTGGCAAGCACAGATGCCACACCGAATGGAAGGATATTCACACATCGAACACCCACTTCATAGGGTTCGATGGTTGAAATGTCACCGTATTCATACATGTCGCAGAGCAATCTCGGAAAGTCGACACCAGAGGCAATTGCCAAGGGCAGAGATCCCCAAAATCTCGGGTTTATTTCCATGAGCACCGGTCTTTGAGTTCTTGAATCAACACGAAACTCGACCATACCAACGCCGTGCCATTCAAGAGACTCCATAAGTTGGCGTGCGGCTTCCTCTGCCGCAGGATGGTGAATTGATTCTCTTATGATACTTGGTCCTCCGTTGGTAGGGAATTGCACAATCCTCTTATGAGCAAAGATCGCTTTAGTCCCACCTCGATTCAATAGCAGAGAGACTCCAATTGCTCCTGATGACGGAATGAACTCCTGCGCGATCATGTCTCCGTATTTGCGAATACTAGCCGAAACCCGACTGAGTGCTTCAGAATCCTTCAGAACAAGGAAACCCCGCGAACCAGACCCTTTGACTGGTTTGATAATAGCTGGGAAACCAAGGCTCTCTGGAATCGAACTTACAGAGTCAGAGTTGTTCACGAGTATGGTCTTGGGTGTTGCGACGCCTAGTTGTGAAGCGAGACCTACAGTCTTCCACTTGTCACGCGCGACCTCGTAGGAATACCCTTGCGTAATTCCTATGCTGGCTTTGATTCTCCTGCAGTTAAACTCTACGCTAAGAATGTCGCACTCTGCATCATCCATCGGAATCACTAGATCTGCTGCCAATCTCGTCACGAGGGCACTCAACTCTTCAACATATTCTGCCTGCTTCTTGCCCGGATCTGGAAGCAAGAACGAGCGACTGCAATACCTAGAGAAGGCGCACAACGGGGATCTAGTATCATCGGTTATGAAGACTTCTCGGCCAGATCGTCCAAGGGAGCGAACCACCGAAAGAGTCTTTGGGTGCTTGCCATAAGTGACGAGAACGCGCATGGAACAATCCTCGAATAATGATGGAAACCTATGTTTCCCAAACTACTTCAAACTTCACGAATCCAACACACCGGATTGGAGTGTTGTGACCTAGCTGCTCGATCAGTACCTATCAATACATATTATGGCATCCAGAAGCAATGTTTTATTCGCCTCACTCCAATACGGCTCTCCGAGCAAGCAAGCCATGGTATTCGGATCAAAGACAAATATGATCTGAGATTGCGGTCAAACAGGTCTCTCGATTAATCATTGAAATACCTGGCTTGATGCAAATTGACAACAGTATCAAGGGATGAAAATGAGTAGACTAAGAACTGCAGTGGTTGGATGTGGAGCGATTGCGACTGCAAGACACCTGCCTGCTTATGAAAGGCTAAGGAAGGACGTCGAGTTATGCGCAGTGTGCGACATAAATGAGGATCTGGCCTCAAGGACCGCCGAGAAATTCAAGATTCCGCGGTCATACAACGATATCTCAAAGATGCTTTCCCAGGAGAACCTGGACCTTGTAGACATTTGCCTACCGCCCATGATTCATGCGCCGTCGGCAATCGACGCCATCGAACATGGTTGTCATGTCTTGATGGAAAAACCCATGGCTTTGGACACAAGAGCGTGTGATCAAATGATTGAGGCTTCGCGGATAAACAATGTCAAGCTCTGTGTAGTACATAACAATCTATTCCATTCGCCGTTCATCAAGGCTAGAGACCTGGTTTCTTCTGGCGCAATTGGAGACTTGGTCGGGATGCGGATACTTCTTTCCACGCCACGATGGCATATGATTGATATGCAGAACCACTGGTATCACCGTCTGCCAGGGGGAATGATGAGCGAGACAGGTCCCCATGTTGCATACATGTCCTTGGCCTTCCTTGGCGAAATCAGGAGTGTCGACATTTTTGCACGGAGTGTGCTGAAGTACAAATGGGCTCCCTTTGATGAATTTCAGCTAGAACTGGAAGGGAGCAATGCGAATTGCTCAGCAACACTATCATACGCCAGAAACACTTGGGCAGCAGTGATCGACCTGACGGGCACAGAAGCCACGCTTTGCATAGATCTCAACACCATGTCTCTAGTATGCAATCGGTTGAAAGAACTTAAGAGCATTCCGATTGGGCAGACCTTGCTCAGGACAGTGGTACAGCAGATGGGGAGCCTACTATCGAATTCTGGAAAGACTGTGATAGGAAGACAGAGATTGGGCACCGAAGTAGTAATCGATAGATTTGTTAATAGCATATTGACTAATTCCGATCCACCAGTGACTGGAAACGACGGCAAGAGAGTTGTGGAGGTTATGCAGATGCTAACCAGAAAACTTGAGGAAAAACACCTTCAGCGGTGAGTGCAGAATGAGGATCTTACAAGTCACGCAATCCTTCAAACCCGCATGGGAAACTGGGGGACCTTGCAGAGCCGTCTACGAAATTTCAAGGACCTTGGTTGACAGAGGTCACGACGTGACTGTGCTTACAACAGACAGGGGCAAGCCACGAGTCAAGGCACCTAAAAATGTCCCCTGGAACGTAGATGGCATAAGGACATACTACATGAGTAACATCTCTAACTACCTTGCCGCACGCAACATGACATTCCCTTGTCTCCTGCCTCTTGTGGCTCGCAGAGAGGTGGAACACTTCGACATCATTCATATTCACGAACATAGAACGGTCCTTGCGGCAACTGTCGCCTACTATGCAAATAAATCCGGAATCCCATACGTTGTACAGTGCCATGGATCGGCTTTGCTAAGTAATGAGAAACAGACTGCCAAGAGAATGTTCGACTGGATTTGTGGAGACAGGTTATTGAAAAGGGCTTCGCGCGTCATTGCCCTGACAAAAACAGAAGCGAGTCAGTTGGATCGAATCGGTGTGGCAAAGAACAAAGTGAGGATTGTGCCAACGGGAATCAATCTCTCTGAGTACGATGATCCTCTGAAGAAAGGTATATTCAGAGATAAGCATGGAATCCACGCCGATGAGAAAATAGTATTATACCTGGGAAGGATACACAAGAACAAGGGCATTGACATTCTCGTCGAGGCATTCTCCCAAATTGAGGAGAGTCTCAATGCGAGACTCATGATCGTCGGGCCAGACGATGGCCATCGAAGGCATCTGGAGAGTATGGTTAAACGTCTCGGATTGGACGGAAAAGTGTCATTTGTGGGCTATGTGTCCAATGAAACGAGACTATTCGCGTTTGCGGATTCCGATGTCTTCGTAACTCCGAGCTTCTCGGGATTCCCAGCGACGTTTCTTGAGGCATGTGCATCTGGACTACCAGTAGTTATGACTAACAAAGGGGACGAGCTCGATTGGGTACACGAGAGGGTTGGTTACGTAGTTGATTACGACTCCAACGAGCTCAGAAAGGCAATTGAGAAACTCCTCAAGAACGAGTATCTACGAAGGACGTACGGCGAAGCTGCAAGGAATTTAATGAAGGAGGAGTTTGCGTGGGACAGAATCGTGAGCAAGATGGAGGATACATATCGAGAGGCGATTGGAGAGAGGCGAACCCCATAATCCTTTGTTGAATCTGGTCTTCTGTGAAGGTGACCCTGCTCTTCGGAGTGTCTTATCACTGATCAGGCAACTCATCATACAGACTCAGCGAATCTACAGTGTGTCACTCTTGAGAGCTTCTTTACGGTTCTCTCAAGGTCACCAGAAAGGCGGTCAAAAGAGCGTTCTTCCAGGACTTGCCGAATTTCTATCTCATGCTCTTCTCAAGCCATCTGCAAGCTTCGATACGTTGCCGGCCTGAACCTTGATCACCCACTCGGAATCTGGAAGAGATCCTATACTCCCACACGCCGTGAACAAGACTACTGGAAAACCAGACACAAAAGTCTCCATTCCGACAATTCCAAAAGCTTCCTTTTGGGAAGGAAGCGCGAGCTCGCTCGTGATGTCTTTGGGAACGCAATTGCCGGCAAACCGTTTGCCCAGAAGCTTCAGGACCCCGAATATCGCCGCGTCTGCGATTTCCTCGGAGGTGACCACTCCACTCGGGTTCCGAGGCGAAGGGGTATTTGTCCCAAAGGCGCATCTTTTCCTGGAGCCCTTCGGGGCTCCGTCATCCCATCCTTGCGTCATGTTTGCACAAACATTGGCGCAGATGGGAAGGCTCCGTCGTCGGCCAAATGAATCTAGTTTCGGAACCAATTCTAATGCCCAAAACAAATGGCATACTAATTCAGATTCATTACAACCGTCTGATTGACATCCGCTACATTCCTTGCTCAAGGCTTTGCAGGTTCATAGTGACGTTCAGTCCAGTATAACATCAGACAAGGCATCGCTTGTCCGCTGCGAATAGTATTAATCTAGACACACTCATCATATAGCCAGAATGTCAAACGACGAGCTATACAAGATATTCTCTAGCGTTAGGAACGAGTTTCCCTTCAGAGGCTATATGGACAGCAAGTTCTCTAAGTACGTTGAGATACTAGCCCCGATAGTCGCGGAGTACCGACGGGGGTCGAAAGTGCTCTCAATCGGATGCGGTCCTTGCGATCTTGAAGCGCAATTATCGAGATTGGGTTATGTCGTGACTTGCGTTGACGACCTGAAGGATCAATGGCATCTCGTCGATGGCAACAGAGACAAAATCAAGGAATTCGCGAGCAAGAGCGGCATAGATCTGATTGTGGACTCCGCAGAGAATCTGAGCGATCGTCTCAAGGAAAGGTTCGACATAGTCCTTCTGGTAGACGTGGTTGAGCATATTCACGGAGGCCCCAGAGAGCTGCTGAATTCCATAATCTCGCGACTAAGGTCAGGAGGCCTCTTGGTAGTCGAGACTCCCAACGCCGTGTCTCTGTTTAAGAGGATGAAGGTGCTTTGCGGAATGAGCAGTCAGGTTGGTTCCGATTTCTTGTTCTGGAGCATCGGTGAATACAGGAGTCATTTTCGGGAGTACACCAGAAAGGAGATCGAGCGGATTCTCACCCTGGAAAACCTTGTTGATATCAGGACCAGAATGACAAACCATGCCCTAAGAGAAGTGATAGTCAAGGGCGTTGCGCATCGGTTGCTACTAAGAGCCTATGGACTGCTCTCTGGCGCATATCCCAATTTTCGGTTTACGATCCTAGCTTTTGCGAAGAAGCCCGACAATTGGACTCCAACCCAGAGCTCGTTGGAGACCTTCATTAGGTTGTATCCACAGATGTCGATAGCAGATCATGTGAGACCATCATAGCTGGATGAGTGTAGGTCAAGCTCTCTGGGCTACTAGCGTACATGATCTGCTGATGAAACAAGTTCTTTCATATTTGATTTCTGCTTCTCCGCCTTGTCCCAAAAGCGCACCTTCTCCCGGGGCCCTTCGGGACTCCGTCATCCCAGCCTTGTGTCGATTCTTAACAAATGCCAATACAGATGGGAAGGCTCCTGATCATTCAGAAACACAACGTTGGTGCGGGAATCCGGTTGCGTCAAGGAGCGAGTTCACGAACTACTGAATCCAGCTGGAACCGGACTCTATACACTATCTGATGAGGATTTTGCCAGGGGAAGGCATCAGCCACTGCTGTTCGACGAACTCCGGTGGATATTGAATAGAAAAGAATTAACCTCGGACAACCTTCACCAAACGTCGCAAGCGCGCCATAGGCTGTTGCATGATGAAGCTCGGAGTAGTAATAACCAATTATAACAACCTCGGAGATCTCCGCGAATGTATAGGCTCAGTTCTCCGAGCAGATGATAGTACATCTGAATGCAATGTTGTGGTTGTCGACAATGCCTCCTCCGATGGCTCATTCGAGGCAATCGGAAAGGAATTTCTTCAAATTAAGGTCCTACATACTACTAGAAATCTTGGATTTGGAGGAGGAAATAACCTAGGTGCGCGAACGCTTCTCGATTCTGGAGCAGATGTGGTTGTGATGCTCAACAATGACACTATTGTGAGGAAAGATTTCAGACTGTCAATAGCCAAGGTGGCGGAAAGACACCCGGGTCCACTCGCCATTTGTCCAAAAATTCGGAAATTCGACAATCCCAACCTGATCGAGAGCTGTGGATTCAGAGTGTCCATGATAAGAGGGGCTCCGATGCCGCGCTCGTATGGGGAATTGGATGATGGGCGATTCGATAAGGAAGAAGAGGCATTCGGCATCTCAGGACCAGCGATTATTGTTAATAGGGAGCTCATCAACAAAGTCGGACTACTGGATCCCTCGTATTTCTTGTATGAGGAAGATACTGACTACTCACTCCGGATAATAAAAAGCGGAGTCAGGACGATATTTGCCCCGTCTGTCGTGTTATTCCACAAAGGTCGCAGGTCAGACAAATCCAAACATGTGGAGTACTTTGCCTCCCCTCTAGCTAATTTCTTCTGCATTCGAAATTCTTTGGCTCTCCTTGCCGCACATGGTTCCTTGTACCAGAAGATAGGGCATGCGTACTTCCTGTTGCTCATTTCGTTGCCATGGCGGATCCTCCTGACTGCTTTGTCCCACAGAATGGTTGTTCGTCCTATACTCTGGGGATTCATCTCAAGAATCAATCCTTCGAGATTCCCCTCAGATGACCTCATGGTAGAACGGCTCGTCAATTCCGGCCATTCAAGCTAGTAGTGGTCGAGAGTATTGTAGACCGTATCAGTGTCAAGCATTGCCTGCCATGTCATACGGAACCGCCTTCGTATTGGCGAATTGGGACAAACCAAGTATCATTCCACCAACAGTAGGCAGCCCCCTGACAGACATTCGACAGGTCCTTATGACGCTTCAGTTTAGACTAGGTTGAGACGTCCCGGAATACGACACGTTGCCATGACGCAGGAATACGATGGAACCAAGATTCGCAAAACAGTCCTCCTCAACAGTCGTAATAGACTAGTAGCTTCTGTCATAGATCATCGATCCTCCATTCGTATAGATCCTGTTTCGGTTGTCCAAGAGTTGGTTCAGATCGACGTATTGCGGTTCCAGCACACCCTCGGGGGCCACTAGAAATCCTTGCCTGAGAAGGTTCTGCGTGCCAAGGAATAGATATGAATCACCTGGTAACCCGCTAACATTACTTGGAGTAGCGCGAGCATATTCCGGACTGCGGTCTGCGAAGATAAGCATTCTGTACAAATCCGCAACGATAGTCATGTTTCCTTTTGTGCTCAACAGCCAACTCGAGGCGAGTTCCTCTTGATAGCTGAAACCCGGAGAATCAGTCCTGGGATTTAGCGAGATGGAAGCTGGATGGTCTCCAACAAGTTCATAAATCACTCCTGTGTTGAACAACAAGAAGAAGGCAACGAATATCGACATTACTCCTGCGGGGTGGAGCTTGAAACGTGGTCTGAAACGCCTCCCAGATACTGTAACAATGGCTTCAATGACAACAGACCCCCCGAGGATGCAGAATGGCGATAGGAAAATGAGCCCGATCTGGTAGAGCCTTGTAGTGTTCAGCGCACTAGCGAAGAACGGAATCACTATGCCAGCAATCATCATGCAATAGCTTACGGCGGCAAAGAGGAGGAATTCCCGCTTCAGCTTGAATCTGTCTTTCTGAGTAAATGAGACGAACAGGCCAATTGTGATAAGCATCTGCGACGCTATATGTAGGAGTTTCGCCACAAAGTGCAAGATTGACGCAGAGGGGTAAGTTATGAATGCTAATCCCTGAGAGGAACTAGTGCTGAAGAGATCCTTGTATATGGCATTTCCAATGAGTCCTATTGTTCCAAGTATCTGGTCTAAGGAATAGGAACTTGCAACATACGTATACCAGGTGATAGAAACGGTGAAGAAGAAAAGGACAAAACCTAGAGTGATACTAGAAGGAGCCTTCTGGGGATTTCGAGGAGAATGAGTACGATAGAAAAGCCAAACCACCAGTAATGATAGCAAGAATAGGTACGACACTCCGTAGTGCGACACTATTAGAGAAAACGCTATCACGAGGAGCAACGCCTTTCTCTCAAATCTGCCGAGCTTGCTGTCAAAGAATAAAAGCAAGAGCACAACAAGAAAAAGCACGGCAATTTCCTGCTTACCCAGTGCAACAGATTCGGTGAAGAAAGCCCACAACGAAATGAAGAACAAGACTGACAATGCTGAGATTCGGGTGGCCATCTGCCTTTGGTAGAGCCTGAATAGGCCGAGAGGGACCAGAGAAAAGATGAACGGATAGACAATCTTGAAAACCCACGTCAAATCAATTCCGCATATCTCGGACAAAGTGGGAGCTAGGATGACTATCGACAACATCCCGTTTGCCGGATCGTAAATTGTCGAATCCCAACGTCCATTTGCCAGAACAAGGCTTGCGAAGTAGGATTCAAACTGAATGTCATGCCCCCACACATAATCGAAAATCAAAGAAGTGAGAAGCAGCAATGTCAGTGACATGAACGCAATGATCAATGGCATAGTCTTGTCCTGAATGATATTCCGAAATCCAATTGAAAAGAACACGCCTGACACGCCAATCAACGACAACATGACGAGAAAATTGTTATTCTGATGATTCATCAGAACGGTGCCCGCAAGAGCTGTCACCAGAATCGTCAACAGAACAAGCATGGGACGTGAGACGATGTCAGTCAGCTCCAACGATTCGGAAGTGAATGCAAATTCGTTTGCGTTTCTAAGGTAGTCAAGAGCAGAAAGGATGACAATCAAGATACTATAGGTGGACATCAAGGACAATGATGAGAGCGGCCTACTAATTCCGAGTGGTGGATAAATGATGTTTATTGTGAATCCGAGTATCATCACCACAGCGAGGCTTAATGCGATGCTGTACAGACACGACTCAATCCGCCCAAGACTGTGCATTCTGAGTATTCTTAGGATTCCAACACCTGGGAGAAAAATAACGAACATCAAGCCTGAGAGCTGTCTGATTATAGTCACATCAATCCCAAAAGCATCCCATGCCAATGAACCCCAAAAAGAAACCTGCAGCAAGACGACTATCGTGAGGTATCTGCGAATTCTCCAATCATTCATCTGGAATGGATCCGAGATTCTCATGAATAGCCTCCTAGCAGTTCACTTGGACCAACATCGCAAGAAAGGACATGCGATTTCATAATGCTTCCTGCACAATCGCTGCTGTTCATAGCCAGAGACCTCTTCGCAGATTAGTATCTAGATTCAAGATTCAAAGACTGGGGGGACTGCATCTCTTCGTTTCTTACTTCGGTTTCTCCTTCCAAGATTCTTTGGCACGCAACAGATGTCCGTAAAGTCTGTCTCCCGCAGCCCCCACTGTCCAAGACTCGACAATGGTTCTACTTGCCTCTCGCGCAATCGCTTCTCGTCTTAGTGGATCGCGCAATAGAGCCTCGGTTGCCTTGGCAAACATCTCCTCATCCCGATCCACTAGTATCCCACTCCTATCGTGAAGTACGCTCTCTCTGACTCCTCCTTCTTTGACTGCCACAACTGGAGTGCCACACGCCATGGCCTCCAGGGGCACCAATCCAAAGGGCTCAAGATACGGTGCGTAAAGGACCAATTTTGCACTGTTGTAGAGTTGGACGAGCTCCTCATCTTCAATCATACTGCGGATTTCGACATCAACAGAGAGTCTGCGGGCAAGCTCTTCTATGCAGCTCTTCCACTTCAAATTGACGGAATTGGACACGACAATCAATTTGGGGCGAATCGATGGGTTGACTCGCGAAAGAGACCTCACAATGAAGTCAAATCCCTTGGCTGGGATGCAACCACCTACCGTGAGAACTAGGTGCTCCTTCGACAATCCCATGGGCCTGAACAGTGTCGTATCGACGCCGAGATAGGAGACAAATGAGTTGAGACCATACGCCCTCATGATAGACTCTCTGGAGAAATAGGAGTTCGCAAGAATGTAATTCGCAAAAGAAGCATTCGATCTTTCTATCTCGAACAGCCTCTTGGCAAAAGCCCAAACCCACATCGATTGCCATACTGATTGTATCTCCTTGTGTCCCATATCACGATAGACACACTCGATGGACGCCTCCTGGATTCTCGAAGGCTGCTGACAGAAGTAGACGAGTGGCTTGCGGACGTACCTAAGAAAGAAGGGAGATGATGTGAATCGATCTTGTTCGCTGAGGACAACGTCATAGTCACAGCCGTTGATTGTCTCGGCAATACTGCGCTCAGTTTTCTCAAGGTCATAAAAGGAGACCCGAATCGGAGGAACATATCGGAGTGTTGAGTATGTCATGCCAAGAATCGTCGCCTTCACTGGATAGACACGGAGAGAATGGACATCACCACGGAGTGACTGAAATTCCTCGTTTGCCGTCGATGGTACATGAACATCCACGGTATGGCCTGATCTCGTCAGATGCTTGACATGGTTGCGGAGTGCCCTCTTTGCCCCACCTGACGGGAGGTTGTGAAAGATTGCGATCTTCATGAGTCATTCCTCCGAGGTACGCAACGCGTTGCCGGAGCCATATTGACCTTCAAGCTTTTCATGTTTATGAAACCTCACTTCCTTGATATGATTGATATGACAACTGCACTTGCGACCGTATACAGCGTCTCGTGTCTTGCCGCTCTTCATTCAGCCCAATCAGATCTCACCCACTTGTTCTTAGAAACCCGCGCATTGAGAGCGATTTCCGTGCCCCCAGCTTTCGGGATGATTCCCCCCTCAAGACAATGCTCAACGATCTCAGAACCGACTCCCGAATGATTTTCGTGTGGTCAGGATCATTGGACCAAATGAGTGAACGACGTCGGCCTTGATTGTATTGGGATTGGTACTCCTCTGCTTGACCGAATGGAGATCTGTCCAAGTTCTCAGCTTTGGCCAATTCCAGGAAGCGCCCCTCGCAAGATGGCCAAGAAGGCACGAATATCTCGACCTTCGCTCAATATGTGGAGCATGATCAAGTACAATGCAAACCCAAGTGCTGCCAGAAAGGCCAAAGTCCAGATACTTTCTGGGAGGGCTGCGCATAGGACAACAAGGATGACGAACATGACGATGCCAGAGACATAGGAAGGAATCAGAGGGCGGACTACCTCCATCAACCTTGTGCGAAGAACCTTGGCCATTATGACGATGCTGTAGATAAAGACCGCAAGAGAAAGGAAAGTAGTGAGAAGGCACACACCATCAATGCCAAAAGCCATCGCGACAGGATAGGTCAGCGTGACGATCAGCAGTCCCTGAACAGATGCCTGAATCGAGATGTAGCGGGGCTTTCCCACGGAGAAGATAACGTTCGCTATTGGCAATATCAACGACTGAAACAGTCCCTGACATGAGATTATCGCCACTGGCACGATGGCTTCAACCCAGCCTTCTCCGAGAACGACCCGAACGAACAAAGGGGAAAGCGCTGACAACCCCAGACTCAATGGCACTGCGAGGATCGATATCATACGGATGGTCTGAATCGAAGAGACCTTCAATCTCTCTAGATCGTCTTTGATCCTCGACATGGTGGGAAACAAAACCCGGCTAACTGCTGACGCCATTTGCTCCCCGATCGTCCGTCCGAATCTCACGGCCACGAAGTACACACCAAGAACGGCAACACCAAGAACCCTGGCCACAATGATCTGGTCAATCCCGAATACCACAAACCCCATCAGAGAGACGACGAGAAGATGGGAACCGAAACCAAGAAGGTCTTTCATCAGAGGGATCTCCAGCTTTGGACGCAAAGAGGCCTTCTGGAAGCGCATGAGCGAAACAACGAACACGATAGTCCCGAGAATGGAGCCGAAGACGATGCTCCAATACGAGAAACCAAGGAATACCAGTGCAATTGAAACAGAGGATGTAGTTATCGCCTGCAGCACTCCCGCGATTGCGAGGTTCGAGAATCTAAGGCTCCTGGTGAGAACGGCCTGGGACGGGAATCCAGCTACGGACACGAAAAGGTTGACGCATAGGACCATGACCACTAATGGAATCGCTGCATTGCCGAAGAAGTCAGACAACAGAGGCGATGCGGCCACGACACCGCCCGATATCAAGACTGCAATGATCACTCGCAAGGTTATTCCGACTGAGATTGAATCCTCGATCCTTGTGTCTCTCTGCACAACCGAAGGGAGGATACCGAAATCCTGAATGCCTGAGAAAAGACCTATGAGGACTATTCCGATGCCAAGGACGCCGAAGTCTTCAGGGGTCAAAATCCTAGCTACTATCGCAACAGTTCCAATACTCAGCAGCATCGATGCTAACTGCGAGAAACCCACATAGGAGATATTCCGAACTGCCTGTGTTCCTGCCGATGGCAACGAATTGGGAATGTGCATGTTGCGGATGATTCTTTCGGTCGGGAGATGCAGGTCAACAGACAAGAACGGTCCAAACAGATATCCCGCAATTCGAGAAGAAATGATTTGTTCGTGAGATGACAAGAGGATTCATGCGTGTTTTACAACTTCACACAAAATCCCGGAACAATATGATCTGGAGGAGAAGAGGAGCTTGAGCCCATACAATGCGGCTTTTGGAACTCTGCCTTTCCACAAGTTGACGCCCAGCGATGCGTCGAGCGCACCATATTCTCTATATGCGTGAACTTCCCCTCCGCTGAGGTCAACAAGCTTGTGAACTTCCTCTTTTGAGAACCCGCAGTGCTTGTGCGATTTGTCGAGCTGATGAAACTCAACAACGCCGAGAGCCCACAGTTCCTCATTCCTTCTTGGAACACTGATCAAGACATTGTGCCGGCTACAGTCAATGCTCTTCTTGAGGAGCGTAATAGGACGGTCAACATGCTCCAAGATATCGTACAACACGACCGTGTCGACCCTTGGGAATTCCAAGTCGAGCGCATTCCCGATAGTTAGATTCACTGAGTCTGGATAGTTGTATCCCTTATATTCAACGGCATCAACTCCATAGTAATTCCCAATCCACCCTTTCTTCTTCAAGAATGAATAGAGTTGACAAGTTGCGCATCCTATGTCGAGAATGTCACCCATTTGATGTTCCAAGGCAAAGCGAGCCGTTTCTGGGACATATTTCCACTTCTTCCATCCAAAATCGAAATCATTCTTCACAAGACTGGCCCACTCGTCCACCGACTACCAACACCTGCATGTCAGGATCCTTGTCTTCCCGAGCCCTCGGAATCCCCAATCAAGCCTAAGAACATTCGCACAGTCAGGGTGCCTTAGGGCTTGCATGCTACAACGACCTCTTGATAACTTAGGTAACTAGGTCTACCACACCATGATCCGAGATGAATAGGCTCTACAATTTCCAATCCGTGTTCTTCATAGAATGAGCGAATCGACTCTTCGCTACAGGCGACCGCTTGTTCAGGTGTGTTTTCATCAGTTGTGCGACAACCTCCCAAGTCATATATGAATTCTTGAGTCGACTTGCCTTCATTGATGAGTTTTGTAGACTCGCTGTTTAGTAGGAAGAAAGTAATCAGACATCTTCCTCCTTTTCTTAGTACACGATAGATTTCAGAAAAGTAGTTGTCCATATCCCGCTCTAACATGTGAGTAAACACTGATTTGGCGATCAGAGAATCAAAAGACTCATCTTGATAAGGGAATCTGTATCTGGCAGCTTCGTATTTGCCAGTCGGATTGTAGAATTTGTTGTAAATATCTGCGTATTGGAAATGAAAATTAGGATGCTTGGGCGACACATTCTCTTCCAGCCAATCAATGCAGTTCTTATCTATGTCAAGCCCTTCGTAACTGGCATCCCTAGAGAGGAATCCTGCCAGGAGGATGCCCATTTGACCGCACCCGCATCCGAGGTCCAAGACTCTCTCATCCGGCTTTGGCTCACAAAAATCAACGTAGTATTTCAGAAATTCATTCCCGATGCGCTTGAAATCTCTAATTAAGTAAAGACCTGACTGACCTCGCATCCTCAAGGGAGGTATCAACTCTTTCCTGTGAAAAGCTTGGTACCCAAAATTCTCGTACAAAAATCGAGGGATGTCATAAGGCCTCGTCAGTCCGCTACAAACTAGTTCTCTGATCACTATCTTCCCGTACCCCCATCGCCCTTTCCATCTAAGGTCTTTCGGACGGTTGAGTATAGGTATGATGAGCCTTCGTTCTCCATGTAGTCGGCCTTCGTTCGTCCTAGAGGGGGCCGGAGATCGGCCTAGAGGCACCCTTGATTGACCGTCGAAAGGGTCGAAATCGACCCGTTCTCGATCCCATAGGGGACCCCGCCACTGTACCTGTTTTGAATCGGTACATTGGTACATTGCATCTATCCAGACTGACTAGTCCCGATGCACCAATGTACCATGTCGCGGACTAACGCGAACAGGACCCATGTTGGTTATCATAAAGTGCAGATGGACTCGGAATCACTGGTACAGCGTCGTGTTCTCTCCAACCACAGCCCTCTCGCCCTTGGGTTCCTCATGGACGATCTACCTTAACTTCACGCCGAACTTCGACCCGCTCCCGAGGAACTCCTGGACCTTCCAGCATCACGTTCCCCAGGATGATCCCTATGTCCGTTATCCCCGCGTCCCTCAAATCCTCTACGTAGTACAGTGTGATCAACTTGTTCGCTATCGGTATCAGCTGTCTCGGACCAGTGTGCATCAGCAGGCGCAGAAGCGTGTCGCACCCGCCCGAAGAGACAAGACTTCTAGAGTTCCTGTGTTCTCATCCCGCCAAATCCGTCCTCGAAGGACACTAGTCCCCTATCAACAAGTCTTCCGGGCTTGCTCACTTCAAGGCAAGAATACTTCGGGGTCCTCGCCGGCAACGATACGCTCGGCGAGGGGACGGGCGCCAGCGAGCAGATAGCCAAGATGATTGACCCGCACCCGAACCATCAGAATCAAACGGTCCTAGTCCGCAGTCCACCAGCGCTTCGGGAACTTCTTCGTGAGGATCTTGTCCCCTTCGCCCACGGGCTTCAGCCCAACCGCGCGCTTGTCCGCATCGACCATGATCTTCACGAGGTCGTGGAACCTGATCTTCGCTTCGAAACCGAGCTCCCTCTTGGCCTTCGAGGCGTCTGCGACGAGGTACTCGACCTCCGTGGGCCTATAGTAGCGCTTGTCGATCTTGATGTGTTTCTTCGGGTCCAGACCGGCATAGCTGAAGGCGACATCGATGAACTCCTTCACAGAATGGGCCTCGCCGGTCCCGATCACATAGTCCCCAGGCTTCTTCTGCTGGAGCATCTTCCACATGACCTCAACGAACTCCGGAGCGTAGCCCCAGTCCCTAGAGGCGTCCATGTTGCCCATGTAGAGAACCTTCTGCTTCTTCGCCAGGATGTTCGCGATCCCCCTGGTGACCTTCCTGGTGACGAACGTCTCGCCCCTTCTTGGGCTCTCGTGGTTGAACAGTATGCCGTTGGAGCCGAAGAGGCCGTACCCATCCCTATAGTTCCTAACCATGTTGTACGCGTACACCTTGGCACACGCGTAAGGGCTCCTCGGGCTGAAGAGGGATTTCTCGTTCAGAGGCGGTTTGACATCTCCGAACATCTCAGAGCTCGACGCCTGGTAGAACCTAATCGCGAAGCCGCTCCTCCGGATGGCCTCAAGCAAACGGGTGGTTCCGAGACCGGTGACATCCCCAGTATAAGTTGGGTTGTCGAAGCTTATCCTGACCTGGCTCTGAGCGCCCAGATGATACACCTCGTCGGGCCTGATGTTGTAGATGATGGTAGAGATCTCTTCGGAGTGCGTGAGATCGCCATAGTGCAGAAAGAATCGAGCATCCGCGTCGTGCAGGTCCTTGTAGATGTGGTCTAGCCGCCATGTGTTGAATGTGCTCGTTGGCCGCCTGAGCCCATGCACTTCATAGCCCTTCGACAGCAGCAGCTCCGCCAGGTACGAGCCGTCTTGGCCAGTTATCCCTGTTATCAATGCCTTCTTC
>Ga0315281_10003920_pt1 | contig 21716 bp, 18 predicted proteins | sample YL17G07_0_MG_FD_204540 | JGI IMG/M metagenome (GOLD analysis project Ga0315281, IMG submission 204540) | Sediment microbial communities from Yellowstone Lake, YNP, Wyoming, USA - YL17G07_0 | ecosystem: Environmental > Aquatic > Freshwater > Lake > Sediment | place: USA: Wyoming | collected... | reverse complement strand
CGACGACCGATCAGGCATCGTGGCAGAACAACCTTGATCCTGCGCCCGGGCAACAGTTCATCGCAGGCCTCGAGACGCGGCAGCAAAAGGTTGCAAGCACCACCGGGTACACCCGAACTTCGCGCGGCGTGACCAGCGTGTTTGCCGGGTATACCGGGCGTTTTGGCGACCACGATCTGCAGGGCAATGTGCGGAACGAGCGCTACTCCGATTTCGGCTCGGCGAACACTTACCTCGCGGGGTACGGCTACCGCATCACCGGGGCGTGGCGCCTGTCGGCCGCGGCGAGCACCGCGTTTCGCGCGCCGAACTACAACGAGCTCTACTATCCGTTTTTCGGCAATCCGGCGCTGCAGCCCGAGCGGGCGAGCAGCACCGAACTCGGCCTGCGCTATGGCGCCGGCGCGCAACTGGTACGCGTGGCTGTTTTCCGCACGAAAATCCACGACCTGATCGGCGGCTTTCCGGTCGCCAACATCAATCGGGCCGAGATCACCGGCGCCGAACTTTCATACCGCGGCGAAATCCTCGGAACGGATGTCAATGCCAGCGTCACCGCACAGAATCCGGTCGACCGCGGCAGCGACGAGCAGCTGCTGCGCCGCGCGCGCCGGTTCGCAGCGCTGACGGTGCAGAAGTCGATCGGCGCCTGGCGCATCGGGGGTGAGGTGCGGGGTTCCGGCGCACGCCATGACAACAACATCACGGCCTATCCGCCGGTGCGCGAATCGCTTGCCGGTTACAGCGTGGTCAACCTGACCGCGCGTTACCAGGCAACCAGGGAAATTGCGGTGCTGGCCCGCGCCGACAACGTCTTCAATCGCGACTATCAGCTGGTCTACGGCTACAACCCGCAGCCGCGCGGCCTGTTCGTGAGCGTGGACTACCAGCCGTGACGCGCAGGCCGACGCTGCCGCTGCTTGCGCTCACGCTGCTCGCGCTGGCAAGCATGGCGGCATCGCTCGGCAGCGGCAGCGTCGCCCTGGATTGGAACGACTGGCGCTCCGCGCTCGCCGGCGATCCCGGCATGGCGCACGACCTGGTCTGGCAACTGCGGCTGCCGCGCACGATTGCGGCGTTCGCGGTCGGTGCATTGCTCGCCGCCGCCGGCGCGCTGATGCAGGTGCTGCTGCGGAATCCGCTTGCCGACCCTTATGTCCTCGGCATATCGGGCGGCGCGGCAGTCGGCGCGCTCGGCGCCGGCATGCTCGGCGCGGCGGCATTCGGCCAGTCCGCAGGCGCGGTCACGGGCGCTGTCGGCTCGACCTTGCTGGTATTCGGGCTGGCGCACGGGGCCGGCGGCTGGACGCAGAGCCGCCTGCTGCTGACCGGCGTGGTGGTGGCGTCCGGCTGGGGCGCGGTGGTGACGCTGATGCTCGCGCTGGTGCCGGACCAGCAGTTGCGTGGCATGCTGTTCTGGCTGATCGGCGACCTTTCCGCGGCCGGGCCGCCATGGCAGGCGCTCGCCGCGCTCGCCGTGGGGCTGGCCTGCGCGGTGCCGCTCGGCCGCGAACTCAATGCGCTTGCGCGTGGCGAAATTACGGCGATGTCGCTCGGCGTCGAGACGCGCTGGCTGCGTCCGGTGGTGTACCTGCTGGCGTCATTTCTCACCGCTGCAGCGGTGACCACCGCCGGCAGCGTCGGCTTCGTCGGACTGGTGGTGCCGCACATGGTGCGGCTCGCGGTCGGCAACGACATGCGCATCCTGCTGCCGGCGTCCGTGCTCGGCGGCGCATCGCTGGTGATGCTTGCCGATACCTTGGCGCGCAGCCTGATGGCGCCGATGCAATTGCCGGTCGGCGCCATCACCGCGCTGATTGGCGTGCCGGTGTTCCTCTACCTGCTGTCGCGGGGCGCGAAACGATGAGCGCCGGCATTCCCCCGGGCGAAATCGTGGCGCTCGAAACTGTCGGTCTTGGAATCGAGATCGGCGGCAGGACGATCTGCCGCTCCCTGTCCTTGTCTTTCGGTGCCGCGCAATGCTGGGCGGTGCTGGGTCTGAACGGCGCCGGCAAGACCACGCTGCTGCACACGCTGGCCGGGGTGCGGCCCCCGCAATCGGGCGAGGTGCGGCTGGATGGGCGCTCGCTCGCCAGGACCCCCCGCCGAGTGATCGCCCGGAGCATCGGGCTCCTTGCGCAGGATCTGCTCGACGCGTTCGACGGCACCGTGCTCGAGACCACTCTGATCGGGCGCCATCCGCATCTTTCGCGCTGGCATTGGGAAGGCGCCGAGGATGCGCGTATCGCCATGGCCGCGCTTGCCGAGGTCGATCTCGACAGGCTGGCGGCACGGCGGGTGAGCACGCTCTCCGGCGGCGAATGCGAGCGGCTGGCGATCGCCGCAGTGCTCGCGCAACAACCCCGCGTGTGGCTGCTGGATGAACCGACCAGCCATCTCGACGCACACCATCAACTGCTGGTGCTCGACCTGTTCGCGTGCCGGGCGGCGGAGCAGGGGCGCACGGTCGTCATGTCGCTGCACGATGCGAGCCTTGCCGCGCGCTATTGCACCCATGCGCTGCTGCTGTTCGAGGGAGGCGAAGCGCTTGCCGGCGCGGCTGCCAGCGTGCTCACCGAGGCATCGCTGACGCGCCTGTATCGCCATCCGATCCGGGAAATCGCGGCGGACGGTCTACGGCTGTTTGTTCCCCGTTGAGATTTTCGCCGCAGGCCGCGCGCGGTCGATGGCGTCACAACCCAATTTTGGTTTTCGCAGCGGGCCGTGCGCGGTCGATGGCGTCGCACACCAGCTTTGCGCCGTCGGCAATGCGCGGCCCCGGGCGCGCGATGAGGTCGGCCGGAACGAAATAGACGTGCCCGCCCTTTACCGCGGCGATCTGCGGCCAGGCCTTCCATTGGTCGAGAAACGGCGGGCGCGCATCGCCCATGCCGCTGGCGATGATCACCTGCGGATTCGCGCCGACCACGCTTTCAACCGACACCGTCGGCGTCAGCGCCGGCAGCGAACCGAATACATTGCGCCCGCCGCAGGCGCGGACGATGGCGTCGATCAGGTGCCTGCCGTTGATCGTCATCACCGGCGGGCTCCAGATCTGGAAGAACACGTCGACCGGCGCGCTGTTCCGGTATGCAGCCGCCAGCCGCGCGATGGCGCCATCGAGCTTGCGCGCCGCCGCCGCCGCGGTGTCCACGGTTCCGGCGAGCACGCCCAGCCGGCCGATCGCGCTGGCGATGTCGTCCGGCGCGCGCGGTTCGGTGAAGAACACGGGGATGCCGAGTTCGATGAGGCGCGCCACCTGGCGCGCCGCGTTGCCGGTCTTCCACGCCACCACCAGATCGGGTTTCAGCGCGACGATCGCCTCCAGGTCCAGCGCATGCGCGCTGCCGATCCGCCGCAGTTTTTTCGCGGCCTCGGGAAAGTCGGAATATTCATCCGCTGCAATCACCCTGGAACCCGCACCGGCGGCAAACAGCATTTCCGTTGCATGCGGCGAAAGGCTGACGATGCGCTGCGCGGGCGCGGCGAGCAGAAGCCTGCGTCCGTCGTCGTCGAATACCGAGGCTGCCGCAGCCGCCGCGCAGTGGAACACGGCGAGCAATCCTAACAGGACGAACAAAGCACGCGGAGGGAGCATGGCGCGGCGAGACTAGCAGCTACCCGCTACTGCCGCAACCCGCACCGATGTTCCCGGAGCGGCTTTTTTGCTATTGTTCGCGGCATGCTGAAAGATGCGGTTCCCCTGCAGGATCTGCGGCGCGCGCTGGTGGTGAAGTTGCGGCATCACGGCGACGTGCTGTTGGCGTCGCCGGTGTTCTCGGTGCTGAAGAACCACGCGCCGCAGCTCGAGATCGACGCGCTGGTGTATGCCGAGACCGCGCCGATGCTCGAATTGAATCCGGCGATCTCTCAAGTGCAGTGCATCGACCGCGGCTGGAAGAGGCGGGGCTGGCTGGCGCAGGCGGCGGCGGAGTGGTCGCTGCTGTCGCGGCTGCGCGGGCGGCATTATGACCTCGTCGTTCATCTCACCGAGCATCCGCGCGGCGCCTGGCTGGCAAGGCTCGCCGGCGCGCGTTACAGCGTAGCGCCGAAGGCCGGCGGCAGGGGCGGCTGGTGGAACCGGAGTTTCACCCACCTCTATGCGCTGCCGCGCGCCGGCTGCCGGCACATGGTAGAAATCAACCTTGATGCGTTGCGCCGGATCGGTGTCCAGCCTCTCGAGAATGAGCGCTGGCTTTCCCTGGTCGCGGGCGCGGAGGCGGAGCGGCGTGTTGACGGCCTCCTCGCGACGCACGGCCTGACCGAAGCGAAGTTCGTGCAACTGCATCCGGGGTCGAGGTGGCAGTTCAAGTGCTGGGAGCCGGAGCGGAACGCCGCGTTGATCGACGCGCTCGCTGCGCGGGGCCACCGCGTGGTGGTCACCGCAGCACCCGACGCGGACGAACTGGCGTTTGTCGCACGCATCCGCGAGCAGTGCGCCGCGCCGTTTGTCGATCTTTCCGGGAAGCTCAGCCTCAAGGAACTTGCCGCGCTCACGTCGCGGGCATGGTTGTTCGTCGGCGTGGATTCCGCGCCAATGCACGTGGCTGCCGCGATGGGAACGCCGGTGGTCGCGCTGTTCGGCCCCAGCGGGGAACTCGAGTGGGGCCCGTGGCGGGTGCCCCATCGCGTGGTGGCGTCCGGCCATCCCTGTCGTCCCTGCGGCAACGACGGTTGCGGCGGCGGCAAGATTTCGGAGTGCCTCACCACGATCGGTGTCGGGCGCGTAATGGCGGCGGTGGACGAACTCCTTGCCAGCTGACCCATCACCGTGCGCATCGCGCTGATCCGCGCCCGCTACAACCCGTATGGCGGTGCCGAGCGATTCATGTCGCGCGCGATTGCCGCTCTGGCTGCACGGGGCGAGTCGGTCACGCTGATCGCGCGCGAATGGGACGAGGCCGCGATCCGCGAGGCCGGCGTCACGCTGCAGCGCTGCGATCCGTTCCATCTGGGAAACGTCTGGCGCGACATCTCGTTCGCGCGCGCCGCGCGCGAAATCGTCGCGTCCGGAAATTTCGACCTCGTGCAGTCTCACGAACGCATCGCTGGATTCGACGTGTATCGGGCCGGCGACGGAGTGCATGCCGAATGGCTCGCGCAGCGCCGCCGCGCGCTTTCCGGCGCCGGTCGATTTGCGCTGCACCTCAATCCCTATCACCACTATGTGCTCGATGCCGAGCGGCGGATGTTCGCGGATGCGGGGCTGCGGGCGGTCGTCTGCAATTCCGAAATGGTGCGCGGCGAGATTCGCGCCCATTTCGGCGTTTCACCTGACAAGCTCCACGTTATCTACAACGGTGTCGACCCCGAATATTTCCACCTGGGGCTGCGCCAGGCGCATCGTGCCGCGGTGCGCTCAAAACTGGGAATTTCCGGCGACGCCGCGCTGTTCCTGCTGGTGGGTTCGGGCTTCGCGCGCAAAGGCGTCCGGGCGCTGCTCGCCGCGCTGGAACGCCTGCCCGGCGCCCGCGCCATCATCGTCGGCACCGACAGGCGCCTGCCGCAGTATCGGGACGGCGCACCGGCCGGCGCGGTCTTCGTCGGCGGACAGGAAGATGTCCGGCCATATTACGGGGCGGCCGATGTTTTTGTGCTGCCTACGCTCTACGACCCGCAGCCGAACGCGGCGATCGAGGCGCTTGCCTGCGGCCTGCCGGTGGTCACCAGCACCAAATGCGGCGCGGCAGAGTTGCTCGAGGAAGGCATCTCGGGCTTCGTGCGCGACGCGGCGGACATCGGCGGTTTCGCCGACGCGATGCGCCTCGCGGCGGACCCCGCGCGCAATTCCGCAATGCGTGATGCGGCTCGCCAGGTCGCGGAGGTGCTCACGCTGGACCGCATGGCCTCGCGCCTGCTCATGCTTTATCGCTCGCTGCAGGCGGAACGCCGGGTCCAAGTCGCGTAGAATGGCGCCAGGCGCCTGACCAGCCAGGTCGAGCCACGGGCAAAGCCGCCTTATCCCGAATGACTGAATCCAAACCACCAACCCGGACCGCGACTTCGCGGGAACTCTACCTGCGCCTGCTTACGTATGTGGTGCCGCACTGGCGCATGTTCGCGGTTTCCATCGTCGCCATGGTGGTGGTCGCCGCCAGCGACCCGGTGTTCCCGGCCCTGATGAAACCAATGCTCGACGGCAGCTTCGTGCAGAAGGATCCGGCGCAGATCCGCTGGCTGCCGGCGGTGATCGTCGGCATCTTCCTGGTGCGGGGCATCGCTTCCTACATTTCCGGCTACGCGATCACCTGGGTCGCGCAGCGGGTGGTCGCCGACCTGCGCGTGGCGATGTTCAGCCACATGCTGAAGCTGCCCACGCTCTATTACGACGACAACACGTCCGGCAACCTGATCTCGAAATATACCTACGACGTGATGCAGGTGACCGGCGCTTCGACCAGCGTGGTCACCGTGGTGGTGAAGGATTCGCTGACCATCGCCGGGCTTCTTGGCTGGCTGTTCTATCTCAACTGGAGGCTGACCCTGGTCGCGATGGTAATCGGGCCGGTGATCGCGCTCATTGTCCGCATGTTCAGCAAGCGCCTGAGAAGAGTAAGCCGCGCGGAACAGCGCGCGATGGGCGACCTCACCCACGTGCTGGAGGAATCGGTCGGGTGCCACCGTGTGGTAAAGATCTTCGGCGGGCAGGGCTACGAGCGGAGCCGCTTCGAGCGCATGATCGAGACGGTGCGCCGCTTCAACATGAAGGAGGCGTCCACTGCCGAGGCCAATGCCCCGATCATCCAGTTCATCGCCGCCTGCGCGGTCGCCCTGATCGTCTATCTTGCCACCATGCAGGCTGCCAACGACCAGACCACGGTCGGCGGTTTTGTTTCGTTCATCATTGCGACGTCGATGCTGCTCGCGCCGCTGAAGCGCCTGACCGGCGTGAACCAGACGCTGCAGCGTGGCCTCGCCGCCGCGGAATCGGTGTTCGAGGTCATCGACCAACCCGCCGAGGTCGATACCGGCACCCTGGAAATCGGCCGCGCCCGGGGTACGGTTAGATTCGACAACGTGAGCTTCCGCTACCCGGCTGCCATGCGCGATGCGCTTGCCGATGTTTCGCTCGAAATCGGCAGCGGCGAGAAGTTTGCGCTGGTTGGCGCGTCCGGTTCGGGCAAGACCACGTTCGCCAACCTGATTCCGCGGTTCTATTCGCCGAATCGTGGACGCATCCTGCTGGACGGCGTCGATATCGGCGACCTGAAACTGGTGAGCCTGCGGGAAAACATCTCGCTGGTAAGCCAGGACGTGGTGCTGCTCAACGACACGGTGGCCGCGAACATCGCCTACGGACGGCTTCGGGACGCGCCGCGCGAGAGGGTGCTTGCGGCGGCGGAGGCAGCGCACGCGCTGCAGTTCATCGCCGAAATGCCGCAGGGCCTCGACACGCTGATCGGCGAGAACGGAGTGCGCCTGTCCGGCGGCCAGCGCCAGCGCATTGCGATTGCGCGCGCGGTGCTGAAGGACGCGTCAATCCTGATCCTCGACGAGGCGACGTCCGCGCTCGATTCCGAATCGGAGCGCCATGTCCAGGCGGCACTGGAATCCCTGATGCGGGGACGCACCACGATCATCATCGCGCACCGCCTGTCTACCATCGAAAACGCGGATCGAATCGTGGTCCTGGACCAGGGCCGTATTGCGGAGCTCGGCAGCCACCGTGAGCTGATGGCAAGGAACGGGATCTACGCGAACCTCTACCGCATCCAGTACGCGCTGGAACACGATGCGGCCGAAGCAGAGCAGATTCCGTGACCGCGGAACCCTCCGGCCCGGATACACCAGGAAACACCGGCCGGACCGGTGCCGACAGACGTGTTGCATACGGGCGGATTGCCGGTTGTTTGCGCAGTTGATTTTTCGCCTGCTCGCGGTGGTTCGGGGCTTTCCGGATTTTCGAGTTTCAAACAATGCATATCGTTCACACTGAGGCGTCGCTCGGCTGGGGCGGCCAGGAAATCCGCATCCTGACCGAGGCGGCCGGCATGATCGCGCGCGGCCACCGGGTCACCTTATTGTGCCCGCCGCAGGCGCGCATCCATGGCGAAGCGGCAGCGTGCGCGGTGCCGGCAGTTGGCCTTCCGATCGGACGCAAGAATCTCGTCGGCGTGCTGGCGATGCGCAGGTGGCTGAAGGAAAACCGGGCCGATGTCGTGAACATGCACAGCTCGACCGATTCCTGGCTCGCCGCGATCGCATGCACCACGCTGGGCGCTGCGCCGCCGCTGGTGCGCACGCGTCACATTTCTTCACCGGTGCCGAACAATCTCGCCACGCGCTGGCTGTATCGCCGCGCGACCCGGCACATCGTGACCACCGGCGAAAAACTGCGCGAGCAGCTGATGCGCGACAACGGCATCGATGGCGCGATGCTCACCTCCGTGCCGACCGGTATCGACATCGCGAGGTTTCTGCCAGGCGACCGCGCCGCCGCGCGCGTCGCGCTTGGGCTGCCGGCCGCTGCGACCATCATCGGGATCGTCGCCACGCTGCGCTCGTGGAAAGGCCATTCCTACCTGATCGACGCCTTCGCACGCCTGTGCGCGAAGGCGTCCGCTCCGGCGCTGCATCTGGTGATTGTCGGCGACGGCCCGCAATGGGGTGCGTTGCAGCAGCTTGTGGTGGAACGGGGTTTGACTAAGAGCGTTACGATGCCCGGAAATCAGGGCAAGGTCACGCCGTGGCTGAACGCGATCGACATCTTCTGCCTTCCTTCATATGCAAACGAAGGCGTGCCACAGGCGCTGATGCAGGCTATGGCTTGCGCGCTGCCCGTGGTATCGACGCCGGTCGGCAGCATCGCCGAAATCGTCGAGCCCGAAGGCACAGGGCTCCTGGTTGCGCCCAAAGACGCGGGTGCGCTGCAAACTGCGCTCGCAAGGCTGATCGCCGATCCGGCGCTGCGGACGCGGCTCGGAGAGGCGGCGCATCGGGTTGCGGTTGCGCGATTCCCGAAGGAAATCATGCTCGATCGCATGGAACAGGTATTTCAGAATGCCGTTGCCGCTTCCCGTCCGGCGTAAAGGACCCGGCAACGGCCGGAGCCGTGAGCGTGGCTTTCGCCTCGCCTCGCGGCGCCCTGCATGCACCATGATGATGGGGTTCATCCGGCGGCAAGGCAATGGCCTGGAAACCTGAGGGAATCATGCAGATCGTTTTCGCAGACCTGGCGAACGCCGGATCCGGTGGTTCCGCATGCCGTGATCCTGGAAAGAATTATTGATGAGCACAGAAACTATCTACGCGGCAGTCATCCGGATCTGCAGGCGGCGGCATCCCTGCCCGGGTGGCAAGCATCTCGATATCGGGGCGGGAAGCGGTGAGTTGATCCGCAACCTCGGCGAGGCGATTTCCCCAAAATCTTTTGCGTGTGACTTTCATGCCGAGCGATTTGCCGCAGGCAATACGCCGTGCGAAAAGGTCAACCTGAATCTTGAACCATTGCCGTATCCGGATGCCGGGTTCGAACTGGTGACGTGCTCGGAGGTTGTCGAGCATCTGGAGAATTACCGCGCCCTGCTCCGCGAAGCGTTTCGGGTTGCCCAACCGGGAGGGCTGCTGATCGTCACCACGCCGAATGTCCTGAACGCCAACTCCCGCGTGCGTTACGTTTGTTCCGGGTTTGCCAATCTTTTCGGCCCGCTACCGGTGCGCAATGACAAGCTATACTCCACCGGTGGGCATATTTCACCCATCGCGTATTTCTATCTCGCTCATGCGCTGCTGGACGCGGGATTCGAGAAGGTCGAGCTGGACATCGACAAGGTCCAGAGAACTTCAGTGTTGTGGCTGGCCGTGCTGTTCCCGTTCATGCTGGTCGGGTGGCTTCGTTTCATGGCGCGCGAGCGAGGCCGATTCAAAACGATTACCGCTGAAAACGAGCCGCTTGTAAAATCGCATTTTTCGTGGCGGGTTCTCGTCGGCAGGACGATTGTCCTGTCGGCGGTCAAGCCGGGCAAGGCCGCCCCTGTCCTCGAGGGGGACGCACAGGTAGCGGCACACGATTAAGCCGGGGCAGTGGTGGACGGACTGCTTGCCGCAGCGTTGCAACAAAGAGGGACACCGAATATGAAGAAACCACCAATCGCAGCGTGTTTTTTCGCAACCCTGGCTTGCGGCGCATTGACCCCCGCGTTCGCCGCGACCGTGGCCATTGTCGGCGCAACGCTGGTGCACCCGGAGCGCGCTCCGGACAAAGCGGTGGTCGCGGCACAGACCGTGGTCATCGAAGACGATCGTATCGTTGGCGTCGGGCCGATGGACAAGACCCGGGTGCCGCCCGGCGCGACGCTGATCGACGGGCGCGGCAAATGGGTGGTGCCGGGGCTGATCGACGCGCACGTGCACTTTTTCCAGTCGGGAAACCTGTTTACGCGGCCCGACGTGGCCGCATTTCCGGGCGTTCCCTACGCGCAGGAAGTCGCGCGCAACAAGAAACGCCTGCCCGAGACATTCAAGGTATGGCTGGCGAGCGGCATCACCGGCGTGGTGGACGTCGGCGGCCCGTTATGGAATTTCGAAGTCCGGGAGCTGGCTGAGTTGGCGCCTGCCGCGCCGCGGATCGCCGTCGCCGGACCGCTGATTTCGATGCTTGAACGCCCAGAGCTCGATCTCGGCGATCCGCCGATCATCCGCATCGACAATCCGCGTGCGGCGCGCGCGCTGGTGCACAAGGAAGCGCGGTACCGGCCCGACTACATCAAGGTGTGGTTCATCAACCGCCCCGGGGACGACTTCGCCGCGCAATCGGCGATCGTCAGGGAAACGGCGGACTCCGCCGCGTTCAACCGGATCCCCCTCGCGGTCCACGCCACCGAACTCAAGGTGGCGAAGGCCGCGCTCCGGGCAGGCGCCCACTACCTCGTCCATTCGGTCGAGGACGAACCCATCGACGACGAGTTCATTGCGCTTGCCAAACGCAACAACGTCATTTATTGCCCGACCCTGTTCGTACACTTGGGCTACGGCTACGCGCTCTCGAACACCTGGAAGCCGACGGAGGCGGAGCGGCGGCTCGCCGATCCAGAGATCCTCGCCGCGTTGTCCGGGATCGACAGGATGCCGGAAGTGGAATGGCCGCCGCTGGTGAAGCGCCTGATGCAGACGCCACCCGAGCCGAAGCTCAATCCGGCCGTCTATGCGAACCTGCGGCGCGTGCGCGATGCCGGAATCACCATCGCGATGGGAACCGACGCCGGCAACATCGGCACCGTCCATGGCCCGTCGGTGTTCCGCGAGATGAAAATGATGCAGGAAGCCGGCATGACGCCGCTCGATGTGCTGAAAAGCGCCACCGTCGGCGGGTCCCGCGCGCTCCGGCGCGAAGCGGATACCGGCACCATCACCGCCGGCAAATATGCGGACCTGGTGGTGCTGGATGCCGATCCGCTTGCCGATCTGGACAACCTTTCGCGCATCCACCGCGTGCTCAAGGGCGGGCATGTGTATGATCCGGCAGACCTGCTGAAGACGGTCCGGCAATGAACGCCGCAGGCGCCGCGGCATTCTCGCTGCGAGTTGCGACCGCGGCCGACGCCGGCATCATCCTTGATTTCATCCGCCGCCTCGCCGAGTACGAGAAACTTGCGCATCTGGTGGTGGCAAGCGAGGAACTTCTGTGTGAGGAACTCTTCGGTCCGCGCGCCCACGCCGAGGTCCTGCTCGGTTTCGAACAGGAACAAGCTGTCGGGTTCGCGGTGTACTTCCACAACTTTTCGACGTTTCTCGGCAGGAAAGGGATCTGGCTCGAGGACCTGTTCGTGCTCCCTGAAAAGCGCGGATGCGGCTACGGCAAAAAAATGCTGCTCGAGCTCGGGAGAATCGCATTCGAGCGCGGCTGCGGGCGCTTCGAATGGGCGGTGCTCGACTGGAACGCGCCCTCGATCGACTTCTACAAGAGCCTCGGCGCGGTAGCGCTCGACGACTGGACGATTTTCCGGGTGACCGGCGGGGCGCTGGAGGATCTCGCGCGCAGGGCCGGGGACCAAACGGAGAGCACATGAGAGGGCTCGAAGGCCGCAGCGCAATCGTCACCGGCGCCGCGCACGGCATCGGCCTGGCGATCGCGAATCGGCTCGCCGAAGAGGGCTGTGTGTTGGGCCTTTTCGACGTCGACGAGCCTGGCGTACGCGAAGTCGAAAAGGCGATTCGCGCGGCCGGCGGCAGTGCGAGCGCATTTGGTGTCGACATCACGGATTACGCGGCAGTCAAGGACGCGGTCGCCGAATTCGAAGCTGCAACCGGGCCGCTTGCGTTCCTGGTCAACAACGCCGGCTGGGACCGCGTGAAAAACTTTCTCGACACCGACCGCGCGTTCTGGGACCGGGTCATCGGCATCAACCTCTATGGTCCGCTCAACATGCACCACATTGTGCTGACCGGCATGGCGGAACGCGGATTCGGCCGGGTGGTCAATATCGCATCCGACGCCGCCCGCGTGGGATCGTCGGGGGAGGCCGTGTATTCGGCCTGCAAGGGCGGCATCGTCGCCCTTACCAAGACACTCGCCCGCGAGCTCGTCGCCAGGGGCGTGAACCTGAACTGCGTGTGCCCGGGGCCGACCGACACCGCGATCCTCAGGAGCTTCGTCGAAGGTCCCGATGGCGCGAAAATTCTCGAAGGCTTGAGGCGCGCGGTGCCGATGAAACGTCTCGGCGAGCCCGACGACTATCCGGGCCTGGTCGCGTTCCTGCTCTCCGACGACGCGGCCTACATGACGGGCCAGGTGATCAGCGTTTCCGGCGGACTCACGATGCACGGTTGACGCGTCCCTTTTTGCTCTAGGTCAACAACTGAATTCCGATTCTGGCACAGGATGACTGCCCAAGGCGCGCCGAGAGCGCCGTATCGAAAAAGGGCAGGCGGAGAATCCGATGTTCCAAGTCAGGGTCCACGGGCGTGGCGGCCAAGGCGTGGTATCGGCCGCGGAATTGCTTGCAGTTGCCGCGTTTCGCGAGGGACGCCATGCCCAGGCTTTTCCGAGCTTCGGGTCCGAGCGGACCGGCGCGCCGGTGGTCGCGTTCTGCCGCATCGACGACCGTGAGATCCGCCTGCGCGAACCGGTCGCGCAACCGGACGCGCTGATCATCCAGGACGCGACGCTGCTGCACCAGGTCGACCTGTTCAGCGGCGTGCCGCCGTCGGCATACATCCTGATCAACTCCACCCGCAGCTTCAACGAGCTCGGCTTGGGGGAGTTCGTGATGAGCCTCGATCCCCGGCGCCTGTGCACGGTTTCCGCGACGGAACTGGCGATGAAGCATGTCGGCCGTGCCGTTCCCAACGTGCCCCTGCTCGCCGGCTTCGCCGCGATCAGCGGACTTCTGCATCTCGAGTCTGTGACTGCCGCGATTCGCGAAAAATTTCCGGCCCGCATCGCCGAATCGAATGTCCTGGCGGCCACCGAGGCGTATGACCGGGTGAAGAAAATGCTGGCGGGGGAAATCCATGCTTAAGCAGATCGAAGGTTCGCGCGCGGTTGCCGAGGCGGTGGCGCTGTGCCGCCCCGAGGTGATCTGCGCGTATCCGATTTCGCCGCAGACGCACATTGTCGAGGCGTTGGGCCAGATGACCCGCACCGGCGATCTGCCGGGCTGCGAATTCATCAACGTCGAGTCCGAATTTGCCGCAATGTCGGTGGCGATCGGCGCTTCCGCCGCCGGCGCGCGCGCCTACACCGCGACCGCCAGCCAGGGCCTCCTGTTCATGGCGGAGGCGGTATTCAATGCGTCGGGGCTCGGCCTGCCGATCGTGATGACCATCGCCAATCGCGCCATCGGCGCGCCGATCAACATCTGGAACGACCATTCCGACAGCATGTCGATGCGCGATTGCGGCTGGATCCAGCTGTTCGCGGAAACCAACCAGGAGGCGCTGGACCTGCACATCCAGGCATTCCGGCTCGCCGAGGAAATCTCGCTGCCGGTGATGGTGTGCATGGACGGATTCATCCTCACCCACGCGGTCGAACGCGTCGACATGCCGACCCTGGAGCAGGTCACGGCCTTCCTCCCGCCCTACGAGCCGCGGCAGGTGCTCGATCCGGCGGAGCCGGTGTCGATCGGCGCGATGGTCGGCCCGGAGGCGTTCATGGAAGTGCGCTACCTCGCGCACGCCAAGCAGCTGCAGGCGCTCGGCCTGATTCCGGAATTCGCCGCCGAGTTCAAGGCGATCTTCGGGCGCGATTCCGGCGGATTGGTGCGGCCTTACCGCTGCGATGACGCGGACACCATCGTGGTCGCGATGGGATCCGTGCTGGGCACCATCGAGGATGTGGTCGACGAGATGCGCGGCGACGGGGTTCGCATCGGCGCGCTCGGCATCAAGTCGTTCCGGCCGTTCCCGCTCGCCGACGTGCGCACGGCCCTGCAGCACGCGAAGCGCGTGGTGGTCCTGGAGAAAAGCCTTGCGGTCGGTATCGGCGGCATCCTGTCGATGGACGTCAGGACCGCGCTGTCGCACATGTCCTTGAACGGCTATACGGTGATCGCGGGCCTCGGCGGACGCCCGATCACCAAGGCTTCCCTGCACCGGCTGTTTGCCGACGCCCACGCGGACCGCCTCGGACGCCTGACTTTCCTGGACCTCGACGGCAAGGCGGTCGACCGCGTGCTCGAGCGCGAGCGGCTAACGCGGCGTTCCGGTCCCATCGCCGAGAGCATCCTGCGCGATCTGGGCATCGTCGGCGCGCGCCTGTAGGAGTTCCAGGATGTCATTCCAACCGATCAAGTTCTACCAGACCGCGACCTTCACCGTCGGCAACCGCCTGCTCGAACCCGCGCAGCGCTCGGTGCAGTCGAGCATGCGGCGCGTCAATTCCCTGAATTCCGGGCACCGCGCCTGCCAGGGTTGCGGCGAGGCGCTGGGCGCGCGCTACGCGATCGACGCCGCGATGGACGCGACGGCGAGCCAGTTGATAGCGGTCAACGCGACCGGCTGCCTCGAAGTGTTTTCGACGCCCTATCCCGAGACCTCATGGCAGATCCCCTGGATCCATTCACTGTTCGGCAATGCGGCCGCGGTCGCGACCGGTGTCGCGGCGGCGATGCGCGCCAAGGGCCGCAGCCAGATCCGCGTGGTGGCACAGGGCGGCGATGGCGGCACCACCGACATCGGCTTCGGCTGCCTCTCAGGCATGTTCGAGCGCAACGACGACGTGCTGTATATCTGTTACGACAACGAGGCGTACATGAACACCGGCGTGCAACGCTCGTCGGCCACACCGCCTGCGGCGCGTACCGCGACCACGCCGGCGGTCGGGAGCGCGCCGGGCAACGTGTTCGGCCAGGGGAAGTACGTCCCGGAAATCGCGATGGCGCACGGTATTCCCTATGTCGCGACGGCGACCGTCGCGGACCTTCGGGATCTCGAGGCGAAAGTGCGGCGCGCGATGGAAATCCGCGGCGCGCGCTACATCCATATTTTCGTCCCCTGCCCGCTCGGCTGGGGCACCGCCTCCAGCGACACCATCCGCATCGCGCGGCTCGCCAAGGAGACCGGGCTGTTCCCGGTGTTCGAGGCGGAGCACGGCGAAGTGGTCAGCCGGCTGCCGATAAGGAAGCCGGTCCCGGTCGAGGAATATTTGAGGCCGCAGAAGCGCTTCGCGCACCTGTTTCAGCCGGTGCTGGCGGTGGAGACGCTCTCGCGCCTGCAGGCGCTGGCGGACCGCAATATCCGCAAGTACGGCTTGATGGCGGAGGCGTCGAATGGATAAGCCGTTTGCCATCACGCTCGATGTCGGCTCCAGTCTCGCCAACCGCACCGGCAGCTGGCGCACCACGCGGCCGGTCTATGTCGACCGCCTGCCGCCCTGCAACCACGCCTGCCCAGCCGGCGAAAACATCCAGAACTGGCTCTACCACGCGGAAAGCGGCGACTACGAGGCCGCGTGGCACGCACTGGTCGCGGACAACCCGATGCCGGCGATCATGGGGCGCGTGTGCTATCACCCTTGCGAAGCGGCATGCAACCGCGCACAGCTCGACGAAGGGGTCGGCATCAATTCGGTCGAGCGCTTTCTCGGCGACGAGGCGCTGCGGCGCGGCTGGAGGCTGGCGCCGCCGGCGCTCGAGTCGGGCAGGCGCGTGCTGGTCGTCGGCGCCGGGCCGTCCGGTCTTTCCGCGGCTTACCATTTGCGGCGGCTCGGCCACCAGGTCACGATTTACGAGGCCGGGAATTACGCCGGCGGCATGATGCGCTTCGGCATCCCGAAGTACCGCCTGCCGCGGGAGGTGCTGGATGCGGAAATTCAGCGCATCCTCGATCTCGGTGTCGGACTCGAACTCGACCGCAAGGTCGGCAATGTGCTGGACGCCGTGCGCGAAGGCGGCTTCGACGCGGCGTTTCTCGCCGTCGGCGCGCACATCGCCAAGCGCGCCTACCTCCCGGCCGGCACCGCGGCGAAGACACTGGATGCGGTGTCGGTGTTGCGGAGCATGGAGGGCGAAGAGCGGCCGATGCTCGGCCGGCGGGTGGTGGTCTACGGTGGCGGCAACACCGCGATCGACGTCGCACGCACGGCGAAGCGGCTGGGCGCTTCCGAGTCGATCATCATCTACCGGCGCACCCGTGAGAAGATGCCTGCGCACGACTTCGAGGTGGAAGAGGCGCTGCAGGAAGGCATCATGATCAAGTGGCTTTCCACCATTAAGAGCATGGCCGACGAGGGCACGATCACGGTCGAGACCATGGAGCTCGACGACAAGGGGTTCCCGCAGCCCACCGGCAGGATGGAAACGCTGGAGGCCGATTCGCTGGTGATGGCGCTCGGGCAGGACGTCGACCTGTCGCTGCTCGACGGCGTGCCCGGCCTGGAGATCCGCGACGGCGTGGTGCAGGTGGGGGACAACATGATGACCGGCCACGCGGGGATTTTCGCCGGTGGCGACATGGTACCGGGCGAACGCACCGTCACCGTCGCCGTCGGCCACGGCAAGAAGGCCGCGCGGAACATCGATGCGTGGCTGCGCGACGCCACTTACGCGGCCCCGCCGAAGCACGAACTGGCGAGTTTCGACCGGCTCAACACCTGGTATTACGCGGATGCGCCGAAGACCATGCGGCCGCAGCTCGACAGCGTGCGGCGCCAGACCACCTTCGAGGAAATCGTCGCCGGGCTCGATGAGGGCAACGCGCTGTTCGAGGCGCGCCGTTGCCTGTCTTGCGGCAATTGCTTCGAGTGCGACAACTGCTACGGCGTCTGCCCCGACAACGCGGTGATCAAGCTCGGTCCGGGCAAACGCTTCGAATTCAACTACGACTACTGCAAGGGCTGCGGCATGTGCGTCGCGGAATGCCCCTGCGGCGCGATCAATATCATCCCCGAGCCGACCTGAGCGCAGTGGCGCGAGGCCGTTCGGGCTCTCGGAAATTACCGGAGGGAAAAATGAACCAGTCAGATCATGCGCTCGCCGCGGCAGCAGCGGAACATCGCCGCGGACTCGCGGTATTGCGCGATCCCATGCTCAACCACGGCACCGGATTCACGGAGCAGGAACGGGACACCTACGGCCTGCGCGGCTTGCTGCCGCCGCACGTGCACTCTCAGGACGAGCAGGTCGCGCGCATTCTCGCCAATCTTCGCCACCTGCACGATCCGCTCGACAAGTTCGTCGCGCTCAATGCCCTGCACGACCGCAACGAGGCGCTGTTCTTTCGCGTCGTCGCCGATAATCCCGACGAGATCATGCCGCTCATATATACCCCGACGGTGGGCCTCGCCTGCCAGAAATTCGGCCACATCCTGCAGCGGCCGCGCGGCATGTTCATCGGCAGCAACGATCGCGGCCGCATCGAGGAACTCCTTTGCAACTGGCCGTACCAGGCCGGCATCATCGTGGTCACCGACGGCGAGCGCATTCTCGGCCTCGGCGACCAGGGCGCGAACGGCATGGGCATTCCGGTCGGCAAGTTGTCGTTGTATACGGCCTGCGCCGGCGTGCATCCGCGCCTGTGCCTCCCGGTCACCATCGACGCCGGCACCAACAACCACCTGCTGCTCGACGACCCATTCTACGTTGGCCTGCGGCAGCGCCGCATCACCGGCCAGGCCTACGACGACCTGATCGACGAATTCATCACCGCAGCGACCAAGGTGTTTCCGGGCGTGGTGATCCAGTTCGAGGACTTCGCGAATCACAATGCGTTCCGCCTGCTGAAAAAATACCGCGACCGCATCTGCACCTTCAACGACGACATCCAGGGGACGGCTTCGGTCGCGCTGGCAGGCATTTATTCGGCGCTGCGCGTCACCGGCGCGAAGCTCGCCGAGCAAAAGATATTGTTTTTCGGGGCAGGCGAGGCGGCGACCGGAATTGCGGACTTGCTGGTATCGGCGATGGTCGCCGAAGGCATGCCCGCGGCGGCGGCGCGGCAACGTTGCTGGCTGGTCGATTCAAAGGGCCTGGTGGTGAAGAGCCGTTCAGAATTGGTGGAGCATAAGCTGCCCTACGCGCACGATCACGCGCCCATCGTTGACTTTCTGTCTGCGATCAGGGACCTCCAACCGACCGCGATCATCGGCGTCGCGGCGGTGGGCGGTACCTTTACCCAGGAAGTCCTCGGCGAAATGGCGCGCATCAACAAGCGGCCGATCGTGTTCGCGCTGTCGAACCCGACCTCGAAAGCCGAGTGCACGGCGGAGCAGGGATATCGCTGGACCGAAGGGCGGGCGCTGTTCGCCTGCGGCAGCCCGTTCGATCCGGTGAAGCTCAACGGCCGGCTGTTCGTGCCGCGGCAGGGCAACAACTCGTACATCTTTCCCGGTGTTGGCCTCGGCGCCATCGTCAGCAAGACCCGGCACGTCACCGACGAAATGTTCCTCGTCGCCGCGCGCACGCTGGCGAAGCTGGTCACCGATGCCGACCTCGAGCAGGGCAGCCTGTATCCGCCGCTGCTGCAGATACGCGAAGTGTCGGCGCATATCGCGGCGGTGGTGGCGGAGACTGCCTATGGCACGGGCCTCGCCGGCAAGCCGCGGCCGCAGGACGTGCTCGAGGATGTGCGTGCGGCGATGTACGACCCGCGCTACTGATCCGGGATCCGCCGGCAACCTCGCAAATCGTTAGCTGAGCCTCCGGTACTGCACGGCTTCCGCGATGTGCGGCGCGCGCACGGTTTCGCTCGCCGCGAGATCGGCGATGCTTCGCGCAACTTTGAGCACGCGATGGTATCCGCGCGCCGAAAGATCGAGCCGCAGCATCGCCTGCCTGAGCAAAGCGATGCCCGCCGCGTCGGCTGTGCAGAAGCGCTCGATTTCCTTTGTCTCCAGCGCGCTGTTGGGTTTGCCCTGGCGTGAAAGCTGGATCGCGCGTGCGCGTTCCGCGCGCTCGCGCACCGGGCCGCTCGATTCGCCGGCAGCGTGTTTCATGAGATCGTCCTGCGGGACCGCAGGGACTTCGACTCTGAGATCGATTCGATCGAGCAGAGGTCCGGAAATCCGCCCGCGATAGCGCGCGACCTGGTCGGGTGTGCAGCGGCACTTGCCGTTGAAATGTCCGAGGTATCCGCACGGGCACGGATTCATCGCTGCGACGAGCTGGAACCGGGCGGGGAATTCCGCCTGCCTTGCCGCGCGCGAAATATGAATGCGCCCGGATTCGAGCGGCTCGCGCAGCACTTCGAGCACGCGCCGGTCGAACTCCGGCAATTCATCCAGGAACAATACGCCATGGTGCGCGAGCGAAATCTCGCCCGGGCGCGGGTTGCCGCCGCCGCCGACCAGCGCCACCGCCGACGAGGTATGGTGCGGCGAGCGGTACGGCCGATGCCCGAAGCGCTCGATCCGGAAGCCATCGCTGCCGAGGGACTGCAGGGCGGCGGATTCGAGCGCGTGCTCGCGGCTCATCGCCGGCAGCAGCCCCGGAAAGCGCGCGGCGAGCATCGACTTGCCGGTGCCGGGCGGGCCGAGCATCAATACGCTGTGGGCGCCGGCGGCGCAGATCTCGAGCGCGCGCTTTGCCTGCGCCTGCCCCTTTACGTCCGCCAGATCCGGGTACTCAACGCCGTTGACCCCTGTCGTTTCACGGTAGCGCGCCAGCGGTTCGCGCCCGGCCAGATGCGCACACACCTCGAGCAGCGAGCGGGCCGGCAGAATCTCCGCGTCCTCCACCAGCGCCGCTTCGGGCGCGTTCTGGAGCGGAAGAACGAATGCGCGTCCCGAACGCGCAGCGAACCAGGTCATCGCGAGCGCGCCGCGCACCGGGCGCAATTCCCCCGTCAAGGACAGTTCGCCGGCATACTCATGGTCGCCAATGCGGGTCGCCGGGATTTGTTTCGATGCAGCAAGGATGCCGAGGGCAATTGCGAGATCGAAGCGCCCGGATTCCTTCGGCAGATCGGCAGGCGCGAGATTGATGGTAACGCGCCGCGCGGGAAACTCGAATTGAGAGTTGACAATCGCGGCCCGCACGCGGTCGCGCGATTCTTTCACCTCGGCCTCGGGGAGGCCGACCACCGTGAAACTCGGAAGCCCGTTGCCGATGTGCGCTTCGACCGTGACCTGCGGCGCGTCCATCCCGGCAAGCGCGCGCGAATAGAGGATTGCGACGGGCATCGGCGCGCCTCGGCTGGCTCAAGGGCGAGATCAGCCGCCGCCCTGATTTCGCTGCTCGATCTCGCCGGCGCGCCGTTCGAGGTCTTCGAGCTTCTCGCGGGTGCGCTTCAGAAGCTCGACCTGGACGTCGAATTCCTCCCGTGTCACCAGGTCCATTTTGGCGAATGCCGCGGTCATCAGCGCGCGCAGGTTCTTCTCAATGTCCCTTGCGGGGCTCGCGGCGATGATTTCGCTTATTTTCGCGGTGATGTCGTCGATCAATTTGGCGTTCAGCATGGTGTGCACTCGGCTCGGGTAGGGATTCCAGTCTAGCAAGGGCGGCGCAAACAGCGCGGGCATCGGACGGCTAACGGTTTGGCGTGGCATTCCCGATGCATAACGCGCCGGCATCGTTTTCGTGCACCGCCTGTCGATGGCGCCCCGGATTGGTGCGGAAACAATTTCCCGCTTGGCATCTCTCTTGCTAACACACAGAACCATAAGCAAAAATTTTCTGGCACGGGTTCTGCTAAAGGAAAGTGCCAAATCATTTTCTTTCATCGACAGGGACCCGATCATGAAAAAACTCGCGCTTTCCGTATTTTTTGCTGCAGCGTTTGCCGCGCCGCCAACGGCGTTCGGCCAGGCCGCCGCGCCAGCGGCCGCACCCACCCCCGAACATTCGTTCACCGGCAACCTCACGCTTGGCTCGGACTACCGGTTCCGCGGAATTTCACAGACCTACAAGCTGCCCACGGTCCAGGGCGGATTCGACTACGCGCATTCCAGCGGCGTCTACCTCGGCACCTGGATGTCGAACGTGAGCGGCAATCAGTATGCGAACGGGGCCGGCCTCGAGTGGGACATGTATGGCGGGTACAAGGGCAACTTCACCGACGATCTCGGCTACGACGTCGGGATGCTGTATTACTACTACCCCGGGGCCCATTACCCGAACCCGCCGAAGAACACCAAGTACGACAATCTCGAACTCTACGGCGCCCTGACCTACAAGTGGTTCGTGCTGAAGTACAGCCATACGCTGTCCGATTTTTTCGGCACCAACAACGATACCTTCGGCGGTGCCTGCGCGGGGGGCGACTGCTTTGCTCTCACGCCCGGTAACTCGAAAGGTTCTGGCTACCTCGATCTCACCTACACCTATGAGGTTGCAGACAAG
>Ga0315281_10003919_pt1 | contig 21717 bp, 17 predicted proteins | sample YL17G07_0_MG_FD_204540 | JGI IMG/M metagenome (GOLD analysis project Ga0315281, IMG submission 204540) | Sediment microbial communities from Yellowstone Lake, YNP, Wyoming, USA - YL17G07_0 | ecosystem: Environmental > Aquatic > Freshwater > Lake > Sediment | place: USA: Wyoming | collected... | reverse complement strand
GACAACGATCAGCGGCATCGATGTCGGCAAAATCTGATTCACGAGCAAACTCAACGGATACGAAATGATGATACCGATGATACCGCCAATGAGTGAGAGAGACGCTGATTCGACCAAGAACTGGAGTAAGATCGTACCTCGTTTCGCACCGATCGCCTTCCTGATTCCGATCTCCTTCGTCCGTTCGGTGACCGATACGAACATAATATTCATGATCCCGATGGCCCCGACAAACAATGATAACGCCGTTATAAACAATCCTATTCCGGCAACCACGACCCCGATCGCGTTAAACGTCTGGATGAACATTTCCTGTTGATTGATGGCAAAATCATCTTCTCCGGTCGGCGGAACATGACGGGCCTTCCGAAGAATCCCTCGCAGCTCCTCTTTGGTATCGTCTAAGTTCTTAATGTCGGCTGCTTTCACATTGATTTGAATTCCTCGATTAGCGCCGAACCTCCTAAAGAACCCTTCGATGGGAACGATTATTCGATTATCGAGACTCTCGATCCCAAGAAGACTTCCTTGCTTCTCCATTACTCCTATAACGCGGAAACTGGATGTCCCAATTCTTATCGTCTTTCCGAGAGGGGTTTCATTCGGGAAGAGGTTCTCCGCAACTTCGGATCCTAGAACGCATATCGGCCTTCCGCCGTCGGATTCCGCTTGACTGAAAAACCTGCCGATGTCCATGAACACACCGCCCGTCTCCAGATACTGATCGTTCGCGCCTAGAGTGAGCACGCCTTCAGAGCTTTGGCCTTTGTACTTGACAGGCGATCGAGTCCAGCAAATCGGTGTCGCGGATTTTATCAACACGGCATGGCGTTCGACAGCGTCGAATTGTTGGATCTTTATATCCTTCCTGTTTCGATACTTCCACCACTCGCCATCTCCGCCAAACCAGGGCCACTTCTGAACATACAGCACATCGGCGCCAATTTTGGAAATGCTGTCGTTGAAACCGCGGCTGAGTCCTTCGATGGCAGTCCCCATCAGCGTCACTGAAACGATCCCAATCACGATACCGAGCGTGGTCAAGACTGAGCGCATCTTATTCGCACGGATCGCTTGAAAAGAAATCGCCAAGCCCTCTTTCAACTCGTATGCAAAATCTGCAATTCTCATTCCCATTTTTTTCCTCGCGTCAGGAGTTTTCCGAAGAGTGACTGCGTCACGCTACCGTTGGTATGACTCGTTTTTGAACATGCTCGTCTTTTTCAATCACGCCGTCACGAAGGCGAATAATACGGTGTGCATGTTCGGCGATGTACTCCTCATGCGTGACAAGAATTATCGTGTTCCCTTGATGATGAAGTTCTTCGAACAATCCCATAATTTCATCGCCGGTTTTTGTATCCAAATTTCCCGTCGGCTCGTCTGCCAGGATAATAGACGGCTTCGTGACCAGCGCCCTGGCGATGGCGACCCGCTGCCTCTGTCCGCCCGATAGCTCGTTGGGCCGATGATGCATGCGATCGCCGAGGTTGACGTGGTTCAGCGCCTCAGCAGCGAGTCGTTTACGCTCGTGCGAATTCACTCCACCATAAATCAGCGGCAACTCGACATTGTGCAATGCGTCGGACCGTGGAATAAGGTTGAAAGTCTGGAAGACAAAACCGATCTCCTTGTTGCGAATTCTCGCAAGATCGTTGTCATTCATTTCACTGACGTTGGCGCCGTTGAATTCGTACAATCCGGATGTGGGCGTGTCGAGACAACCAAGCATATTCATCAACGTCGATTTGCCGGAGCCCGACGGTCCCATGATCGCAACGTACTCGCCGCGGTCAATTTGCACAGTGACGTCGAGAAGCGCGTGAACTTCTTCCATCCCCATAACGTACGTTTTGCTGATGTTCCTGATGTTGATGACGTTCATTCGGAAATCCTTGGTGGTGATGTTAGGACAATTCTTTGATTTTCTTACGGGCCGGATCGGCGTATCTGCCCGATGGTTCTACGGTCAAATACCATTGATATGACTCAATCGCCTTTGATTTCATTCCCTTTTTCTCGTAGCACGCGCCCAATTGATAGATTGACGATGAAAAGTTCTTGTCGAGAGAAAGAGCGAAATTGTATTTCTCGATCGCCTCGTCAAATTTCTCCTGAGCGAAAAGTGCATCGCCATAGCTGTCATACGCATCGGGATTCTTCGGATCGAGCTCGCCGTATTTCTTGAATTGTGCCACGGCCTGGTCGAACTTCTTTTGATTGATGAAGAAGTACCCCAGAGCCTTGTAGCCGTCGATTTTTTCCGGATCAGCGTTGATTACTATCTTATATTCCGCTTCCGCCTGCGTAAAGTTCTTTTTTCTCTGGTAGAAATTTGCCAGAAGAAAGTGTCCGCGAACGAAGTTGAGCTTTACGACTTCGTTCGCCTGCTTCAGCGCCTCTTCGTCGCTCCCGCCCATGATCCCCGGCGCCATAACATAATAATTAAAGAGGCCGACCCGTGCCTCCACCAGCGCAGGATCGAGTTCGACGGCACGGAGGAACGCGTTTTTCACTTTCGGGGCGAGGATCCCTTGTTTGAATATGTTCGCTTTTTGTGCCCTGTCTCCGAGAATCCTCCCTCGTAAAAAATGATAGAGAGCGTTCGATTCGTTCAATTCCAGTGCTTCATCGATCTGGTCTTCCGCGTCATCCGAGTTCCCTTGAAACAGCAGCACGCGTGCAAGTTGATAGTGAGCGTCGGCATCCTTCCCGTTATTCTTAATCGCGGCTTCGAAAAACGACTTGGCTTCGGCAAACCTGCGCTGCGCGATAAGTTTAATGCCCGTGCTGTCAATCTGAGCTTCGACCGTGGACAGAAACGTTGTCGCACTTATGAGTAAGAGTAATGCACGAACGTACTTTGTTCGCAAAGTATTAATTTGCGCCTTCTTTCTTCACCATGCCCATGCGTTTCTGGCTGTTGTCGATCTTTATCGATACGCCGTCTTCCAGTTCGCGGTTGATCGCTTTGTAACTTCCGGAGACGACCTCGACGCTTTCCGAGATTCCTTCCTTGATTTCCACTGTCGTCTCATCGCTGATGCCCCGCTTCACGGGAACCTGCTTCACCTTCCCATTTTCGACGACGAAAACAACTTCTATCGGTTTTTCCTGCATCATCATTGAGCCTCCTTTGGCATCGGAGGCGACTTTATCTTTTTGGTCTTTCGCAGCCGAATCCGCATTTGCCCCTTCTTTTATTTTCGGCGTTCGCGTTGTGACGCTTTGAATCGGCACGGCGAGCACATTTTGTCTGGTTTCCGTTTCGATATCGGCGGACATAGACATGCCGGGACGAAGAGAGACGTCCTTGTCGGTTACGCGAATCCTGACTTCAAAATTTGTCACCTCGTCTTGCGAACCCAACCCTTTGGTCTTTGCGGTGTTGGCAATTTCGGATACAGTACCTTTCAGCTTTCGATCGGGATATGCGTCCACCTGAATGCGCGCCGTATCGCCGATTGAAATCAACACAACATCGTTCTCTCCTATGTCCACGCGCGCTTCCATCATCGCAAGGTCGGCAACTGTCATGATCTCGGTCCCCTGCGTGAAACTGCTGCCGCTGACCCGCTCGCCCAGCTCGGAAATCAACTGCGAGACGATGCCGTTCATCGGAGAATAGACGGAAGTCTTGGCAAGGCTCTCTTTTGAATCTTTCAGCGACGCTTGCGCCTGTGCGACGCCGGCTTTCGCAGATTCATATTGGGACTTAGCAACCTGGAATGATGTTTTGGCGGCAATGAATTCCTGATCCGACATCAATTTCTTCTGGTACAATTCTTCCGCCCGCTTGAATTCGCTTTTCGATTTTTCGAGGTTTGCGGAGTTCAGCGCCAGACCCGCCTTGGCCGATGCCAGCACAGCCTCCGACCGATCTACGCCCGCCTGGTACTGATCCGGTTTGATACGCACGAGTAATTCGCCGCGTCGCACATGCTGACCTTCTTTCACCGGCAATTCGATGATCTCGCCGCTGACTTCCGCATTGATTTTCACTTTCGTCTCGGGCTGGATCTTACCGGACGCCGTCACAATCTGGGTAATCGACTTGCGCTGCGCCTTCTCTGTCTGCACAGTGACGACATTTTCTCTTTTGCTCCCCAGCAACACAATCAACACCAACGCAATAATGACAACGCCGATGCCCGAGAAGATGAAGAGCTTCTTCTTCGATTTCATTCCTTTTCCGTTCTTAGCCATGGTATTCCACTCCTGGATGATATAAGTACGCAATCAGTATTTTTCGGCGCCGACGACGTACTTCAGTTGCTGTTTTGCGAGGACAAGATTGTACTGCGCAGTCACCTTGTTGCTCAAGGCCTGTGTATAATTCGCATTCGCGGTCAATAGATCAAGCAGAATGCCTGCGCCGAGATTGTATCGTTCTTCGGCAATGCGCCGGTCTTCTACAGCCGAGATAACTGTCTTCAGACTTACTTCAAGTTGTTTTTGTGCAGATTCAAAATTCAACTTCGCTTTTCTCACATCAACCTGGACCTGGCGCTCAGTCTGAGCAACCACTTGTTCGGAATTCCTGAGAGCAAGCTTCGCCGCTTGTACTCTTGCGTTGGTCTGGAAGCCGTCGAAAAGAGGGAGGCTGAAATTGATTTTCCAACTGAGTGTTTTGTTATCCGAGAGACCTGAAAGCTGAGCGTTGTCGAATGAGTATCCAACGTTGGCAGAGATAGTAGGAAAATATGCGCTCCGAGCAATGGTAACGTCCGATTCCGCACTTTCCATTCCGTATTTTTTTTCCTGGTAGTCCGGTCGCGACGCGACAGCCCTTGAGACAAGTTGGTTGTAATCTGAATATGCAGCTTTCTCGTCTGCGGGCATTGCCTGGTCTGCTTCCACGATCAGCCCCGGGTCAGAGATATCATACTCTTGGGAAACGTCGAGCGACAGCAAGAAGAGCAAGTCGGCCTTTGAATTATCATAAGTGTTTTGGGCGCGGATAAGAGCGAGCTCATCATTCGCCGTCGTAACTTGCTGGCGGTATACGTCGGCGGCGGCAACCGATCCGACTTTGTTCGATTCGACGATGCGCTGCAATTGTTGTTGACTGCGCTTGAGATTGTCTTCGCTGACTTTCAGTAATGATTTATTGAGTAGGACTTGCAGATACAAAGACTGTGTCTGGAATACAATCCGCTGCCGCGTGCGATAAAGCGAATACTCGTTCGAAACTGCAATGGATGACGCTTTGTTGAGGCTCGACGTATTATTGAGCCCGTCGAAAAGAATAAGACTTGCACCCATCCCGGCGGAGTAGCTGGTTTTTGTCAGCTGCCCGGAGAACCCTGGCGAATAAGTAGAAATCGTTCCGGTCTGCAAGCTGCCCCCAGTTGGGGTGTAACGAATTGAGGTAGGAAATGAATAGTCGGCAGCCGATCCGGGAGACCGCGAGTCTGAATTGGAGTACCCCCCCGAGGCAGAAATGCTCGGCAAGAAATTTCCGTATGCCGACAACACGGCGCTCTGCTGTGCCTCGAGTGTGTTCTGAGCAAGCAGAATTTCAATATTTTTTTCCAACGCGGCGTCAATCGCCTGTTTAAGTGTGAGTTGTTTACCGGGGGTCGTTTGGGCAAATAGGTTTGCTGCTAAGAGGAGTGGGAGCAGCAGGAAAGGCATGCGTTTCATACATCGTTCTCCAAAATTATCTGTTAACCTCAGCTTATAGCTTGTTTATAGACGAAGAGGTTCAATGAAAGTTTCAAATATTTATTGATTTCATGCCATTAATATAGCGGTTTGGCATGAGAGAAGCATGGAACCAGACATTCTTATCCGATTTTTGGGGGTACCCTTACGGTGTGCGCTGGAATTCTTGAATCACAGCGTCTTTAATAGAGAGAAGGTACTGCAGTGCGGAATCATGCTCGTTGGGTATGGTGCCGGCGAGAATCGCTTCCTCAATTTTTGATTTCAGTGCCCCTACCAATTTCCCCGGGCCCAAATTGCACACCTGCATTATTTCGTCTCCCCGAACCGGAGGCTGAAACGCCCGCAGTCGATCCTTTTCCTCCACCTCGTTCATTTTCGAGTGCACAAGATCGTAGTTCGCTGTGTACTGCTTGACTAGTTTAGAATTCTTGGATGTGATATCTGCACGGCATAACGTCATGAGGTCGTCGGTCAGATCGCCCGCGTCGAAAAGCAATCGGCGCACAGCAGAATCGGTAACTTCTTCATCTGCGAGAGCCATGGGCCGGAGATGAAGACGCACAAGACCCTCGACGTATGGAATCTTATCGAACGGAAGTGTCATACGCTTGAAAATGTGCTTCACCATCCGCGCGCCGAGCTCTTCGTGACCATAAAACGTCCATCCAATGCCCTCGCGAAATTGTTTCGTTTTTGGCTTGGCGATATCGTGTACAAGCGCCGCGAACCGTAGATAGACATCGCCCGTCATCGTCGCGATATTATCGACAACCATGCAAGTATGGAGAAACACATCTTTATGGTGATGATCCGCTCGCTGATCGACGCCGGAGAGTTCAGCAACTTCCGGAAAGACAATTGACATGACGCCGGTGTCGAACATCAACTGCAATCCGATCGACGGTGCCGGACTGGCGAGAATTTTCATGAACTCGTCGGTGATGCGCTCCTGAGCAATAATGGCAAGCCGATCCCTCATTTTGGGAATAGCCTCGAGCGTATCCTTCTCCAGGGAAAACCCAAGCTGGGCGGCGAATCGGATAGCGCGCATGATACGCAACGGGTCGTCATCGAATGTTTTCAACGGATCGAGCGGCGTTCGAATTATTTTCGCCTGAAGGTCACGTTGTCCATGGAAAGGATCCAGCACTTCGCCCCACGCCTCTGAGTTGAGCGATGCTGCGAGCGTATTGACGGTAAAATCACGTCTGGAAAGATCATCATGCAGAGATCCCGTCTCAACCACCGGATTGCGCGAGTCTTTTGAGTAACTCTCTTTACGGGCCCCAACAAATTCGAGCTTCAGTTGATTGATGTGCAGCATTGCGGTGCCGAACTTCTTGTACGTTGTGACTGTGTCAATCTTGAATTTCGTTGCCGCGCGTTTGGCAAAATCGATTCCATCACCGACGACAAGCACGTCAATGTCTTGTACTTCTTTCCCGAGCAGTTTGTCCCGCACGTATCCCCCGACCACGTACACATCAAGACGCAGTTCATCCGCACACTCGCCGATCGTGCGAAGCTCCGGTTGTCGAATATCAATATGTCGTTTTTGAACGGTCATACATGTATGGACGAAACCTGGGAATAGCGTACGCCGGGATACCTTCACCATTCTCTTCGTTCAGGAGGATCAACGAAAAGTAATTTCCCTGGATTACCTACACACCGAACTTCTGCACCTGAATTGTATTTAGGATTTGCTGTGCAACCTCGAGAGCTCGTCGACCGTCGACGCCAGAGACGACCGGTTTTTTCTTCTCCCGAATGGCATTGACAAACGATTCCAATTCGTACTTGAGGGCGTTCACTTCTTTTACTTCAGGCTGCTCGTAGACGATGTTGCGCTTCTTCTTCCCTTCGCCGATTTGTCCAAGAAGCATCGTCGTCGTCGCGGTGCTCTCGCCCTCGTTGACGAGACGAAAAACTTCCGCAAGTCCCTGCGAAAAATCGATCGAAATATATCCATTGTGTTGGAACATCCTCATCTTGCGCATCTTGTTTTGCGATATTCTGCTTGCCGTAACGTTCGCAACACATCCGTTTTCAAATTGGAGGCGCGCATTGGCGATATCAACCGATTCGGATACGACGGCAACGCCGTTCGCGTCGATTCTCGAAACGGGCGATTGCACAAGGCTCAGGATAACGTCGATATCATGGATCATCAGATCGAGCACGACCGCGACATCTGTTCCCCGTGGATTGAACTGTGCCAGCCGGTGCGACTCGATGAACATCGGCCGGAGATCATACGATTCAAGCGCGAGGATCGCCGGGTTGAAACGTTCAATGTGCCCGACCTGAATGATACGCCCCTTCGCTTTCGCGAGGGCAATCAACTCGTCGGCCTCAAGAACTGATTGCGTTATCGGCTTTTCGATCAAAACGTGAATGCCGGCGTCGAGCGCCTCTCGTGCGACTTCGAAGTGGCGCGATGTTACCGTCGCAACGCTTACTGCGTCCACATGTTCCAGAAGTTCCTTGAGCGTTGAGTAGGACTTCACGCCGGGAAATTGTGAAGCGACGGCATTCCGTTTGGATTCGTCGATATCATAAACTCCGATCAGCGCCGCAGACGCTATCTCGGAATACATTTTTGCGTGGAGCGAGCCTAGATGCCCGACGCCGATAACGCCGATGCGTGTCGGTTGCAGTGCGGAGTGCGTGGTGCGTGGTGCGTCGTTTGTCAAGCTTGTTTTATTATTCGCCATTGATTTTCCATTAGTCATTACTCATTCTTAATTATTCATTGATCATTACTCATTGCCCATTGGTTTCGTTTCTTCCGTTCCTCCCGGGCTCTTCGCAATCGCACTGCCAACAATCCTGTCGAATCCGCCGAATCGTTCGTCATGATAATAGACGAGTGCGGTGTAGCGGTTGATGGTGCGCCAGTCATTCCCTTCCAACGCGAGCCAGTCTTGATCCCCGACGTCTCCCGTTTCAGGGTCAACGCTGCCGACGACATATTGATAATCGTACACTCCACGGCGAATCCATTTGTGAAATGTGTACAATTTTCCCAGAGAATCGAGTTCCATTCTATAACCCGTCGTTGGCCGCCACTGATTGAATGCGCCAACAAGAAAAATACTCTTCTCGTTTGGCGCCGGAAGTTCCAGACGAAACGTGACGTCGAGGTAATCGGAATTTGCACCAATGAATGGTGCGAGTTTGGCCGCGCCGTTCGCATCGATTTTTCCATGCCATTGATACCGCGAGAGATCTGCCCCCTCCTTCAAACGAACGGGCAGGCCATTTGGATAGAAGCGAACCGAGCCGATGTCGAGGCGGCGGTACTCATTACCGGGCGGTACGTTACGAATCTTAAATCGCTTGTTCGGGCGGTAGAATTCTTCCACGAACGTGTCGGGATTTTTATCCTCGACATCAATGCGATACGGGTTGTAGACTTCCCAATTTCGAATGATGTCCACGGTTTTTACATTGGGATGGAAAATCCGTCCTTCGACTGGCTGACTCTCCTCCGCGGGGACATTGACGTTGACCGTGATATAGTGCATTTGATTAAGCGGCGACGGCTGCTCAGAATAATACTTGTTATCAACGCGCAAAGATGTTTCGACAGAATTTTCTACGACGATAAACTGCCCTTCGGCGAGAACAACATCGCTTGCCTCTTTATCGACGACGGTGAAGATGTAGTTTCCGGAAAACGGAAAACGGACCGCATCCCGATCGTCCGGGAAAGAATTCTTGTAATGATATGAGTAATGATGGACTCCCACCGGCGCTACGCCGAACTGAATCTGTTGACTCTTGTTATGGGACTGGTCGTTCACGAAGGGGTTGATGTCGGGGACCCAGTCTTTCGAGGCATGGGAGAAGAGTATCTGAAGATCCGGCGGGTGGACGGCGGCAACGTCGAACTCTATTGTGATTTTTTGGCCCATCGCAACGACCGGGGGAAGATATTCATCATTGAACGCGTACACGCGCAGGCCTAGAATTTCAAACGCATTGTCTTGAGCTACGCAGAAGCTGCATCCCGCTAGAAAGAGAATGAATAGCCGTCTCATAATACCCCCGTAGTCCTATAAAACACTTGTTCCAACCAAGAATGAAATTCCTGGACGCTGTGAAAAAGGTAATCCGTCGCCGCCTCCATAACGGTCTCTTTGCCGTACGAATCCCATACAACCGCCGCAATGGGTACTCCGCATTCACGCGAGGCTTTGATATCGGCGACCGCATCGCCGACCATTAACACCTCATCAGGCTGCAGCGAGAATTGCGCCATAATTTTTTTAATGCCGTCGCCGGAAGGCTTGAAATGATCGACGTCGTCGCCAGTCATTACGACGTCGAAATAACGCTCGATGCCAAATTCGTGGAGAGTAATCTCCGTCGTGCGTCTCCCTTTTCCAGTAAATAGTCCAATCAGTATTCCATTGCCCTTTACAAAATCGAGTAATTCCTTGATTCCAGGATACAATGAGGCCAGATCATTATGCCGTTCCTGATAAAAATGATAATATTCTTTCATCGCCTCATCAATATGACGAGTGCCGATCATGTTCTCAACAGCCTCTTGTTCCGGTGGACCAAAATACGCGACAATCTCCTTCGGCGTCAACCGTTTGTTGATGTACTTCTCTGCTACATGGTTGAACGAGTCGTATATAAGTTGATTCGTCTGCGTCAACGTGCCGTCCATATCAAAGATAATGCAACGCAATTTTTGTGAGGCGGCGGTGGTCATGGGTTTGTAGTTCTTGGTGCTTGGTTCGTAGTGCTTGGTGCTTAGTTTTGAGTCCGGAGTCTTTGCTTTTGCTTCCTAATTCCTAATTACTAATTGCCTGACGGTTCCGTATGAATATTCACTTCTCGTATACGCGGGAATTCCACCATGATTTTATTCTCCAGTGCGGTTGAAATTGCATGCACCTCTTCGAGGGAAAGTTGCTTATCCACAATGGAATTCATCGATACGCGGTATTTACCTTTCACTTCAAGAACGGAAAGGATATTGCATTCCTTGATGCCGGGATGTCTGTATGCAAGCTGTAGAATTTCTTCGATCAGCTCCTGCGAGTTTTGGGTAACATCCACGGAGGCGACAACGCTTTCACGAGAATCCTCGATGTGGACGATCACCGCGGCAACGTTCGGAATTTCATTCTTAATGCGCGATTCAATCTCGTCAACCATTGTGTGTACACGGACAAACTCCTGCTGTTGCTCGAACTCTAGCTGAAATTCCACTTGATATTTTCCATCCACCTGAAAAGCCTGCACGTCGTGCGCGCGTAATCCACTCTTTGTCATCATGAGTTTCACTTTGTCGACAACAGTTTCGTCAGAGGTCTCCGTCGGCTCGGGATGAATGATGATGTCTGCATTCGGCAGAATCTTGTGAATCGTGGCTTCAACGTCATGCACAACCGTGTCCACCCTTTCAAACGAAAGCGTCCGCTTGAGCCGCAGAATCAAATCGACGAACGTTTTTGATCCGGAATTTCTTACACGAACGTGTTCGACGTCCTGGACTCCCTCCATCGCAACGGCGGCCTGCTTCACCTGTTCCTCGACACCAAGAGGCGCCCGGTCGAGCAGTTCATTGATCGTCCGTTTGCCGAGAGAGAGTGACACAAAGATCACGATGATCGCCACAATCAACGCTGCGATCGAATCCGCAACGGGCAATTTCAACAGGGTCAAAACCAATCCGAACAACACAACCGCGGAGCTCCATACGTCGGTGCTGAAGTGAAGCGCATCGGCCTCCAGCGCCTGGCTTTTGTACTTGTGGGCGACACGATACAATGCGCGCGATCGGGAAACATCGACGACGATCGAGAGAATGATCACGAAGAAACTCCAGAAGTTCACCTCAATCTCGACCGTGTGGTATATCAGACGCTTGATGGCTTCGTTGATAATCCAGAAGCATGTAATGAGAAGAAGAAGCGTTTCGATGAGTGCAGAGAAACTTTCTATTTTGCCGTGGCCATAGAGGTGCGTTTTATCCGCGGGCCTTGCCGAAAATTTAACCGCGAGCAATGTGATAACGGCGGCCACGAAGTCCAATCCGGAGTGGGCCGCTTCCGACAAAATTCCCAGGCTCCCTGTCCACAGTCCGACTCCGATTTTTAAACCGGTGATGACAAAGGCGGCTACAACTGAAGACAAGGCGACGGTCGATTTTTCGTTCTCTTGTATTGATGAATATTCCATGAGATTCAAAATAAAGAAGGCGCCCCGCCACGGCGGGACGCCCGTTCATATCAAAATATGATTTATGTTCACTTGTCGTTGCGTGCTAATGCCAAAAACCAAGAAACGCAGGGGATGCTCATTTTTAACGAGTCATGCCCTGATAATTTTCTCATTATGCAACAGTCACATCTTTCGAAAGGTATACATCCTGGATTGCATTGAGAATTTGAACGCCTTCGTTCATTGGCCGTTGGAACGCTTTGCGCCCGGAGATGAGGCCCATTCCGCCTGCACGCTTATTGATGACGGCTGTGCGAACGGCTTCGGCGAGATCACTCGCACCGGAAGAAGCCCCGCCAGAGTTGATCAATCCTGCCCGCCCCATGTAGCAATTCGCGACTTGGTAACGTGTCAGGTCGATCGGGTTGTCGGTGGTGAGTTTCTCGTAGACCAATTTATGCGTCTTGCCAAAATTGACTGCGGTGTAGCCGCCGTTATTCTCCGGCAATTTCTGTTTGATAATGTCTGCTTCGATCGTGACGCCTAAGTGGTTCGCCTGTCCGGTCAAATCGGCGGAGACGTGGTAATCTTTTTCTTTCGTTTTGAAGGCGTTATTGCGCGTGTAACACCACAAAATTGTCCCCATCCCGAGCTCGTGCGCGTGCTGGAATGCCTGACTTACTTCCCAAAGTTGCCTGCGCGATTCCGCAGAACCGAAGTAAATCGTTGCACCGACCGCAACAGCTCCCATCCAATACGCCTGCTTCACGCTGGCAAAAAGCGTCTGGTCGTACGTATTTGGATACGAGAGAAATTCGTTATGGTTGATTTTCAGAATGAATGGTATCCTGTGCGCGTATTTTCTCGACACGGCTCCCAGCACGCCGAGGGTTGATGCCACTGCATTTGCGCCCCCTTCGATGGCGAGTTTCACGATATTCTCCGGGTCGAAGTACGCCGGATTCGGAGCGAAGGATGCGCCCGCGGAGTGTTCGATTCCCTGGTCGACGGGAAGGATAGAGAGATAGCCTGTCCCTGCCAATCTTCCGTTGTCAAACAACGCCTGCAGACTTTTTAGAACCGGCGTCGGACGATCGGACAACGCATAGTTGTTATCAACGTAATCAGGACCGGGCAGATGAAGCGATTCCTTTGGAATAGTGGTGCATTTGTGGCTGAGGAGAATCTTCGCATCCGCGCCCAAGAGTTTTTCGAAATCTAACGACATAATAATCTCCGATAAAAATGAAGTTTCAGGTTGAGTGTTCACAAAAATATACGAAAGAGTCGTTTGTGTTGCAAGGTCATTTTGGTGGCGCTGAACGCTTTGAACACAAAGTCATAGTGAGCGAGTGGCGGCCTGCCGCCACGAGTCTGCGCCAGTCCGAAGGACCCCTTCGGGGAGGCGCATGAGTTCAACGAGTCGTCTACGACCCGATGGGTCGATAGACCCGTAGGGAGTCGTCGACCTTTGGCTCAGAACTATGGGTCCTTCGACTCGTAGCGCTAGAGCGCCACTCGCTCAGGGTGACTCATTAGATCTGCGTTAAAGAGAAAAGAAAACGTACCACCGCCCATTTTGGCGACGCAGTCGTCGCCGCACACACATCATCCGCGTTCCTTCATCATCCGCGTTCCTCCTCCGCTACCTTGACATTCCCTTTCTTTCTTGATACTTTGCACGCAGAAGAAAAATAATAGCGTACAGTGGCGCGAGACGGTTGCGACCTTTCCTTTTTTACGAGCAGATGCAGGGACGATGATCCGCAAAAAAAATATCGTTTTGAAGAAGAACGAGGAACGGAGAATCCATTCGGGTCATCAATGGGTATTCAGCAATGAAATCCACGCGGTGAATGGCGTCCCGAAGAGCGGCGATATCGTGGAGATTTTCCGTCATGATATGAAACGGCTCGGTATCGGTTTTTACAATCCCCATTCACTCATCGCGGTCCGATTTCTTTCCCCCGACGACGAAGAGATCGATTTCAAATTTTTCGAACGGCGTATTGAATCGGCCCTCACGCTCCGGAAGAAATTATATCCAAAATCCGCGGCGTTTCGCATTGTTCACAGCGAAAGTGATTTCCTGCCTGGCCTTATAATAGACAAATATAACGAGTACGTTTCTGTTCAGACTTTTTCCGCGGGAATGGATTCAAGGCTCACACTCATCTGCGACGTCCTCGTCTCCATTTTTTCACCGCGCGGGATCGTTGAACGGAACGAATCCCCCCTGCGATCCCTGGAAGAAATCCCAGCCCGAAAAGGAATCCTTCGGGGAACCGTTGAGCCGACGATTATCGAGCTTCATGATTTGAAATTCCGGATCGATTTGCTGGAAGGTCAGAAAACGGGATTTTTCCTCGACCAGAGAGAAAACCGAACTGCTCTTCGACCGTTTGCAAAAGAGGCAACAGTACTCGACTGTTTCTGCAATGAAGGGGGCTTTGGCCTCTACGCAGCCCACTACGGTTCGAAGAGTGTCTCGGGGGTGGACAGTTCAGAATTCGCCATTGAGAAATCCAAAGTAAACGCCACTCTCAATAACCTGCACAACATTTCATTCCGCTGCGCCGATGTGTTTGAAACTCTCTTATCTGAGATTAAGCAGAATAGGAAGTATGACCTTGTCGTCCTCGACCCTCCCTCATTTACCAAAAACAGGAAAACAGTGGCAACCGCCACGAAAGGATACAAGGAACTGAACACCAATGCGTTGAAAATTTTGAATAGCGGCGGCATCCTTGCCACCGCCTCCTGCTCGCATCACATATCGGAAGAGACGTTTTTAAACATTATTAACGACAGTGCTGTCAAAGCAGAACGAAAAATCAGGTTGTTGGATTTCGGGGGCGCTGCTCCAGATCACCCTGTGCTGCCATCAATGCCGGAAACAAAATATCTGAAGTTTGCCCTGATTGGCGTCGAATAGTGATTAGAAGCCATCTCAAAAATGAATATCGTCATGCTGTCCCGACGTGTCGGGACAACATCCCAGCATTTCGACGATGTAGACCCTGAATCAAGTTCAGGGTGACGTCGATGGGTTTTTGAGATAGCTTCTAGAGGAAACTATTCTGTTTTGTTTTTGTTTTAGAAGTACGATCAATTGCAGGAGTGAGCATGAAAATCAATTTCTTCCCGTCGATGAGCTTGTCATTGGCTTCGCTTTTTCTTATGTCCGCGGTTTCTCTATCGCAGGACTTTATTACCGGGAAGCCATCATTTTCCCCTGCACAGAACGACACAAATATTGTCTTTGAATCTCCTAACAAGAATTTTGCGAGCTCCGCAAAGACATCGTCGTTGCTCGACGCATGGGGCCTGGACATCCTGATTTCCAACAATGGTTTTGGCCTTGGTGGTTTTTACCGTCATCAGTACACGAACGAATTATTCGGCACGGTAACGTTCGCTATTTCCGACGCGAAAGATGACAACGAGGTTGAATATGTTACCTATTACGGACAGACAATTGTTCCCGGCAAGATAAACAGGTTTCTCCTGATTCCGCTTGACTTCGGCATGCAGTATCGCCTCTTCGCCGACGACATCCTCGATAATTTCCGCCCCTATATCAACGGCGCTATCGGGCCGACGCTGGTGTTCGCCTCCCCGTACGAGCGAGAATTCTTCAACAGTCTCCGATACGGGCAGGCGCATTTTACCGTCGGCGGGTATATTGGATTCGGGGCATTCTTCGGCTCCGATAAGGAGAGTCTCTCCGGAATCAATATCCGCTACTACTTCGTGCCGTTTAGGAAAGGGATCGACAGCATGGTGAACGGTTATGGCGGAATTGATACGAAAAAGGATTTTGGAGGATTTTTTATTACGCTGAATTTCGGGTCGGTATTTTGAAAAGTGAAAGGGCAGGATGCTTTATGAAACATCCAGCCCCTCATTGAACGTAGGCAACGGTGACCGGTCACCTTTTTTATTTGGACGAGAGCATCTTTTTCAGGAAGTGTCCGGTGTACGATTGAGCGTTGGCTGCGATTTCCTCCGGACTCCCCTTTGCGACGATCTTCCCTCCATTCACGCCTCCCCCCGGCCCCAGATCAATAATGTAGTCGGCGCATTTGATAACGTCGAGGTTATGTTCTATGATCAGGACCGACTGGCCCGCATTCAACAATGCCTCGAAGCATTTCAGCAGTTTTGCAATGTCGTCGAAGTGAAGTCCTGTCGTTGGTTCATCAAAAATGAAGAGTGTGTGACCTTCCGGCTGAGTGTTGAGGTGTGCAGCCAGCTTCACGCGTTGTGCCTCGCCACCGGAGAGAGTTGTCGCGGGCTGGCCGAGACGCAAATAGCCAAGGCCGACATCGTCCAAGATTTTCAGCTTCTGCGCAACGCGTTTACCATCGGCACGGGCTTTAAAGAACTCGATCGATTCGTTTACCGTCATCGAGAGAATGTCGTCCACATTTTTTCCGTTGTACCGAATGTCGAGCGCCTCTTTCTTATAGCGTTTCCCCTTGCAACTTTCACAGGTAAGGTACAGGTCGGCCATAAACTGCATTTCAATCTTCTGCACGCCATCCCCTTCACATGTTTCGCAGCGCCCTCCGGGTACGTTGAAAGAGAAGTATCCCGGCGCATAGCCGTGAATCTTCGCGGCCTGTGTGTTCGCCAGCAAATCCCGAATGAGTTCAAACGCCTTAATGTATGTGATCGGATTGGACCGCGGCGACCGCCCGATCGGCGACTGATCGACGAGTTCAACAGCGCTCAGATGATGCATGCCTTCAAGAGCAGCGGCGCCGACAACCCTGTCGATATCGGACACCAATTTCTTTTTCAATCCTTCGTACAGCACCTCATGGATCAACGTGCTCTTTCCCGATCCGCTGACGCCGGTGATGCAGACAAACATATTGAGCGGAATCTCGACGTCGATGTTACGCAAGTTGTGTTCAAACGCGTTAACAACTTTAATCCACTTCGCGCCTTTTTTTCTTCTCGCTTTCGGAATTGGGATCGATAGCTTTCCGCTCAGATATTTTCCGGTAAGAGACGACGGGGCGTTCAACGCATCCATGGTCGTGCCGAAGAAGGTAATCTCGCCGCCATGTTCACCCGCTCGTGGCCCCATATCAACAATCACATCCGCCTCGCGCATCATATCTGCGTCGTGTTCGACGACCAACACCGTGTTACCGATATCGCGCAGGGATTTCAGAATGCGGATAAGGCGGTCGTTGTCAAGGGGATGGAGTCCTATGCTCGGCTCATCAAGCACATAAATCGAACCGACAAGAGAGGATCCAATCGACGTCGCGAGATTGATCCGTTGAGATTCTCCGCCGGATAATGTTGACGAAAGGCGGTCGAGCGTAAGATATCCCAATCCGACATCGACCAAATACTGTAGACGCTTTCGTATCTCTTCGAGAATTCTTTTGGCGACGCTCAGCTCGAAGTCCGAGAAAGCGACCGTTCTAAAAAATTCATCCGCCGCGTCGATGGTCATCTGGACAATATCGGCGATGGTTTTAGAGGATATTTTGATGTTGAGCGCTTCGCGGCGCAGCCGAGCGCCACCGCACTCGTCGCACCGTGTGTAACCTCGGTACTTGCTCAAGAGAACGCGGTACTGGATCTTGTACGCCTTTCGTTCCACCATTTTGAAAAATCCGTTGATACCATCGAACTGGCGGCCGTAGCCGTTCATCACGATACTCAATTGTTCCGGCGTGAGTTTGCTGAACGGGACGTTTACCGGGATCTCCGCTCCTGACGAAATGGACAATAAATCGCGAAGATTTTCGCGGAACTTTGGCGTCGTCCATGGTTGGATGGCGCCCTCGCGGAGAGATTTTTCCTTGTTCGGGACGATCAAATCCATGTCGAGCCCGACGGCGCGGCCGAATCCCTGACATTTTGGGCAGGCGCCAATCGGATTATTGAACGAAAACAGATGCGGTTCCGGCTCTTCGTAACGGATATGGTCGACCGGACATTCAAAATGCTGGTTGAACGAAAGCTGCTCCTTCGTTTCAAGGTTATAAGTCGAGGCGTAACCGTCCCCCTCGACGAACGCAGTTTGAATTGAATCTGCCATGCGTGTTTCACTTGCCCGATCTTTTTTCCGGAGAACATAGCGGTCGACAAGAACGAATATCCCTTTTTTTGATGATGACGTGTACGCACGTTCATTGAGGTCAATCAATGCGCCGTTAACGATCAAACGGAAAAATCCGCGCTTCTTCAGGGCCGAGAGTTCTTCTTTCAGGGTATGCCCTTCGTGTTCGCGCATCGGGAACATGAGATAGAATTTTGCCCCGTCTGCCTCTTGCGTGATGCGATCGACGACGGTATGCACTGAATCGCGTGTAATGAGGCGGCCACATACGCGGCAGTACGTTTTGCCGACACGGGCAAAAAGGAGGCGGAGGTAATCATAGATCTCGGTGGTTGTGGCAACAGTGGAGCGCGGGTTGCGCGTGTTCGTCTTCTGCTCAATTGCAATTGCCGGACTCATTCCCTGAATTGAGTCGACGTCCGGCTTGTCCATCCGTTCCAAAAATTGCCGTGCGTATGCGGAGAGGCTTTCCACGTAGCGACGCTGGCCCTCGGCGTAGATTGTATCGAACGCAAGGCTCGATTTTCCCGAACCGCTCACGCCGGTAATGACAACGAGTTTATTGCGCGGAATGTCGATGCTGATATTCTTGAGGTTGTGAACACGCGCTCCGCGGATGCTGAGGAAATGTTTTGCGGGATGAGTTCTTGGAGCTATTTTCAGATCAGGAGCCGTTTGCTTTGACTTTGCCATTCGGGTTTTATTCGTGGGTCCGATATTTTCTCTCAGTGAAGGATAGCGATATAAAGATTTATTTGCAAGATGCCGAGTGATGCCATGACTTTCTGATTTGAATCGCCGAGAATTGAGTGATGATATAGATGCAAAATGACAGCAGTCATGGCATCACTATCCAACGTCGTCTTGCTTCCCTTGCCAAAAATGCCTACATTGATTGGAATTTTTCCAAAGAAATGACGAAGACGAATCTCAAAGGGCTTCCTTTGCAACAGTTGGAAGCTTTTGTTGCTTCAATAGGCGAGCCCAAATACCGCGCGAAGCAAATATTCACATGGCTCTACAAGCACCGCGCAGCATCGTTCGATGCAATGACCAGCCTTTCACAGTCGTTGCGCGACCGCCTCAACAACGAAGCAACCATCGGCCATCTCGGCCTCGTTACCAAACAGAGTTCGGCATCGGATGGTACGTTGAAGTTTCTCTTCGCCCTCCCGGACGGACTGAGAATCGAAAGCGTTCTCGTTCCTCCGCGGAAAGAATCAGTCGACGCGGAGAGGCGCCTCACGCTCTGCATTTCAACCCAAGTCGGCTGTCCGCTCGATTGCAGGTTCTGCGCCACCGCGACGATGGGCTTCGCCAGAAATTTGACCGCGGGCGAAATCCTCGATCAGGTCATTACGGTGCAGTCGATAAGCGAACGGCCAATCACCAATATTGTCTATATGGGAATGGGCGAGCCGATGCTCAATTATGACAATGTCATGACTTCGGTGGATATTCTCTCATCGGAAATTGGAATGGGCATAAGTCCGCGGCGGATTACCATCTCGACGGCCGGCTATGCACAACACATCAGGCGGATGGCCGACGAAGGGAGAAAGCCGAAGCTCGCGCTCTCACTTCACTCGCTCAACAACGAGACGCGCACATCGCTGATGCCGATTACAAAGAAATACCCGGTGGAAGAGCTGATGGACTCGCTTGAGTATTATTGCCGCAAGACCCGGAAGAATGTCATGTTCGAATATATTCTCTTTGAAGGCCTGAACGACGGTGATGATGATGTGAGAAAAATTATCAAAGCATCGAAACGATTTCCGTGCAGAGTAAATTTGATCCCGTTCCATTCCATTGTATTCACCCATCCGCACGGATTCTCTGCCTCACTCAAGGGAGCATCGCCGGAAAGAATAGCCCGGTTCTCCAAGAAGCTCCGCGACGCGGATATCCCGGTTTTCGTTCGCAACAGCGCGGGTGAAGATATCGACGCCGCATGCGGCCAACTAGCCGTTAGCAACGAAGCCGCGTAGCTGCGCATGAACCAAGCGTTACCCCTTAATTTCTGATCCATTCTTCTTCACTCTCGAATCCACATCATGAATATCATTTTATTTGGTGCGCCGGGCGTCGGCAAAGGAACACAGGCTAAGATTCTCTCCCACATTTATCATATTCCTCACATTTCTACCGGCGATATCCTTCGTGAAGCGATCAAGGAGCAAACGACGCTAGGCATAAAAGCGAAACAATTCATGGACCACGGCAATCTCGTGCCGGACGACGTCATGATCGGGATGATTAAAGATATTCTCCAAACCGACCGGTGTAAGAACGGCTTTATTTTTGACGGCTTCCCGCGAACAGTGGAACAGGCGCAATCGCTCCACCCAATCTTCAAAGAGCTTCATATCCATGTTAAGAAGGTGATTAATATCGACGTAGACGAGAAAGAGATCGTTGACCGGCTTGGCCAGCGCCTGGTGTGCAAAGGCTGCGGAAAAATCTACAATTCTGAAATGGACCATTTCAATATCGGCGATAAATGTTTTAAGTGCGGAGGTGAACTGTATCAGCGGAATGATGACAGACCGGAAACAGTCAAGAAAAGACTGCGGGTGTACCGAAAAGAGACAGAACCAGTCAAGAAATATTATGAAGATTTGGGATTGCTTCGCAACGTTAACGGAGTTGGGGAAATTGAAGAAATCACCCAGCGGCTCTTCATGGCGTTGAAGAGTTGAGGGGGCGGGAGACAGTTGTAAGTTTTAAGCTGTAAAAATGAAGGAGACAGAATATAGAACAAAAGTGCGGGGTAAGATTCGAAGAAAGACTGCTGATAGAAAGCCTCCTGAATCCTGTCTCCTGTATTCTTCTTATTCTCCAACGTATAACATCGGAGTAACAAAAGACCGTGCCTCCTTCAAAAAAATTGCTCCATTCTCTCGGTTCCAGCGAATCGCCGGTGGTGATTGCTCACCGCGGGCATTCCGAGGAGGCGCCGGAGAATTCCGTCGCTGCATTTCATAAAGCGATCGAGGCAAAAGCCGACATGATCGAACTGGATGTGCGGCTCTCTTCCGACAACGAATTCGTCGTGTTCCACGACAAGAAATTGAACCGAACTTCCGATGGGCGGGGACTTCTGAAAAAGTTCTCGGCGAGAGAGTTGACGGAATTTGACAACGGTTCATGGTTCTCTCGCAAATTCTCCCGCGAGCGAATTCCGCTCCTTCGCGATGTTCTTCCTCTCACAAAACACGGGATCATGATCAATATCGAAATCAAGCCCGATGTCACGAGCGTGGGCGAACTCTCAGTGGAGGATGAAATTATCAGAGTCGTATCGAAATTCAAAGCGACGCATCGCGTCATGTTTTCGTCGTTCAATCATTTCATGATGAAGGCGATCAAGAGTATCGACGACAGTATCGTAACCGGAATTCTATACAATCCCATCGCCGATTTTCGTCATTCTCCCTCCCAACTCGCAGCTCGAGCCCACGCCGATATCTTCATTTGCAGCAAATATCAACTTAACAGCGACGTGATGCACGATGCCCACAAGAACGATTGCCGCGTCTACGTCTATGGAGTTAAATCGGCGCGCGATGTAGAACGGATGGTTCGCCTCGGAGCCGACGGCATCATCGCCGACAATCCGGCAATGGTGAGGAGAGTGTTTAAAACTCTTTTTTCTTAGAAGGGGATGAAGCTAGTGCCGTTTCCAATAAATAACATTGTGTGGTTGAACCGCTCCCGAAGGGATCCCTTTGGGACAAGACGCTAAGAACGCCAAGAAGGTTCAGTAAAAT
>Ga0315281_10003918_pt1 | contig 21723 bp, 20 predicted proteins | sample YL17G07_0_MG_FD_204540 | JGI IMG/M metagenome (GOLD analysis project Ga0315281, IMG submission 204540) | Sediment microbial communities from Yellowstone Lake, YNP, Wyoming, USA - YL17G07_0 | ecosystem: Environmental > Aquatic > Freshwater > Lake > Sediment | place: USA: Wyoming | collected... | reverse complement strand
CGGCGAGCCAACATGCCGCGATCAACCGCGCGATCTTCGGTTTCATCCTGCCCTCCTTTGCTGGGCCGCAGGCCGCCCTGCGGCAATTCATTTTCCGACAAATGCCGGGGTGCGTTTTTCCATGAAAGCGCGCCGGCCTTCCTTGTGGTCGTCGCTGGCGAAGCACGCTTCGACCAGCCGCGTCGCCGCGGCCAGGTCGCGCTCGGCGGGGTCCTTCAGCGCCTGCTGGATCGAGTACTTGGCGGCGGCGATGGTCAGCGGCGCGTTCCCGGCGATCATCGCGCAAAGCGCCGACACCTCGCTGTCGAGCGTGGCGGCGGTGCATACCCGGCTTACGAATCCCATGCGCAGCGCTTCCGCCGCATCGAACTTGCGCGCCGAAAAGAAAATGTCCGCGGTATTGGCAGCGCCGATCACGTTCATGAAGCGCCTGACCCCGCTGGTGCTGTAGCCGAGGCCGAGGCGCGCGGCCGGCATGCGGAACACCGCGTCGTCGGAGCAGATCCTGATATCGCAGGCCGCCGCGAGGCCGAGGCCGCCGCCGATGCAGATGCCGCGGATTTTCGCGATCACCGGTTTCGCGCACGCCATCGGCGCGCCGTAACCGCGCTCGACGGCCGTGTTGTATTCCGCCTGCGCGTCCGCGGTGCCGCGCAATGTTTCGAATTGCGAGATGTCGGCGCCGGCGATGAAGGAACGGTCGCCGTCGCCGGTGATCACGATCACGCGCACTGCAGCGTCGCGTTCGAGCTCCGCAATCCGTTCCGGCAGCGCACACCACATGTCGTAGGTGACCGCGTTCATCTTCGGCAGGTTCGAAAACACGATGGTGGCGACCGCGCTTTCGCGCCGCAACAACAATTCAGCCATGGATTCTTCCTCTGTAAACGTGTTTGCGCGGCGGACCGCGCCGCCAGGTCACACCCAGTCGCGAGGGACCAGGAAGTGTTCGTACAGCCACGCCTCCTGCGTGCCGGGCTCCGGTTTCCAGTCGTAGCGCCAGTGCGCGACCGGCGGCATCGACATCAGGATCGACTCGGTGCGCCCGCCCGACTGCAGGCCGAACAGCGTGCCACGGTCCCACACCAGGTTGAACTCCACATAGCGGCCGCGGCGGTAGGCCTGGAAATCGCGCTCGCGCTGGCCATAGGGCGTGTCGCGGCGGCGCTCGACGATCGGCGCGTACGCGGGGATGAAATGGTCGCCGACGCTTTGCATGAGGGAGAAGCTCGATGCGAAGTCGCGGTCGTGGAAATCGTCGAAAAAAATGCCGCCGACGCCGCGCGGTTCGCGGCGGTGCTTGAGGTAGAAGTACTCGTCGCACCACTTCTTGAATCGTGGATGGTAATCGGCGCCGAACGGCGCGAGCGCGTCGCGGCACTCGCCGTGAAAACGTGTCACGTCCTTCTCAAAGCCGTAGTACGGCGTAAGGTCCATGCCGCCGCCAAACCACCAGACCGGCTCGGAGCCGCGTTTCGGTGCGACGAAAAAACGGACATTCAGATGGACGGTCGGCACGTAGGGGTTTCGCGGATGCAGCACCAGCGATACGCCCATCGCCTCCCACTTGCGCCCGGCAAGTTCGGGGCGCGATGCGCTGGCGGAGGGGGGCAGGGTGTCGCCGGACAGATGCGAGAATGCGACGCCGCCGCGCTCGAACAAGCCGCCTTCCTCGATCACCCGGGTGATGCCGCCTCCGCCCCCACCTTGATCGCGTTCCCAGGAATCGGTGCGAAACGGACTGCCGTCGAGCCGTTCGAGTTCGGCGACGATGCGGCTCTGCAGGTCGAGCAGGTAATAGCGGACGGCAATCGGATCCATAGTGCGATTCTAGCGCCGCCCGCCGCCCGCCGCCCGCCGCCGGCCGGGTCAGGGCAGGTTTGCGATGATGCGATTGGCGGCCTCCTCAGCCACCCGCCGGAACGTCGGATTGCGCTCGGACGAAGTCTCGAAGGCGTAGCTCAGTTCCTCGGCACCTTCCCAGGCGACGGTGCCGTCTTTGCTGTCCCAGATCTGCAGGAACAGCCGGATGTTGCTGGTGCGCGTTTCCACGACGCGGATGCCGACGATGCCGAAGCGCTCCTTGGAACTCTGGCTGAAACTCGCGAGCTTCAGCTGGACCAGATAGCGGACCTGCGTGACCTCGCCGATCTTCTGCAAGGTCTCGCGTTTGAAGATGCCGGTGTCCCGGTATTCGTCGTACATCCGTTTGTAATCGCCGGCAAGCTCGGACCGGTTGATGAGGCCGAGGGTCACGGCAAGCGGAACGCAGCGCAAGCCCGGGAAATGCCCGGCCATCACGGTTGCGACGGCGAGCGCGAGCGCCTGCTTGTCCTCTTCCTGCCCGGTGACGGTGGAAGGCGTGATGAAGGCGACACCGCCCTTCTGCAGTTCGCCCTTCTGCAGGGAGACCGCCTGGTGCTGGGACGTCGAATAGATCTGCGGGCCGCCGCATCCGGAAATTGCCGGGACCAGCAACGCCGCGGCGAAGATTCGTCCAAAACGACGCATGGCGGCGGCGAGCGGCAGATTCATCGAGACCAGTATGCCGCGCTCAGGATTTTCTTGCAGGGATCGCGCGATGGCCGATATCGCGGCGCATCTGCATGCCGTCGAAACGGATCGGCTCGGCGAACTGGTAGGCGCGGCGCTGCGCCATTTTCACCGAATCGCCGAGCGCAGTGACGCATAGCACTCTGCCGCCGCTGGTGACGATGCGGCCGCCGGCGAGCGCGGTGCCGGCATGGAATACGTGCGCGTCCTCCTCCGGTTTCGGCAGCCCGGAAATCGCGTCGCCTTTCCTCGGCGTGCCCGGATAGTCCGCCGCGGCGAACACCACGCCAAGCGCAACCCGCCGGTCCCAGTCCGCCTCGATGCGATCCAGGGTACCCGCGATCGCACGCTCGACGATCTCGAACAGGTCGCTCTTCAGGCGCATCATGATCGGTTGCGCCTCCGGGTCGCCGAGGCGGCAGTTGAACTCGAGCGTTCTCGGCGTGCCGTTACCGTCGATCATCAGCCCGGCGTACAGAAAGCCCGAATAGGGGATGCCGTCTTTGGCCATTCCTGCGACCGTCGGCAGGACGATTTCGCGCATCACCCGTGCATGAATTGCAGGAGTGACCACCGGCGCGGGAGAGTACGCGCCCATGCCGCCGGTATTGGGACCCCGGTCCCCATCGAGCAGTCGCTTGTGGTCCTGGCTGGTGGCGAGCCCAAGCACGTGCTCGCCGTCGACCATCACGATGAAGCTCGCTTCCTCGCCGTCGAGGAAATCCTCGATGACGACGCGCGCGCCCGCGCTGCCCATGGCCTGATCCTTCAACATCATGTCGACCGCGGCGTGTGCCTCGTCCGCGCTCAGTGCGACCACCACGCCCTTGCCGGCGGCAAGCCCGTCGGCCTTGATCACGATGGGCGCGCCTCTTTTTGCGAGATAGGCGTGCGCGAGGCCGGCATCGGTGAAGGTCTGGTACGGCGCCGTCGGGATGGCGTGGCGCTGCATGAATCGCTTGGCGAAATCCTTCGAGCTTTCGAGTTGCGCCGCGGCTTGGGACGGGCCAAAGATTTTAAGGCCCCTGGCGCGGAACAGGTCGACCACGCCTTCTGCGAGCGGCGCTTCCGGGCCGACGACCGTGAGGTACACCTGCTCGGCGGCGGCGAATTCGGCAAGCTCGGCGATACCGGTGATGGCGACGTTTTCGAGACCGACCTCGGTCGCGGTTCCGGCGTTACCCGGCGCGACATATACTTTCTGCACGCGCGGGCATTGCGCGAGCCGCCACGCAAGCGCGTGCTCGCGGCCGCCGGAGCCGATGACGAGAAGTTTCATCTCAGGGCAGCCGTTCCGGCGCAGCGCTAGTGTCGGAAATGGCGCACGCCGGTAAACACCATGGCGATCCCGAGTTCGTTCGCCGCCGCGATCACCTCGTCGTCGCGCACGCTGCCGCCGGGCTGGATGACCGCCGTGGCGCCGGCCTGCGCGACCACATCGATGCCGTCGCGGAACGGGAAGAAGGCATCCGACGCAGCGACCGAGCCGGCCAGCGACAGTCCTGCATTCTGTGACTTGATGCCGGCGATGCGCGCCGAGTCGACGCGGCTCATCTGGCCGGCGCCGACGCCGAGCGTCTGGCCGTTTCCGCAGAATACGATGGCGTTGGACTTCACGAACTTGGCGACCCGCCAGGCGAACAACAAGTCGTTGAGTTCAGCCGGGCTCGGCGCGCGCGCGGTGACCACCTTGAGTTCATCGGCGCCGACATTGCGGCTGTCGGGCGATTGCACCAGGAGGCCGCCGCCGACGCGCTTCAGCTCGTAATGCTGCACCTCGTTGGCGATCGGCACCTCGAGCACCCGCAGGTTGGCCTTGGCGGCAAAGACGGCCTTCGCGCCATCGTCGTAAGACGGCGCGATCACGACCTCGACGAATTGCCCCGCGACTGCCTCCGCGGTGTCGCGGTCTACGGCGCGGTTGAACGCGATGATGCCGCCGAACGCGGAAGTGGGATCGGTCGCAAACGCGAGTTTGTATGCGTTGAGGGCGCCGCCGCTCACCGCGGCACCGCACGGGTTCGCATGCTTGACGATCACGCAGGCCGGCTTGTCAAAGGTCTTGACGCATTCCCACGCCGCATCGGCGTCGCCGATGTTGTTGTAGGAGAGTTCCTTGCCCTGCAGCTGCACGTAATTGGCGAGGCTTCCCGCGACCGGATGCGGGTCGCGGTAGAACGCCGCGGACTGGTGCGGGTTTTCGCCGTAGCGCATCGCCTGCATCTTGTGAAATTGCAGCGTCAGGCGCTCGGGGAAGCCGATGCGCCCGCCGTCGGCGTCGACGCCGGTGAGATAGTTGCTGATCGCGGCATCGTACGCGGCGGTATGCGAGAAGGCTTTTTTCGCCAGCTCGAAGCGGGTGGCGGGAATGGTCGCGCCGCCATTGGCGCGCATCTCGTCGATGATCCGCGTGTAGTCGTCCGGATCGGTGACCACGGTGACGTCGTGATAGTTCTTGGCGGCGCTCCGGAGCATGGCCGGCCCGCCGATATCGATGTTCTCGATTGCGGTCTCGAGCTTGCAGCCGGGCTTGGCGATGGTCTGCGAGAACGGGTAGAGGTTGACGACGACGAGGTCGATCGGCTCGATGCCGGCCTCGTTCATCGCCTGGATGTGTGCGGCGACTTCGCGGCGGCCGAGAATGCCGCCGTGGATTTTCGGATGCAGCGTCTTCAGGCGGCCGTCGAGCATTTCCGGGTAGCCGGTGTAGTCGGCGACCTCGGTGGCCTTGACCCCACCTTCCTGCAGCAGCCTGGCGGTGCCGCCGGTGGACAGGATGGACACGTTCATCGAGGCGAGCGCGCGGGCGAACTCGACCACACCCGACTTGTCGGACACGCTGATGAGGGCCTGGATAATTGCCATGACGGTGGGTTGCCTCAGACTGGAAAATCGGAATTCACTAAACCGCCTCCGGCGGCCCGGCAGTGCTGCGCGCAGTGCGGGGATGCCAGCCCGCCGGTCCGAATTCCCGCCTTACCGGATCTTGTGTACCTGCATCTTCTTGCGCAGCGTATTGCGATTGATGCCGAGCATGTCGGCGGCGACCGACTGGTTGCCTTCGGCGTGCGCGAGCACCACCTCGAGCAGCGGCTTTTCGACATTGCGGATCACCATTTCGTACATCGGGCATGGAGACTCTCCATCGAGATCGTCCAGGTATTTCTGCACCGAATGCCTGATGCAGTCGGCGACTTCGTTTTTGCGAGTCATGCTGCGAGCTCCTCCCAGAGCCTTGCATCGTCCCACGCTTCGCCGCCGGTCGCGTATTGCAGGCGCGGCGCGGCGCCGGCGAGCCGGTCGAAGAAATCCTCGACCGCCGCGCATTGCGCCTCCCGGGTCTGCAACTGATTCATCGCGTGGCGGAATCCAGCCGATCCGGCGAGCCCCTTGGTATACCAGGAAATGTGCTTTCGAGCGATCTTGACCCCGGTCTGCAGGCCGTAGAACGCGTAGAGTTCCTCGAGGTGCTCGAGCAGCACCTCGCGTATCTCGGACACCAGCGGCGGCGGCAGCAGTTCGCCGGTCGCCAGGTAATGCTCGATCTCGCGGAAGATCCACGGCCGGCCCTGCGCCGCGCGGCCGATCATCACGCCGTCGGCGCCCGTCTGCTCGAGCACCCGCTTCGCATCCTCGGGCGAGCCGATGTCGCCGTTGGCGATCAGCGGAATCGAAACCCGCGTCTTCACTTCGGCGATGGTGTCGTATTCGGCATGCCCGGTGTAGCCGCAGGCGCGGGTGCGGCCGTGCATCGCCAGCGCCTGCACCCCGCAGTCTTCGGCGATCCGCGCCACTGCCACCGCATTGCGGTTGTTGCGGTCCCAGCCGGTGCGGATCTTCAGCGTCACCGGCACCTCGACGGCCTTGATCACCGCGCCGAGGATGCGCGCGACCAGCGGCTCGTCCCTGAGCAGCGCCGAGCCGGCCATCACATTGCACACCTTTTTTGCCGGGCAGCCCATGTTGATGTCGATGATCTGCGCGCCCTGGTCGGCGTTGTAGCGGGCGGCGTCCGCCATCATTTGCGGGTCGGCGCCGGCGATCTGCACCGAGATCGGCTCGGCCTCGCCTTGGTGGTTGGCGCGGCGGCGGGTCTTCTCGGAACCCCACAACAGCGAGTTGGAGGCGACCATCTCCGACACCGCAAGCCCGGCGCCGAACCGTTTGCAGAGCTGGCGAAACGGGCGGTCGGTGACGCCCGCCATGGGCGCGACGACCAGATTGTTCCGCAGCAGGTGCCTGCCGATTTTCATGGGTCTGGTAACGGGTGTCCGGGGAAGCGGGAAGAAAACGCGGGAAAGGGCGCAATTCTATCTGGAATCGCATGCGCTGAAAATTCGATTCGGTGTTTATGTGTTCTTTATGCGACAGCGCAGGTTCGGTTATCCCGGATCAATTTTGCGGCGGTGCGCTCAAGGCCATGCGGATGCGCCGAATATCATGCGCCGCGCCAGAAACCGCCGCGCCGGCGGCAGCAGGTCGAAGCAGGTCAGGGCGGCGCCGCGCCCCGCGCGCATCAACGCGGAGTCGAAGGTGAAGACGCGCGCCAGGAGATCGGTAAAGCGGATGGTGCCGATGCGGTCAATGCGCCGGCTTGCGGCATACGCCGCCAGCGCGGACGGGTCGCCGCAGTCGGCGCAGCCGTCGAGCGCCTGCGCGAGGGCCCAGGCATCGCGCAGCCCGAGATTGAATCCCTGGCCGGCGACCGGATGCAGGGTCTGCGCGGCGTTGCCGAGCGCCACCGTGCGTTCGCCGGTGGTGTGGCGGAAATAGCGCAGGCTCAACGGGAAGGAGGCGCGCGGGCTTACCGCGGTGAAGCCGCCGATTTTGCCGGCGGTCGCTGCGTCGAGCCTGGCGAGAAAATCTTCCGCGGGGGCGGCGGCCAGCGCCTCCGCCTGTTCCGGTTTGACCGACCAGACCAGCGCGTAGTCCCGCTGTTTCGGCAACAGGGCGATCGGGCCGCTCGACGAAAAGCGCTCCCACGCGCGGTTGCGGTGCGGCATCCGCGGCGTGACATCGGCGACGATCGCAGTCTGCGCATAATCGTGGCTGATGCGCCCGCCGTCCCCGATGGGAGGAGCGCCGCCGTCGGCGATGGCGACCAGGCGCGCGCTGGCGTGTTGTGGCTTGCCGCCTTTGGCAAAGGTGACCACCGCGCAATCGGCAGCCGCTTCGATTTTCATTACGCTTGCCGCCTCCTCGAGGTCGACGCGCCCCTGCAATGCCGCGCGCAGCGCGGCGTCGAGTTCGCTGTAGCCGACGAGGTAGCCAAGCGCGGGAACGCGTTCTCCGGCGGCATCGATGACGGTGCGTCCGAAACTCCCCTGCTGCGAGACATGGATGCTGAGAATCGGCGTCACCGGCAGTGAATTCCACACGCCGATGCGCTCGAGAATGAGCCGGCTGCCATAGGAGAGCGCCAGCGTACGCGGGTCGGACCATGTCGCCTGATGGGCGCCACCGGGCCGCGCGTCGAGGATCCGGCAGCGCGTGCCGTTGGCGTGCAGCGCGAGCGCGAGTGCGGCGCCGACCGGGCCGCCCCCGCAGATCAGGACATCAGCTTGGCCGGCGCCGATTCGCTCCCCGCCCAGCCTGGCCTGGTCCACGGCCTAGGTCCTTGCCCCGCGCATCAGCGATTCGATGTCGGCGGTGGTCTTTGGCGCGCCGGAGCTGATGATCTCGCAACCCGTTTCGGTGACCAGCACGTCGTCCTCGATGCGCACGCCGATATTCCAGAATTCTTTCGGTATGTCGTCGGCCTCGCGGATGTAGAAGCCGGGTTCCACGGTCAGCACCATGCCCGGTTTCAGATGGCGCCATTCGCCATCCTTCTTGTAGTCGCCGCAATCATGCACGTCGCGGCCCAGCCAGTGCCCGGTGCGGTGCATGTAAAAGCGCTTGTAATCGCCGGATTCGATCAACACCTCGAGCGGCCCCTTGCACAGGCCGAGGTCGATCATGCCCTGCGCCAGCACGCGCGTCGCTGCGTCGTGCGGCCGGTCCCAGGTGCTGCCGGGCGTGACTTCGGCGATGGCCGCCGCCTGCGCGGCGAGCACGATGTCGTAGACTGTTTTTTGTGTCGCTGAAAATTTGCCGTTCGCCGGAAACGTCCGCGTGATGTCCGAGGCGTAACCGTCGAGTTCGCAGCCTGCATCGATCAGCACCAGATCGCCGTCCATCATGATGCGGTCGTTCTCGCGATAGTGCAGCACGCAGGCGTTGGGCCCGCTGGCGACGATCGAGCCGTACGCGGGAAATTGCGAACCCTCGCGGCGGAATTCGTGAAGGATCTCGGCCTCGAGGTGATACTCGGCGAGGCCCGGCCGCGCGGTGCGCATGGCGCGGCAATGCGCTGCTGCCGAAATGACGCCGGCGCGGCGCATGGTGGCGATCTCGGTCGGGTCCTTGACCAGCCGCATTTCGTCCAGCTGCACGTGCACGTCGCGGATTTCGGCGGGCGCCGTCACGCCGGTCCGCACCAGCGCGCGCACCGCATTGAGCCAGCCGGTCACCCGCGCATCCCATGCGGCATCAATGCCCGGCGCAAAGTACACCGCGTGCCGGTTCGACATCAGCTGCGGCATCATTTCATCGAGCTCACCCACGGCGTGCGCTTCGTCGAAGCCGAAGATTTCGCGGGCCGCCTCCGGGCCGTAACGGTGGCCGTCCCAGATCTCGCGTTCGAGGTTTTTTTCGCGGCAGAACAGGATCGATTTCGGCGTGTCCCCCGCGACCAGCACCACCACCGATTCCGGCTCGGGGAATCCGGAGAGGTAATGGAAGTAACTGTCGAAGCGGTAGGGAAAGTCCGAATCGCGATTGCGCGGGCGCTCGGGGGCGGTCGGGATGATGGCGACGCCGCGGCCCATGCCGGCGATGAGCGCGGCGCGGCGCGCGTGCTGCGGAGACAGGTCCAATTGGGGCTCGCCAGGGGAAAACGGAAGCGCGGATTATAGCCGAGGCCGCCGCTGCCGGTGCAGGCGCGGTCAGGCGCGCAGGCGCCGGTCGAGCGCGGCGAGCTGGGCGGGCGTGGTCAGGTTCTCGAGGCGGCCATGGAACATCTCGCCGCTCGCGCGGCGCCCGGCGATCGCTTCGCAAAGCAGCGGCAGCAAGGGCGCCTTCGCGCCCCGCTCGATCTTCGAGAACAGCGTCGGCGAAAATGCCGCGATGCCCGCGAACGTGAGTCCTGGTGTGCCGTTGCGGATGATCAATCCGGTGTCGCCGGATTCGAGCGCGAAATCGTAGGGTGGAGGAGGCGTTACGGCCAGCAGCAGCAGATGCGCAAGGCGCCCATCGTGACGCATGGCCGCGGCGACAGGGGCAAGGCGCGAATAATCGCAGTCGGAATGAAGGTCGCTGCTGATCAGCAGAAAAGGGTCGGCGCCGAGCAGCGGCAGGGCGCAGGCGACGCCGCCCGCCGTATCGAGCGCCTCTGCCTCGCGCGAATAGGCGATGCGGACGCCGAAGCGCGCGCCGTTGCCGAGCGCCGCCTCGATCAGATGGCCCAGATGCGCGTGGTTGATCACGATGTCATCGAAGCCGCCAGCCGCCAGGCGCTCGATCTGCCACGCGATCAGCGGCTTGCCGCCCACTTCGAGCAGGGCCTTGGGCACGCGGTCGGTGAGCGGGCGCATGCGTTCGCCGCGTCCCGCAGCAAGGATCATGGCTTTCACGGCTGGACCAGCGGCGCGCGCCGTTCGAGTTCGTCGAGCAGGCGGGCGAGCGGCATCAGCGCGGCATAGCGCGCGCACACCGCGCGCACGTAGGCGATGAAACGCGGCGTATCGGCGAGATAGCGGGGCTTGCCGTCGCGGTAGTTGATGCGGGCGAAAATGCCAAGCACCTTGAGATGGCGCTGCAGCCCCATCCATTCGAAGTCGCGGTAGAACTCGCTGAAATCCGCAGCGACCGGCAGCTGCGCAATCCGCGCCTTCTCCCAGTAGCGGATGGTCCAATCGAGAACGCGTTCTTCCTCCCAGCTGATGAAGGCATCCTTGAACAGGGACACCACGTCATAAGCGATGGGGCCGATCACCGCGTCCTGAAAATCGAGGATCCCGGGGTTGGGCTCGGCGATCATCAGGTTTCTCGGCATGAAATCGCGATGTACGTAGACCTTCGGCTGTGCGTGGTTGCTGCCGACGATTGCGTCGAATGCGGCCTCCAGCGTCTGCTGTTGCGAAGCGGACAATTCGATGCCGAGATGCCGCGCGACGTACCAGTCGGGAAACAGCACGAGTTCGCGGCGCAGCAGCGCTTCATTGTAGAGGGGCAGCATGCCGGGCCGGGTGGCGAGCTGCCACCGCACCAGCGCATCGATGGCGTCGCGAAACAGCGCGTCGGCGTTGTCCGCGTCGAGTTCGTCGATATACACCCGGTCGCCGAGGTCGGTGAGCAACAGGAACCCGCGCGCAAGATCCTGCGCGTGGATGCGCGGCACGTTGAGCCCCGCATCGGCCATCAGTTTCGCGACCTGAACGAAGGGCGCGCTGTCCTCCTTGTCCGGCGGTGCATCCATCGCGATCAGCGTTGCCGTTGCGGCGTCGTCCGGGCGAATCCGGAAATAGCGGCGGAAACTCGCGTCCGCCGACGCCGGGCTCAGCGTGTACGGTGCGCCGCCCAGCTGTTCCGCGAGCCACGTTTCGAGAAGTTCGAGGCGGTCCAATGCGATGTCGCTTATAATTTTGCGCGTCCCGGATTCTAGCATTCGCCGAACATCGCCATTTTCCCGTCCATCTGCCCGTCCTCGCGACGCCGGCCCCAGGCTCTGCCATGCGCGGCGCTGTGTGCGCTGGCGCTGGCATTGGCAATCGACGCGCGCGCCGACGACGCGGCAGGGCCGCAGGCGCCCGGGGACGGCCCGGCGCCTGGGCTGGGCCTCAAGCTCCAGCGCAACCTCCTCCAGCAATGGAAACAGTCGAAACAGGAACAACCGGCGTTTCTCACCGCCGACCGGCTCGAGGGCCGGGCCGGCGAGGAGACGACCGCGACGGGCAACGCTGAACTGCGGCGCGCGACCCAGGTGCTCAATGCGGACTCGATCAAGTACTGGTCGGACGACGATACCGTGTTCGCGCGCGGCAACGTCAGGCTCACCCGCATCAACGGCGACACGGTGACGGGCCCGGAAATGAAGCTCAAGCTCGACGCCAACACGGGGTATTTCGACAAACCCGAGTACAGGTTCGGCCAATATGCCGCGCACGGCAATGCCGACCGCATCCTGTTCGAGGGTGAGAACCGCTATCGGCTTGAAAACGGGACGTTCACCACCTGCCCGGCACCGCAGCAGGACTGGATCCTGCGCACGCGCGACATCGAGCTCGACTTCACGCGGGACATCGGCGTCGCCCGCGGCGCCACGGTGTCGTTCATGGGGATACCGGTGTTGTCGACGCCGTGGGTTGATTTCCCCCTCACCAGCCGTCGCAAGACCGGGTTTCTGTCGCCGACATTTGGCACCACCGGCAAGAGCGGCATTGAGGTGACCACGCCGTTTTACTGGAACATCGCGCCCAACGTGGACGCAACCATCGCGCCGCGCGTGATGACCAAGCGCGGCGTGCAACTCAACAGCGAGTTCCGTTACCTCGACGAAAACTACCGCGGCGAGGCGCGCGTCGAATGGCTGCCGTTCGACCGGCTGAAAGGTACCGAACGTTTCGGCATGGCGCTCGAGCACCGCCAGAATTTCGGCAACGGCTTTTCCGGGGGGCTCAATTTCAACAAGGTATCCGATGATACCTATTTCACCGATCTCGCGACGCGCATTGCGATGACCTCGCAGGCCAACCTGCTGCGCGACGGGTATCTGTCGTACAACGGCGGCTGGTGGTCTGGAATCGCGCGGATCCAGCGATTCCAGACGCTCCAGGATCCTGCGGCGCCGATTGACCCGCCCTATCACCGCACGCCGCAACTGGTGTTGAGCGCGCTAAGTCCGGCGGGCCGCGGGGATTTCTCGTTTCTCGGCGAGTTTGTCGATTTCAACCATCCGACCAAAGTGACCGGCTCACGGCTCTCGCTGTACCCGAGCATTTCGCTGCCTGTCGAGACGGCGGCGGCATTCGTCTCGCCGAAGTTCGGCATTCGTTTCGTGGAGTACGGTTTGCACAACACCGCGAACAAACCGAATTCGGGCGACAACAGGTTTTCCAGCACGGTGCCGGTGTTCAGCGTCGATTCCGGCGTGACCTTCGAACGCGACATGGTGTGGAGCGGCGACAAGCTGGTGCAGACCCTGGAGCCGAGACTTTATTACCTGCGCGTCCCGTATCGCGACCAGAACGCGTTCCCGATCTTCGATACCGCCCTCGCGGACCTGAATCTGGTGCAGCTGTTTTCGGAAAATACGTTCGTCGGCGGCGATCGCATCGCCGACGCGAACCAGCTCACGGCCGCGATCAGTTCGCGCCTGATCCAGGCCGATAACGGACAGGAACGCGTTCGCGCGACAGTCGGCCAGCGTTTCTATTTCGCGCCGCAGAAGGTCGCGCTCGACAATACGACCCCGGCACGGCCGGCGGGGGCCTCGGACTTCATTGCGGCGGTGATGGGCAGGGTTACCGACCATGTCTCGCTCGATACCTCGCTGCAATACAACCTGCAGGACAAGCGAACCGAGCGTGCCGGCGTCGCGCTGCGCTACTATCCCGACCTCGGCAAGGTCCTGAACGCCGGTTTTCGATACCAACGTGACGTTCTGCAACAGATCGACATATCCGCGCAATGGCCGGTCTGGGGGAACTTTGCGCTGGTAGGCCGCTACAACTATTCGATCAGGGACCACCGCGTTCTGGAGGAGATCGGCGGGGTGGAATATAATGGCGGCTGCTGGATCGCCCGCCTGGTGATGCAGCGCTACGCTTTATCCACGCTGAGTTCGACCACCGCGGTGTTCGTCCAGCTCGAACTGAACGGATTGTCCAGGATCGGATCCAACCCGCTGGAATCGCTCAAGCGCAATATTCCCGGCTACAGCCGGATCAACCAGCCGGTCGCTGCGGATTCCGTGTTCAGCCTTTATGAATAGGCTTCCGGGCCGGGTTCCGGCAGCACCATTTACCTCGAGATCTCAGACCATGCGAAATATCGTTTTCCTGATCGCGCTAGGCGCCGCCGTTACGGCAAACGCGCAGGGCGTGCCGCGCGCTGCGACTGGTGCGCCCGCTTTGTCCGGCGTGATGCTCGACCGCATTGCGGTCATCGTCAATGACGAAGTCATCACGTTGTACGAGCTCAACACCCGTATCGATATCGTGCTGCGGCAGCTGAAGCGCGAGGGCACCCCGGCGCCCAGCCGCGCCGAACTCGAAAAGCAGTTGCTGGAACGGATGGTTACGGACCGCGTGCAAATGCAGATCGCCAGGGAGACCGGCATGCGCGTCGATGATCTGCAACTCGACCGGGCACTTGCGCGCATCGCGGAAACCAACGCCATGACGCTGCAGGTGTTTCGTGACGCGCTGGAGAGGGACGGGCTTCCGTTCGGCACGTTTCGCGAGGATGTCCGTGCGGAGATCGTGATGCAGCGCCTGCGCGAGCGCGAGGTCGAGAACAGGCTGGTCGTTTCCGAAAGCGAAATCGACGTTTATCTCGCGGACGCATCGAAAGCACCGGCGCTGAACGAATACAACCTCGCGCAAATATTGGTTCGTGTCCCAGAGCAGGCGACCGCGGAGCAGATCGACGCCCGGCGCAAACGCGCAGAGCAGGCACGTGCGCAGATCGCGGGCGGCGTCGACTTTCGCCAGGTCGCCGCCGCGTTCTCCGATGCGCCGGATGCCTTGCAGGGCGGCGTTCTTGGCTGGCGGATGGAAGACCGCCTGCCGACGCTTTTCGTCGAAGCGATATCGAAGCTCAAGATCGGGGAATCGTCTGCGGTAGTGCGCAGTGCGAGCGGTTTTCATCTGGTGAAGCTGCTCGAGCGCCGCGGCAGCAGCGGTTCGCCCAAGGTCCAGCAGACTCACGTTCGGCATATTCTGGTGCGTACCAACGAACTGGTGTCGGAGACCGAGGCGCGGCGCAAACTCGTCGATCTCAAACAGCGCCTCGACAACAAGGCGGCGGATTTCGCGGAGTTGGCGCGGCAGCACTCCAATGACGCATCTGCATCGAAAGGCGGCGACCTCGACTGGGTGTACCCGGGCGACACGGTCCCGGATTTCGAGCGCGTGATGGACGGCCTGAAACCTGGCGAGGTGTCCGCGCCGGTGCAAACGCCGTTTGGCATGCACCTCATCGAAGTGCTCGAGCGCCGCCAGGAGGATGTTTCGAAGGAGCGCCAGCGCCAGCAGGCGCGGCAGGCGCTGCGCGCCCGCAAGTCGGACGAGGCGTATCAGGAATGGCTGCGCCAGCAACGCGACCAGGCGTACGTCGAGTACCGGCTGGAAGAGCGCTGACGCAGTTGCATTCCAAACAGCCGATGCGCCCGGTCATTGCGGTTACCAGCGGCGAGCCCGCCGGCATCGGCCCCGAGCTCTGTCTCGGCTTTGCGGGCAGGATCCAACGCGCGCGGCCGGTGGTGGTCGCGGACCTCGAAATGCTGCGCGCCCGCGCCAGGCAAATTGGCGTCGATGCGCGCCTCGTCGATTATCAGGCCGGCATCCCGGGAGATGCTGGCGATATCGAGGTGCTGCACGTTCCGCTTTCCGTAACCTGCAATGCCGGCAGGGCGGACCCTGCGAACGCCGCTTACGTGCTGTCGCTCATCGACCGCGCCGTCGCGGGTTGCATGAGCGGCGAGTTCGCGGCGATGGTTACCGCGCCGGTGCACAAGGGCGTGATCAACGATGCCGGTATCGCATTTACCGGGCACACCGAGTATCTCGCCGCACGGACCGGCACCGTACAGGCAGTGATGCTGCTGGTGGGCGGCGGCCTCCGCGTGGCGCTGGCGACGACGCACCTGCCGCTCGCGGACGTCCCTGCCGCAATTACCCGCGACCGGCTGACGACTACGATCCGCATCCTCAATGCTGCGCTGAGGTCCCGGTTTGGCATTGCGTCCCCGCGCATCCTGGTCGCCGGGCTCAATCCGCACGCCGGCGAAGGCGGCCATCTCGGCCGCGAGGAAATCGAGGTGATCGCACCGGCGCTCGACGCGCTTCGCGCGGAAGGATTCGATCTCACCGGCCCGCTGCCTGCCGACACGTTGTTTACGCCGCGCCGGCTCGAGCGCGCCGACTGCGCGCTCGCGATGTACCATGATCAGGGGCTCGCGGTGCTGAAATACGCGAGTTTCGGCGAAGGCGTGAATATCACGCTCGGCCTGCCGATCATCCGGACCTCGGTCGACCATGGCACGGCGCTCGAGCTTGCCGGGACCGGACGGGCGGACCCGGGCAGCCTGTTTGCTGCCACCGAGTTGGCAGGCGGGATGGCGATGCGCCCGGAAGGCCGGAATCGCTGACGGGTCGCGCCCGGATTGCCGACCAATACGCACCCCGACCCGGATTGCATGCGACATATCCCCCGCAAACGCTTCGGCCAGCACTTCCTCATCGATCCCGGCGTGATTGCGGCAATCGTCGACGCGATCGCGCCTTCCCTCGATGATGTCCTGATCGAGATCGGCCCGGGGCTGGGCGCGTTGACCCGCCCGCTGCTGCCGCGGGTGCGCAGCTTGCATGTGGTCGAGCTGGACCGCGATATCGTCGCGCGGCTCCGCCGCGAGTACGCGGGTCGAATCGAGGTGCACGCCGGGGACGCGCTGAAATTCGATTTCTCCGTGTTCCCGCGGGACTTTCGCGTCGCCGGCAACCTGCCGTACAACATTTCAACGCCGCTGCTGTTCCATCTGCTTCAATTCGCCTCGCGGGCGCGCGACTTTCATTTCATGCTGCAGAAGGAAGTGGTCGAGCGCATGGTGGCCGCGCCATCCACCCCTGCCTACGGCAGGCTGTCGGTGATGCTGCAGCGCCATTTTGAGATGGACAAGCTGTTCGAGGTGCCGCCGGAGGCTTTCGAGCCGCCGCCGAAGGTCGAATCTGCGGTGGTGCGCATGCGCCCGATCGCGCCGGCGCTGCCGGAAGGATTCGACCGCGACATTTTCGCGGAAGTGGTGGCGGCCGCCTTCGGCCAGCGCCGAAAGACGCTGAGGAATTCATTGGGAAAACTGCTGGGCGAAACCGCTGCCGGCGCGGAACTGCAGCGCCTCGGCATCGAGCCGGGCCTGCGCGCCGAGAACCTCGGCGTGGCCGATTACCTGCGGCTTGCCGCGGCACTGGGCCGGGCACGGGAGAGCGGCGGCTGAGAAGCCGCAGAGAACTGCGGCGGTCCGCTCAGTTCTTGTCGATGGTCCAGTTGGACTTGCCGCTATTGCCTTCGCTGGCGAGCGAACTGGGAGTTGCCGGCCGGCTCAGGGTCATGTACTGGCCGATTTCCTTGAATTTGTTGGTCTTGCCCACAAGGTAGCGCGCGAATTCGTCGAGCAGGGTCTCCGAAATCTCAGCCGCGTTGAACTGCAGGTCGAACGAATTGAGGCGCTCGACGTTCTTGATCTTGAACACCAACTGGCCGATCTCGCTGTTGGTCTGGATGATGACTTCGGAGCGCACCACGTGAGGGATCTTGAACGTTGCGAACAGCACGAAACTGCGGTCGTTTTTGGTCTCCGCCATCTCGAACTTGATGTTGGCGCTCATCAGGAAGCCGCGCAGACGCTCGATCAGCTGCTGCGAATCGCGCTTCACCTGCATCACCTGGTTGCTGCCCTGCTTGAAGCGCAGGATGATGTGATCGTAATAATCCCTGTCGCCGATTTTTTTCTTGCGGTAGTCGAGGAAGAAATCGTCGAGCACCAGATTCTCGAAGCGGCCCGCGGTCTCGACATCGAATCCGCGCGGCGTTTCCGGCCTCAGCACGTTGAGCTGCTTGGTGAGTTCGTGCAGAAACTGGAAAGTCTGCTGCATCTTTGCCTCGGTGAGCTTGGTGTTGAGCACCAGCGTTTCGGCGGTGGTCCGCTGACTTCCTTCCTTCAGCGTCTCTGCCTGTTTTTTGAGCTCGTCGAGCAACCCCATGATGCCTCTCCCGTACTGCGTGTTACTGGTTCGAAAACGAAAATGATACCGATTTGCAGCCGCAATGCAAAGGGGTTGCGTGCGCGACCCCGGATGAACCCCTATTTTCGCTGGATCAGTTCGATTTTGTAGCCGTCCGGATCCTCGACAAAGGCGATGACGGTGGTGCCGTGCTTCATCGGCCCGGCCTCCCGGGTGACCTTGCCGCCGCGCTTCCTGACCTCTTCGCAGGCCCGGTATGCATCGTCGACGGCGATGGCGAGATGACCGAATCCGGTCCCCGTATCATACCGGTCGACTCCCCAGTTGTGGGTGAGTTCGAGCACTGCCCCGCTTTCCTCATCGCCGAAACCGACGAACGCCAGGGTGAATTTGCCCTCGGGATAGTCCTTGCGGCGCAGCAATTTCATCTGCAGAACGCCGGTGTAGAAGCCGAGCGCGCGGTCGAGATCGCCGACGCGCAGCATGGTATGCAGAATTCTCATGTTGCTCTCCTAAAGGTCCGGTAGCTGTCGAATACCGGTTCGCAGTTCTTTTTTCGCCACCAGATAATCCGGCACGATTGCCGCGACAATGGCCCAGAACCGGTCCGAATGATTGAGTTCGAGGAGGTGCGCGAGCTCGTGCACCACGACATAATCGATCACCTCGAGGCGAAAATGCAGCAGGCGCCAGTTGAGCGTGACCCGCCCGGTCTCGGTGCAGGTGCCCCAGCGCGTCTGCGCGTTCGACAGGCCTATCCTCGGCCGCGGCACGCCGAGCTTCGCGGCGTAGTGCGCGACGCGATCGGCGAACAACGAAAGCGCCTCCATTCTCAGCCAATCGGTCACCGCTGTCACCGGCAGCGCACCGACTTCGAGCACTCCGTCCAAACGGCGCGCGCCGTGAAGTTCCGGCGAAAACCTGGTTGAAAGTTCGGCGCCGATGAACGGCAGTTTGTCGCCGATTCGCCAGGTTTGCGGCAGTGTTTCCCGGTAGCGCGCCCAGTCCCGCGTCTTGCGCATGACCCACTTGCGGTTGGCGAGAATGAACCTTTCGACCATCGCCTGCGGCGCGCGCTGCGGCGCAGCGACGTGCAGGCCTTCGGTATCCACGGTGAGGCCGATCGACCGGCGATCGCTTCGCTTCAGAAGGTAGCCGAGGATCGTGCCGTCGAGGTCCAGGTAGCAGCGCGTCTCTGCCGCGCGGCGCCGCAACGGCGGCGGTAACGGCGACAGCAGGAATTCAAGCTGGCGCATAGCGTTCCGGACTGATATGGCGCATTTCCGCCTCGATCCATGCTTCCGCCCTGGCATTGATCGCGTCCGGGGTCATGCCCGCCGCGTCGAAGGCCGGGCCGATCGACACGGTAACGGTTCCGGGGTATTTCAGGAAAGCGTTCCGGCGCCAGAATTCGCCGGCGTTGTGCGCAATCGGCACCACCGGGACGCCGGCCTCGGCGGCAAGGCATGCGCCGCCCATCTTGTAGCGGCGTTTGGTGCCGGGTACGGTACGCGTTCCCTCCGGGAACACGATGACCCAGATCCCCGAGGCGAGAAGCTTGCGGCCCTGTTCGATTACCTGCGCAAGCGCGGTCTGGCCCGCGCCGCGATCGATCGAGATGATCGGGAACTGCGCCAGGCCCCAGCCGAAAAACGGCACCCACAGGAGTTCCTTCTTCAGAACATAGGCCTGCGGCGGCAGGATCTGCTGCAGCGCCAGCGTTTCCCACGCCGATTGATGTTTGCACAGCACGATGGCCGGCACCTGCGGAATGTTTTCCCTGCCCTCGACCCGGTACTGGATGCCGACCAGATGCTTCAGAATCCACAGCATGATCCGGGCCCAGCCGGTGATCACGCGGTAGCGCGTGATCGGCCGGAACGGAAAGCTGAGCGTTGCGATCAGCGCGTAAGGCGGTGTGAAGACGATCAGGGCCAGGGCGAATATCACCGAGCGCAGGTAGATCATTGGATCAGGCCGCCGGCCACCGCCGCCAGATCGTCGAATACCTGCGTTCCCTCGGGAAGGCCCCCTGCCTCGAAGGTCTTCGCGCCCTTGCCGGTTTTCACCAGCATCGGCGTCGCGTCGACCGCGGCCGCCGCCTGCAGGTCGCGGAGCGAGTCGCCAACCGTGGGCACGCCCGCCAGGGCAACGTTGAAGCGGCGCGCAATCTCCTCGAGCATGCCGGGTTTCGGCTTGCGGCAGGCGCAGGTCGAATCTGCGGCATGCGGGCAATAGAACACGGCGTCGATGCGGCCCCCGGCAACGCCAACCGCGCGGTGCATCTTGTCGTGGATCGCATTCAGCGTGGCCATGTCGAAGAGGCCGCGACCGACGCCGGACTGGTTGGTCGCGATCACCACGCGATAGCCTTCCTGGGTTAGGCGCGCAATCGCGTCCAGGCTTCCCGGGATCGGCTTCCATTCCTCCGGCGATTTGATGAACTGGGCGCTGTCGACATTGATCACGCCGTCGCGGTCGAGAATGATGAGTTTCATCTTGGGGTGTGGCGCGAGGCGCAGAGTGTTACGCGGAGCAGGGTCAGGCGGCGAGCTTGGAAATGTCGGCGACGCGGTTCATTTCCTTGCGCAGATCGGCGAGCAGCGCAAGTCGATTGTGCCGCAATTCGGGCACCTCCACCATCACCATGACCGAATCGAAAAAAGCGTCGACCGGGGTTTTCAGGACCGCAAACGCTTTCAAATAGCCCGCAAAGTCCCCCTGTTCGAATAGCGCGGTCGCTCGCCGCGACGCCTCGATGAGCGCATCGAACAACGCGTGCTCCGCAGGTTCCCTCAACTTGCCGGCTTCGGCATTGGAGAACGCCTCGCCCCTTGCCCCGGCTTGCCTGAGAATATTGGCGACCCGCTTGTTCGCCGCCGCAAGGCTCGCGGCCTCGGGCAATCCCGCGAAAGCCCGCACCGCCGCCAGCTGGCGTGGCACCTGATCGAGCCGGGTTGGCCCGATGCAGAGCACCGACTCGACCTCATTGGCGGTATAACCCGCGTCCCGCAGGTAACCGCGCAGCCGTTCGTGGATGAAAATCTGCAGAGCGGCCTGCGCATCGCCCAGCATCCCCGGTGGAAATGCGGCAAACGCCGCATTCACCAGATCGTGCAGGGACACCGCAAGGTTTTTCTCCACCAGCATGCGCACCACGCCCAGCGCATGTCGCCGCAATGCGAACGGATCCTTGTCTCCAGTAGGTTGCTGGCCGATGCCGAACATTCCTGCCAGCGTTTCCAGTTTGTCCGCCAGCGCCACCGCAATGCCAACCGGCCCCGCGGGGAGCGCATCGCCGGCATGCCGCGGCCGGTAATGTTGCTCGATGGCGTCCGCAACCTCGCCCGGCTCGCCGTCGTGCAGCGCGTAATGGCGCCCCATGATTCCCTGCAGTTCCGGGAATTCCCCGACCATGCTGGTATTGAGGTCGGCCTTGGCGAGCCACGCCGCGCGCTCGGCGAACGCAATATCCGCGCCGATGGAGCGCGCAATGCTCCCGGCAAGAAGCTGAACGCGTTCGGTGCGCTCGAGTTGGTTGCCGAGCTTGTGGTGGTAGACGATATGGGCAAGCCCGGGCGCCCGTTCCTCGAGCCGGGTCTTCTTGTCGGTTTCGAAGAAGAACCGCGCGTCGGCGAGCCGCGGCCGGATCACGCGCTGGTTGCCGGCGATAATGTTGTGCGGGTCGGCGAGCCGCATGTTCGACACGATCAGGAATTTGTTGGTGAGCGCTCCGGCGGCGTCGAACAGCGGGAAGTACTTCTGGTTCCGCCTCATGGTGAGGATCAGGCATTCCTGCGGGACCGCGAGGAACTCGGCGCCGAATTCGCCGACATAGACCGTGGGGTATTCGACCAGCCCGGTCACTTCGTCCTGCAGCGGCGCGCTGTCGAGCTCCGGACCGAGTGATGAGTTGAGCGCCGCAGCGTGGCCGCCGAGCTGGCGGACGATTTCTGCGCGGCGCGCGCCGAACGATGCAATGACCCGGCCATGCGCGGCCAGCGCATCCTCATAGGCATCCGCAGCGGCGACGGAAATGTTCTTCACTCCCTGGAAACGATGGCCGTGCGCAATGCGGCCCGCCTTCAGCCCGAGCACCGAGACGTCGACGATCGCCGCGCCGTGAAGCGCAATCAGGCCGTGAACCGGGCGCACGAACTGCACGGTG
>Ga0315281_10003917_pt1 | contig 21724 bp, 20 predicted proteins | sample YL17G07_0_MG_FD_204540 | JGI IMG/M metagenome (GOLD analysis project Ga0315281, IMG submission 204540) | Sediment microbial communities from Yellowstone Lake, YNP, Wyoming, USA - YL17G07_0 | ecosystem: Environmental > Aquatic > Freshwater > Lake > Sediment | place: USA: Wyoming | collected... | reverse complement strand
CCAAGTGCAAACAGTCGTACAGTCCCGCTGCGGAGGAAATGAAGGCGTTCCTGACCGAATACTGCAGCGAACTGGTCAATACCGCTACCTTCAAGAAGGATCCAAAGGCGGGCTATGAGAACGTGTACAAGGAATGGGTGAAGAACTACGCCAACGACAAAGGCCAGTTCACCATGTACAAAAAAGTCGGCTGCGACGGCTGCGGCGGCAGTGGCTACAAGGGCCGGGTCGGTCTGCACGAACTGCTGGTCGGTACCGATCCGCTGAAGAAACTGATCCAGGAGCATGCGCGCGTGGCTGAAATGCTGGCCTGCTGCCTTGACGAGGGCATGCGCACCCTGAAAATGGACGGCATGGAGAAAGTCCTGATGGGGCTCACCGACATGCCCACGGTGCGCGCGGTCTGCATCAAGTAAGCGCTGGGCAAGCAGCAATGAGGAAAAGATAACATGGAAACGGCGCCCGACGCACCGGCAATGGCGGCCCAGACCGTGGACGACCTGTTTCGGCGGCTCGAACAGCTGAACGAAATCGGCGCGTCGCTGTCGGCCGAAAGAGACATCAACCGGCTGCTGGAAAGCATCTTGCTCGCCGCCAAAACGATCACCCGCGCCGACGGCGGCACCCTGTACCTGCTGACCGAAGAAGACGGTGCAAAACGCCTGAAATTCGAGATCATGCGCACCGAGTCACTCAACATTGCCATGGGTGGGACCACCGGCAATCCGATTCCCTTCTATCCGATCCATCTATACAAGGACGGCAAGCCTAACAACGAGATGGTGGCGACGTTCGCGGCGCTAACCGGCCAGACTGTCAACATCGCCGATGCCTATACCGCGGAGGGTTTCGATTTCACCGGCACGCGCAACTTCGACAAGAAGACGGGCTACCGCTCGAAATCGTTCCTCACCGTGCCGATGAAGGACCACGAGAACGAGATCATCGGCGTGCTGCAGCTGATCAATTCCCAGGATCCGGCCAGTGGCGTGGTGGTGGCGTTTTCGGATGCGGACCAGCGTCTGGCGGAATCGCTCGCCTCGCAGGCAGCCATTGCGCTCACCAATCGCCAGCTGATTACCCAGTTGGAGTCGCTGTTCGAGTCTCTCATCGCCATGATCAACACGGCGATCGACGAAAAATCCCCTTACACGGGCGGCCATTGCCAGCGCGTGCCGGCACTTACCATGATGCTCGCCGAGGCGGTGAACATGGCGAAACAGGGAGCGCTCAAGGATTTCGACATGAACGACAAGGACCGCTACGAACTGAAGATTGCGGGCCTGTTGCACGACTGCGGCAAGGTGACCACGCCCGTGCACGTGGTCGACAAGGCGACCAAGCTCGAGTCGATTTTCGACCGCATCCACCTGGTCGATACCCGTTTCGAGGTGCTCAAGCGCGACGCCGAGATCGAATTGCTCAAGAACAGCGCTGCGCTGCAGCGGCAGAAGCTGGACGAATCGTCGCTGCGCGAGCGTACCGCTCAGTTGGAGCAGGCCTACAAGACGCGTTTGGACCAGCTCCAACAGGATCGCGAGTTTCTGCGCAAGTGCAATATCGGCGGCGAATTCATGCCACCCGAGGCGCAACAGCAGGTGAAGAATATCGCGGGTTACAATTGGGTGGACCAGTCGGGCAATACCGCGCGTTTCCTGACCGACAACGAGATCGAGAACCTCAGCATCCAGCGCGGCACGCTCACCGCCCAAGAGCGCGAGATCATCAACAACCACATCGTGTCCACCATCAAAATGCTGGAGGCGTTGCCCTGGCCCAAACATCTCCTGCGCGTGCCGGAATATGCCGGCGGGCATCACGAGCGCATGGACGGAAAAGGTTATCCGCGCGGCCTCACGCGCGAACAGATGTCGGTGCAAGCGCGCGTCATGGGCATCGCCGATATCTTCGAGGCGCTCACCGCCAAGGACCGGCCGTACAAGAAGGGCAAGACACTGACCGAGTCGTTGCAAATCCTGGGCAAGTTCAAGGAAGGAGGCCACATCGATCCCGATCTGTTCGATGTGTTCATCCGGCAGAAAGTTTACCAGCAGTACGCCGATCAGTTCCTCGATGCGGACCAGATCGATTGCGTCGACGAGAGCAAGATTCCAGGGTATAGCCCCTGAAGCGCGCGAGGCGCCAGGGGATTCGCGCGCGGCCTCAGGTCTTGGGCGAAGGATTGCGGCTCATGCGGAGGCTCAAACCTTCGGTGGCTCTATCGACGAATGTTTCGTCATAGCCCAGTTCATTGAGTTCCCAGCGGAAGTTCTTGCCCAGCCTGATCCTCTTGTACCAGCCCGGCCTGTGTTCCAGGCTGAATTCAGTGGCGTGCGCAAAGACTTCTTCGAGTATTTCGGACAGCCGCTGTTGCGACACCACCTGCGCGGGACTGTTGGCTATTGCGGGCGGATAACGTTTGGCCACGTCCTGCGCCAGACTCTTGGCCAATTCAGCAACCTCGCGGCTGGAAAAAAACTCCAGAATCGTAGTTCTCCCACTGAAATAGCCGGCAAGAAGCGCAAGCCGACGCAACCCGGCTAAAAGCTATTTGAAGTATAGCAGTTCGATCCGAGTGAAACGTTCGCCTGCGGGCGTGCAAGCCGGGTTGCACAACAAGCTTGGCACCGGCAAATCGCCCATCTCGATGGGAACGGCAAAGCGGCTGGCTCGATGCCGGAAAAGCGGGGCAGGGCAGAGGCCAAGTAACGTTTTTTGTCAGTAACTGCCGTGAATGGGAAGGCCTGGGTTATAGTGCAGGCAAGCGCAGTGTTTCATAGGTTATTGAAATTGCTAACTAAATGTACAAATGCTGGCTCAAGACATTCAGGCACAGCGCTTGCTTAGGCTATTGCACGGCGCACTCAATCGCCGCAATTTTCGAAAAGGAAACAAAATGAAATCGATTCAACGTGGTTTTACCCTGATAGAACTGATGATAGTCGTGGCGATTATCGGTATTTTGGCTGCTGTGGCCCTGCCGGCATACCAGGACTACACAGTTCGAGCCAAGGTTTCGGAGCTGATATTGGCCGCTTCCGGAATGAAAACTTCAGTCGCTGAGTGGTACCAAACCAAGGGGGTTCTGCCGTTAATTGGCTCAATTACCTCGAGCACCAAGTCGAAATACGTAGGAAGCGTTGGCTGGGATGGTGCGAAAATTACCGCGTGGGCGACCACGGCAGAAATGAAACTTCAAGGTGGACAGCTAACACTGACGGCAGTGTCTGTTCCCAGCAGCGGGCAGATCAACTGGACCTGCGGTGGCACGATCGCCTCGAAATATCTGCCGGCGAGCTGCAGGTAATATCCAAATCGCTTTCGGCCAGGGGCGTCCAAATTGGGCGCCCCTTTTTTTGATGCGAAGTAATTGTGCGCGGCCATCACGCGCGGACATCATGACGGCTTGAGGCCCGGTATGTTCATCCGGATGTCGCCATCCCCAGCGACTCGGTCGCGCCTCGATCTTGTCTTGTCTGCTGGTCGTGTCTGAGCTGATCCCGAAACCACGGTTGACTCCCCTATAGCGTAACCCCTTGGTTTTCCTTGGGCGACGTCTTCTGTTGCTCCAACCACGCCGGGGGCACTCGCAAAGGCCAATGCCGCATTTACTTCCAGTGCAATGAATGTAAACACGTTTTTCAATTATGCCGATGGCGCCCCATGATGTTCGGGTGCCATAGCCTTGGGTAATGGGACATGCCGAATTTGACAAAGATTCCGAAATCAATCTACGGGCTTTTTGCGGCAGGGGGCCTGCTGTTGCTGATCGCGGCAATTTACTGGTCCGGGCTGAGCGGCGGTTTTTTCTTCGACGACTCTCCAAACATTCTTGGGCCCGCCGAGATTCGACTCAAGAGCATTTCAATCGAATCCCTGCGAAATCTATGGGACAGCGGCGTAGCCGGTCCTTTGGGGCGGCCGGTGAGCCTGTTGAGTTTTGCCGCCAACTATTACTTTTCCGGATTTGATCCGTTTTTTTTCAAACTGACCAATCTAATCATTCATTGCTTGAATGGCTTTTTGTTGTATTTTCTGACAGGCCTGTTTGCGCGGGCGGCCTATCCATCGGGCAGCATCCAAAGAATCCGTGTCCTGGCGGCGATCGTGGCCGCGCTGTGGGTGGCGCACCCGATTCAGATGACATCGGTTTTGTATGTCGTGCAGCGCATGACCAGCCTTGCTTCCATGTTCATGCTGCTGGCACTGATTTTCCATGTCTGGGCACGGCAGCGCGGGAAACCGGGCCGCGTCGAATGGGTGAGTTTTGCCATGGCATGGGGAGTGTTCTTCCCGCTGGCGCTGCTGAGCAAAGAAACAGGGGTTTTGTTTTTGCTCTACGTGGCGGCTTACGAGGCTACGCTCCACCGACATTACTTGAAGAGACTTGATCTGTTCGGGTCCTGGTACCTCAAACTCCTGATTGCGGTCGGTGGCATTTCCCTGCTTTACATATTTTCACCAGCCGGGGCATGGCTGCAAGCCTATGACACAAAGCCGTTCACGCTTTCCCAGAGGTTGCTGACGGAATCCAGAATCGTCTGGGAGTACATTCACCTGATTATCATGCCGGCACTGCCTGACTTTGGGCTCTATCATGACGATTTCGAACTATCCACAGGTCTGTTTGCGCCGAGTTCAACCTTCTTTGCCATTGTCGGGCTGTTTCTGCTGGCCGCGATCGGATGGATAACCCGAATCAAATGGCCGCTTATTTCATTTGCAATTGTGTGGTTCCTGCTCGGACACAGTCTGGAGTCCTCCATATTGCCATTGCAATTGATGCATGAACACAGGAATTATCTGCCGAGTTTAGGGGTGTTCATCATTTTAATCGCTGTTTTGCAGTCTTCGGCAATGAAGGTTCCGTCTTTCAGATTGACTGTGTACGGCGGAATCTGTGTATTTGCCATTTACTGTGCACTGTTGAGTTATTTGCGGGCGGATTTGTATGGGGACGATTTTCGCCGTACCTACATTGAGTCCCAATACCGGAAAAATTCTGTTACGACGCAATATGAGGCCGGCGCGGCTTTGGTCAATCTATACAACATCACGCGTGACCCTCCGTTGTATGCGCTCGCGGACGAATATTTCAAACGTACGAATTCCCTGGATTCGACCTATAAACTGGCGCTTATCGGTATGTTGCAGCTCGATTGCCTTTCCGGCGGCGCTACGCGAATTGCCGTTGTGGATGAATTGAAACGCAGGCTGATGGAAAACAAATGGGTCCTCCTGGATCGTTCCGCGATGCGTGGGATTTCCGAGATGTCGAATGCTGGTACGATATGTCTTGATCGTAAACAGATAGAGGAATTGTTCAGTGCCGCTAATTCCAATAAATCGACTTCGAGTGAGGATCGTGCGGTGATAGCTTCCGATTACGCGGCCTATTTGTGGTTGGGGAAAAAGGATTATGCGGCTACTCGCGATGTTCTCGTTCGGGCAACGAATGACAATGTAGATGACATATTAAGTAGACTAAACCTGATCCAGTTGGAGAGATTGCTGGGGCATCGCGAAGGTGTGCTGCGCTTGCTTGATGATGTGAAGGACAAGAATCTGAGCAGGCGAGAGCGGCTTATATTGCAATCGATAAGAAAAGAATTAGCGGCGGAAGGGGTGTTGGCCAATTAGAGTTGCCCATGCTGCACATTTCGGAACTCTTTACGGTTGGTTCGAATGAGCGACTTTCCTCAACAGGGACGTGATGACAATAGAAAGTAACGGCGCGATGCAGAGCAACGCAATAGCTGAACTCAAGAGAAGCATTTCGATAGTTATTCCGGCCAGAAACGAAGCGGCGGGGCTGCGGACTATTCTGCCAAAAATTGCCGAATTGCTGGGAAATGCCGAGGTGATTGTCGTCGATGATGGCTCAACCGATGACTCGGCGGCGGTTTGTGCGGAGCGCAAAGTGAGAGTGGTGCGCCACCAATACGCAATGGGCAATGGGGCCGCCATCAAGTCCGGGGCCAGGGCTGCGACCGGCGAGGTGATCGTATTCATGGATGCCGACGGCCAGCATCAGCCGGAAGACATTCCGCGCTTGCTGGACAAATTGGGCCAAGGCTACGATATGGTGGTTGGCGCCCGTGGCAAGGGGTCTCAAGCCAATGTACACCGCGGGCTGGCAAACAAGCTTTACAACAAACTCGGAAGCTGGATGGTGGGGCAGGAGATTTCTGATTTGACTTCAGGTTTTCGCGCCGTCACGGCAGACAAGTTCCGCCAATTCCTGTATCTGTTGCCGAATGGCTTTTCCTACCCGACAACCATTACCATGAGTTTTTTCAGAGCGGGTTATGCGCTCGCCTATGTGCCCATTCACGCCCCTAAACGCATCGGTACCAGCCACATGCGCCTGCTACGCGACGGGGTCAGGTTTTTACTCATTATTTTCAAGATCGGCACGCTCTATTCGCCGCTGAAACTGTTCTTTCCCATCAGCATGGCTTTTCTCGCTGCGGGCTTGGGTTATTCCGCATACACTTTGATTGCACTGCACCGTTTTACCAACATGAGCGCACTGCTGGTCATCACAGCCATCGTGGTATTCCTGATTGGCCTGATTTCAGAACAAATTACCTTGCTTCTTTATAAAGATGGCAGCTAGACTGCGGATGCGCAATCTCCCGAGTATCTTGCCGGTCGGCAGTTCTAATCCAGCCTCGGCAAGCGACTGGCGCGGCTGCTTCATTTCGATATGAACACGCCGCCGTGTATTTTCAGCACGCCGATTTTCCTGATTGGCCGGCGCCCAAGACCAGCTGCAGAGCGCAGATACGAGTCACTTGGTTGTGATACATGAAATTTCTCTTTGATATCAACCATCCGGCCCATGTTCATTTCTTTCGACATCCACTTTGCATACTGAAAGAACACGGTCACAGCATTATCGTCACAAGCCGTGCAAAGGAGATGGCGGTACCGCTTCTGGATGAACTGGGCATTGAACATGTCATTCTAAGTGCGCAGAAAGGAGGGGGGCTGCTTTCCCTGGGGCGGGAATTGGTGCAGCGCGACGCGGCGCTATATCGCGTCGCCAGGCGTTACCGTCCGGATGCCATGGCGGCCATTGGCGGGACTTTCATTGCGCACGTGGGATTCCTCACGCGCACACCCTCACTGGTGTTCTACGATACCGAGAATGCCAAGCTGCAGAATGCCATTACCTACCCTTTTGCGACCCGCGTCATCGTTCCGCGTTGCTATCAGGCTTGGGTACCGGTCAGCCATCTGCGCTATGACGGCTACCATGAACTTTCCTACCTGCACCCGACACGCTTTATTCCTTCGAAAGAAATCGCCGTGCAGAACGGCCTGGATCCTCAACGCGATAATTTCCTGATCCGTACCGTCTCCTGGCAGGCAAATCATGATGTAGGCGAAACGGGTTGGACCGAGAAACTGCTTACGGATCTAGTGGCGTTCCTCTCTCTTCGCGGCAAAGTGCATATCTCCTCCGAAGCGCCGCTGCCGCCACAGCTTGCAACTCATGCCTACCACGGCAAAGTGAGCGAGGTGCATCACCTCATGGCCTTATGTCGGCTGTTCATAGGCGAGAGCGCCACCATGGCTTCAGAATGCGCTGTACTCGGCGTGCCGGCGATCTACGCTGCAAAAACCGGCCGCGGCTACACCGATGAGGAGGAATCACGCTACGGCCTGGTGACCAATATCCGCAAGCTTGAATGGGATTTTCTGCGCGCCGCAATCGACCAAATGCTTGGCAAACCCCATGAATACTGGCGGCAACGGCGCACACAACTTCTTGCCGACACTATCGATGTAGCGGCCTATGTCGCCGACACCATCGAACAGGCGGGACGAGGCGTTTGAATGTGCGGTATCGGCGGTTTGTTTTCGACAAGACCCATCGATTCGGTTCCCGTAAAAGAATCGCTGACGCGGATGCGAACCGCTCTTGATCATCGCGGCCCGGACGGTTGTGGTATCCAGATCTTTGACCATGCCGCTCTGGTTCATACTAGGCTCGCAATCATCGACGTCGAAGGGGGGCAGCAACCCCTGCATAGCCCCTCCGGGAAAACATGCATCATTTTCAATGGTGAAATCTACAATTACGGCGAACTGCGCGCCCGCCTACCGGATTATCCGTTCCGGACCCGCTCCGACACCGAAGTCATCGTCGCTCTTTATGAAACCGAAGGAGTAGAAGGCTGGCGCCGGCTGCGCGGCATGTTCGCCTTTGCCCTGTGGGATGTGTTGGCAGGAAAGGGATTCCTCGCGCGCGATCCGCTCGGCATCAAACCGTTGTTCTACCGGGAGGAGAATGGCATGCTGTTCTTTGCCTCCGAGGCCAAGGGCATCCTCGCTCATGGGGGCGAAAAAGCGATTGATCTATCCGCGCTTCACCGTCTGCTCAATTTTCGCTACATCACCGGAGAAGACAGTCTGTTCTCCGGCATCAGCCAGCTTGCCCCGGGAAAAATCCTGCGCTGGGATGTCGGGGGCTCGTCGCAAAGCTTGCTGGCGCCGCTCGCAGAAGGCGGTCCGACAAGCCTCGCCGAGGCATTGCAGACGGCGGTGCAACGCCATCTGGTGGCAGACGTACCTGTCGGTTGTTTCCTCTCCGGCGGTATCGACTCGGCGCTGGTGGCCCGGCTTGCCGTGCCTCACACGGCGTTGACCAGCTACACCCTGAAGGTAGGAGATGACCCGCTGGAGGCCAGCAATGCTGCGGCCACTGCTTCCTGGCTCGGCATCCCCAACCACTGCCGGCCATTTGCCCTGGATGACCCGATAGCGGCGCACCAGACAATGGTCTACCATCTGGAAACACCCAAGGTGAATGCGCTTCAGGGCATGATGCTGGCCGAGTTCACGGTGGGGCATGTCAAGGTGGCGTTGTCAGGGCTGGGCAGCGACGAGTTGTTCTATGGCTACAACGCTCACCAGATTATGTGGCTGATGCAGCAGGCGACGCGCCTGCTGCCAGTTAACACCAACCGCTTCGTGGCCTCCGCATTGGACGGGATGTTGGCGAAGAAAATCGCTTGGAGCGAACCCGAGAGAGCACTCGCCATGCTCGCGGCAGCACCCGACTGGGCGCGAGTTTATGGAGTATTGCGCAACGTGTGGGACGCGCCCCACCTGCGTCGTATCGTCTACGGCGAACGACTGCTGGACACGAACCCGCCCGACTGTTTCGATTGGCTGCAAGCGCGTTTCCCGGCGGGAGCCGATGCTGCTCAGTCCATGGCGGAATTCGAACTGGAAAACAAGCTGGTGAATGACCTGCTGTGGCAGGAAGACCGCATGAGCATGCGCGTAGGGCTGGAGACGCGCGTGCCATTTTTGGATTGGGACCTGGTCCGCCATGCGCGCGCCCTTTCCCGCAGCGAACTCATGCCTTACGGCCAAAAGAAGCACGCCCTCAGGCGCTACGCCCGTTCAGTACTATCCTCCGATATCCTGCGGCGCCGCAAGAGCGGCTTCCAGATGGACATCGTCACCGCATCGCAAACACTCCTGAAACCGGTATTCGACGAATATCTTTCCGAAGAAAGAATCGCCTGCCACCGCCTGTTCAATGGTAATTTCGTGCGCGCTGTCCGCGCAAGGCCGCCGGGCAAAGGACTGCGCTGGCACGTTTTTCTGCTTTACCTCATGGCTCAAACCCACATTTTCCTGGAAACTTTTCATGCCGGCTGATTCAAGCCAGATCAAACAGGTGCTCGACCAAACCCTGGCATGGAGCGCGGGGGAGGGATACATGGAGTGGACCAAGCACGATGCACTGAACAGTCCGCTGCTATTTGCTCTGTTCGGGCATCACCGGCTTGGCCGCATCCTGGCCACTCAGGCGGTGATGCGATTCCCGATCAACCTGCGACCCCTGCTGGGTGTTCCGAAAAGTCACAACCCAAAGGGCTTGGCGCTGTTCGTCATCGCGTTCTTTGACGCTTTTGCCGCGACCGGCGAAGAGAACTACCTCAACGAAGCCAATAAACTACTCGACCAACTGCTCGCTCTGCGTTCCCGGGGGAACTGGCACGGCGACTGCTGGGGCTACCAGTATCCTTGGCAGGACCTGGGGTTCTACGCCCCCAGGGCCACACCCAACGCAGTCGTAACCGCTTTCGCATGTGAGGCATTTCTCCATGCCTTCAGGATTACAGGCGACGAGATCCATCTTGCGCGGGTAGAATCTGCCGTACGTTTTTTTGTCAACGATCTTGCCGTGCTCAAGGATGCGGACGAAGAACTATGCGTCGGCTACATGCCGTTGCCGATGACGATGCGGGTGATGGATGTATCCATTCTGATCGCCGCGGTACTGGCGCAACTGTCTGCAATTCGCGGTGATATGGCCTTGCGCGATACGGCGTTACGCCTCACCCGCTATGTGGTAAACAGGCAGACCTCTGAAGGGGCGTGGTATTACACTGATCCACCGGAAGATTCGCCGGTAAAAATCGATAATTACCATACCGGTTTTATCGTCGACGCCCTGAATCGCGTAATGGTTGCACTGAAAATAGATACCTGGCGCAACCAACACCGGCTCGGCGTGGATTTCTACGCGGCCCACCTGTTCAATCCGGATGGCTCTCCACGCTGGATGAGCAACCGGGATTATCCCCACGACATCCATGGTGCCGCGCAGGGCATACTCACTTTCAGTTCAAAAGAGAACCGCGCCCGTTACCCTCGCCTGGCATTCAGGGTGATCGATTGGGCATTTGCCCGGATGTACCATGCTGAAGGCCGTTTCTACTATCAGGAAACACCTTACGGCGTCAAGAAATTCACTTTTGTCCGCTGGTGCAACGCATGGATGTGCCGCGCGCTTGCCAGCTATCTCCTGAGCGTTGCCCATGAAAAAAATTGAACCTGTTTCGCCCGCAATCGGAAAAGATCTCACGCCGAGAATCCGCGACTTCTGGACTCGAAGAGTCAACGCCGAGCGCATTATGGGCCGTGACGTCACAGTCCATGAACGCGGTGACGATGGGTACTTCCACGATTTGGAAGCCCAACGCTATCGCTCGCATCGCCACCTGCTGCCGTGGATCACTGCCATGACCCCGGGTAAGACCGTGCTGGAGATTGGCAGCGGCGTCGGTTTGGATACTTACGCCATGGCGAAGCACGGTCTTCAGGTAACGGCGGTAGACCTCACCGATGTCGGTGTGGCCACGGCGCGCCGGCGTTTCCTGCGTCACCGGATGCCAGCAAGTTTTCTGGCAACGGATGCCTGCCACCTGCCGTTCCCTCCAGATAGTTTCGACTACGTTTACTCCTTTGGAGTTCTGCATCACGTTGCCGATACCGAGAAGAGCGTTCACGAGGTGCACCGGGTATTGAAACCGGGCGGGGAGGCACGCGTCATGCTGTATCATCGCCACTCGTTCAATGAAATGGTCCACCGGATATTGAGAGTGCCATTCGAGGAAAAGGATGAACTCTGCCCGGTAGTGCGGCGTTTTACGGTAAATGAGGCACGCGATTTGTTTTGTGACTTCAGCAAAGTGGAAGTCACCATCGAATACCTTTTTGGAGAAGGCTACGGCAAGCTTTTCGATCTCACGCCACGCTGGCTCTACGATCTATTGTCGGCGCGCTGGGGTTGGCATCTCATGATTGCGGCGAAGAAATAGTGGCGAACTTTCATCTCTTGCGTAACGAAGCAGGGGGCGCCGCGGTGGGAAATCCGCGTTTCATTCTATGCGGCCACTTTCAGAATATGAGCTCGGAAGTGCATCTCGTCCGATGCCCGATGGTCGAGGTTCTGATGCGGCTGGCGCACATTGTAGAAATCGAAGTAACGCGTAAGCGCCGCTGTCCCTTCCCGTTGCGTCGCGTGGGCGTGCAGGTAGATGTTTTCGTACTTGACGCTGCGTCACAACCGTTCGACGAGCACATTGTCGATCCAACGGCCCTTACCGTCCATGCTGATGCGAATATTCTTGGCAGCCAGAACCCTGGTGAATGCAAACAAAATTTCTTGACGCGATGGACGGGGTAACGAAGTGCGTAAGAATCGAATGACATGAGTGATTCTCACGAGAATCTCCGCCGCCACGCCCAAACTGAGGGTTCTTCGGACCGTTCATTCGGACTGGTATTCGGAGTCTTCTTTCTGGTCATTGCGCTGCTGCCGCTATGGCACGGCGCGTCTGCGCGCTATTGGGCACTGATGATCTGCGGGTTTTTCCTTGTTATAGCCTTGACAGCACCGACTATCCTGGCGCCGCTCAACCGGCTCTGGACAAAGCTGGGTCTGCTGCTCGGCAACATCGTAAGTCCGATAGCACTCGGGATTCTGTTTTACGGAGTAGTCGCGACGACCGGCCTGGTGATGCGGCTACTCGGCAAAGACCCGCTGCGGCTCAAATTCGACCGGAAAGCCCGTACCTACTGGATTGAGCGTGATCCTCCCGGTCCAACGCCCCAGTCGCTCGACAAACAATTCTAAGGGAAAAAAATGTCGTTTCTTATAGAGCTTATGGCCTTTATGCGTGCCCGCAAGAAATACTGGCTATTGCCCATAATTATTGCAATGGTGATTCTAGGTGCGCTGATCGTGTTGGCGCAAGGCAGCGCGGTCGCCCCATTCATTTACACTCTGTTTTAAGCGGATCGTGTACGTATTGGGAATATCCGCTTTTTATCACGATAGCGCTGCCGTCTTACTGCGCGACGGCGCGATTATTGCTGCGGCGCAAGAAGAGCGCTTCACGCGAGCTAAACATGACGCCAGCTTTCCGAAGCACGCCGTTCAATACTGCTTGCTGGAAGGCGGCGTTACTCTTGACGATATTGATTTTGTCGCATTCTATGATAAACCTTTCCTGAAATTTGAGCGTTTGCTGGAAACCTACGTGGCATTTGCTCCGAGGGGTTTCTCGTCATTTCGCATGTCGATGCCAGTATGGCTGCGCGAAAAATTATTCCTGAAGGACCTTCTAAAAAAGAAACTAAGGGAGCATGACCCGCACTACGACTGGGACGCGAGGCTGCGTTTTTCCGAGCACCACCTGAGCCATGCCGCCAGCGCGTTCTTCCCCTCGCCATTCGAAGAGGCGGCAGTGCTGACCATGGACGGCGTCGGTGAATGGGCCACCACCTCGCTTGCTATAGGTCGCGGAAGCGCGCTGCAAGTAGTGAAGGAAATTCATTTTCCGCACTCGCTCGGTTTACTCTATTCAGCCTTCACCTACTATACCGGCTTCAGTGTCAATTCGGGCGAATACAAACTGATGGGTCTTGCCCCATACGGCGCGCCGAAATTTGCACAATTAATCCTTGACCATCTGATCGACCTTAAATCGGACGGTTCATTTCGCCTCGACCAATCGTACTTCAACTACTGCGTTGGGTTGACCATGACCTCGGGCAAGTTTCACGACTTATTTGGCGGTCCACCACGCAAAGCAGGGGAGCTGCTCACCCAGCGCCACATGGATGTGGCGGCGTCGATACAGGCAGTCACCGAAGAGATCGTACTGCGCCTCACCGGCGCCATCGCTAAGGACACGGGTATCAAGAATCTTTGTCTCGCTGGTGGCGTGGCCCTGAACTGCGTCGCCAACGGTAAGGTGCTGCGTGATGGACGGTTCGACGGTCTGTGGATTCAGCCTGCGGCGGGCGATGCCGGAGGGGCACTAGGAGCTGCATTGGTCATACATCACATCCACTGCGCCAAAGGACGCGTGGCAACAGGCAAGGACGCCATGCGCGGATCCTACCTCGGTCCCTCGTTTGCACAGGACGAGATCGAACGTCGTCTAACAGATGTTGGCGCCAGATTCTCAGTGTTTTCGGAGGATAAACTGTTGGATGCATGCGCGGATGCTCTCGCGCAGGAAAAAGCCTTGGGGTGGTTTCAGGGTCGAATGGAATTCGGCCCGCGTGCGCTGGGCGGCCGATCAATCCTCGGGGATGCGCGTTCGCCGAGCATGCAATCGGTGCTGAATCTCAAGGTCAAGTACCGGGAATCGTTCCGCCCATTTGCTCCATCCGTACTGAGAGAGGATGTCACCGATTGGTTCGAGCTGGACAGCGATAGTCCCTACATGCTGTTGGTGGCGGATGTAGTGACATCGCGCCGTCGCGCCATGACTGAAGCCGAGCAGCAATTGTTCGGCATCGCCAAGCTGAACGTGCCGCGCTCTGATATTCCAGCCGTGACGCATGTCGACTATTCGGCGCGCATCCAGACCGTGCACCGGGACACCAACCCCCGCTATCACGCGCTGATCTCGGCCTTTAAGGGAAAGACTGGCTGCCCGGTAATTGTCAACACCAGTTTTAACGTCCGTGGCGAGCCGATTGTGTGTACGCCGGAAGACGCATTCCGCTGCTTCATGGGGACCGAAATAGAAGCGCTCGCCGTGGGCAACTGCTTTCTGCGCAAGGAAGATCAGAATGCAGCACTCAGACTCAACTATGAAACGGCGTTTGAGATGGACTGATAGTTCAAACGGGTCAACGCCGCCTTCGTCAATTCATACCAGAACATGAGATTCGGTGACAGAGCAATGCTCGATGATGGAATATACGATCCGATTTGTCCGTAGGTGTGGTCCTTTGACATCCATCTTCGGATTTGCCCATACATGAAAAATGGTATGGACGCCTCCCACCTCCGAGCGCTGAACACGAGTTATCCACCGCGCCGCTCGCCTCTGGTGATAGAGGGACCTCCGGCGATCGGCGCGGTGGATAACTCTGCGATGGTGGGGTAAGCGTAGTGGGATTGGAGGAGGACCCTCACGGGCCGACGGCATCAAAGTGCCCAAAGTGGAAGAATCGAAATTCTTCACAGGCAAACCGGAGGGTCCAAAATGAAGCATACCGTAGTCGGTGTTGATATTGCAAAGCGGGTATTTCAGTTGCACTGGGTTGATATGGAGACCGGAGAAATCGTGAGCCTGCAGCTCAAACGGGAGAAGTTTCTGGAGCACTTCGCCAACCGAGCGCCGTGCCTGATCGGCATGGAAGCCTGCGGCGGCTCGCAGCACTGGGCGCGCAAGCTGCAGGGCATAGGGCACCGAGTCAAACTTCTGCCAGGCAAAGCGGTCAAGCCTTTCGTAGGCGGCAACAAGAATGACGCACGTGACGCCCGAGGCATCTGGACGGCGGTGCAGCCGCCGGGGATCAAGGCGGACGCCGTCAAATCCGAGGAGCAACAAGCTGTGCTGGCGCTGCACCGCATGCGTCAGCAGCTGGTGAAATTTCGTACGGCCCAGATCAACGGCCTGCGCGGCCTGCTGACCGAATACGGCGAAGTCATGGCGCAAGGCAGATCCGGTGTCAGGAAAGGGATTGCCGAGGCGCTACAGCGACTGTCGGATCGACTGCCGGCAATGGTGATCGACACTTTGCGCGAACAATATGACCGTATCGGCAAAATCGATGAACAGGTGGCTGAAATAGAACGGCGACTCAAGGTATGGCACAAGGAAGATCAGGCGAGCCGTCGTATCGCCGACATTCCCGGTGTTGGGCTTCTCAGTGCGACGGCGGCGGTTGCCACGATGGGCGATGCCAGGGCATTCACGTCCGGGCGTGAATTTGCCGCCTGGCTGGGGTTGGTGCCAAGACAGAGCGGTACCGGCGGGCGCATCCGGCTTATGGGCATCAGCAAGCGGGGCGATACCTACCTGCGCACACTGCTGATTCACGGCGCGCGCTCGGTCCTGACGCACGCCAAGGAGCCAGAGCCCTGGATCACGGAGCTTCGCCGACGCCGGCCACTGAATGTCGCGGTGGTGGCGCTGGCCAACAAGATGGCGCGCACGATCTGGGCCTTGTTGGCTCATGAACGGGTGTACCAGAAAGGGTTTGTGAGTCAACCCGTGTAGGGCGGGTGCACAATGTGTATCAACCACTTTGAAGAAAGGAACGGCACGCCGTAAAGGTTGCGCAAGGTACGACAAAGTGTGATGGCAAACAGGTCAGACCGTGACCCGCCAAGCCTGGATCGTTCTACGGACTTCGAGTCCACAGGAGAAATGAGGCGCGGGTCAGCGGATTCCATCAGGGCCAGCAGGTTTCGACCTGCACAACAGGCCGGATATAAAACTGCAGCCTATCTGTCCCAACACATCCAAATCGTCCTTGGCAAACGGGAGGCGTCCATATAAGAACGATGATTACCGTTTCTGGATTAAGAGAAATTATCCTGATTAGGAGTTGCGATTGTGAAGCTTAGCAAGTATGCAGTATTTTTTGATGGTGTAAACTCTCGATCAAATACCTTTCTGGAGAGAGCTACGGTAAGCCTTTCCATTTCACGCCGCGCTGGCTCTACGATCTGTTGTCGGCGCGCTGGGGGTGGCATCTCATGATTGCGGCGAGGAAGTAATGGCGAGCTTCCATCTCTTGCGCAACGAATCAGGGCGCGCCCTGCTTTCACCCCTTACCGGCGGTCGCGCCTCCACGCATATCCGCCCCACCATTGCCGCCATTTATATCACCAAACAGTGCAACTCTCTTTGCACGATGTGCGACTTCTGGAAAAATGAACCCGATCCCCGCGAACTAAGCAGTGAGCAATGGGGCGTCGTATTCTCGCGGCTGAAAGCCTTCGGGGTGGATTTCGTCGGCGTCAACGCATCCGGAGAGATGTTTACCCGCCGCGACGTGTTCGATATTCTGGGACACCTGCGCGCCCTTGGCATGAGCTTTGGGGTGAACTCCAACGGCACGCTGTTCACGCCAACCAAGGCGCGCCGACTGGCTGAACTGGGGCCGCGCGCCGTCACACTCGGCCTGGACGGTGTTGGAGACGCGGCCTATCTGGCGACCCGCGGTCTGAAAAACGGGTTTACAAAAATTTCACGCCACATCGATAACCTGAAGAAGGAAGGTATCGGCAATATCGGCATCGGCGCGGTGCTGATGGAGCAGAATCTCTACGAGTGGGTAGGTTTGGCGCAGTTCGCGCTGGACAAGGGCTTGTCCGGCATTCGTTTTACCGCCCACCACGACGCCTATTTCACCGCGGAAGGCGAAGCGCGCCCCAGCGTTTACGCCGACCCTTCTTTCCTCAATGCGGTGGAAGGGCAGATCGAGAAGCTGATCGAGCTAAAGCGCAGGACGGGGATTATAAAAAATAGCGAGGCGTACCTAAGGCGTGTAACTGAGTTCTACCGCGATCAGAAAGATTACTTTCCGGTGCCTTGTTTGCAAGGCTCAAACCGCATTGAAATCGACGTTTATGGAAATGTCACGCTGTGTTCCTTCGTCACCGAGCCGCTGGGAAATCTGGTGCGGCAGGAAATGGAGGATATTTGGCTATCGGAACAGCATCGACGCGCCCGCGAGGATGCTTTCGCGGGAAACTGCCCCAAATGCTTCCTGTCTTGCTATGGAGAAGAAAACCTCCGCCTGTCGTCAACCGGGTTTCTGCCTACACTTGCCAACTCGGTACGTCGGGGTACATTGCTGCTGGGTTCGAAGAAATGAATGAATCGCGCAAACCGGTCGGGGCGGAGGCCTACGACGAGAAGTGGCTCTCCGCCGCCTGGGGAACGCATAGCAACGAGGACGTACTTACCCAGGAAGTCTTACATCCCCGGCCGCGTGTCGAACGCGCCATGGAACTGGCAGCGCTCAGACCCGGTTTGCGTCTGCTCGATATTGCCTGCGGTCGCGGCGAGGTACCGGCAATTGCGGCCCAAGCCGGAGTGGACGCAGTGGGAATCGACTTCTCCGCAGCCTCGCTGGAATACGCGACCAGGTTGCGCCAGGCACACTGCGACAAGTTTCGCGGGGAAATGACCTTGGTGCGGGCGGATGCCTGCTGCCTGCCCTTTGCCGATGCCAGCTTTGACCGCATCACCCTGCTCGACATCATCGAACACCTGGTGCCATCGCAATTGGAAATGATGTTTCAGGAAGTCCATCGTTTGCTCGCCCCGGGCGGGTATGCCGTGATCCACACTCTGCCCAATCGCTGGGTTTACGATGTCACTTTCCCTTTTCTGCATCGTCTGTGGCACAAGATCCCACATGACCCACGAGGCCCTATCGACCGGGAAATACACGTCAACGAGCAGGATTTACCGCGCCTGCACCGGAAGCTTCGCGGCTCCGGCCTTGAACACCGGCTGTGGCTGGAACAGCAGATGCCGGCACAAGCACGCTGGAACCGGCGCAACGACGTATACGGTGACAACCGCGACCGGATTTATCCGTTACTGACCGGCATGGCGGGGCGCTTTTTGGAAATGGCAAGTCTGACACCGCTAAAATTATTGCTTGCCAACGACATATACGGCCTTGCCTGGAAGGATCTGGCGCCTGAAGTTAGAATGCCTACCGGCCTTACCGAACGCTTAGCCTGTCTGCTTTCCGGTATGAAGTAGGAACAGTCCCGCTGGCACCCAGGCAATAACGAGCACCATGGCACGCAAGGCCATGTAGCCGGAGAAAACCGCTGCGGCAGGCACTCCCACTGTGCCGAACAGCGCCACTCCTGCCAGTTCAACCGTGCCGATGCCATTGAAGCTTACTGGTAAATAGGCCACCAACGAACTGGCCGCCGCCAGACAGACAACATTCCACAAGCCGATATCGCCATATCCCAGAGCAGCGAAGATGAACCAGTACGACGCGCCCGTAAGCGCAATCTTTAACACGGTAATCATCGAGTTGAGAATAATGCGCCCAGGATGCCGACGGGCGATGGAACAGGTTTCATCAGCAGTACGTACAAAAAGAATGGATCCGCGGGGAAAGTGTTGCGCCAATCTGGCGAACAGCTGTTTCCGTCCAACATAGAGCACGGACATCATCGCCAAGGCAAGCGCAAGGAGCCACCAACTGCCCACGGACCAAGATGCCCCCGGTAATGTAATAAGGGCTGCGCCGGCAAAAACCAGCATCAGACTGAAAGATATCAGCTTGTCGGTGAGGCTGCGCGCCAGCGCGCGGGGCCAGTCGATACCGCGGCGCTTCAATAGCGCGGAGAGGCTTGCCACATCGCCGATCTGACCAGGAAAGACCAGACCAATCGCCCAGGACAACCAGAATACCGGGAGAAAAGAGCGAAAAGACAATTTGTCTTCGGGCTCGAAGAAAAGGTGAATACTGACCGCTCCAATCAGCGTGGCAGCGGCGACCAACCCCGCAGCGGCAACAAGGTATTCTATTCGTACTTCGGCAATAGACGTCAACATTTGGCGCGGATCGATCGCCCAGACCAGCAGGGCCAGCAGCACAATGCCGAAGACCAATCTCGGCAAAGGCTCTCCAACTCTCACGGGAGCGGGATTTCGCGGATCAGGGCAAGTGGATTACCGGCAACGAATACATTGGGCGGTACGTCCTTGCGCACCAGAGAACAGGCACCGATCACGGAATTGTTACCTATCGTTACCCCATGCAGAATAACCACCTGCACCGACACCCAGACATTTTCGCCAATGATCACCGGCGACGCGGAAACATCCTCCACGGTTTCCATTCGCCGATGCTTATTCAGACCATGTGCCGGCGTGTCGCTAATGTACGCATCGGCAATGTTGGACAAACGACCGATGGTAATGTTTTTTACACACTGAATCGAAGTTCCGTTGAGTCCGGCGTCATCGCCCAGAACAACCGTTGCGTCCGGGGTAAGGGTGCGGATGCAAACCGGCTTGATGGCATTCGAAATAATCAGGCAATTGTCGCCAAAAACAACGCGTCCGGGCCCGGTAACGATCAGTGGGCCATAAACGCGGAACCATTTTCCGGCAGTGAAGCGCTTCCCTAAAAGAAAAAACGTTACCCGGCACCACCACCCCCGTAACCAAGCGAGCAGACCGGGAAGGAGCAAATGAGGCGCTTTTCGCAATCGTTCGCGGAAATAATCAAGGAACTTTCTTTCCGACCCCTGCATCATGTATCCCCATCTCCGTCTTCTTCCGTTTCCGGCAAACCACGTGCCGCATTCTTCCTCGCCACCACCCACGCACCGGCCCCCATGGCAGGGTTCCCGCGATGGCCAAGCCAGGCGAGAGAGTTGAGAACTGGGAATAAGGCGGCGTAAAGCAATTTATGTTTTTCCTCGGCTGCGGTGATGACATAGCCCAGATTGTTGGCAAGGTTTTCCAAAAAACCGTAGCTGAATCCAACCCGCTCCACGGTGAAGCCGGCCAGACGCACCCGCTCTACGATTTCGGGCAAGTGATAGCCGGGGCGCACATGCCCGGGAACATCAAAATTCCGCAGCCATTTGAACACAGGCCAGCGCCGGTAGTAGTGTGGGACATGCACCACCAGCACGCCGCCGACGCCCAGGGCGCGGTTAAAGCAACGCAACACGGCCAGATCGTCCTCGATGTGCTCTAGGTTGTCTACCGATACCACCAGATCATACCGATCATCGGCGTCCAGCCTGGTGAGATCAGCGAGAAGAAAATGGCAATTGGAAAGCTGCATGCGAGCCGAAATCTGCCGGTTGCGCTCCTGGCTCTTGGCGTCCAGATCGACGGCGTCTACCTCTGCATTACCATAGCGCCGGGCCAGCATCCGGCTGATAACGCCGCGCCCGCATCCGGCGTCAAGAATTCGCGTGGCATCGGGGGGAAGCAAGCGCTCCAGCCAGCGCAGGCGGATGCGCAGACCGATGATGGGCACGCCAAGAAAACGACAGTACCACCGCTCGAAAAAGCCTAGTGAAGAGTCCCAATAAAGCTCACTCCCGGGAAGCCCCATTGGGTCTAAAGCCTCCACAAAGATAAACCGACGTCGCTGGCTGCGCGCCGGCTGAACTGGGATTTCACGTTAATGAAACAGACTTTCAGTCCGCAATTCAGATCCGCCGGTTTTGGCCGTGGCTGTTTAGTCAAAAACCCGTCTTGCTTGAGCGCAGGGAAAGCCGGTAAACATGGCACCTTGAACGCTGCATTATTCGCCATTGACAGATTATCCTGATGCGCTGACAGCAGCCCTGAGTATATGGGAAAATCAAAAATAAGTGGATACAAGCCGCGACAGCAAAGGTGCTCTTTGAGTTCTTGGTACAAATCATCCCGGCAGACCGGGTAATCCTCGTCCGCTAAAATGGGAAAATAGGCATAGTTGGCAACAATACCGCATCCATCCCGCAGTCCCCGCATACACTTTACTTCCTTAAAGGCACCATGAAAAAAGAGTACTTGATCATCGCGGTTACTTCACTTGCCACCCTGCTGATCGCGCTCGGCCTGCTGCGCTGGCTGGCCCCAGGTTTGCTCGGCGCACCGCAGAGCGTTCCGATGGATCTGAAAATGGTTCGTTTGAGCACGGAAGTCCCGCCTTTTTACGAAAATATCTTCTCCCGTAAGGACAACGTGCGCGACGACAATTATTTGATCAACGATCCCTTGATGCACGTGCGGGCTCCCAACTTCTTTCCTAACAATTTTACGATGGGACCGAACGATGTCCTTGGTTTCAGAAACCGCGCCGTTCCCAACGTCGCCGATGTCATTGTGATCGGCGATAGCCAGACGTATGGCAACAATGCCCACCTCGAATTCAACTGGCCCAGCCACTTGAGCAGGCGCCTTGCCGCAACCGGCGCGCAGGTTTACTCAATGGCAAGCGGGGGCTGGACAGGTATCCAGTATATGCAAGCCGTGAAGTATGCGCACAAGTTCCAACCTCGGGTCATCATCGTGGCCTTTTACTCGGGCAATGACGCGATGGAAGCCTTTACGCTCGCATATGGGAACGAGCATTGGAAATCGCTACGCCCCGATCCCGGGTTGACCGA
>Ga0315281_10003916_pt1 | contig 21725 bp, 21 predicted proteins | sample YL17G07_0_MG_FD_204540 | JGI IMG/M metagenome (GOLD analysis project Ga0315281, IMG submission 204540) | Sediment microbial communities from Yellowstone Lake, YNP, Wyoming, USA - YL17G07_0 | ecosystem: Environmental > Aquatic > Freshwater > Lake > Sediment | place: USA: Wyoming | collected... | reverse complement strand
GCGATACGGGCATAAGCGCGATTTCCGGGAAAATAAAACTGGTGCAGGAAAGCGATGAGCACGTACAAGCCGGGTTCTTAATGTGGCTACCGGTGTACCGGCATGAAAAACCGCACGGTACTGTTACAGAGCGTCGGGCTAATTTTACCGGCTGGGTTGGTGCCTCCTATCGCATGGACGATTTGATGAAAAGTATTTTCAAAAAGGATACCAGGGTAAATATACAGATATACGACGGCGAAGAAATTTCACCGCGAACCCTGATGCATGACGCGCAAAAAACAGGTGGAAATGAGCCTTCATCCGTCCCTTACTTCAAGACTATTGAAGCGCTAGATATTGCCGGGCATAAATGGAGTGTTGTAATCAGCTCCTTGCCGGAGTTTGATAAAAGGCGGAATAATCCAAATCATCAGCTTGTGCTGCTGGCCGGTATCACTATCAGCGTCCTTATGGCCTTGATAACTCTGGTGCTGGTATTGGGTCGCGAGCGTGCGGTTGAGTTCGCTCAGGCACTGAACCATGAAATGGCCGAGCGCAAGGGTGCAGAAGCTGGCATGAGGCTGGCGGCGATGGTATTTGACACCGTGGACACGGCTGTCCTTGTGACCGATAAAAATACCATGATCATCAAAGTCAATCCGGCATTCACTGCCATTACCGGATATACCCCTGAAGAGGCGATAGAGAAAACTCCTCGTCTGCTTTCTTCCGGTTCACATACACGCGAGTTTTATAAAGAAATGTGGAAAGCGATAACGACAAATGGAAGCTGGCAGGGTGAGATATTTAACCGGCGCAAGAATGGTGAGTTTTTTACCGAATGGCTGTCAATTAATGAGGTTCGCGATAACGAAGGGAATTTGACGAATTATGTTTCCCTGTTTTCGGATATCAGCGAACGCAAAGCCGCGGAAGAACACATGACCACACTCGCCCATTACGACCCCTTGACCGGCTTGCCAAACCGCACACTTTTGACTGATCGTATGCAGCAGGCCATAGCCGCTGCAAAAAGGGAAAAGTCGCACATGGCGCTAATGTTTATCGATCTGGACAAATTCAAGCCGGTTAACGATACCCTTGGCCACCATATCGGCGACTTGATGCTTAAGGAAGTGGCCAGGCGCATGCTGGAGTGTTTGCGTGAATCAGACAGTGCAGCGCGAATAGGTGGCGATGAATTTGTCGTGCTGCTCCCGGTAATTGAGGCAGAAGCAGACGCGGTAGCCGTGGCTGAAAAAATAAGAGGCGCACTTAATCAGCCATTCATGATTTCAGGGCATAGTCTGTTCATTTCCTCAAGTATCGGCGTAGCGGAATATCCCGAGCATGGCAGCGATGAAAAAACATTGCTGCGAAACGCCGATACCGCCATGTACTATGCCAAGGAAGCCGGGCGCAACAATGTAACGATGTTTGAGCACACAATGAAGCACCTGAGTGCATAGCATATGGTGCGCACAGTTATTCTGTACGGAGCTGTGTGCAGATAAGGCTCACACCGGTTTTAGAACGTACCCGTAATGTTGGCGCCGAAGCCGCTGTCCGGGCTGCTGTCGGTAAAACCTTTCAGGATATACACCGACACTTTTTCGGATTTGCTGATTTTCCTCGAATAAAAAACAGATAATTCACGTGTGTCGGAGCTTAGCTCACTGTTGGCCTGGGCCGCATCCAGAGCGGCGCCGACACTTGAAGTGTCATTCAATTTATAGCTGGCGCCTATAGTTCCATATGCAATATTCCGTACGGTAACCCCCTCGGGTGCGCCCACAATTTTATAACCGGCAGTAGCAAAAATTGAAGTGGAATTGATTCCATAGATGCCGTCAATTTGCGCAGAATAATCATTCTTGCCTGATCCCAGATTCTGCTCGGGATTGGCCGTCCCAAATTTGACATTACCAACCAAATCCAGCGCAAGACGGTCTTCATCATAAAATGTATAACCCGCAGACGCTGTGATATCACCCAATCCAGACTGGATGACCGTTGTGGTTCTGGTAATTGATTTGGAGGGCCCCAGCTTCTGGGTAACTACGCCGCCCGAGCTACTTACTCTGATGTAGGGTACTGTTAGCTTGAAAAAATAATCATCAAAGCGGATTTTTCCGGTAACGGGAATAGTGAGAATATTTGTGCTGGAGGTATTGCCATATTTCCCGGTGGAGAAATCAAAACCGGTGCTGAGACTCTTGGTAGTTTCGGCCAAGACAAGTGGTGAAGCCAGAAGAAATACAAGTGCAACTATTCTTATTAACATAAAACAATTCTCGAAAAGTAAAATTCCGGCATATTACGCGATGCCGGGATTAAAACAAAAACCAACTATATTATTTGCCTGGACGGCCAGGTTTTTCAGGACGTGACATATTGCCGGGACGCTCCGTTTTCCCTTCATGACGTTCAGCTTTCATTTCCTTATGGTCTTCGCGTTTCTTCATCTGCTCCTGATGCTTCTCCCTGTTGGTCTTCAGGCGCTCTGCGGCATTCTGCAAGCCTTTGTTGTCGGGATTTTTTTCAAGATTTTTATTGACGCTGGCTATGCCCTGATCGCCCGGCACCTTTGCCGGAGGGGTTGTTTGAGCTTGCGCAATTGAGGTTGAAGCAAGAAATAATACAGAAAAAATAACGTGTGCTTTTAACATGGTTGTACTCCTTAACAAAAATTTATGAACCTCGGTATACAGCAGTATTTCAACGTTTCAAGCTGTGTTTAAGATGACAGGGGTTAGTGCAACACATCCGGTAACCGTTACTGAGACTGCAACACCTTATCAAGATGTTCCAGGTCATTAATGACTGCCCACTCGGTTGCGCCCGCTTCACGTACCCGCTTCTCCCACCAGGCCAGCCTGTCCAGATAGCGCCTGGGATCGACATTGTCGGTGTTGAGTTTGGTCACGTTAACAGCCATCACACGTATACCCGAGAGCTTGATGGGAAAGTCACGTATCGTTCCCTTGCCCAGCTCTTCCTGCATGTCGGAGAAAATGATGATGGTTTTATATCCGGGATTGGCTTCATTCAGGTACTCGGCTGCCTGTATCAGGCCACCGGTGATGTCGGTAAAGGCGCTGCCCTTGACATTCTTGGAGAAGGCTTCAATTTTTTGGTTGAAGGCACGTTTTTCCTGATTGGCCTGAGAAGGGCGTCGGTCAAAGGTGACTTTGGCAATAATGTCCTTTTCAGTAAAGCTCTTGCTTTCAACCTTGGCCACGGCCAGCGAATCACCGGCATTCAGGTTGGCCAGCAGGTAATTGATAATTTTGCGCGCCTTGGTCACTTGCTCGGCATAGGTACCGGAAGTATCTATGAGCAAATAAACGCCCTGAGTATGCGCGCGATTGTCGGCACAGGACGTCAATAACACAGGCAAAAACAATAATGTCAGCAACAGATATTTAAGCTGTCTCATGAGACGCTCCCGGTGTTTAATTTTGCAGGTTTGCTGGTTGACGAAGCTCGCAGGCTGAGCACCCAGCGCTCGACCATCAGGGGCAATACGATGGTAATGTCGTACACACTCAGCAGCACGCGCCCCAGGCGGCTGAGTATCATCGCAGTGAAGCGTAAAATAAAACTGCATGCTCGCATCAGCATCACCAGCAACACGCCTGAAACGGTTCGTAGCGAGTAAACCACAATTTCAAGGGGTATGGCGACAAACGCCAGCACAAACGGCAGCACGAAGCCCATCACCATTTGGCCCACCATCGGTATATGGGTCAGCAGGCTGTCACTTGCGACAGGTTGCACCGTGGCAAGGTCATGCAGCATCGCCGCCTTGTCTGCGATCAGCATATCGCGCATCAGCGCCAGTGAGGACTCTATGCTGGCCAGGATAATCAGCAGAATCAGCGCCGCCCACATCACGCGCTTGCGCATGGTGTCATTCATGCTCGACATGGTGGGAAACAGGTGCGTAATGCGCAGTGATTCCAGCAGGAACAACCCCATTGAAGCTTCCATCAACACGATTACCAGCGCGGCCACGTCTGAAGTACGCAGCGTACTTGTGATGTAATCGCTGGCGCCCACCATCTCCGACATGGGCAAGGCAATCAGCTTGAAGTTGATAAACGCGCCACCGGCGGCTATCAGCATCACCAGCGAAGAAATGCCCAGTTGCACGAAGGCGGAAATGGCCAGCGTATGCTCGCTCTTGTCGGTTCTGGCGCGCATTTCCTCATAGCGGGACATGTGCATATCGATGGATTTTGCATTACCGGTCAGATTCACCATATTGGCATCCAGCGTCTTCACCGATTTGTCCACCGAACGCCAGAACGGCATCAGGCTCTTGAGAATTTTATGACGGCCTTCATACGACCTGCGATATTCGCTGATGGTCTTGTCATGAATTTTTTGTACGGACTTGTGTAAATCATCCAGCATCTTTTTGGCGATATCGCCGCCGGATTTCAGGTTGGCAATGGTAGAAAGCGCATCTACCCACTCTGGTGGCGGCGGAGGCACCTCGCCGCACTTGTGGTAATCCTCCTCAATGCGCGTTAGCTCATCCATCATCTTGCGCTGTAATGCAGGAAATTCGCCCATTTCCTTGCGCACCAATGCGGTCACCCGTTCAAACTCGCGCTCAATTTGTGCAGTGACATCCGCCTGCCCGTGTGCGAGCAATACAGATTTATTGCGCTGCCGTAACCCTTCCGCTGTATGCAATAACCAGTGAGAGGCAAAACGCAAGGCATGCCCGGCCAGATTGCATACCGAGAGAATAACGTTGTGCGCAGGCGTACGTGCCGCGTAAAGAAAAAGCGTAACCAGAAAAAACAGGATTAAAACAGATAAGGCGACTTGATCGGGCCAGAATAGCCAGGAATGAAGGTTGCTCATTGAATACTCCCTTGCACTGCGTTTGCAAAGGAAGCAACAAAAGAGTTACCACCCCTGAAAACTCCTTTGCCTGTTTGTTGCCGCACAACCTCGGAAATACGCTGGAGGACTGTGTTGACAAGCTTGGAGAGGCAATAACTCCTGGTCGAAACGGTGAATTTTGTACTAGCATTTTAATAATTACTTATATTGCCGTTTAATCATAACATGGAAAAATTAATTTGCACATATTGCGCTCTTGCAGTCCTAAATTTCTACGGAAAGCTGGCCGAATATTTCGTTTTTGGCAAAGTGAGAAAGTTAATAAAGGTTGAATTTATACATAATTTGTTGGAAAGATGCGGAAATGCATCCGTGTCACATCAGGAAGCACACAGCAACAACCATGGTAAAATCCGCGCTCATTTTTCATGTATGACGCAATGAGCCGCACTCCCCACCCGATCGAAGTCTTACTCAAGCAGCGCATCCTGATTCTGGATGGCGCGATGGGCACCATGATCCAGCGTTACAAGCTGGGTGAGATGGACTACCGCGGTGAGCGTTTCGCCGATTGGCATCGCGACCTCAAGGGCAATAACGACCTGCTGGTGATCACCAAGCCGGAGGTGATCAAGGCCATCCACTGCGAATACCTGGAGGCCGGTGCGGACATTATCGAGACCAATACCTTCGGCGCGAACGCCACCACGCTGAAGGCCTACGGTATGGCCGAATTTAATTACGAGATGAACAAGGCGGGCGCGGCGCTGGCACGTGAGGCTTGCGACGAATACGCCGCGGCAGACAAGCCGCGCTTTGTCGCCGGCGTGTTGGGCCCCACCGACAAGACCGCCACGATTTCACCGGACGTGAACGACCCCGCTGCACGCAACATCACCTTTGACCAATTGGTGGTGGATTATGCCGAAGCCACCAACGGCCTGATGGATGGCGGCGCGGATTTAATCCTGATCGAGACCATATTCGATACGCTGAATGCCAAGGCGGCGATCTTTGCGGTGAAGCAGGTTTTCGAAGCGCGCAATACCGAGTTGCCCATCATGATCTCAGGCACCATCACCGACAAATCCGGTCGCACGCTGACCGGGCAGGTTACCGAGGCCTTCTACAATTCGCTGGCGCATGCCAACCCCATTTCCTTCGGCCTGAACTGCGCGCTGGGTGCGGACGAGCTGCGACAGTATGTGGCCGATTTGTCTCGCGTGGCGAATTGCTATGTGAGTGCGCACCCCAACGCCGGCCTGCCCAATCCGCTGGCCCCCACCGGCTATGACGACACGCCGGAGAATATGTCCGGCCTGATCAAGGAATGGGCGCAAAGCGGTTTTCTAAATATTGTGGGCGGTTGCTGCGGCACCTCGCCCGCCTTCATCAAGGCCATCGCCGAGGCAGTGAAGGATATTCCACCACGCGAGATTCCGGCCAATCCGGTGGAGTGCCGTTTGTCAGGACTGGAGCCGTTCAACATCGGCGACAGTTCGCTGTTTGTGAACGTGGGCGAGCGTTGCAACGTTACCGGTTCGGCCAAATTCAAGCGTTTGATCCTCGAAGGCAATTATGAGGAAGCGCTGGAAATCGCCAAACAACAGGTGGAAAGCGGCGCGCAGGTCATCGACATCAACATGGACGAAGCCATGCTCGATGGCGAAGCCGCGATGGTGCGCTTCCTCAACCTGATCGCGGGCGAAACCGACATTGCCAAGGCGCCGCTGATGATCGACTCTTCCAAGTGGAGCATCATCGAGGCTGGGCTGAAGTGTGTGCAGGGCAAGGCCGTGGTCAATTCCATCTCGCTGAAGGAAGGCGAAGAAAATTTCATCAAGTATGCAACCTTGGTGCGCCGCTATGGTGCGGCTGCGGTGGTGATGGCCTTCGACGAACAGGGTCAGGCCGACACCTTCAAGCGCAAGACCGAAATCTGCAAACGCAGTTACGACATTCTGGTGAACAAGGTGGGCTTCCCGCCTGAGGATATTATTTTCGACCCGAACATCTTCGCCATTGCCACCGGCATCGAAGAACACAACAACTACGCGGTGGACTTTATCGAAGCGACCGCGTGGATCAGAAAAAACCTGCCCTACGCGAAAATCTCCGGCGGTGTGTCCAACGTGTCGTTCTCCTTCCGCGGCAACGAGCCGATGCGTGAGGCGATCCACACCGTGTTCCTGTACCACGCGATCAAAGCGGGCATGAACATGGGTATCGTAAACGCCGGACAGCTTGGCGTTTACGATGAAATACCCCGCGAGCTGCGCGATGGGGTTGAAGATGTGGTGCTGAATCGCAGTTCCGACGCGGGCGAGCGGCTGGTGACGCTGGCTGAAAATGTTAAGGGCGGTGGCAAGGTTCAGGTGGAAGACCTCGAATGGCGCAAAGGCACGGTGCAGGAGCGTCTCACCCATGCGCTGGTGCGTGGCATCACCACCTTTGTGGTGGAAGACACCGAAGAAGCGCGCCTGCAGGCGAAGTTCCCGGTCGATGTGATCGAAGGACCGCTGATGACCGGCATGAATGTGGTCGGTGATCTGTTCGGCGCGGGCAAGATGTTTTTGCCTCAGGTGGTGAAATCGGCGCGCGTGATGAAGCAGGCGGTGGCGCATCTCATTCCTTACATCGAGGCAGAAAAACTGCGCTCGGGCGACACCAGCACCAAGGGCAAGATCGTGATGGCCACGGTCAAGGGCGATGTGCACGACATCGGCAAAAACATCGTCACCGTCGTGTTGCAGTGCAACAACTTCGAAGTGGTGAACATGGGCGTGATGGTGCCGTGCCAGCAGATATTGGATACTGCTAAGGAACACAAAGCTGACATCATTGGTTTGTCCGGCCTGATCACCCCATCGCTGGAAGAAATGGCGCATGTGGCCAAAGAGATGGAGCGCCAGGGCTTTAAGATCCCGCTGCTGATCGGCGGCGCCACCACCTCTCGCGTGCATACAGCGGTGAAGATCGAACCCAACTATCCGAGCGGCACCACCGTTTATGTGAACGACGCCTCGCGCGCCGTGGGTGTGTGTAGCAATCTGCTGAGCACCACCCTGCGTGATGACTATGTAGCCGAGATTAAAGCCGACTATGACGCTGCTCGCGCACAGCATGAAAGCAAGAAGGGCAAGGGTAGTTATGTCACGCTGGCTGAGGCAAGAACGCACGCTGTAAAAACAAATTGGGCAAAGCAAACCAGCTCCCCTGGAACGCCGACGTCCCCGTCGGCAAATGCAAGTTACACCCCACCGAAACCCTGGCTCACCGGCGTGCATAAATTCGAGGATTACCCTCTGGACAAGATTGCCGAGTACATCGACTGGTCGCCATTCTTCAATGCCTGGGAACTGGCCGGACGCTACCCGAAAATTTTGCAGGACGCCGTGGTGGGTGCAGAGGCAACCAAGTTGTTTGCCGACGCCAAGGCTATGCTGAAAAAAATCATAGACGAGAAATGGCTCAAGGCGAATGCCGTGTTCGGCCTGTTCCCGGCGAATACGGTGAACCATGACGACATCGAAATCTACACCGATGAGACGCGCAAAAAAGTGGCGATCACCTGGCACAACCTGCGCCAGCAAACCAAAAAGCCGGATGATATTCCGAACTACTGTCTGGCCGATTACATCGCGCCCAAGGAAACAGGTGTGGCCGACTACATTGGCGGCTTTGCCGTCACCGCCGGCATCGGTATCGATGCCCATGTGGAAGCGTTTGAGAAACAGCATGACGACTACAGCGCAATCATGCTGAAAGCGCTGGCAGACCGGCTGGCGGAAGCTTTTGCAGAATTGTTGCATGCGCGGGTGCGCCGTGAGTTCTGGGGCTATGCTTCCGATGAAGCACTGGACAATGACGCGCTTATTGCGGAAAAATATCGCGGTATCCGTCCGGCTCCCGGCTATCCTGCGTGTCCCGAGCACACCGAAAAAGGGCCGCTGTTTGACCTGTTACAGGTACCCGTTAATGCCGGCATTACCATCACCGAAAGCTTCGCGATGCTGCCCACCGCAGCAGTTAGCGGCTTCTACTTCTCGCATCCCGAAGCGAAATATTTTGCGGTCGGCAAAATCAACAAGGATCAGGTGGAAGATTATGCCAAGCGCAAAGGTATGACGCTGGATGAGGCAGAGCGCTGGCTGGCGCCAGTGTTAAATTATTAATAGAAAAACGCAGTCTGTACCATCAGGGGGATTTATTTTGATGTTAAACAATGGGGTTTTGAAGTTAAACAAAGGGGAACAAATCATGAAAAAAAGAATGATCGCTTTATTGCCAGTGCTTATGCTGGGTGTGGCAAGTGTAGCTTCTGCCGGAGACTGGAACCTGGTAAAAAATGTCAAACGCCTGGAGTCGGTTGCGCCTGACTACAAAGACGACAAGGAAGTCGACAAGAAATTCCTGGATGTACTTGCGCTGACCGAGAAGACCAGAAAAGAATCCGAAGTTTACGACGAGGCAAAAAAGATTGCAGCCCTGCCCGCATTGGCGCAAAGCAAATATATGGACTCCTTCCAGTACTTCATGCTGGTCAAATCCCTTTCCGCTTCTAAAGGCGGCGTAGCAGAACTCGACTACTGGCTGGGCTTGCTGAAAGCCAGCGACAAAAGCCCGCATTTGCTCCCTGCCTGGCTGGTGCACATGAGACAGCAACCGAAGAATTCTCCTGTCATAAAAGCAGATGCACAGAAACTGGTGGATTGGATCAAGACACAAAAGGATGACATGAAAGTGCGCGCCCCGGAATATTCCGGCAACATGCTGATGGGTCACAAACCGCGTTCGGACTTTGCTGAAGGTGATTATCCAAAACTGTACAAACTGTCCTATTACAAATCCACCGTTACACCACCTGCGGGATACGCTGAAGATGAAATTTATGTAGCGCTGCTGGATAAAATTAAGGAAGGCCGTGAAGATGTGCTGTCAGAGATGTCTGCCATCTACAAAAAAATGGGCAAGCGCAAAGAAGCTTCTGACCTGTTTTACCAATTGGCTGTGTTGAAGATAAAGGCCAAAGATTTCCAGGGTGCAAAGCCTCTGCTGGATGATGCAGTAAAACAAAATCCGGATAATACGGCGGCAGTGAAAGAGCGTGACAGGATAAAGCTGGAGCTGACCTATCAGTCACTGGCACCGGCAACACCTGTAGCACCGACTGTTCCTGTTGCACCGTCACCAGAGTTACAACCACAGAAAACCGAAGAGTCGACCACAGCACCCGAACAGACTACCGCACCAAAATAGACACTCACATCCACCACCTTTTAAAATTGAAGCAGGACGCAAACATGGAAAAACGATCTTGGGCATTACCTGTTGCAGTACTGGTGGCGGCGGGGTTTTATATGTTTGCCACCAACTATCAGTTCAAGGAAACAAAAAAAATTGACCAGTCAGCTTTGGCATCGCTGGTCAAGACTGATATCAAACTGGGAGAAGGCGAAACTGCAATTGCGGGTAAAACGGTTACGGTGCATTACACCGGCTGGTTATACGACGAAGCCGCCAGTAACCATCAAGGCAAGAAATTTGACAGCTCACGCGATCGCAACCAGCCCTTCCCGTTCCCCCTGGGTGCAGGCAAGGTCATCCCCGGCTGGGAGAAGGGTGTGGAAGGCATGAAAGTGGGAGGCAAACGCCTGCTGATTATTCCGCCAGAGCTGGCTTACGGTGCGAGGGGTGCAAGCGGTGTAATTCCACCCAATGCACAATTGGTGTTCGAGGTAGAGTTGCTGGGTGTGCAGTAAGTAAATAAACAGGCGTGGCAATGAATGCACTAATAGCTCACCCCATACTTTTAACGACACTGTTATTGATTGCTTCAAACGTGTTCATGACCTTTGCCTGGTATGGACACCTGAAAAACCTGTCGGCCTCTCCCTGGTACATTGCCGCGCTGATCAGCTGGGGTATTGCACTGTTTGAATATCTGCTGCAGGTTCCGGCAAACCGCATCGGCTATACGACACTGGATCTGGGGCAACTGAAAGTATTGCAGGAAGTGATCACGCTGTCGGTGTTTGTACCGTTTGCAATTTTTTACATGAACCAGCCGTTGAAGATGGATTACCTTTATGCCGCACTGTGTTTGTTGGGCGCGGTGTATTTTATTTTCAGGGCGTAGAAGTTGAATGTTTGGAAATAAGTGATAAATATTAAATATTCCCTCTCCCCTTGCGGGAGAGGGCTAGGGTGAGGGGTATGAACATTTTCACCCCCACCCTAGCCCTCCCCCGTCAAGGGGGAGGGAAGATGAATCTGTGTAGTAAGGAAAAATACAGCAGGAAATTAAGACAAAAATGCATATACACATTTTAGGAATCTGCGGCACCTTTATGGGCGGCATTGCCGTCATGGCAAAAGAGGCAGGCTATCGTGTTACCGGCTGCGATGCAAATGTCTATCCGCCGATGAGCACACAGTTGCAGGCGCAAGGTATCGAGCTGATCGAAGGGTTTGGCGTGGAGCAGCTCAAGCTCAATGCGGATATGTATGTGGTCGGCAATGTCGTATCGCGCGGCAATCCGCTGATGGAAGAAATCCTCAACCGCAATCTCACCTATATCTCCGGCCCGCAGTGGCTGTCGCAGGCACTGTTGCAGAACAAATGGGTGCTGGCAGTGGCAGGTACGCACGGCAAGACTACCACCAGCTCGATGCTGGCGTGGATACTGGAATACGCAAACATGAATCCCGGTTTTCTCATCGGTGGCGTACCACAAAATTTCGGTATTTCCGCACGCTTGACCGATTCGCCCTTTTTTGTGATCGAGGCGGATGAGTACGATACCGCCTTCTTCGACAAGCGCTCAAAATTCGTGCACTACCATCCGCGCATTGCCGTGCTAAACAATCTTGAATACGACCACGCAGATATCTTCCCCGACCTCGCTGCAATTGAAACACAGTTCCATCATCTGGTGCGCACCGTGCCAAGCCATGGCTTGATTGTCAGCAATGGGCGTGAAGAATCATTGGAGCGAGTAATCAAACGCGGCTGCTGGACACCGGTTGAGCAATTTGGGAATGCATCTGGCTGGAATATAAACGATGCAAACCAGGTCACCCTGAATGGCAAAGCACAAGGCACCCTGCAGTGGGACCTGATGGGCGAACACAACCGCATGAACGCCCTTGCCGCGCTTGCCGCAGCTCGCAATGCAGGCGTACCCATCAAGCAGGGCCTGGCCGGCCTCGGCGAGTTCAAAAACGTAAAACGCCGTATGGAAGTTCGTGGCACAGCCAAAGGCATCACCGTCTACGATGACTTTGCCCACCACCCCACCGCGATTGCTACCACCGTGGAAGGCTTGCGTAACAAGGTCGGCAAGGCACGAATCCTTGCAGTGCTGGAGCCGCGCTCCAACACCATGAAGCTGGGTGTGATGAAAGACGCACTGCCCGCCAGCCTCAAGGACGCCGATGCGGTGTTTTGTTATTCAGCCAATCTGGGTTGGGATGTACGCAGTGCACTTGCTCCCATGGGAAGCAAAGCGGTGGTTAGTGAAGAGCTAAATGTTCTGATTGAGGCTATCGTCAAAGAAGCAAAAACAGGCGACCAGATCCTGGTGATGAGTAATGGTGGGTTTGGCGGGATACATGAGAAGCTATTAAAGCGACTCGGGTAACTGGCAAAAACCAAACACACTGTCGATATAGAAAGAATTCACGATGAATTTTTGTCTGCGTATATCGTTACTGATGGTGTTTATAAACATGTCATGGCATACCTTGGCTGATGAATACCCTGCCGAGGCTTTTGCAGCTAAAAATTCATCCTCTGCGCTCAAAGCACTGTTTGGCACAGATCGCATTGAATCCTCAAAAAAATTACAGCTTGGGATATCTCAGTTTAATTATCATTCGGGAAAGCGAGTAAAAATACATTTTGGAGATTTGATGCCGCAGCGTGTCGCGGTGCTGGTTACTCGTCGCTACAAAGGGAGAGCTCCGCACGGTTTGATTGATCCTGAAATGGAAACTCCACTTGTGGCAGTTTTCAATCTTACATCGAGTATGCGGACAGGAATAGAAGCATATTTAAATCTTGACTTGCCGTCACGCATAGACGTAGTCGTGCAAGTTGATGGCAAGCTGTATGGTACTTCCACCGAGATCGATCTCAAGTTTCGTACTTTGGACGAAATGAACGCACATGCGGCTTTCATTGTGGGCTGCCCAGTCATTTTGCCGCCACAAAAGCTATTGCCGATGACAGAGGCGGAGAAACAGCGGGTGATCACAGCATCGTCAGTATATGGAGGGGGCATCACCAAGGTTAACTTAGTGTTCAATCACCCTATGAACACTGGGTGGTGGTTTAACTCGGAATGTGAGCGTGTTCCACGCAATGTGATCGAAACCATACGACTGAGCCAGGCAGGAAAAAATCTTGGGACGATCTGGATGGGACCAGGCATGAGCAAAAGGCTGGGATTGATGTTTAAAGCTCTGCAACCTGAACATAAACTGTCAGTGTACTGGCATGATACCGGAGCTAACAGTGAGACCGCCGAAAAGGTGATGCCTCCTGATGTGAAGCTTAGATATACCGCTATACAGCATGCTGCAACAGACAATGACACCGATTGGCTGCAGCATATTCTGGATGGCGGTATAGCCGATATCACAAAAGCGGATGATGCGCTAAGGATAGCTGCTAATCATGGGCATACCGGGATAGTTAAAATGCTGCTGGAGCATGGCATAAATATCGATGCTAAGTTCAATACCGGTCAAACTGCTTTGATAATTGCTGCCGAAAAGCTATACGTGGATACGGTAAGATTATTAATCAACAAGGGTGCAAATTTAAATGCACGCGGTGATCAGATAGGCAGTGGAGATTCAAAAATTATCGGGAATACCCCGTTGACCGCAACACTTAGAGAGCAAAACGGAGCTACTCTGCGTAGTCAACCCGACAGGTTATCTTTGCAAGAGGAAATTGTTCGTTTACTTCTGGCTGCAGGTGCAGAAGTCAATGCAAAAGCAACTGATGGTAAAACCGCGCTGCAAATTGCGAGAGAAATGGAGTTGGGTAATATCGTAAAGCTATTGCGTAAAGCGGGGGGAGAATAGCTTGATAAGTGCAGTAAAATTCATCGGAAGTGAAGGAGAGTTTGAATGAAAACATTATCGGGTTTTATTTGTTTAGTGGTGCTGGCTCTTGGCAACGCTTTCGCTGATCCACCTGCGAATTATCCCTTCGTTTCCTATGATGAAGGAATGCGCCAGGCAAAGCAGCAAAACAAGGTAGTATTTTTGTATTTTGGCCGTTTCGGTTGTCCCTGGTGTGACATTGTAAACAAGCAGGCTTTTGTTGACCCCAAACTTAAAGAACTTTACATCAAAAATTATGTGCTGGTTTATGTGGATTCAGAAAGCGGAAAGCGCTTGCGTTTGCCTACAGGCGAACGTATAACCGAGGCGGAATTGGGCGTGCATTATCAGGTTTTTGGTGCGCCAGTTTTTGTGTACCTTGAACCAGATGGCAAAAAAATCATGAGTGCACCTGGCATACAGACCGTACAAAACTTTTTGGACTACGATCGTTATGTGATGGAAGGTCACTATCACAAGCAGTCCTTGGCAGAGTTTTTGAAAGGTAAACCCTGATGCGCATTTTTCTGCTTTGCTTCGCGTTATTCAGCTCAAGCACACAGGCTGCACCGTGGGAGTTTGAGCCTGCCATACCTGTCACACCCGAAAGCCGGCCAGGGGTTTTTACACACCTTGAATCATCAGGCCGCAAAAATATTGCCGTATCAAATGAGTGGGTAGCCGTAAGCTGGGAAGACAACCGTGATGGCACACCGCGTTGCTATGTGGCGTTAAAGGCCCAGGGTCAAAAAGCATTTGGTGATGCACTGCAAATTAGCGGTGAAAAGGAAGCGGCGGAACCTGTGATTGCAAGTTTAGGTGGCGGGCGCTTTGCCCTGGCCTGGGAAGAGGCAGAGCAAATCTGGGTGCGAACATTAACCACCGGAAAAGCAGGACAGATAGCCCTGCTCTCAGCACCCGTCAAGCTCAGCAATAAAACGGGCGCACAGATCAGTTTGAGCTTCCTGCCCAGTACGGGGCTGTATGCTGTGTGGTCGGAACAGGGAGATAAATTCTGGCAAATCAAGCTGTCAAAATTAAAAATTGATACACGGGGTAACATTCAAACATCACCCACACTGCTTGTGGACAAGACAGCAGAGGGTGACCAGTCCTATCCCTCAATCGAATTAATACCCAATGGCAATCACATCATCGCCTGGGAAGATCGCCGGGCAGGCCATACGCGTATCATGTATACGGCATCAAAAAAAGACAGTGTTTATACCGTACCGCAAAGACTGAATGAAGCCCCTCGTAACTTTATCAACCCCGGCTTTGGGCGCGGTGCAGGTGTCATGCGCGTTGCCTTGGCGGCACAAGGGCTGGATGGAATCGCGTCAGTGTGGGCAGATAAACGCGACTTCCAATCGGGCTATGATGTCTACAGTGCCTTTGCAAAAGGGGATGATCTTGTCTTTGAAAAAAACGAAAAAGTGCAGGATGAATTCGGCGACAGCTTCGCCCAATGGCACCCTGCCATTGCGGCCGATGCAGCAGGACGCGTGGCAGTTGTTTGGGATGATGATCGCGAAGGCTCGCCTGACATATGGCTGGCATGGAAAAAAGATAATGGCTGGAGCGGTGATGTGGCAGTACCGGGCGCATCGGGGCCGGGCGTGCAGTCTGATCCCAGTATCGCGATGGACGAGGTGGGCAATTTACATCTTGCCTGGGTAGAGAAAGCAGGGCTGGATAGCCCATCGAGAATCAAGTATCTTTTTGGCAGGGTACCCAACAAATAAGATCAATATCCGCTCGGGGAAAAATGCATAAAATCTTTTTGTTGCCCTGCTATTTCACCACCCCATTTCAAGCCACTCGCTTTCAGCAATCGCACAATTTCGCTGTCCTTGCGCAAACTGTAGGGATCACTTCCGGGTTGCCAAATTCCGCCACGCGATAAAATACAATGTGGCCCGAAAGTCGTGCATTGCGTATACAGGCCGTTGTGCTCAGCATTAATATCCAGTGCCACACCAAACGAATGATTGCTGAAACCTTGGCGGTTACCGTTTTCATCAACCAAGCCGCGTGAGCGACCCACCCTGTAGGCGACCACAGATTTGATGGGCACACCCTTGCGCTTCAACTCAAGAAAAGCGCCCCTGATTTGCTGCGCGACCAGTTTGCACACATGAAATACCGGCAGGCCCGAAATATCAATCCTGACCTGGTCTTCTTCACACACCGTGCAGCCTGTTTCTGCGTCGCGCTCTTCAGGGAGCAGCTCATCATACGCACGCACGACTCTTTCCTGCATCACTGTTTGCCTAGTGTGCACATTCCATTGCCAGGTGTGATAGCTGCATGTCTGCGCGTAAGAATGAACGGGAATTGCCAGAAGAGCCAGTACACCAGCCAATCGGAAAGCGTTCATCGGTACTTGCTTTCTATTTATTATCCCCGTGCCGGGCGAGCACATGCTCAATGCGCCTGTCAGGCACCAGCCAGATCAGCGCAACCAGGACATACAAGCCCATGGCAAACATTGGCGACCAGAATGAAAGCAAGATTGCAACCGTATAAGTTGCAGGTGAAGCCTTGCCTTTCCAGTCGCCGCCTACCGCCTTTTTGAGCAGGGAATCTGCGCCCTGAGAAGCGATAATTCTCTGCTGAAGTATCCAGTAAGCAATGGCCGACATCAGCAGCACCACGCCATAAAGCGCGGTTGGCAGTGCTGCAAAATGATTTTCCCCCACCCAGCCGGTGGTAAAGGGCATAAGCGACAGCCAGAACAGCAAATGCAGGTTGGCCCAGAGCATGGAGCCAGTCACCCTGTTGCAGGTATGCAGCATATGGTGGTGATTGCTCCAGTAAATACCCAAGTGCACGAAACTCAGCACATAACTCAGAAACACCGGCAGCAATGGAATCAAAACCTCAATGGAATCACCATGCGGCACCTTCAACTCCAAAACCAGAATAGTAATGATGATGGCAATTACACCGTCACTAAAGGCCTCAAACCGGCTCTTTCCCATGACTGTTTCACTTATTGTCATAATTTGCTCCGTAATAAATAATCAGTCGTTATCAAGTTTGTAATGGTAATGAGAAAGGATGAACAAATCTACATTGAAAATCTACCGGAAAAAATGCATGAGAATAAGTTTGCAGGTATGATTATCGTGTAACTGATCGAAAACATAAAAAAAGTGACACGCGCATTACCTGAGCTGCAATCAAGCAGAGGAGCCGCCTCGTTGAACCCGGTAAAAGCATTGCTGCACAAAAATATAAACACAAGTCTCCCGCCTCACGGGAGGTTGCACACTATTATTTTGGCAGCCGCATGAAATCAAGAACTGATACCCCGCCGACTTCAAGCATCGACTTTCAACAAAGCGGCGACACCGTGCGTTGTAGCGGCTCATGGGTGTTAAAGGATATTTCCTGGCTGGAAAAGAAAATAAATGCATTGAACTGGCCATCAGCAACACCAATCCAGTTTGATGTTTCAGCAATTCAGAAGTTAGATACGGCAGGTGCATGGCTCATACTTCGGACAATTCATCAACTTGAGGAAAAAGGATGCGTTGTCACCTTGCAAGGACAGCAGGGTGAACACCAGGCGCTGCTTACGCTGATCAAACCGGCCAATTTCGACATCCAGGCACACCGGGTAGAACGCAAGGAAAATTTTTTGGAAATAATGGGCAAAGTAACCTGGCCCCATGTACGACAGCTAATCGAGATGCTTTCATTTTTTGGGGAATGTACGGTAGTCATGCTACGTTCGATTGCCCAGCCGTCACGAATTTGCTGGAAACCGATCTTGTACAACCTGCAGCATGCAGGATATAGCGCGCTACCCATTGTGGGTTTGCTGGCATTTTTGATGGGCGTTGTGATCTCCTTTCAGGGCGCGGGTCAGTTGCTGCGCTACGGCGCAAATATATTTATTGTCGATTTGGTGGGGCTGTCCATACTGCGTGAACTGGCCCCGTTGATGACCGCAATTATTGTGGCGGGCCGTTCCGGTTCGGCCTTTGCCGCCCAGATAGGCACCATGAAAGTGACAGAAGAAATAGACGCGTTGCGCACGCTGGGCATCGCGCCCATCGAGCTACTGGTGTTACCCAAGATAATCGCCCTCATCATTGCCTTGCCCCTGCTTACTGTCTACGCAGACGTAATGGGCGTCCTGGGTGGCATGGTGATGGCAAAGTCCCAATTGAGCGTGAGTTTTAGCGATTTTATTGATCGCTTTGATGATGCCATCAAGCTCTCGGCATTGGTCGTGGGTATCGGAAAAGCCCCGGTATTTGCGGCTATCATTGCAGTTGTCGGCTGCTTTCAGGGTTTCAAGGTGGGCAATCGGTCAGAAAGCGTGGGGATACAAACGACCATAAGCGTGGTGCAGTCTATCTTTTTAATTATCGTCGCTGACGCGATATTTTCAGTATTGTTTAGCTGGTTGAAAATTTAGCATGGCACAAATATTAGCTGAACCTATACTGGAAATTTCCAACATCTGCACACGTTTCGGCAGCGCCGTGGTGCATGAAAATATCAGTTTTGATGTCAAGCGCGGAGAAGTGTTTGCGATTGCAGGCTCAAGCGGCTGTGGCAAATCGACGCTGCTACGTGAAATTATTTTACTGCACCGGCCGCAGTCCGGCTCCATACGGGTTTTTGGCAAGGAAGTGCTTGGGCTTGACGATGAAGCAGCTTTATCCTTCAGGAGAAGCTGGGGAGTCATGTTTGAGCGCGGCGCGCTTTTCAGCTCCTTAACGGTTGCCGAAAATGTAGGGCTGCCCATGCGCGAGCATACGGATATGAGTGAAACCCTGATAGACGAGCTGGCAGCGGTCAAAATTGCATTGGCAGGTTTGCCCGCCAGCGCCGGCATTAAATATCCCGGCGAGCTAAGCGGCGGCATGCGCAAGCGGGCAGCGCTTGCCCGAGCCATGGCATTAGACCCTGAGCTATTGTTCCTGGACGAGCCCACTGCAGGGCTAGACCCCCAGAGCGCAAACAGTTTTGATGAGCTAGTATTGCATCTGAAAAAATCACTGGGCCTGACCATCGTAATGATTACCCACGATCTTGATCTATTATGGCGGGTAGCAGACCGGGTGGCAGTGCTGGGCGAGGGAAAAGTGTTGGGAATAGGTACAATGACCGAGCTATCCGAATCGCAGCACCCGGTGATTCGGGAATATTTTTACGGCTTCCGCGGCCGCACAGCATGGGAACAGGCATGGAAACAAAAGTAAACTACATCATCGTTGGCACCTTTGCACTGGCACTGTCCGTTGCGCTGATCGCCGGCATACTGTGGCTGAGCGCAAGCAAGCGCTACAGTGCCGAATATGACACCTATGTGGCCTACATGCTGGAATCGGTCTCCGGTTTGAATTTGAACGCACCGGTGAAATACCGGGGAGTTGAAGTGGGCCAGGTACACCAAATCATGCTGGACAAAACAAACCTGGAGCAGGTGCGCCTGGAGCTCTCAATCGAGCGCGGCATACCCATCCGGCAAGACACCATCGCCACCATGCGTTCACAGGGCTTAACCGGCATCGCTTTTATTGAGCTAAGCGGCGGCAGCAGTAATGCGCCCATACTTGCACCGAGCAGCAGCAAACCCTACCCCGTGATAAAAACCGGCACCTCACTGTTTGGACGCGTGGACACTGCCATGACAGGTTTAATTACCAGCCTCAATAAAACAACCGACAACCTGAATACAATACTGGATGAAAGCAACCGTGGCTCGTTAAAACGCATACTCGCGGACATTGCCACGGTGACGGGTACAGTTGCCGCACACAAGGCCGAGCTGGACAAGGCAGTGAGCAATGCCTCGCTCACCCTGGAAGGTGTTGCAAAAGTAAGCGTTCAATTGCCGGAGCTCATGCAGAAATTAGCCAAAAGCGCGGATGCCGTTGAAAAAATGGCCAAAGAGGCTTCACGGGCCAGCACCAGCGTGAGCAAAACTTTTGAAGGCGTGGGCCCGGACGCAAAACGGTTTGCCAATGAAGGGTTACCAGAGCTGGAAAAAATGGTCGTGACCATGCGTGAAATGATGGCCTCGCTGCAACGAGTCACCGAACAACTGGAGCAAGACCCCAGCTTGCTATTGCGTGGAAAAGAAACACGTCGACCCGGGCCAGGAGAGTAAGCATGCAGAAACTGAATCAAGGAAAAAATAAAATCAGCAGCATCATGGCACCCAGCTTGGCAGTCTTGTTGCTGTGTGGCTGCACCATGTTCCAGCCCGCCAAAACCACCAGCATGAGCACCTACTCAATCGAAGTGAAACTTGATGCAGCAGGCACCGGAGCAAGTGAGCAAACAATGCTGGTAGCCACCCCGGAAGCGCGCCCCGGCTACGACTCAAGGCGCATGGTCTACACCAAGCGGCCCCATGAGCTCGAATATTTCACACAGAACCAATGGGTAGACAGCCCTGCACGCATGCTGACACCGCTGCTCATGCAGGCGCTGGAGAAAAGCGGAAAATATCGTGCTGTCGTGTCGTCGCGGAGCCTGGTTGCAGCAGACCTTAAACTGGAAACAGAAATCATCCGGTTACAGCACGAGTTCACAACCCGGCCCAGCCAGATACATTTGACAGTCCGTGCCCAGTTAACCGATATACAGGGTAAACGAGTACTGGCAAGCCGCGAATTTAATATTGTGGAACCCTCGACCAGTGAAGATCCCTACGGTGGAGTGCTCGCCACAAACCGGGCTGTTAAAACATTGCTGCAACAACTTGCGGCGTTTTGTGCGGCGGAAAGCAAGGCTGGGAATTAGCTTTGCTTGAGAATCTACCGTTACCCCATCTGGCAAAGGGGGGCGAGGGGGGTTGAACATAATGAGTCACGTAAAGCTCAATAGTTCAAGGTATCAATCAACAATGCCTCCGGTTTACTTCGATGAATCCGAAGATTTCAGCTTTTGTTCGGAAGTAAATCAGATGGCTTTTTTTAGGAGCTCATGCTCCATCTGCAATACTTTGTATTTCTTTTCCCTGTCGGGCAGCCGCTTGAGCTCGGCCACGGTCTCGTCATTCAGCTTCACAATGAGCCAGGTAATGAATTTAAACATTCTGCAGTTGCTTTGAAATGCATGCTGTAACGATGCACTTTTGGGAGACCAGATTCGTCAATTTAACACCCCCGTTTGGTTAGGTAGAGGTGTCAACTATTTGGGGGGTGGAAGTTTAGCGCCCCTCCTGAACGACAGGTTGGGCACCACTTTCATTGACGCTCCCAAGTTTCAATTTCACCTGCTCGCACTATAAACAAGGGATGTGCTTCTGGCTCTTCAGTAGCTAGCCACTTCCGGTAAAGTGCAGGACTACGCTCCTTCAGTTTGGCCAGGAGGTGCGCCCATTCATACGCAATCTGGCCGGACGTAACAGTCAGTGTTACCGCTTTCCGGGTCGGCTTGATTTTGTTTTTATCGAAAGAGTACCCGCGTATCTCCGCTTCGGCATGAATAGCCTTTAGATAAAGAGAGATGGCTGCGAGTGGCGCTGAGTGGCTCTTAAAGCGGTCCAACTGCGGATGATTACGATAACCGCGTGTTTCGCCGCGCAGAACAGACTGGGCCAAAAGGGTTTCCCGCCACAGCGCGACTAGACCTTGAGGATCGAGATACTTTGTATGTAATGACCAGAGACGCATGCTCTATGGAGCCCAACGAGGCTGTAGAATAACTTCTTGAGGGGCCGAGCATATCATTTTTTGAGGTCATCAACCCCCCCCAACACGTCGATCGTCGAATGCTGCGCATTTTAATCGTTC
>Ga0315281_10003915_pt1 | contig 21725 bp, 25 predicted proteins | sample YL17G07_0_MG_FD_204540 | JGI IMG/M metagenome (GOLD analysis project Ga0315281, IMG submission 204540) | Sediment microbial communities from Yellowstone Lake, YNP, Wyoming, USA - YL17G07_0 | ecosystem: Environmental > Aquatic > Freshwater > Lake > Sediment | place: USA: Wyoming | collected... | reverse complement strand
GCGGTTTTCGGCCCCGGCACGGGGATGGAGCCGCGCACGCCCCAGAATTTGATTTTCATGATTCCGCCCCGGCCTGCGAAAACAGTTTCGCCTCCTCGACGACCTTGGAGAGATCCCCCAGGGAAACAATCAACTCGTCGAGATTGCCACCGCAGCGTGCGGCAACCGCCGGCGGCAGCTCTTCGGCGGCGCTGTCGTCCAAGCCCATCGTCAGCGTCTTGCTGATCTGATTGGCCGCAAAAACGCATGCGGACACGACCGATGCGCCGCTCTCGCCGTCGTGGTGAAAACGAATGCTGTCCGCCAGGGACTTGGGAAATTGCCACTTCTCGGCCAGGAGCGCTCCCACGGCGGCGTGGTCGACGCCGATGATTTCCCGCTCCGCCAGGTACAAGGGCATCGCGCGTTCCCGGCTCAGCGCCATCGCGGCCGCCCATTCTTCCGACATGAACTGGGCAAACACGACCTTGCCGAAATCGTGCAGCAAGCCGGCGATATGACTGTCCATCGGATCCGCTCCCGCGCCCGCCTTGGTGCATAGCAGCCTGGCGATGCCCGCCACGGTAAGCGAGTGAAGGAGATACCTGTGGATATCGAAGCCCGCCTTGTTCACTTTGGGAAGTACCCCTATCGCCGCGATGCTCAGGGCCAGGTTCTTGATCGTATTGAAGCCCAGATACACGACGGAACGATTGATGGAGGTAATTTTATTCGGCCAACTGTAATAGGCGGAGTTCAGCACCTTGAGGATCTTGACCGTCATCACGGGGTCGGTCTCGATGACGGAGACCAGGTCTTTCGGCTGGCAATTGATGTCCCGCGTCAGCACGAGTATTTTCTGCACGCTCTTGGGGAAAGCGGGCATTTTTTCGACGGCATCGCTGATCTTCCGGTTCAGTTCGGAAGGATGATTCATCATGGCTGTTCGATTTCCGTTGTCATTTTCCAACCGTGGCGCGGGATACCCCGGCCCTAAATCCGGGTGTGTGCACTATCGGTCACTTCGTTTCGCTCGTCGCTTTTCATTCCTTCCAGCGCGGCACAGCCTAAACTGCGCCTCAAACACGGGGTCCACGGCGACGCGGGGTCCACTATGATAAGGCGGGTAAAATTAAAAGCGACAATTTTTTTGACGCTAAGAACGGCCGTCGACCGGAATTATACTTCTGCCGACAAGCGTGCTTGAACAATGGCTTGCAGGTGTAGGATACAATTCATCTGGAAAAGCCGCGCGCAGTGCGGAACTGGGACAACGGGACTGACGACGAAACCGTGGCTGATGATCAAGCTTTCATGCTGGCCGCACTGCAGCAGGCGCGCGAGGCGCTGGCCGCCGGCGAGGTCCCCGTCGGCGCCGTCGTGGTCAAGGACGGAGAGATCATCGGCGCGGGGTTCAACGCGCCCATCGGCCGCCATGACCCCGCGGCGCACGCGGAAATCCTGGCGCTGCGCGAGGCCGCGAAGCGACTCGGCAATTACCGCCTGCCCGGTTGCGAGCTCTACGTCACCCTGGAGCCCTGCGCCATGTGCGTCGGCGCCATGCTGCACGCGCGCATCGCGCGCCTGATCTACGGCGCCGCCGACCCCAAGACCGGCGCCTGCGGCAGCGTGATCGATCTGTTCGCGGAAACCAGACTCAATCACCACGCGACGGTCACGCCGGCAGTGATGGCCGGGGAGTGCGCGGCGCTGTTGCGCGAATTCTTTGCCGCAAAGCGGGTGAAGGTCTGACATGCCGCGCGTCGAGATCAACCTGGCTGAACAGACCCTGAAGCTGCTGGACGACGCCGGCGGATTGATCCACGGCTATCCGGTATCGACGTCGAGAAATGGCGCGGGCGAAATGAAAGACAGTTTTTGCACGCCGCGCGGCCGGCACATTATCCGGGCGAAGATCGGGGCCGGCGCCGCGGAGAACGCGATATTCATCGGGCGCAGGGCGAGCGGCGAGATTTACACCCCGGCACTGGGTGAACGCCATCCCGGGCGCGACTGGATCCTGACGCGCATCCTTTGGCTGTCGGGGTGCGAGTTGGGCTTCAATCGGCTGGGTAACGTGGACACTATGCGGCGCTATATTTACATCCACGGCAGCCCGGACAGCGCGCACCTGGGCAAGCCCGGCTCGATCGGCTGCGTCCGGATGCGCAACCACGACATCATCGAGTTGTTCGATCAAGTCGCGCCGGGCACGCCGGTGGACATTCTCGAAACCTGATCAACTCCGAAACAGACCGAGGATCTTGTTCGCGTCCGGCCGGTTGATCACGCCTTTTTCGGTGATGAGGCCGGTAATCAATGCCGCTGGCGTGACGTCGAAGGCGGGATTGGCGACGCTGATGCCTTCGGGCGCCCAGCGCATGCCGCGAAAACCTGTGACTTCCGCCGGGTCACGCTCTTCGATCGGTATGCCGCTGCCGTCGGCGATGGCGAGATCGATGGTCGAGAGCGGCGCCGCCACGTAGAACGGGATTCCGTGGCGCGCGGCCAGCACCGCCACCGTGTAGGTGCCGATCTTGTTCGCCGTATCGCCGTTGGCGGCGATGCGGTCGGCGCCGACGACAATCACGTCGACGCGGCCTTGCTGCATCAGGTGGCCCGCCATGTTGTCGGTCGCCAGCGTCACCGGAATGTTTTCCTGCACCATTTCCCAGGCGGTGAGCCGCGCGCCCTGCAGATAGGGTCGGGTTTCGTTGGCGATCACGCTGACGCGCTTGCCCGCGTCGCGCGCGGAGCGGATCACGCCCAGCGCCGTGCCGTGTCCGGCGGTGGCGAGCGCGCCGGCGTTGCAATGGGTCATGATGCGCGCGCCGTCGGCGATCAGCGGCGCGCCGTGGCGCCCGATGGCGCGGCATATTTCGATGTCGTCGCTGTGTATTTGTCGCGCAAGCGCCAGCAGTGCCGCAGCCGCCTCCCGGGTGGAGACGTTGTGGGTCTGCGCGTGGCACTCGCGCATGCGCGCTATGGCCCAGAACAGATTGACCGCCGTCGGACGGCTTGCCGCAAGCACCTTGAACGACGCCTCCAGCGCGACGTCGAAATCCGCGCGCGCGGCGCCGCCGTGGCGCTGGGCTTCCACTGCAACGCCGTAGGCGGCGGTGCAACCGATCGCGGGCGCGCCGCGCACCACCATGTCGCGAATCGCATTCGCCGTTTGCACCGCGTCCTCGCAGGCGACGTACTCGAATTCCAGCGGCAACCGCCGCTGATCGATCAGTTCGAGCCGACCGTCCCGCCAGCGCAGGGTTTCTACTTGCATGGGTTCAGCGCTCATTTCTATACGAGGGGATGTCTCCCGAGGGGACTTCCTTCGGGGCGTATCCCCTCGTGCTCCCCTGGATCAGGGCCATTTCAGTAATTCTGAAATAGCCCCCGTTAGATTACCCTTTCGTTGCCGCCGTCCACCGGCACCTGCGCCGCCGTGGTCTTGGCGAACAGCGGACCGCACATCTCGGCGGCGAGTTCGGCCACGTCGCGGCTCCTGACCTCGGTCCTGAGCACGTTATTGGTCTTGTATGCTTCCACGCTGAGGCCATAATGCTTCGCCCGCTGGGCAAGCACCTCGTCGGTCCAGATGCCGGTATCGAACACCGCGTTCGGATGCAACGAGTTGATGCGTATCCCGTCCGCCCCCCATTCCAGCGCGGCGACGCGAGCGAGCTGGTTGAGCGCGGCCTTGGAGGCGGAATAGGCCGCCGCCCCCGGGCCGGGCGCGGGCACGTTCTTGGAACCGATGACCACCACGCGCCCGTCGTTGGGGGCGAGCTTAAGCAGGGGATGGCAGGCGCGCAGCAGGAACATATTGGCATCGAGGTTGATGGCCATGACCCTGCGCCACTCGTCGGTGGCGAGTTCGGCGATCTTGCGGCTGGCCGAAAAAATGCCGGCGTTCAGCACCAGCATGTCCAGGCCGCCATACGCGAGCACCGCGCGCTCGAGGGCGAGCTTGAGCGCCTGCTCGTCGGTAAGGTCGCAGCGCAGGCCGAGGAAATCCTTGCGCTGGTACATCGTTTCGACCTTCGAATCGATATCCAGTCCAACCACTGCCGCGCCGCGCTTGAGCAGGGCTACAACGCAAGCCTTGCCTATGCCCGAAGCCGCGCCGGTGACCACGGCGATTTCGCCGGTGTAGGGCGGCGGCGTGCCGCCTTTTCTCAGCTTGGCCTGCTCCAGGTCCCAGTATTCCACCTCGAACAGCGCGCGCGGAGGGAGAGCACAGTAGCCGCCCAGGGCCTGCGAACGCCGCATCACCTGCATGCTGTGCCGGTACAGCTCCGCGACTATGGCTGTATCTTTCGCACTCCTGCCGGCCGCGGCCAGGCCGAAATCGGGGTCGAGCACCATGCGCGGCGCGGGGTCGAGCATGGTCTTGGCTTCCCTGGTTTGTGCCGCGTGCGCGTCGAAGTAAGCCTGGTAATCGCGCGCATAGGCATCCACGTCGGTGCCGAGCATGGGCAGGCGCTTGGTGCGGATGATATGGTCGGGTGTCACCGGTCCCTGCTGCGACAGAGTGCCCAGATCCGCGCGCCGGGCGAATGCCAGGCTCTCGTCGTCCGCGTGGGTGGCCATGATCATGGGCGCGCCTGCCGCGAGCGACAGCTTGCGCCGCAGTTGCGCCTGCCGCCGCATGTCGATTTTCACCGACTGTGCACCGCGTGCTGGACTATCCCAGGCCCGCTGTGCTTTGAGATAATCCTCGGCGCGACCCACGAGATCGATCATGCGCTCGTACGATTGCCTGGCGCTGTCGCCGAATGAGAAAATGCCATGGTTCAGGAGCACCATGCCGATGGTGTTGGCGCCGGCCTGGCGCGGGTATTCCTTCGCGCACAGCCGGGCCAGATCGAAACCCGGCATGACATACGGAATGATCACGACGGCGTCGCCATAGACCTCCCGGATGCGGCGCTCTCCGTCGGTGGTATTGGTGATGGTCAGCACCGCGTCGGCGTGGGTATGGTCGACGAATTTGTGGGGCAGGCAGGCGTGCAGGATGGTTTCGATCGAAGGCGCCGGCGCCGAGGACTTGAGCATATGGGTGGCCAGCTCATTCACCATCTGCGTGTCCGGCAGCGCGTCGAGTTGCGCCAGACGCAGCAGGTAATCGAGCTGGACCGGCGCGAAGCCGGCCGCCTCTATGGTCTCGAGGTCACAACCGCTGCCCTTGATGTAGAGGACGTTTTCATCCTCGCCGAACAGGTTCTTCTGCACCACCTTGACCGAGGTGTTGCCGCCGCCGTGCAGCACCAGGGTCTTGTCGCGCCCGAGCAGGCGCGAGGTGTAGACGCGCAACTCGAGCTCGCCCCGGCATTGCGCCGCTTCCTTGTCGTCCCAGAAGCTCTGCATATTCTTACTCGCGAAGAAGGCGCGTATTATACCCTCCATGCCGGCGCAATCATTTTCCATCCGCATCTGCAATTGGGACGAGGCGCGCGCCGAAGCCCGCCGCATACGCGAGCTGGTGTTCGTGCACGAGCAGGGCGTGCCGCTCGAACTCGAATTGGACGAAAACGACGAACATTGCGACCACGCGCTCGCCTATGCCTCCGATGGTCCGCCCGTGGCGACGGGGCGCCTGCTGCCCGATGGCCACATCGGCCGCATGGCGGTGCTGAAGGAATGGCGGGGCAGGGGCGCGGGCGCGGGCGTGCTGCAAGCCTTGATCGAGAAAGCGCGCCGGCGCGGTCACGCGAGGGTGCGCCTGAACGCACAGACCTATGCCGCCGGGTTCTACCGGCGTTTCGGCTTCGATGTCTCGGGGCCGGAGTTCATGGATGCCGGCATTCCCCACCTGCCCATGCAACGCGAACTGGCTACTGCTCCAGGTTGAAGGACAGGCTGACGATAGGGCCGGTGCCGCCGCCGGGCAGGATGGTGCGTTCGGTGAAGCTGACACTGCCGTCGCCTCGGAATAGCACTGCGGTGGAAGCGCGCGTACCATATTGCGGCGACACGATCAGCGCCGGTGACAGCACCCGCTCCAAGTCCGCGCCGACTCCGGTATCGGGCAACTCGTCTTCGGATGCCGGTTCCCGGTCATGGAGCAGGTCCAGCAGCGTTTCGGCATTCGGCTCGCCTGCCAGTGCCGCCTGCAGGCGTTGTTTACCGCGCGCCACTTTTGGCCAGGGTGTATCGAGGAGGTGATTCGACAGCCCATGGATGCCCCGCGACAGTTCTTGCACCGTGGCCTGGCGGCTGGAAAAATAGAAAACACCGCCCATGTCGCCAACCAGCAGATTGAAACCGTTGTAAGGTTGCGCTTGCATGCCGACTTGCTCGATGTAGTCGCGCGGCTCCCGGCCCGACACAAGAAAGTCGCTTACCAGCCGGCCGCGCGAAGGCGCATCTATTTTGCGCTCGCGCGCATCGCGAAAATTAGTGAGTGCGGCAAAACGGCCCCCTCGCGTCACACCCAGCCAGGTGCCCATGCATTTCAGGTCGCGGCCGGCAAGGATGTGCGGATGGTCCTGCCAAAACGCGGCGCCGGCCGTGGGCCGCTCGTAATACTCGTCGCGGTTGGCCGCGATCACCAGGGGAAATTCCGGGTGCGCGCCGTGCGCTATCAGGATCAGGCACATTGGAGCGGCATCAGACCGGGTAAGGCAGCGGCTGGATGCCCAGCTCGGGCCCACTGGCGGATTTGAAACGCAGCGTCGCCTGGGCGATGCTCGCGGTCTGGATCACCGCCAGCAGATCGTAGCCGCCATCCGGCGCGGCCTGGGCATTGACCACCATGCCACTTGCCTGTCCGTCCAGGGCGCTGCTGAAAAGTTCATCCCCGGGTTGCGGCATGACATCTCCCGCAACGTGCGCGAGCACCATACGGCGCTTGAGTTGGCCCAGGTACTGCGTGCGGGCGACGATTTCCTGCCCCGGGTAACAGCCCTTCTGGAAATTCACCGCCCCGATCAGTTCCATGTTGGCCATCTGGGGCACGAATTGCTCCTGCGTTGCGGGCGTGATCAGCGGTATGCCGTTTCTGATCTCCAGCCATTCCCAGCACGGCGTCCCGGCCGGGGTCAGCACTGCGGCCAGCCTATCCCACAGCCGTTTTGCCGATTCGAGTTCGGCGATAAGCTGGAACCTCGCGCCGGGCAGGGCGATCAAGGTGCCGTTGGCCGGATCGTGGACGACCTGATGCGCCTGCTGCGGAAGCACGGCAAACAATTCCCGCAAGGCGTCAACGGCTGCGCTGCCGGCCAACCCCAGAACCGGACGCGACTCGCTGGCGTCGGCCAGTTTCACCTTGGCGCGAAGCACGTACATGCCCAGCCGCTTCTGCATCGCCGGCAACAGGGAGCGCGCGAGTTGCAGGTAATAGGTCTTGTCTTCCTGCCACAACAGGAAATTGGCCAGCATGCGCCCCTTGGCCGAGCAGTAGCCGGCATACTCGCTGCGCGCCGGGGTGAGTTGTTTGACATCGTTGCTGAGTTGGCCCTGCAGAAAGGCCTGCGCGTCTTCGCCGCCGCACTCCAACAGTCCCAGGTGGGTCAGCGGGGCAACCATGCCGCCATCGCGGGTCGCGCGCAACTCGGCCGGCGCATCGCCGAAATGGCTCACCGCGCCTGCGTCGATGCGGGCCCCGCGTGCGAGCAAAAAGTCCTGCCAGGCAGATGTCATCGGCATCCTGCAACGTGGAGTATGGTCGTGCAGCTTGGAGTATGGTCGAAGCATGCGTGATAATTTCGGTATTATAGCGTCTGGAAATTCCGGTTACCCCGTCACGGATAAGCTCGCAAACGAATGTGGTCATGGATCAAACGCATTTTTCTCCTCGCACTATGCGTAATGCTGCTGGCGATCGCAGGCCTGGGCTGGTATGCCCTCAGTCCGCTGGAACTGCATTCTGATCCCGCCGATTTCTCCATCAAACCCGGCAGCAGCTTGAAAAGCGCGACGCGACAGATGGTCGAATCCGGCGTTGAGATGAACGCCTTGCAATTCAATCTGCTCGGCCGGCTGCTGGGCAAAGCCGGCGCCATCAAGGCCGGCAGCTACGAGGTCGGCAGCGGCATCACGCCACTGGCTTTGCTGAACAAGCTGACTGCGGGAGAAGTCACCCAGGAGGAAGTGGTATTTATCGAGGGCTGGACCTTCCGGCAGGTGCGCGCGGCGCTAGACGCCGATGCCGACATAAGACATGACAGCGCCGCGCTCAGCGACGCGGAAATCATGGCCCGGCTGGGCGTGGCCAGGCGCGATCCGGAAGGCCTGTTTTTTCCTGACACCTATCTTTTCGGCAAAGGCGCCAGCGATCTGGACATACTCAGGCGGGCTTACAGGGCGATGGACAGACAGCTTGGGGCGGCATGGCAGCAGCGCGCGCCGGATCTGCCTTATCGCAACCCTTATGAGGCCTTGATCATGGCTTCGGTGATCGAAAAGGAAACCGGGCAGGCGACCGATCGCGCGCTGATCGGTGGCGTGTTCGTGAATCGCTTGCGCATCGGCATGATGCTGCAAACCGATCCCTCGGTCATCTACGGCCTGGGGGATAAATTCGACGGCAAACTGCGCAAGAAACATCTGCTCGCCGATACGCCCCATAACACCTACACTCGGACCGGACTGCCGCCGACTCCCATCGCCATGCCCGGCCGGGCTTCGCTGCAGGCGGCGCTGCACCCGGCCAAGACGCCGGCCCTGTATTTCGTCGCCCGGGGTGACGGCTCGAGCGAGTTCTCGCGCACCCTGGCGGAGCACGAACGCGCCGTGGCCAAGTACCAGCGTGGGGGGCGCTGAGACGTGCGCGGCAAGTTCATAACGCTGGAAGGCGTGGATGGCGCCGGCAAGAGCACCCACCTGGACTGGATCGCTCGGCGCCTGGAAGCCGCGGGAAAGAAAGTGGTGGTAACGCGGGAGCCGGGCGGCACACCCCTGGGGGAAGAATTGCGCAGGCTGTTGCTGACGCAGCCGATGCACCTCGAGACCGAGACCCTGCTCATGTTCGCAGCCCGGCGCGAGCACCTGGAACAAGTGATCCTGCCGGCGCTGGCCGCAGGCAACTGGGTGCTTTCCGACCGCTTTACCGACGCCACCTTCGCCTATCAGGGTGGGGGCCGGGGACTGAGTCTGAGCAGAATCGAAAGCCTCGAAAACTGGGTTCATGGGGGTCTGCAGCCCGACCTGACGTTGGTTTTCGACCTTTCGGTCGAGGAGGCCAAACGCAGGCGTCTGGCGGCCACTGCGGCGCCCGACCGTTTCGAGCAGGAAGACCTGGATTTCTTCGCACGGGTGCGCGCGGTATATGTGGAGCGCGCCGCCCGGTATCCGCGCAGAATCCGCCTGATCGACGCCAGCCAGACCGTAGCTTATATTCGTAAATTACTTGAAGAAACTCTCGTAACAATATGTCAATAAAATACTTTCCATGGCAGGAAACGGCATGGAATCGGCTCGCCGAAATGCACGGGCGCGTACCTCACGCGTTGCTGTTCCACGGCCGCACGGGCGTGGGCAAACTGCATCTGGCCGAGACCTTGGCTCAGTCGCTGCTATGCGAAAACCAGTCAAAGCATCGCCTCGCCTGCGGCGCCTGCGCTGCGTGCATTTGGTTCGCCGCGGGCAACCATCCCGATTATCGATTGGTTCAGCCTGAGATCCTGTCAGCCGTGGAAGATGACGGGGAAACGGACGAGGCAAGCGAAGAGGGCAAGAAAAAACCCAGCAAGCAGATCAAAATCGAACAAATTCGTGCGCTGCGCGATTTTCTCAATGTGGGTTCGCATCGCAACGGCTACCGGGTGGTGTTGATCCATCCGGCCGAAAGCATGAATCCCGGTTCCGCCAACGCCCTTCTGAAAAACCTGGAGGAACCGACGGCAGGGGTGATTTTCCTGCTGGTATCGCATCAACCGAAAAAACTGCTGCCAACCGTGCGCAGCCGCTGTCACGCGCTGGCCTTGTCCTTGCCGCCGCGCACATTGTCGTTGCGCTGGCTGCAAGAGCAGGGGAGCAAGGCCACGGCGGCCACGCTGGCGTTCGCCGGCGACGCGCCGCTGGACGCGGCTGCGCTGCCGGATGAAGAGGCGGACTCACGGCGCAGGCTGTTCGACCTGCTTGGTCAGCCGGCAACGAGCGCGCTGAGCCTGGCCGATTTCTGCCAACGCCTGCAACCCGGCCTGGTGGCCGACTGGATGCTCAAGTGGACCTATGATCTCGTCGCCATGGCAAGCAGCGGCAAGGCACGATACAACATCGATAGGGAAAACAAGCTGACTCATCTGGTTCAGACCATGCCAACCCTGAAGCTGCTGCGCTTCTACAGTGCGCTGTCGTCGATGAAAGCCATATCGGAGCACCCTCTCAACGCCAGGCTGTTCTTCGACGACCTGTTCATCGCCTATAAAGAGATGAGCTAGATCTCCCGTGCTGATCGACTCGCATTGCCATATCGACTTCGAGGAATATGCCGGCCGGATCCCGCAAATCCTTTTAGACATGGAGCGGAATCAGGTAACGCACGCCTTGTGCGCGTGTGTCAGTCTCGTCGATTTTCCGCGAGTTTTGGCTCTGGCCGAGAGCCATTCCCAACTTTTCGCCTCGGTGGGCGTGCACCCGGACCATGCCGAGGATCCCAACCCGAAGGTGAGCGATCTGGTCGAGCGCGCGCGGCACGCGAAAATTGTCGCAATCGGCGAGACCGGCCTGGACTACTATCGTCAGAACGGTGATCTGGAGTGGCAACGAGCGCGCTTTCGCACGCATATCCGCGCCGCGCGCGAATGCGGCAAACCTTTGATCATTCATACCCGCGACGCCGGGGAAGATACTTTGCGCATCATGCGCGAAGAAGGCGCCGGCGAAGCCGGTGGCGTAATGCACTGCTTCACCGAGACCCTGGGATTGGCATTAGCCGCAATCGAACTCAATTTCTACATTTCTTTTTCGGGGATTGTCACTTTCAAGAATGCCGTTACCCTCAAAGAGGTCGCGAAAAACGTGCCGCTGGAGCGCATGCTGATCGAGACCGACTCGCCTTATCTGGCACCGGTGCCGCACCGCGGCAAGACCAACCAACCTGGCTGGGTGCGGCATGTAGCCGAGGAGATCGGCCGCCTGCGCGGGATCCCTCTGGAGGACGTAGCCGAGGCGACGACGGCCAATTTTTTCAGGCTTTTTAAGCCCGCAGTAACATAATAAATTACTTTATATAGGCCGCATATGTTATTGAGAATAATCGTAATAATTACGTTTATGTTGCACGTTTCTTGGGCAACGGCAGACTCCTATGACGATCTGCTCACCGCGATTAGGCTTAACAATATTCCCGCCGTGGAGGCGCTTTTTGCCAGAGGTATGGACCCAAACACAACGGATCCAAATGCCAACACGCTGCTTATGCTTGCGATTCGCGAGAACCATCTGGACTTGGTCAGGCGGCTGCTGGACCGGCAAGCCAAGGTCGGCGCCAGGAACAGGTACGGAGAGACCGCGCTCATGCTGGCGGCGGCCAAAGGCAGCCTGGAGATGGTCAGTCTATTGGTGGAGCGAGGGGCTGCAATCAACCAGACGGGCTGGAATCCGCTGATCTATGCGGCCTGGCGAGGCAACACGAACGTGGCCAAGTATTTGTTGGAAAAAGGCGCGGAGATCGACGCTTTGTCGCCGAACGGCATTTCGGCGTTGATGATGGCGGCGCGCGGCGGCCACTTTGATACGGTCAAACTGCTGCTGTGGGAGGTTGCCGACCCGAACATCAGGAGCGAGTCCGGGGAGACGGCCCTGGCATGGGCCCTAAAGGCAGGGAATACGGAAATTGCGGATCTGCTTAGGCAGGCGGGGGCAAAAGAATAAGCTTTTGATTCCGCACTATCTATTATTTAACATAATACACATATGCGCATAATCCGTACAGCCGGGCTTACCTAATTCCACCGGTCCTGTGGCGGGATCGGCAACGAAAAGACGGGGATCCCTTCCTCGCGCAAGTCTTCTGCTTCGGCGCGGCTGGCTACGCCCCGTATGTTGCGCTGTGGCGTTTCCGCATAATAGATCTTGCGCGCTTCCTCGACAAAGCTCTTGCCGACGTCCTCGCTATGCGCAAGGATGTAATCGACGATGCGCGAAAGATCAAGCTGCTCGGTCTTGCCGGGCTGAACCACGCTGGTCGGCGCGGGCACGGGCGCGGCAGACTCCGACTGCGTCCTGATCTTGGCCGCCGGCAATTTCTCCACATGCGCACCGCCGCATAGCGGACACGCGAGCAGACCGCGGTTTTTTTGCGACGTGAAGTCGTCACCCGAGGCAAACCAACCCTCGAAGCGGTGCTGATCCTTGCAGATAAGGTCGAAAACGATCATGGTTCAATTCCTGCCGTGATTGTAGCTTATATATCGGCAATAACTGGATATTCAATCGGTTTGTATTCAATTGGCGTGTCCCGGCGGCGTGCCCGGTGCGGTCGGCGCGCGACGCTCAGGTTGGCGCGAAGATGCCTCGCCTGCCCCTGCCGTTGCCGCCCAATACCGCCGTCTAAAGCCGGCGGTGCAGACGATGGTGCAGCGCGGACAGGGCGTGGTGCCAGGGACCGGAATCGAACCGGCATGCCGTGATTAGCGGCGGCGGGTTTTAAGCCCGCTGTGTATACCAATTTCACCACCCTGGCCGACAGACGAATGATACTGGAGGACCGCCTTCCGTTGGAAGCAGCGATCATTTCTCCAGCTGAAAGTGGAGAATGGCGCGTCAGCTGCGGCCCGGTCAAGTTGACAGAGGGAAGCGAGAGTCGGATCCTATCCGGTCAGCGGCTGTCGGAACGGAGCCGAGTAGAGGCAAGGCCGCCAGCACGATGCTTAAAGAAGTCAACAGGCTTGCCGATGTCATCAACAACATGGGGGCGAATCATGGACTTGATAGGCGACATCAAATATCTGGCGAACAGGCTTGGGGGACGTAAACCCGACCATGGCAAGAAGCACCCTGTGCAAAAGACTACACACAACCACGCTGTGGACGAAAGAAACGAGCCAACGGTTGCCAGTCATTCATCGCCGGAGTTCGACACACAGCTTGGACGCAAGGTAGACACTACCGCATAGCCCGGATTGGACCGCGTCTGCCCCGATTTTTGGCGGTCTGATCCGGTTGAGATTGGAGGCGCGAGCGGGAATCGAACCCACGTACGAGGTTTTGCAGACCTCTGCCTAACCATTCGGCCATCGCGCCGGCTGAAATTTCTATGATCACAGCGTCCGCCAGCCGAATCTTGCGGGCCGCTGCATAACGACTCTGCCACTCCGCCGCTCCGCCGCTCCGCCGTTTCGAGCGCGCGCGCCAAGCGCAATGGCAATCGAAAGTTGGAAAAGGAAACGCGCCTGCTGCTTGCGCCGCAGGCGGTCGGGCGCTTTTCCTTTAAATCTTGGAGCGGGAGAAGAGTCTCGAACTCTCGACCTCAACCTTGGCAAGGTTGCGCTCTACCAACTGAGCTACTCCCGCAGGAGGAGGCGAATTATACCGGGGTTTCGCCCCTGCGATCAACCATGTTTTAGCACCGTGGGCAGGGCCATCTTGAGGTAATAAAACATGGACCACAGGGTGAGCGCCGCTGCCAGCAGTATCAGCCCGGTGCCCCACTGTTGCGGACGCAAGGGACCGAGCGGGTCGTAATAGAGCAGCATCGGAATAGCCACCATCTGCGACACGGTCTTGATCTTGCCGATAAAGGATACGGCGACGCTTTTCGCCGCGCCTAGAACCGCCATCCATTCGCGCAGCGCCGAAATGGTGATTTCCCTGCCGATGATAATCACGGCGATCACGGCATTCAGCCGGTTAAGATCGACCAGCACGATCAGCGCCGCCGCCACCATCAGCTTGTCCGCAACCGGGTCGAGAAAGGCTCCGAACGCGGAGACCTGATTCAGCTTGCGCGCGAGATAGCCATCCAGCAAATCGGTCAGCGCGGCGACGGTAAAGATAACGGTCGCGATAAGGTTCTTCTCCGGCAGCGCGAGCCAGGTGGACGGAAAATAATACACGCCCACGAACAGCGGGATCATCACGATGCGCATCCAGGTGAGCGCATTGGGAACGTTAAATCGCATTGGTCAATATCCAAATATCCAAAGTATGCGCGACTTTCGTCGCCCGCCGGGGGCTGCGGCGCGAAACGCAGGGCGCCCATGGCCCAAGCCCGCGACATGAGCTATCAAGATACCTTAATCGGATGATTCTTAGTGCAACTCCTGGTAAATTTTTTCCGCCAGCTTGCGGCTGATCCCGTGCACCTGAGCGAGGTCGTCAATACTCGCCCCGATCACCCCTTTCAGGCCGCCGAAGCGGGCCAGCAGTTCTTTGCGCCGCTTGGCGCCTACGCCGCTGATACCTTCCAGGGACGAGGTCAGGCGGGCCTTGCCTCGGCGGGCGCGATGGCCGGTGATGGCGAAGCGGTGCGCCTCGTCGCGGATGGCCTGGATCAGATGCAGCCCCGGATTGTCGCGCGCAAGCTGGATGCTGCTCCTGGCGTCGGCGCAAATCAGCAGTTCCAACCCCGGCTTGCGCTCCTCGCCTTTGGCCACGCCGAACAGGAAGATGTCGTTCATACCCAGTTCGGCCAGAACCTCCCGTGCCACGTTGACCTGGCCTTTGCCGCCGTCGACCAGGATCAGGTCCGGCACCGCGCCCTCCCCGCGCGAAATCTTCTCGTAGCGGCGCTGCAGCACCGAGCGCATCGCGGCGTAATCGTCCCCGGCCTGGATGCCGGCGATGTTGTAGCGGCGGTATTCCGAGTTGCGCAGGTCGAAGCGATCATAGACCACGCAGGAGGCTACCGTGGCCTCGCCCTGGGTATGGCTGATGTCGAAACACTCGATGCGCTGTACCGTGTCCGGCAGGCCCAGCGCTTCGCGCAGGGCGGCGAGGCGAACCTCCTGATTGCTCGCGTGGGAAAGGCGCTGCGACAGCGCCAGTTGGGCGTTCTTCTGCGCCATCTCCAGCCAGGCGCGGCGCTGCCCCTGCGCCCGGGTCACGACTTGCACCGGGTGTCCGGCCTGCCCGGCGAGCGCGGTTTCGGTCTCCTGTGCGTCAAACTCGGTGCCGGCGACGATGACCGCCGGCACCTGCCGGTCGACGTAGTGCTGCGCGAGAAAGGCCTGCAGCACCTCGGCCGCCGTGCCGCCTTCCGCGTTGTGCGGAAAAAAGCTCTTGTCACCCAGATGGCGTCCCTTGCGCACCATCACCAGGTTGACGCAGGCTGTGCCGTTTTCCCCGGCGCAGGCGATCACGTCGGCATCGCCGCCGGTGCTGCTCTCCGCGTACTGCTTTTGCTGCGTGGTCGATAACGCCTGGATCTGATCGCGGTAGAACGCAGCCTGCTCATAGTGCTGCAGCCCCGCCGCCTGCTGCATTTTGCTACCCAGGGCCTGCAGCACGTCATCCTCGCGCCCTTGCAGGAACAGTTCTGCATTCTTAACGTCCGCGGTGTAGCTGTCGCTGTCGATCAATCCCACGCAGGGTGCCGAGCAACGCCGAATCTGGTGCAGCAGACAGGGCCGCGAACGGTTCTGGAACACCGAATCCTCGCAGGTGCGCAGGCGGAAAATCTTCTGCAGCAGCTGAATGCTCTCGCGCACCGCGCCGGTGTGCGGGAACGGACCGAAGTAGCGGTGCTTGCCGTCGAGCGCGCCCCGGTGAAATCCCAGGCGCGGATAAGTATGGCCGCTTAGCATCAAGTACGGGTAAGACTTGTCGTCGCGGAACAGGATGTTGTAGCGCGGAGCGAGGGACTTGATCAGATTGTTTTCCAGGATCAGTGCCTCGCCTTCGGAGCGCGTCGCCGTGGTTTCGACGGCAGCCACCTGTGACAGCATCAGCTCGATGCGCGGGCTTTGCGCGGTCTTCTGGAAATAGGAACTGACGCGCTTTTTCAGGTCGCGCGCCTTGCCCACGTAGAGCACGTCGCTCCTGGCGTTGAGCATCCGGTACACGCCGGGAAGGTGCGGCAGGCTGCTTATCAGCGCCTGCGCGTCGAACGCCGGCGCGAAACTGGCGGGTGTCGTCATCGCGGCCGCAGCTCGGAAACAATGTCGCGGAATACCGCGTGGAACATAGCCTCTGTAAGTCTCCTGGTTTGGGTATTGTAGCGGCTGCAATGATAGCTATCGTAGAGCCGGATGCCCTCGGGCGAGCCAGGCGCCGGCGGCAAGGCATGTACCGCGTGATGGGCGAATTTACGGCTTGCGCGCTTGAGTCCGCAGGCCATGAGCACGGCCTGGTGGGCGACGCCGCCTAGCGCGAGTACTACGCGTGGCGGTCTTATTCGCAACTCAGTCGCGAGGAAGCGGTTGCAGCTCCGGATTTCCTCCGGCAGCGGTTTGTTTTGCGGCGGCAGGCATTTCACCGCATTGCTGATGCGGCAATTCTTCAGCACCAAACGATCGTCGGCGCGCTCCGACGCCGCCTGGCTGGCGAAACCGAACTCGTGCAGCGTGCGGTAGAGCAGGATGCCGGCGTGATCCCCGGTGAACGGTCGTCCGGTGCGATTCGCCCCGTGCATCCCCGGCGCGAGGCCGACGATCAGCAATTCCGCCGCGGCATCGCCGAACACGGGCACCGGCCGTGCGTGATAACCGGGATGGTCACGTCGCACCTGATCGAGGAAGCCGGCGAGCCTAGGGCAGTCCTGGCAGTCGAGGCTGAAGCTGTCGGGCATGTCGGGTATGTCGGGCGCTGTGTAATCAGCCGGACCGGCGCCGGCCGCTCAAGCCAGTCCGGCGACGAGGCGGTCCAACCCCGTCTTCGCCAGTGTAAAGCGAGCGTTCCGCTGCAGCGCTTCCAGACCCTGTACGAGGCGCACGCCGCGCATTGCCTCGGCGCGGCGCTGGTTCAGCGCGCCGGCGAGTCCGTCGAGCAGCCTGGGCGCCGCTTCTGGCGCATTACACAACAGCACCATGTCGCAGCCGGCCGCGAGCGCGGCCTGGCCCCGCTCCAGAACGTCTCCGGCCACGCTTGCTCCTTCCATGGAAAGGTCGTCGCTAAATATCATGCCGTCGAATTCCAGTTGCCCACGCAAGATCTGCTGCAGCCATCTGGCCGAAAATCCGGCCGGATGCACGTCAACCTTGGGGTAGATCACGTGCGCCGGCATCACCGCCGACAGCCCGTGCTTGATCAGCAGTCGGTAGGGAAGCAGATCCACGGCTTCGATTTCGGCATAGCTCCGCTCGTCGACCGGCAGCGCAAGGTGCGAATCGGCGCGCACGTATCCGTGTCCTGGAAAATGCTTGCCTACGTTCGCCATCCCGGCCTCGCGCAGGCCCGCGATCAGGCTGGCCGAGAGCTGCGCGATCGCCTCGGGTTCCGAATGGAAAGCGCGGTCGCCGATGACGCCGCTGGCGCCGAAATCCACGTCCAACACCGGAGTAAAGCTGAAATCGACGCCGCAGGCCAGGAGCTCGCTCGCCAGCACATAGGCGACGTCGTGCGCCGCCGCGCACGCCGCAACGCGGTCGCTGTCCCAGGCTTCGCCCAGGCGCCGCATCGCCGGAATACGTGAAAAACCCTGTTGGAAACGCTGCACCCGGCCGCCTTCGTGATCGACCGCGATCAGCAGTTCGGGCTTGCGCAGGGCGCGGATCGCAGCCGTCAATTCGCATAGCTGCCGTGGCGAGCGGTAGCTGCGCGCGAACAGGATGACGCCGCCAACCAACGGGTGACGCAACAATTCGCCCTCGGCTGCGGTCAACTCCGGACCCGCTATGTCGAGCATCACCGGGCCCGGATTTTCACCCATGATCTTCACTCACGGTCTTTGCCCTCGAGGACAACGAAGGCGCAGGCCATTTCGACCTCGTCGCTCAAGCTCAGGTGCGCCCGGCTGATGCCGCGCTGTTCGAGCAGCACGGTGAGCGGTTCCGAAAACTTCAAATAAGGTCTGCCCGAGTGCTCGTTGGCAACGCTGACATTGTGCCAGTTGACCGGGAAATGGATGCCCGTGCCCATGGCTTTGGAGAACGCTTCCTTGGCGGCAAAGCGTTTGGCCAGGTAGTGAGCGGGCTTCGCATGCGCGCAAAAGCGCCGGTATTCGTCATCGACCAGGACGCGCTGTGCGAAGCGGTGGCCGAAACGCGCCAGCGCGCGCTCGATGCGGCGGATATCGATGAGGTCGGTGCCGGTGCCGAGGATCACGCGCGCCGGGCTTCAGTCATCAGCTGCTTCATTTGGCTCACCGCCGCCTCCCAGCCGATGAAAATCGCCTGCGCCACGATCGCGTGGCCGATGTTGAGTTCGGCGATGCCCGGGACCGCGGCGATCGGGCCGACATTGTCGTAGTTCAAGCCGTGCCCGGCGTTCACTTTCAGGCCGATGCGATTGCCATACTCGACCGCCGCGCAAATGCGGCGAAATTCGGCCATCTGTTCTTCCCCTGCCGTGTCCGCGTAATGACCGGTGTGAAGTTCGATCACCGGCGCGCCGGCTGCCTTGGCCGCGTCGATCTGTGTCGTATCGGCATTGATGAACAGCGACACTCTGATGCCCGGTCCGGCGAGTAACTCGCATGCCTGGCGTACGCGCTCGAACTGGCTGACGACATCCAGGCCGCCTTCGGTAGTCAGTTCCTGGCGCCGCTCCGGCACCAGGCAGACATCGTGTGGACGGATGCGCAGCGCGATCTGCAGCATTTCTCTCGTCACTGCGGATTCCAGGTTCATGCGTTTAGTCAGCTGTGCGCGCAGGGCTTCGACATCGCGGTCCTGGATGTGACGGCGGTCCTCGCGCAAATGCAGGGTGATAGCGTCGGCGCCGGCGCTCTCGGCAAGCAAGGCGGCGCGCAACGGATCCGGGTAGCTCGTGCCACGCACCTGACGCAGCGTGGCCACATGGTCGATATTCACGCCGAGTTCGATCACAGTTGTTGCAGCTCCTCGAAAATGCGCCGGCTGTTGAGCGGCTTTTGCTCCAGGCGATGGCTGATTAGCAGGCGCATCAATGCCTTAGCCTGTTGCAAGGTCAGTGGATCGCTGTAATCGTCGCGCACCATGTCGAGCAGCGTCTGCCCTGAGAGCACCAGTCCCACGCACGCGGCGCCGTTCACGGCCACCGGCCCGCGCTCAGGCTCGTAGGCATAAGACTTGCACGGATCGATCTCCCCGCCGCTCGCGCCGTCGCGGTCCAGCGCCATAGCGTAGCCCAGTTCGCGCAGGAGTGCTTTTTCGAAACGGCGCAGTACCGCGCCCGGCTCCGGCTCCTCGGCCAGACGCGCGAGCGCCGACTGATAGTCGAGGAACAGCTTTTCATGAGCGTCTTCACGCGGCAGCAGTTTCAGCAGCAGCTCGTTGAGATAGAAGCCGCACAGCAGCGCCCTGCCCTGAAGACGCCGCTGCCCGCCCTGCCATTCGGCGCGCAGTAACAGGCGTAACTCGCCGCGCCCGGACCAGGACAGACCCAGGGGCTGGAACGCCATGATGCTGCCGCGCAGCGCCGAACGCGGGCGTTTGGCCCCGCGCGCCACCATGGCGACGCGGCCGTGGGAGCGGGTGAAGGTTTCCACGACCAAGCTGGTCTCGCGGAAGGCATAGGTATGCAGAACGTATCCGGGCTGGTTGTCCTGCCGTGCGCGCGTGCTCATTGGACTACCTTGTCGCCGCGCGTCAAGGCCATATCGAAGATGCGGCCCTTGGGGCGGCCCGTCGGGCCCATTGGATTACCTTGCCGCTTCGCGCCAAGGATTCGCCCTAGGGGGCGGCCCGTCGGGCTCATGGCTCGAATCCGAGGTTCTTGAGCGCGCGTTCATCGTCGGCCCAGCCCCGCTTGACCTTGACCCAGATCTGCAGGAATACCTTGCCGCCGAACAGCTTCTCCATGTCGCGCCGCGCTTCGGTCCCGATGAGCTTCAGTTTCTCGCCGCCTTTGCCGATAACCATCGCCTTGTGGCTGGCTTTATCGACGATGATGGCCACATGGATGCGGCGCAGCTTGCCTTCGGTTTCGAATTTTTCGATTGAAGTGCTGGCGCCATAAGGCAGTTCGTCGCCGAGCAGTCGAAATAATTTCTCGCGCACCAGTTCCGCCGCGAGGAAGCGCTCGCTGCGATCGGTCACCTCGCCCGCGGCATGGATCGCGGGCTGCTGCGGCAGGTGCCCTCGCAGCGCTTGCAGCAATTGTGCCGTCTGTTCCCCGCTTTTTGCGCTGACCGGCACGATATCGGAAAAAACGCGCTCAGACTGCAGTTGCGCCAACAGGGGCAGCAGGAGTTTCTTGTCCGCCATGCGGTCGATCTTGTTGACCGCCAGCACCGCCGCTCGTCCGGCCGGCAGTAAAGCGAATACCTGACGGTCTTCGCGGCTGATGCGCCCGGCTTCGATCACCACCAGGATCGCGTCCACGTCCTGCAGCGCCTGGGTGATGCTGCGGTTCATCAGGCGGTTCAGGACGCTGGCGTTCTTTGTCTGGAAGCCGGGAGTGTCGACAAATACGTACTGTGTGTCCGCGTCGGTGAGTATGCCGGTGATGCGATGGCGCGTGGTCTGCGCCTTGCGCGAAGTAATGCTGATTTTTTCCCCGACCAGATAATTCAGCAGAGTCGACTTGCCGACGTTGGGCCGGCCAACGATGGCGATGGTGCCGCAGCGAAAACCTGCAGGCTTCATTGCTGCATCCGTGCGAACGCGAGCTGCGCTGCTTCCTGCTCGGCGATGCGCCGGCTTGCGCCGAAACCGGTGGTGCGAATTGCCAGTTGTGGGATCTGGCACTCCACCTGAAACAACTGATTGTGCGCGGCGCCTTGGGTCGCCACGACGGCGTACTGCGGCAGCGGGATTTTTCGAGCTTGCAGCACCTCCTGCAACAGGGTCTTGGGATCCTTGCCCAGGGTCTGCGGATCGAGGTGTTCGAGCAAAGTAGCGTACAGGCCGCGGATCACGCCCTGGGCCGCGCCGAAACCTCCATCGAGGAAGACCGCGCCGACCAAGGCTTCCAGGCCATCGGCCAGGATCGAAGGACGGCGAAAACCGCCGCTTTTCAGCTCGCCTTCGCCCAGGCGCAGGTAAGTTCCCAATTCCAGTTGTTGCGCCAGTTCGGCCAGTGTTTCCTGCCGCACCAGGTTCGCGCGCAGGCGCGATAGCTCGCCCTCCTTCAACTCGCCGAATCGCTGGTACAACTCATGCGCAACGCAACAATTGAGGACGCTGTCGCCGAGAAACTCGATGCGCTCGTTGTGCCCCACGCTGTGGCTGCGGTGGGTCAACGCCTGTTGCAGCAGGGACGCTTGCGCGAAGCTGTAGCCCAGTTTGCGCTGCAGCGGCCCGTAGTCCATCGCGCCGGGGGCGAATGCTACTCTTTGTCCGCGCGGGCGCCCGGCGCGGTGCTGGCGGCAAAGTCGATCAACAGCGACACGTTGGCGAACAACGGAATTGTTTTCGCGTAGGCGAAAGAGATAACGAGTTCGCCGCCGTCCTTGCTTATTTCGAGTTCCCCCGGGGTCACCACCGTGATGGCGTCGACGTTGGCGCGGCGGTCGAACGCTTTGCGTATCTCGGCCACGTTTCCGGTCCGCCCTTCGCTGCTCGCGATGGCGTTAATGGCTTTCTTGGCGGTCTGGAATTCAAGATAGGCAGGCAGAATTTTCATGGCGCCCACGGCGGCCAGGGCCAGTATCACACCGATCAAAAAAATCACCGGAAAACTAATCCCGCGTTGCTTGTTGCGCATGATCGCCTAGCTCCCTATTTGAACTGTCCGAAGCGCCTCAGCTCGCTGAAATTGAACCAGATAAAAAATGCCTTGCC
>Ga0315281_10003914_pt1 | contig 21728 bp, 26 predicted proteins | sample YL17G07_0_MG_FD_204540 | JGI IMG/M metagenome (GOLD analysis project Ga0315281, IMG submission 204540) | Sediment microbial communities from Yellowstone Lake, YNP, Wyoming, USA - YL17G07_0 | ecosystem: Environmental > Aquatic > Freshwater > Lake > Sediment | place: USA: Wyoming | collected... | reverse complement strand
GGCGTTGCGCGCGAAGCCCATCTCGTGGCTCACCACGATCATCGCCATGCCGCTCTCGCGCAGGTCGCGCATCACGCCCAGCACCGAGCCCACCAGCTCGGGATCGAGCGAGCTGGTCGGCTCGTCGAACAGCATCACGCGCGGCTCGAGCGCGATGGCGCGCGCGATGGCGACGCGCTGCTGCTGGCCGCCGGAGAGCTGGCCCGGCGTGTGGCCGGCCCGGTCGGCGAGCCCCACCCGCGCCAGCGCCGCGTGGCCGAGCGCCTCCGCTTCATGGCGCGTTTTCCCCGCCACCTTGCGCAGCGCGAGCGTGACATTGCCCAGCGCCGTCATGTGCGGATAGAGGTTGAACGACTGGAACACCATGCCGATGCGCTGGCGCGCATGGTTGATGTCGGTGCGCGCATCGAGCATGTCCACCCCGTCCACCACCACGCTCCCCGAGGAGGGCTCCTCGAGCCGGTTGAGGCAGCGCAGCAAGGTTGACTTGCCCGAACCCGAGGGGCCGATGACGAACACCAGCTCGCGCTCGGCCAGCACCAGATCGACGCCCTTCAGGACATGCAGGGCGCCGAAATGCTTGTGGATGCCGCGCGCCTCGACAATCGGCTTGGCGGGCATCTCCTGCTACTGCCCGCAGTTCACCGGCACGTCAGCCGCACTTCAATTCATGCGGCGTCGGGTCGTAGCCCGGCATGCCGGGCACGCCGTAGCCCGGCGTGATCACCCGCTCGAGGGAGTCGGGTCCCGGCACGTGGCCAAACCATTTCTCCGACAGCTTGGCGATGGTGCCGTCCTTCTTCATGCAATCGAGCACGTCCTGCATCTGGTTGCGCAGCGCCACGCTGCCCTTGGGAAACGGCGCCCCCCAGTGCGCGCGCGTCGTGCCGAGTTCGAGGTCAGCGACGAACTGCGGGTTCTTGCTCGCGGCGTAGACGATGGTCGTGTTGCCGCCGAGCGTCGCGTAGGCGCGCCCCGAGAGCACCGCCTGCGTCGCATCGGGCTGATTGTCGTAGGCCTGCACCGTGAAGCCGTGCTTCGCGCCCTCGGCCTTGCTCAGGTTCTCGTAGGGCGTGCCCTTGTTGACGGACACAACCTTGCCCTTGAGATCGGCCCAGTCCTTGATCGGCGCGGAGCCCTTCTTGATGCCGAACTGGTACGACGTCCACAGATAGCCGGCGGTGAAGAGCATGCTTTCGGCGCGCTCCTTGGTCACCGTGGTGGGCGCCGCGATGAAATCGTAGCGGCCCGAGAGCATGCCCGGGATCAGGGTGGAAAAACTCACGCTGTCGATCGTAATCTCGCGCTTCATGCGCCTGGCCGCCTCGGTGAAGAGGTCGATCTGGAAGCCCTCGGTGCCGCCCCCCAGCTTGGGCATCGCGTGCGGCGCGAACGTGCCGTCCACGCCGGTGCGCAGCGGCGGCAGGTTGGATTGAGCCAGCGCGGACCCCGCCAGCAACAGCGCGGCGGCCACAATCACGGCAAAGCGGCGATGCATCATCAGAGGCGCTCCCATCGTTGATTTCACAGTGTCGGAAGTTGCATCGGGCATTGTCCGACAAAGCGATGCAAAACGATAGTGCCCGGGGGCGGATGGGACAGCCTGGCTCGCTTTTTATGGTGTTCCAGATCGGGAACAGTCCGGAGTTGCCTTGAAGGTCAACCGCCTCGTACAAACGCAAATAGCTCTGTATATTTTTTGCCGTCTGCCGCCTGCAATGCGGAGATATACCGCTTCCGAACTTCACTTGTGTTGCTGATGAGATCCCCTGCACCCCAGGAAAACCGCTCAGAGTCGTGGTGCACAAGCAGCAGGTCAGTCATTGTTCGCGCGAATCGCCCGTTGCCGTTCGGAAAAGGATGAATGTATACAAGTCGATGATGAAATCGAGCCGCGATTTCATCAATGGACCAGCTCTTGTCCTTTAGTTGCACTTCCATGTCTTCGCAGAGTTTCCTTATCTCGATTTCGATGGCTTCCGGTGCTACTCCGATGTTTTTTTCCGTCTTTCGAAATTTCCCAGCCCAACGCCACGTGTCGCCGAACATGCGTTTGTGGAGCGCCACGATGAAATCCCTGGACAACAGATTTGTCCGTTTGGCCGAGAAAGCCCATTCCTCCCCCCTGAGTACATTACCCAGCTCCCAACGGTTTAGCTGTCCTTGGTTAGTAATGTGATCCGGAATTAGACCAGCGGCTTCATCGGGGTCAAGTGGAGTTGCGCCGGCTGGATACTCGAACTCTATTTCCACAATTTTCTCGGGTTGCCAGCAAGCAGCTTTTGGACGAGACGATCCAACTCGCTCTTCTGATCCGCATCGCTGACCCCTTGCGCTTCCAGGCTCATGGAATGAGCAACGGGTTTGAGTTGGCGCCGCGCCACCTTGCGCGCCTGCTCCAATCTCATTTCTTCGAGGGGCTTGTTCGGAACCACGGCGTAAACAAGGCGACAGTCCAGTGCTTGCGCCAGTTTCCGCAGCGTTTGCAGCTTTATCGTCTCTTTCGCTTCGTGCTCCTGCATATCCTCGATGGTCTGCGGCTTCAGATGAAGTCTTTTGGCGAGCCGCCGGTTCGTTACTCCGAGCGCTTGCTGGATAGCTCGAATCCAGCCGCGTCGCGGGGGCTGGGTGTCGACTAAAGCTCGAAAAGACGCAATCGCCTCTTCGATTTGCTGGAGCCTCAAATGATCTTTGTCATCCATGTAGTTACCGTGAATTCATTAAAACAGGTTATAAGCTGGTTTATTGTATCATTAAACCAGTCTTTAACCTTGTTTTTATATATCCAAAGACAGGAAGCAGACTGGTTTCTTTCTCCAAGTACCCACTTGGCTATAGACGTAACTTGTTGGCGGAACTCGGAAATCCGACTACCCTACCAAGTGTAAGCGCCGCTAATCCTCGCGATTGGGGGATGCTCGGGCGACGATAGGGCGATAGCTTTCCCGCCGCCGAACTTCACGGAGACGTCCGAGAACAGGAGCTGGGCCCCGAACTGCACGGCAATGCCGGAGGCGACGATCACTGGAGGGTTCCAGAAAAAGCCGGCCGAGGCCAGCTTGGATCGGGACTAACTGCGAGGGCGGACTATCGCAGCCACGGAGCCACCGACTTGGCGAAGCTGCGGAAGCAGCAACTTCTGGAACTACTGCAGCAGGCGCCGCAAACGTAGGCCTGCCCTAACTAAGCCCAAATCGTCCGGTTAGATTGACTGTCGCGAGATCTTTCGCGCCCTTGATGGGAATGCCGTCGCCTCTCTTCAAGACAACTTTGTCCCCGGACATCGCAATTCGGCATATTTCGCCGGTAGTCACGCAGCAAATTGCAAACTCATCGGGAGAGTACGACTCGTCAGGTGCGCGCTCCCCATCGCGGATTTGCTGTTCCCAGATATCGAAGACACTCTGGAGATCAGCCAAAGCATCCTCAACGGCGCTGAAGATCACAGGATTTTCATTTTCATCGTATCCAAACCCAGTCCAACCACTGAAAAACGTGTCCAGAAGGAGTTGAAATTCATGCGAACGCGATTTACCTGTGAATGAGTACAGAGTCATTTTCCCATCACCCTTTGAATATATTATCGACGTGATATTCAAGGAAGCGAGGTTTAACCACGGGCCTCCCGACGTGCGATGTCGGACCATGCCGTGTGAGCTTCCTCCTCGCTCCGATACCCCGAGTCTATAACTGACGCCGTGCCATCAGGGTGGGTAGCAACAACGCCGAAGAGGAAATCTTGCTGGTGGTCGCCGCAATGGACATATGTATTCTTCCCGCCAAAGCTCTCAAGTCTAAGTATGTAGTGCTCTCTGGACATGGGCATTAGCCTCACGCTCCTAAAAACCGCGCGGTTCGATGGGTGTAAAGGCATTTCTCGTCTGGTAAAAAACGTTCGGGGCGCTCAATTTCACAGCGTTCATAACATTGAAAGTAGTTTGCGAAAACTGCCTTCGGCATTTTCTTCGCCAGGCCACGAGAAAGCACGACGCGCAGTTTCGCATCGAGCGTCAGCAGGCCAGCGTCAAACGCTGCATCGTGCAGCGCATTTAAGCAAAGGCCGTTGCTCGGGTTAAGACGGTGCTCTTCCGATTGCGACCAAGGGACAATGTGGCTGGCTCTAAGCAAATCCGTATCGGCAATGCCAGTGATGCAGCATCGATTCGAGTACGCGGATAGTACAGCCCTACGAAAGAATTGCTGACCACGCCGGACGCCTTGCATCTTTACTATCATCGTCGGTCCCAGCGGCACCCTGAATTCTGGAGGCAAGTCCTCGCGGCGCTCGTTGGGAAGCACCGCAGCGAGCTCGTCCCAACACCCATAGAACTGCGTCCAAACCTCTCTGTCGAGCTTCGAGGCGTTTGTCATGCCAGAAATACCGCGAGCCTGCTCATGCGGATCAAGACTGGCGAGATTGCAAAGCTTCAAAGCTACTGAACCCGGAGTACGGCCAATTTCTTTGGCCATGGCAATGACGTCCGGGTTTGACCTGTGAAATCGTCCAAACGGTAGCACGCAGTAGAGCGATAGGGCCTTTAAGACCTCCTCCCGCGTCCACGATCTCCGGTCAGATTTTTCCATGTCAACTCAACTTGTTTGTATTATCGATGACGGCGTCATTTCCGATAGTCGAGAATTGGCGCATGGGACGCCCTCCGCTCTAGGTTCAAGCAGCGTGCTGCGCACGGCCTGCCGGCCGCAGCTTCACTCTCACCTCCACGCGCGACCCGAGCCGATTGATGATCGACATCAACCGGTCGAGCGTGAAACGCCCGAGGTCGGCATTGCGGATGCGGGAAAAGTCAGCCGCCGCGATGCCGGTCAGCGCTTGCGCCTGGCGCACGGAGAGCTGCTTGCGGTCCAGCGACTTGAGAATTTCCGCCGCGAGCAGCGCCTTGAACTGTTTCACGTCGGCATTCGCATGGCCGAGATCGCGATAGACGTTGCCGCTGCCGCGCGTGACTTCGAGACGTTCGTTCTTCATCGCAGTGCCTCCTTCAATCGCTTCATTCGTTCAACGATCAGGTCTATCTCGTGTTTCGGCGTCTTGATGCCCTGGGTGGATTTCTTCTGAAAGGCATGCACTACCCAGAGGTCGGAACCGATCTGTACGGCATAAACCACGCGAAACGCATTGCCCCGGTACGGCAACGCGATTTCGAAAACCCCCGACCCCGAGCCCTTCATCGGCTTGGCGACATCGGCTTTTCCACCATCGGCAGCGATGGTGAGGGCCGCCAGGCAGATCGATTGCGCGCCTTCCGGAAATGAATGGAACGCCTTTAGGGCGGCGTTCATCCACGAAATCGGACGGGTGGGTCTGGTCACCTCGGATCTCCAGCTTCGTATGTTGTCATATCTGACAACAGCCTGCAACTAACGGGCGTGGATTGCCCGCACTCGATCATCAGCGCATCAACGCCGTGTAATGAACATGGTTCTTTGCGGCAGGCGGCGAGCTGGCGCAGGACGTCGGTCATGGCGCGTTTGCCGTGGTCGTGGACGATCCTGGCAAGCGGCCAGGTCGCGACCCGGACGAAGGCCGCTGCCAGGCCGGCGCCTTTGCCTTCAGCGCGAAGGGCCTCCATCTCCATCAAGCACCTGCGCTCGAACTGACGAGTGCCGCGGATGGGCGGGTCATCCGTTCGCGCGTTGAAACGTTGATCGACGCGAGGCCGCTGCCGGCGGCCGCCTTGTATTCCCTTGACGGAATATTCTCTAGAGGCTATATTGGATGGCGCGCCGGGAGGTCGAGTACACGGACGAATTCGGCGCCTGGTGGCAGGGGCTGTCGGAGGCGGAACAGGTGTCGGTGGACGCCTCGGGCGGCCCTACCGTGTTCTGTATGCGTTCGATCCGCGGCGGAGCGCGATCCTGCTGGTCGGCGGCGACAAGACGGGGGACGACCGGTGGTACGAGGCCTACGTGCCGCGCGCCGACCGGCTCTACGACGAGCACCTGGCAGCACTGAAAAAGGAAAGGCGGAGCGACGATGGCTAGAAAATACAGCGAACTACGGGCAAAGATGCCGCCGGCAGCGCGTGCCCGCGCCCGCGCGCGTTCGCGGGCCATGCTCGCGGACATGCCGCTCCAGGAACTGCGCCTCGCGCGCGGCCTGACACAGGGGCAACTCGCCACGACGCTCAAGGTCCGGCAAGCGAGCATCTCCAAACTCGAGCGCCGGGCAGACATGTACATCAGCACGCTGCGATCCCACATCCAGGCGTTGGGCGGCGAGCTGGATATCATCGCGCGCTTTCCCGACGGCGAGGTCAGGATCGCCAATTTCGAGGACGTCGCCGGCAAAGGGCGGGCGTGACCCGCGCCAAGGCGGAGTCCATCAACGATACTATCCAGGCATGGCCGAGCGCATTCTCGTCATCAATCCGAATTCCACCGAAGCCGTGACGCGCGGCATCGACGAGGCCTGCGCGCCGCTGCGCATGCCTGGCGGGCCCGCCATCGACTGCGTGACGCTGAAAGAAGGTCCGCCGGGGATCGAGACGCAGCAGCATGTGGATGGTGTTATTTCTCTTCTGTTGTCTTTGGTATTAAAGAACGAAAAGAAATATGCGGCCTTCGTCATCGCCTGCTACAGCGATCCCGGCCTGCACTCCTTGCGCGAGGCGACGAAAAAGCCGGTGCTCGGCATTTCCGAGTGCGGCATCCTCACCGCGCTGACGCTCGGGCAGAAGTTCGGCGTCATCGCGATCCTCAAACAATCCATTCCGCGCCACCTGCGCTACGTGGGCGCGCTCGGCGTGAGCGAGCGCCTCGCGGGTGAACTACCGGTGGGGTTGCGCGTGGTCGAACTATCGAACGAGAAAAAGACCTTCAGCCGCATGCTCGCGGCGGGCAAGGCCTTGCACGACGAGCGCGGCGCGAACGTGATCGTGATGGGCTGCGCCGGCATGGCGCGCTACCGTAAGCCGCTGCAGGACGGGATCGGCATCCCGGTGGTCGAGCCGACGCAGGCCGCGGTCGCGATGGCGATCGGGCGCGTGCGGCTTAACTGGGCCGGAAATTAGGGAAGGTCGCCCGGCAGCTCCCCTGGCAGGTCGAAGCGCTGGCGCGTGGTGCAGTAGCGGTTGCCGAAGAGGCGCCCGATCGGGCGGTAGTTTTCTTCCGAGATGCGCTTGGTCACGGGATCGATGACGCCCTCGCGCGCGTGGATGAGCAGGATTTCGCCGATCACCAATTCGCGCTCCGGCCCCAACTCGATGCGGCGCTCGACCTTACATTCGAGCGAGGCGGCCGCTTCGCCGATCCTTGGATGCTGCACCAGCTTCGCCGGCACCGGCGTCAGGTCGGACCTTGTGAACTCGCTTTCGGATTCCGGAATTTCGGCGGCCGAGACATGCATGGCGTTGGCGGTGCCCTCATCGACCAGGTTGACGACGAATTCTCCGGTGCGCCGGATGTTCTTCAGGGTGTGCTTCACCGCGCCGTCGGCGCGGAAGTTGAAGCTCAGGATGCACAGCGGCGGATCTTCGGAGATCGCGTTGAAGAAGGAAAACGGCGCGCAGTTGGCGACGCCGTTCTCGCTCCAGGTCGAGACCCAGCCAATGGGGCGCGGGATCACGAGGCCGATGATCAGCTTGTAGCGTTCCAGCGCCGGCAAGCCCGCCAGCTCGAGGTCCATCAATCGTTCGCCGGCGTAACTTCCGCGCCGACCCTTTCGATGATCAGCTTGTAGTGCTCCGGGCGCCGGTGCGCGGCGAAATTGAACATGGTCTTCTTCAGGTTGGCGGCGAGGTCGATGTCGCAGTTGTAGCAGATCACCTCGTCCTCCTCGGTCTGGCTCTTGACCGCGATCTCGCCGCTGGGCGCGACGATCACGGAGTGGCCGAACATGCGAAAGCCATCCTCGGCACCGGCCTTGGCGGTCTCGATGAGCCAGGTGGCGTTCTGGAAGGCCATCGACTGCGCCATGATCAGGTGGTGATGCACGCGCAATGCCGGCGGCTCGCCATAGTGCAGGTTCTCGGTCGGCGTGTTGAAGCCCAGCGCGACGATCTCGGCGCCCTGCAGCGCGAGCACGCGGAAGGCCTCGGGCCAGCGCCGGTCGTTGCAGATCAGCATCCCGGTGATGGTGTCCAGGTAGCGCCAGACGCGGAAGCCAAGATCGCCGACCTCGAAATATTTCTTTTCCAGATGCTGGAAAGCCGCTTTGGGTTTGTGCTCGGCATGTCCTGGAAGATGAATCTTGCGGTACTTGCCGATGATGGCGCCGTCGGGCCCGACCAGGATCGCGGCGTTGAAGCGCCGGCCTTCCGGCGTTAGCTCCGCGTAGCCGATGTAAAAACCGATGCCGAGCTTTTTCGCTTCGTCGAAGAGCGGCTGCGTTTCCTTCGACGGCATGGTTTTCTCGAAATACCGCGCGTCCACCTCCGCTTGATCCTCCATCCACCAGCGCGGAAAGAAGGTGGTGAAGGCCAGTTCGGGGAAAACGACGAACTTCGCCCCCATGCTGTGCGCTTCCTTGAGCAAATTCCTCAATCTTGTAACAGCAACGGCGCGGGAGTCGGCTTTGTTGAGCGGCCCGAGCTGGGCGGCGGCGATCTTGAGGTGTCTGGACATGGGGTTATCCGCGCAGTTATCCGATAAGGTTCTTGAGTTTGCGGGCGGGCCCGTCAATCGTTCCAGCCGCGGCGAGCGGGCCGGGCACGCCGCGAGCCAGGAACTGTCCCGATCCGCGCGCTACCTTCAATTTGCCGTCCTCGACGACGATGCGGCCGCGGCTCGTCACGATCTCCGGCCAGCCCTTGTAGACATGGCCCTCGTAGGGCGTGTAGCCGACCGCGTCGTGCATCATCGAATAGTCGATGCGTTTTTCGATCTCCGGATTCCAGATGGCGATGTCGGCATCCGACCCGATCGCGATCGTGCCCTTGCGTGGATACAGGCCGTACATGCGCGCATGATTGGTCGAGGCGAGCGCGACGAACTGGTTGATGCTGAGCCGTCCCTTCAGCACGCCTTCGGAAAAGAGGATCGGCAGGCGCATCTCGATGCCCGGCACGCCGTTGGCCATTTCCTTGAACGTGGTTTGCTCGCCGCGCGGGATCTTCGCCGTTGCATCGAACCGGTACGGCGCGTGATCGGAGGAATACACCTGGAAGGTGCCGTTGGCGAGGCCGGCCCAGATCGCCTCCTGCGCCGCCTTGTCGCGCAGCGGCGGACTGCAGCACCACTTCGCCCCTTCGACGCCGGGGCGATCCATGTCCGCGGCGGTAAGCACCAGGTACTGGGGGCAGGTCTCGGCGTAGATTTTCGCGCCCAGGGTTTGCGCTGCGCGGATCGTGTTGGCCGCCTCCGGGCTCGAGACGTGGACGATCAGCACCGGCACGCTCAGCAGCCGCGACAACGAAATGATGCGATGCGTCGCCTCGGCCTCGGCGAGCGCGTCGTGCGCGACGCCGTGAAACTTCGGCGCCCCGTGTCCCCGCTCGATCAGGCGCTTGGCGATCCAGCGGATCATGTCGTCGTTCTCGGCATGCACCATCACCAGCGCGCCCTCGCGATCGGCGACGCTCAGGACTTCGAGCAGTTGGTAGTCCTCGAGCCGCCACTTCGGATAGGTCATGTAGACCTTGAACGAGGTGATGCCGCCCTTGATCGCGGCCGGCAGCTCTTCGTTGAGGACCTTGTCGGTGGGCTCGCCGATGATCAGGTGGAAGCCGTAGTCGATGACGGCCTTCGTGCGCGCGCATTCGTGGTAGCCGGCAACCGTCGTCGTCACGGACGTGCCGCGAAGCTGCGCCGCGAACGAAATGATGGTGGTGGTGCCGCCGAACGCCGCGGACACCGTGCCGCTGTAGAAGTCGTCGGCGGACATGATGCCCATGCCGGAAAGCTGCTCGATATGGCAATGGCTGTCGATGCCGCCCGGAAGGACATAACGGCCCCCGGCGTCGATGTCGCGCACGCCTGCCGGAAGGCGCTCCGCGATCGCGACGATCTTCTCGCCCACGATGCCGATGTCGCAACGCGTCGTCTCGGCGGCGGTCGCCACGGTGCCATTGCGGATGGTGAGGTCGAGCTTATCCATTTGAAAAGCCGGGGCGCGCCATAGCGGCCGCTACTTCTTCTCCGAAGGGCCGGAAAGCCCGAGCACCGCTTTCACCGCGGCCACTACGGCGTCCGGCTCGAAGGGCTTGGTGAGATAGCCGTGGGCGCCCCCCCGCAGGCCCTTCAGTACGGCCTCGCGCGTTGCTTCTCCGGTCAGCATGATGATGGGCATGGATTTCAGCGCTGGATGCAACCGCATCTTGGCGAGGATGTCGAAGCCGTTGGCATCGGGCAGCTGCACGTCGAGAAGGATAAGGTCGGGCGCCGGCTGCTGCCGCAGGGCGATCGGAATATCGTCGCGCTTGAACGCCGCGCGCACGTTGAATCCTTCCATTTTGAGGTATGACCTGATCAGCTTCTGCAGGTCCGGATCGTCGTCGATCACGAGGATCGTCGGCCGCCATCCCTCCGCCGTTTCCGGGCTTTCGGCCGTGCGGCGCGCAATGCGCACGTAGTAGCCCTTCTTCTTCAGGGCGGCCATTCCTCCGTCGGCCTCGGGATTCGAGCCTTCGGTCAAACCGCTGAAAAACCCGGCAGGGACGCTGATGGTGGAAAAACCGTGCCCCATCTCGTCGGCATCCAGTGCGGTGGTCGAAACGATCAGGCGGTCGGAGGAGAACTTGCGCAGCGCGACATTCAGGTCTTCGCGGGACATGTCCGGCAGGCACCGCGCAATCTGCGCCACGGTCGAGACCGCATCGACAAGCACGAGCACCTGCAACTCCGCCACCGGCAGCGCCGTGCCCGCTGCTTTTTTCAGCTCGGCGCTGCCCTTGCCGGTGAGGACGAATACTTCATTGTCCGCGACCTTCGGAGGGGGAGCTGGGGACGCCATCTGGCCGATTCTATGCCTCCCTCATGGCGGGCGCGAAAGACCGCATTGAGTGGCGCAGGCGCGTCTCATCGCTTGCGAACGCGGGGCGCGGGGCCAAGCTGCTCGCGCAGGCGGTTGAGCGCTTCGGGTACGCCGCGGACACGAAAGTGCGTGCCGTCGTCGCCGGCGCGCTCCTCCAGCACCTCGCAGTTCGCGAAGATCTCTCCGCGCAGTTTCTGCGCCGACCAGGGGAGGAAAAGCCCGGCCTCGACGAGGCGCCGCCGGAAGAACGCGCGGATCGCCTCGCGCAGCTTCGCGATGTCGCCCTCGCGGCGCGCGCTCATCACGATGCACTCGGGATACCGCGCGTGCAGCGCCGCTTCGCGTTCATGCTGCGCAGGTTCGTCGCCGGCGCGGTCGATCTTGTTGAACACGAGGAGGCGCGGCACCGCCTTGGCGCCGATCTCCTCCAACACTTTCTCGGTCACCGCGCGCTGCCGCTCGAACCCGGGATCGCTCGCGTCGATGACGTGGGCGAGGAGCGAGGCTTCGAGCGCCTCGTCCAGCGTCGACTTGAACGATGCGACCAGGCCGTGCGGCAGGTTCTTGATGAAGCCGACCGTGTCGCTGACGAGCACGCGCGGCACGCCCTCGGGGTGCAGGGCGCGCACGGTGGTGTCGAGCGTCGCGAAGAGCTTGTCGGCGACCAGCACCTCGCTCCCGGTGAGCGCGCGCATCAGGGTGGACTTGCCCGCGTTCGTGTAGCCGACGAGCGCCACGCGCGCGAGCCCCTGGCGCTCCTGCCGCCGGGAGCGCTGGGTCTTGCGCTCCAGGTCCATCGCGTCGAGTTCTTCCTGCAGCTCGGCGATGCGGTCGCGGATCTTGCGCCGGTCGAGCTCGCTGAGCGACTCGCCGGCGCCGCGGCCGCCGACGCCGCTGCGTTGCCGGCCCTGCGGGCCCGCGAGCTTGGCCGCCTCGCGCAGGCGCGGCGCCATGTAGCCCAGGCGCACGATCTCGACCTGCGCGCGCGCGGCGCGCGAGCGCGCGTGGCGGTGGAAGATCTCCAGGATGACCATGGTGCGGTCCATCACCTCGCAGCCGACGTCCTTCTCCAGGTTTCGCGCCTGCATGGGGGAGATCTCGTGGTCGACGAGGACGAGGTCGGCGTGGCCGGGCCCGGATTCGTCGTGCACGAAGGCGCGCATCTCCTCGCGCTTGCCCAGGCCGAGATACGCGGTGGTGTCGAACTTGGGGCGCTTCTGCGTGAATGTGCCGACGACCTCGAACCCCAGCGTCTTCGCGAGCTGGCGCAACTCGGTCAACGACGCATCGAACTCGGCGTCGCTCACGCCCGGCAGCTGCACGGCCGCCACGAGGGCGCGTTTGGGTTTCACTTTGTCTTCTTGCGTCATGGGGCGCGAAGCCTAACCCATCAAAGCCTCAATTCCCATACCTCGGCCACCAGGCGCTTGCCGAAACTGCGATGCTTTTCGCTGGCAACCTTGCGGAATCCCTCGTTCTGGTAAATGGCCCGCGCCGCAGTGAGATGGCTTTGCGTCCAGAGCACCATCTTCCTGTAGCCGACACGCCGCGCGAATGCGATGCAGGCGCGGGTCAGCCGCCTGCCGAGCCCCCTGCCGCGCGCCTTCGGATGAACGACGAGCAATCGGAGCTTCGATACCCTGGGCGATTCGCGCAGCAGGAAAACAGAACCGACAACTTCGCCATCCATTTCGGCGATCCAGCAGCGCTCGAACTTCGGCGCGAAGTTGCGCACGAAGCCGGCGGCGATCTCGGCCACCAGCGCCTCGAAGGTCGCGTCGTAGCCGAATTCCTTCGCGTATAGCTCGCCATGCAACTGCACGACGCGGCCCATGTCGCCCGGCCGGGGCCGCCTCAAGCGGATGAATTCTTTGCGCATTTTCCGAGTACAGTCAGGATAGCCGATTCGAGGGATAATCCGGCCGCAGGATTCACTCAGGGGAGAAAATCATGCAACTCAAACCGCGCTTCACACCGCTCGCGTTCATGGTCGCGGCCTGCTTCGCCGCCTCGCCATCGATGGCGATCGAGCCCGCCGGTGTCGTCGCCCTATCGAAGAAGCACACGCCGGCGCCGCCCTGGCCCGCCGGAGACGAACTCGGCATGGGGAACACGCTGGGCGCGGGAACCATGGCGCGCTGCGCCTGGCACATGGCGCAGCCGAAGGCGAAGACCTACGAGCTGTCGTACATCCGCTCGGCCACCATGCCGCTGTCGGCGTTTTCCGGGCCGTATGTGACCAAGCCCAAGCCCACGGCAAGCATTCCGGGCACCGCGCACGCATTCAATCTCGAGAGCTTCGGCGAAGGCGCCGAGCCGGGCCAGCAGGCGACACAGATCGACGCGCTCGGCCACTTCGGCTATATGAAGCAGCCCTGGGACGGCAAGCCGCCAATCCCGGTGGACGGCGCGCTCTACTATGGCGGCTACACGCAAAAGGACGTCAAGCCGACGCCTGATTCCGGGTTACTGAAACTCGGTATGGAAAAGGCGCCGCCGATCATCACCAGCGCAGTCCTGCTCGATGCAAAAACGCTGGTCGGCGGTGGCCAGCCGATGAAAGCGGGCGAAGTCGTCACCGCGAAGCACATAGGGGCGATGCTGAAGGCGCAGGGGCTTGCCAAGCGGGGCATCCTGCCAGGGGACGTGGTTTATGTGCGCACCGGCTGGGGCGATCATTGGAAAGATCCGGACACGGAGAAGTTCTATTACACCAAGGCGCCGGGCCTCGCGTATGACGCCGCGAAGTATCTCGGGGAGCGGCGCATCGTCGCCATTGGCCTGGATACGCCCTTCGTGGATCCGGTTCCCGAGGGCATGCTGGCGGGCAAGGCCGGCCCTGCACCGGGGGTTCCGGACGGATTGCCGTTCGCCCTGCACCACCACATGCTGACGCAAATGGGCATCCACCACGTCGAGAACACGAAGCTGGACGAGCTGGCGAACGCCAAGGTGTGGACCTCCTGCACGATGATCCTGTCGCTGCGCGAGAAAGGCAGCGCGGGTTCGGCGATTCGGCCGGTGGCGATCGGCGTTCCGGGAAAGTAGATTCAGAAGGCGAGCGCGCACCTGCCGTTGTTGATCACCACGATGTCGTCGCGCGCGGGGATGCGGCAGCGGAAGGACACGGTCCTGCCGTCGATCCACTGATCGATGGCGATCGCGTCGCCGGGATAGACCGGCGCGGAGAAGCGCGCGTCGAAGCCGGTAATTCTCGTGTGATCGTATGCCGCCACCGTTCGCAGGATGGCGCGGCAGGCCACGCCGTAGGTGCACAGGCCGTGCAGGATGGGCACCGGAAATCCAGCACGCTTCGCGAGATCCGGGTCGGCGTGCAGGGGATTGCGATCGCCGCTCAGCCGGTAGAACAACGCCTGGTCCTTGCGCGTCTGCAGCGTGGCGGTCGCGTCCGGCTTGCGCTCCGGAATCGCATGCGGCGGCGGGCCGGTGCCCGACGGGCCGCCAAAGCCGCCATCGCCGCGCGCAAACGTTGACGAGCGCAGCGTGAACATCGGCCGCCCGTCCGCCGCGCAACGCACGGCAGTCTCGGTATAGATGACGGCGCCCTTGCCGGCGCCCTTGTCATAGGCCTCGGTGACGCGCGCGCTCGCGATCAGTTCGCCCTCGGGCGGCAGCGGCCGGTGCAGTGTCAGGCGTTGCTCGCCGTGCACCACTTTCGTGTAGTCGTAGCCGCTGTCTTTCAGCAGCGGCACGCGCGCCAGTACGCTCGCCATCGACGGCACCGTCTTGAGCGCGGGTTGCTCGTACACATAAGGCAGTTCGTTGCGGTCCAGGGGATCGGCGCCCATGCCGATGCCGAGGGCGTAGAGCATCGTTTCGCGGTCGGTGTACCTGAAGCGGTCGCCCTCGCGCTTCAGGCCCATCAGGTGGTCGTAGTTCAGCGGCATCGCGCCTTCAATCCAGTTCGAGGCCGTCCATGCCGGAGTTCTTGCGCACTTTCGGCAGCATCTCGCGCAGCAACCTGCCGGCCTCCACGGGATCGTCCACCTGCGGCACTTCCGCGCCGCGCCGCCAGCCCTCGCAGACGGCGATGCGCCCGACCCCGGCCTGGATGACGCGGCCGGTGATGTCCTGGGCCGCCTCGCTCGCAAGATAGGTGACGACGGGCGACACCCACTTCGGATCGCGCATCGCGCGCTGCTCGTCGTTCACCGCGCGCAGGCCCTCGGTCATGCGCGTCTGCGCGGAAGGCGAAACCGCATTCACGGTGACGCCGATGCGCTTGAGTTCGCGCGCCGCGATGATGGTGAACGCCGCGATGCCCGCCTTGGCCGCGCCGTAGTTCGTCTGCCCGACGTTGCCGTAGATGCCCGAGGTCGAAGTGGTGTTGATGATCCGGCCCATCACCGGATCGCCGGTCTTCTTGTTGACCTCGCGCCAGTAGGCGGCGGCGTGCCGCGACGGCGCGAAGGTGCCCTTCAGGTGCACGCGGATCACCGCATCCCACTCTTCCTCGCTCATGTTGACGAGCATGCGATCGCGCAGGATGCCGGCGTTGTTGACGACGATGTCGAGCTTGCCGTAAGCCTGGATTGCGCTGTCGACCATATTCTTCGCGCCCGCCCAGGAACTCACGTCGTCACCGTTGACCATCGCCTCGCCGCCCGCCTTGCGGATATCGGCGACCGTCTGCGCCGCGAACGATGCGTCTCTGCCGGTGCCGTCTACATTCGCGCCGAGATCATTGACCACCACCCTGGCGCCGTTCGCCGCGAGCAGGAGCGCGTGCTCCCGGCCCACTCCACGGCCCGCACCGGTGACGATCGCGACCCGTCCCTCGCACAATCGCGCCATGAATGCGATCTCCCTTGCAGTTACTTTTTCCGGTCGGGGTAGCTGACTGCCATCCCGGCGCGCACGTCCTGCTGGATGCCGTATTGCGCGAACGGGTAGCGGAAACCGTTCTTCGCCAGCGCTTCCATGCCCGTGATCGCCTTCTCCAACTGCTCAGGTGGCAGTGCCATCAGCATCTCATCGTCCAGCACGCCGCCGTAGCGGCGCTCGGCGAAACACGGAATCGACAGGCTCGGCTCGCGCGTGCGCAGCGCGCGGCCCCAGGAATCGGCGCAGGCGGATTCGCCCACCACGCTCCAGTCGAAGCGCTTGTAGCCCGAGTACTGCAAGCCGTTGATGAAGTAGATCATCGCGCCCGGCGTGGCGTAGAAGAGCGCGATGTCGGGCGGATTCAGGCGCCCCGAAGCGAGCGGCGCGACCGCGAGCGCCGCGTACTTGCCCCTAGGCACGATGTTCATTGCCTTCTGGTGCGCCGCTGCATCCGCGGGGGTCGCATACCAGACGCCAACCATGTGCTGCCCCGAATGCCACTTCTCGTCCTGCCCGCCCAGGCCCACCACGGAACGGCACTGGTCGCCGACGAGATCCCTGGTCGTGATGCCCACCGTCCAGCCCAGGCGAGACGCCTGACCCACAACCTGGTCCAGCGTGTGCACCGATTCCTTCGGCCGGCGGATTTTCGGGATCGCTTCCATCTCCGCGACCGATTCGAACAGCTTCATGCCGAAGGGGATGGAGCGCAGGCGCAGCAGGCCTTCGAGTTTCGCGACGAGTTCTTTCATCTCGGAACTACTCCAGAAAAGGTTGATAGCCGAATCGTCATTCATTCACCCGGTTGGTGCTCAGCGTGCAAGTATCGCCGAGAACCGGCGCGGCGAAACGAACCGCGTCACGGCGATGCGCCTGAGCGCAAGCAAGGGCCGGTCGCCGGTGACCAGGTAATCCGCGCCGGCGGCGAGGGCCATCGCGATCAGATACTCGTCGCCCGGGTCCGGCGAATCGCCGGCGCGCCGCAGGCGCTCGAGCACCAGGTCGGCTGTCCGCAACTGATTCACGACCCGTCCCACCGCGCCGCGCGGCAGAACCGCGTGGAGTTTCGGATAGCGCGCCGCCCGCTTGAATTCCTCGACCTGCTCGATACTCGTCACCAGCCGGAAGCGGCCCGCTCGCCACGCATCGAGAATCATCGCGGGCGGGCTGGTGTCCGTGCGCAGCGCGCTCAGCAGGACGTTGGTGTCGAGGATGACGAGCACCGCTCAGCGGCGCTTGCGTGCGTAGGCCACTGCCTCCGAGACAAGTTTCTCGAATCGCGCGCGCGACAGCGTTTGCGTCCGCCCGCGGATCTCCGCCAGCGCCGCTGCAAGGCCGGCGCGCGCGCGGACGCGGGACGCGGATGTCATCCGCTGCGGCGCCCTCGCGGCGAGCCCGAGGCTTTGCCGCACCGCTTCCTGTACGAAGCGCGACAAATCCCCTTTGCGGCCGCCGGCCTGTCCCAGATGGGCGCGCAGCGCCTGGTCTGTTTCGCGCGCGACTTTCAGCGACCAGCGTACCGTTTCTTCCATCACGGCCTCCGTTCCGACACATAAACACACATGCGGCCATTATGCCTGAACCCCGCCGCGCTAGGCGCGGCAAACGCAATGGGATCAGCGCGCGGCTTCATGCGCGTCCGCTACGACATATGGTCAGGCGCCAACTTCCTGTAACTGACCGGGTCTGACAGCACTGACAGCCAAAAGAATGGCGGCAGCGAGCGGGCGAAGGTGAACCATTCGATTGGAAACCGCGCGCACGACGATGACGCCAAACGGCAGGACGGAAACATTCTGCTGAAATTCGATATTGCGGTCGAGCGTGACGAATACGTCGCAGCACCCGCGGGCGCGCCGCATTAGGCAAGAGAATCGCAGGCCAGCTCCAGGGCAGCTATCGCCTGCTCGCGCTTGACGGACGGAAACTGGTGCAAGAACTCGTCGAGTGTCTCCCCACCTTCGATATAGTCGAACAGGGATCGAACGGGAACGCGAGTGCCCACGAACACCGGCGTTCCGCCGAGGATTCCGGGATCACGATGCGTTACTAGATTTGAACTGACCATGTCATTTCTCCACTGTGTCAAAAGTATAGCTCCAGCCTGCCTTCGCGTCTAAACTCAGCTTCATCCGAGCCGTTCGCGGCCAGCACGAGGAGGCGAGATGAGCGAGCCGAAACTACACGAGCTGCAAGCCAATGGCATCCGCATGCGCGTCGCCGAGCAGGGCAGCGGACCGCTGGTGCTGTTCTGCCACGGCTGGCCGGAATCCTGGTATTCGTGGCGGCACCAGCTCGCGGCGCTGGCGGCGGCCGGCTATCGCGCCGTGGCGCCCGACATGCGCGGCTACGGCGGTACCGAGGCGCCGGCGGACATCGACCAGTACACGCTGCTCCACCTCGTGGGCGACATGGTGGAGCTGGTCAAGGCGCTGGGCGAAAGCCAGGCGGTGATCGTCGGCCACGACTGGGGCGCGCCGGTGGCGTGGAACGCGGCGATGCTGCGGCCCGATATTTTCCGCGCCGTAGTCGGCATGAGCGTGCCGTTTTCGCCGCCGGGGCACGTGGATTTCCTGAGCGCCCTGAAAAAATCCGGCGTCACCACCTTCTACATGCAGTATTTCCAGCAGCCGGGCGTCGCCGAAGCCGAGTTCGAGCGCGACATCGAAGCCACGCTGCGCCGCGTCTACTACAGCGGCTCGGGCGATGCGCCGGAGCGCGCGAGCTTCGGCATCCTCGCGCCGGGCAAGGGTTTCCTCGACAACACCTTCGATCCGGAGGCGCTGCCGCCCTGGATGAACCGCGAGGACATCGCCTACTACGCGGGCGAGTTCCGGCGTGCCGGTTTTCGCGGCGGCCTGAACTGGTACCGCAACCTGCGGCGCTCGTGGGAGCTGTTCGGGCCGTGGCGCGGCTGCATCGTGCGCCAGCCGTCGCTGTTCATCGCCGGCGCGCGCGACGGCGTGCTGAAATTCCCCGCCTCGAAAGCGCAGATCGAGAATTTCCCCAACACGCTGCCGGGCAATCGCGGCTGCCACATTCTCGAGGGCGCCGGCCACTGGATCCAGCGCGAGCGCGCGGCGGCAGTGAATGAATTTCTGCTGGGGTTCCTCAAGACGCTGTGATGCGTCCGGCACCGCGCCTTAATACAGTTCCCACCAGGATTCACGGGCGGCGAGCAGCTCATTCGCCGGTTTCTCGAGTACCACCCGGCCGGACTTCATCACATACGCGCGGTCAGCCACGCTGAGCGCGGTCTTGATATTTTGCTCCACCAGGATGATGGCCGTGCCGAAGCGGCGATTGATCTGCCGCGCCGTCTCGAGCACCCGCTGCACCAGCACCGGGGCCAATCCGATCGAAGGTTCGTCCATCATCAACAGGCGGGGCCGCGGCATCAACGCCATTCCCACCGCCACCATCTGCTGCTGGCCACCCGAGAGCGAGCCGGCGCGCTGCGCCCGGCGCTCCTCGAGCATCGGGAACAGTTCGATCACCTCGCGCAGCCGCGTGGCGTTCGCCGCGGCGTCGCTCCGCGTGTATGCCCCGAGCATCAGGTTTTCGATCACCGTGAGATCGGGGAATACGCCACGGCCCTGGGGAACCAGCGACATGCCGCGCCGGACGTTTTCGACCGGATCGCCGTTGGCCCACGGCTGGCCGGCGAAACGCACCTGACCGGCGCGCGCGGGCAGCAGGCCGAGGATGGTCTTGAGCGTGGTGGACTTGCCGGCGCCGTTGTGGCCGAGCACGGCCACCACTTCGCCTTCGTATACGCGCAAGGCGACGCCCTGGAGCACGGTCTTCTTGCCGTAACCCGATTCGATCGCGTCCACCTCGAGCAGGATTTCAGCCATCGTCAGACGCCGAAATAGATTTCGGTGAGCGCCGGATCACGCGTGATCTGCGCGGGCGGGCCGGCGGCGAGCACGCGCCCCTGGTGCAGAAACACCACCTGGTCCGAGAGTTCGGAGATCAGTTCCATATTGTGCTCGATCAGCAGCACGGTCTTGCCGTGCTCGACCAGCCGCCGCACCATCGGCACGATCCTGCGCAGCGATTCCGCGTCGAGCCCGGAGGTCGGCTCATCGAGCAGCATCACCGGGGCATCGGTGGCGAAGATCCGCGCCATCGACAGCAGTTTCTGCTCGGGGTAGGCCAGGTCCTCGGCCAGCTCGGGCGCGCGATCCGCGAGGTCGAAAAACCGCAGCACCTCCATGGCGTGCTCGCGCGCGCGGAACTCCTCGGCGCGCACGGCGCCGGCGCGCAGAAACAGGCTCAGCACGTTCTCGCCCGCGGGGGTCGCACAGCCCAGCAGGACGTTCTCCAGCACCGTCATCTTGCTCCACAGCCGCAAGTGCTGAAACGTGCGCACCACGCCCAGCCGTTCCACCTGGTGCGGCGAGAGGCCGAGCAGTTCCTGGCCCTGCAATCGGATCGAGCCCTGGTCCGCGCTCAGGAATCCGGTGATCAGATTGAACACGGTGGTCTTGCCGGCGCCATTCGGGCCGATCAATCCGGTGATCAGCCCCGGCCGCACGTCGAACGTGCAATCGTCGACGGCCCGAATGCCGCCGAACGCCCGGGCGACCCCACGCACCGACAGGATCGCCGCTTCAGCGGCCATCACGCCCGGATCCGATCGCGGACGCGCGCGCGGCCGAGGATACCTTCCGGTCTGACGAGCATGAACAGGATCAGCAACGCCCCATAGATGATCTGCCGCATCGGCGCCGCGACGGCGTCCGGGATGGCGAGGAACTTCAGCGCTTCGGGAATCGCCAGCAGCACGAATGCGCCGACAACGGGGCCGGCCAGGCGTTCGCTGCCGCCAAGGATCACCAGCGTCGCGATGAAGATCGATTCGTGCAGCGCGAAGCTCGACGGGTTGATGTAGGTAATGTAGTGGGCGTACAGGCTGCCGGCCATCGCGCCGAGCGCCGACGAAATACACGCGATCACGATCTTCACCAGCACCACGTTCTTGCCCATCGCCTGCGCGGCGATCTCGTCGTCGCGGATCGCCTGCAGCACGCGGCCGAACGCGGAATTGGTCAGGCGCCAGCAGACCGCCCAGGTCAGCGCGGCGAATGCGGTGGCGAGGAATACGTACTCGAACGGCTGGTCGATGACCCAGCCGAGCAGGTTCGGCCGCGGAATTCCGGGCAATCCGGCGTGGCCGTTGGTCAGGTCCGTCCAGTTCATGAAGACCGCGAGCACCACCACCTGCAGCCCGAACGAGGCCACCACGTAATAGTCTCCGGCGACCCTCAGCGACGGGATTGCGACCAGCGCCGAAGCGAACGCGCCGGCGCCCGCGGCGACAAGCATGCCGCCCCAGAACCCCAGACCCAGCTTGAGCGCGGCGAGCGCGGAGGCATAGGCGCCGATGCCGTAGATCGCCGCATGCGCGAGCGAGAAAATGCCGGAGTAGCCGATCAGCAGGTTCAGCGACAACGCGAGGATCGTGTAGATCGCGACCATCACCAGAAAGTGCGCGAGGTAGGCAGTCATCGCGGGCTCAACTCCGGGTCAGATTTCCGCGGACTGGATTTTGCGGCCGAAGAATCCGCGCGGACGCACCACGATAAAGATCAGAAACACGCCGAAAGAGATGGTCGACTGCCATTCCGACGGGATTTTCCAGACGCCGAGATTCTCGAGGAGCGCGAGGAACAGCGCACCGAGCAACGCGCCCGGTATCGAGCCGATGCCGCCCATGATGACCGCCACCGAGGCGAGCAGCACGAAGGTGGTTCCGCGATACGGCTCGACCCCGACATCCATCGCCACCAGTATCCCGGCCGGCGCGGAAATGGCCGAACCCACGGCGTAGGTCAGCAGGTGGACGCGCCGCAGGTCGATGCCCACCGTGCGCGCCATCTCGGGCGATGACGAAACCGCGCGGATTGCCCGGCCCCACAGGGAATACTTGAGGAACGCCATCAGCGCG
>Ga0315281_10003913_pt1 | contig 21733 bp, 17 predicted proteins | sample YL17G07_0_MG_FD_204540 | JGI IMG/M metagenome (GOLD analysis project Ga0315281, IMG submission 204540) | Sediment microbial communities from Yellowstone Lake, YNP, Wyoming, USA - YL17G07_0 | ecosystem: Environmental > Aquatic > Freshwater > Lake > Sediment | place: USA: Wyoming | collected... | reverse complement strand
CCACGCCGAATCCTCTGGCGCGAAAGTAATCGGCGCTTTGGCGTTTATCCGAAAGACGCGGACGGCGCGCCCATCGTTTCCGCAAAGGTGAGGCATCAGTAGTGTCCGGTTAATCTAGATGACCACGAAATACCTTGACGTTTAGACGTCAAAACACCATAATATTAGCCATGGACTCCCAAAAACGCGCGACCGTCTATTTCGAATCGGATGTTCACCGCGCCCTTCGGTTGAAGGCGGCGGCCATGGATCGCTCCATTTCGGATATGGTCAATGATGCGGTGAAGGCGGCCCTAGCTGAGGACGCGGAGGATCTTGCAGCCTTCTCCGAGAGAAAAAAGGACAAGAACATTTCGTTCGACACCTTTGTTCAAGGTCTGAAACGGCGTGGCCGTATATAGACTCTTGGTCAAAGCCTCAGCCACAAAGGAAATCGAGGCATTAGGCACAAAAGCTGATCGTCAGCGTGTTATTGAGCGAATTCAAACACTGAGCTCGGACCCCCGCGCGGAAGGTTCCGAGAAACTCGCGGGATACGCTGATCGCTATCGGATACGGCAAGGTCAGTACCGAATCATCTATCTCATCGATGACAAGGTTCATCAGGTCACGATTTTCAAAGTTGGCCATCGAAAAGATGTATACCGATAGCCCATCTAACTTTAGCTGCACCGGACGCGCGGCGAGCACCGCGCCAACTTCAAATGCCACGGGCGCGCGCTGGTGGGCGTGGACGTTGATCTCGCCGGAATGCGGGTTGCATTATACATATAACATATATATGATAGCAACATGCGCTTCAAGCACGATCCGGTGAAGGCTGCGGCAAATCTGAAGAAGCATGGCGTTTCGTTTACCGATGCGGAAGGTGTTCTTGAGGATCCGCTTGCGGTCACTGTCGAGGACCCGGATGCCGAAGGCGAACAACGCTTCATAACCGTCGGACTGGGAAGCGCCGGTGAATTACTTGTATTGGTCTGGACAGAGCGCGACGGTGAGTACCGTCCGATTTCGGCGCGTCGTCCGACGCGAAAGGAACGAAAGCACTATGCGAGCTGAATACGATTTTTCCAATGGCAAGCGCGGCGCAGTGATCCCGCAGAAGGGAAAGACGCGCATCTCCATTTTCATTGACGACGTCGTCCTCGATCAATTCCGCGCACGCGCCGAAAAGGCGGGAACGGGGTATCAAACCATGATGAATGAAGCGCTGCGAAAGTACCTTTCCGAAACCGACCAGCCGGTAACCGAAAAGTTGCTGCGACAAGTGTTGCGCCAGGAGATGCCCGAATACTTGCGAGGTCTAACCACCGCATCCACGCGGACGCGCGCAAAGAGCAGCGCGCGCCGGTGATACGGGACGTTCGCTGGTACGACCCGGGACCAATGGACTGGGGCCTGACTGTGTTTCACCCCCTCACCGGCCCTCGCGCAGTTTCGCCAGCTTCGCCTTGATCTCCGCCAGCGCCGCCGCCACTGCCTTCTCTCCTTCGAGCACCGCCAGGTGCCGATCCTGGAAATCCGTCCCCTTGAGGCCCGATGTTTGCGGGCGGATCACCACGTCCGCATCCCTGAGTTCGTAGCGCCCGATGGTCTGTCCCATGATGGCGAAGGTCTGCAACAGCACGTCGATCGTGCTCTTGGTGCTGCCGTACTGCGGCTGATCGGAGATATCCACGGCGATGACGAAATCGGCGCCCATGTCCCGCGCCGCCTTCACCGGCACCGGGCTCACCAGACCGCCATCGACATATTCGCGGCCGTTGATTTTCACCGGCTGAAATACTCCGGGCACGCTGCTCGATGCGCGCACCGCCATGCCGGTATTGCCAGTGCGGAACACCGTCGCTTCACCACTTTGCAAATCGGTGGCGACCGCGGCAAACAGGCGCGGGAGTTTTTCCAGTGAACGCTGGCCGATGGCGCGGTTGATGAAGTTCTGCAAGGCCTCGCCGCGGATGACTCCGCGATCCGGCAGCGACCAGTCGCTGAACTGGCCGTCCTCCATCTGTAGCGCCAGTTTCTGCAACTCGAAACCGCCGTTGCCGGCGGCATACAGCGCCCCGACGACGGCGCCGGCACTGGTGCCGACGATGAGATCGGGAACGATGCCTTGCGCCTCCAGCCCCTTGATCGCACCGATATGAGCAAAACCGCGCGCCGCGCCCCCGCCCAGCACCAGTGCAATCTTGGGTGCGGGCTGAGATGCGGGCTGAGCTGCGACCGGCGGCGTAGGCTTGACCGGCGCGGTGCAAGCGGCCAATAGCGATAACGACAGACCGGCGACCAGCAGACGACATTGCAGCGATTTCATGATGGTGGAATTCTATCCTGCTTTCCTTCCGGCACGCGCCTATCCCTTCAACGCCAAGGTAAATTGCTGCTTGGGCGACGCAGCACGGTTATGCTTTCAGCTTCAATCGGCTAGAATGACATGCGGATACTTTCACTCCCAACGAGAAGCGAAATGATCGAAAATAATCCACAACGCAGACATCAAGGCCGACCGAGCATGGCAAAATTGATAAGCGCGCTGCTTGCCGGCGCGCTGCTGGCGGCCGCTCCGGTCGCGGCACAATCGTACCCGTCCAAGCCGATACGCTGGATCGTGCCTTTTCCCACGAGCGGCGCCACCGACATTTTGACGCGCACTATCGCGCAGAAACTCTCCGAAGCACTGGGACAGCCCGTCATCGTCGACAACAAGCCCGGGGCGGGTGGTGCGCTGGGCTCGGACATCGTCGCCAAAGCCGCGCCCGACGGCTACACCCTGCTGATGGCAACGACCAGCACCCACTCAATCGGTCCGGCGCTGCAGAAGCTGCCTTACGACGCACAGCGCGACTTTGCGCCAATCAGTGCCGTCGCAGACTCCACCAATGTCCTCATCGTCAGCCCCCGGCTTGGCGTGAATACGGTGCACGAACTCGTGGCGCTCGCAAAATCCAGGCCGGGGCAGCTCAACTACAGTTCCAGCGGCACCGGTTCCATCGTGCATCTGTCCGGCGAGCGCTTCAAGAGCATGGCCGGCGTGGACATCCAGCACATTCCTTACAAGGGCACGGCGCTGGCTATCCCGGACATCATCAGCGGCCAGATCGACCTGATGTTCGACAACATCGTCTCGGTGATGCCGCACATCCGTTCGGGAAAGGTTAAGGCGCTCGCAATCTCGAGCCACAAGCGTTCCTCGCTGTTGCCGGAGTTGCCGACCATGACCGAGGCGGGCATAGTCGGATACATAAGCGACACCTACTTCGGCGTGTTCGCGCCCGCGGGAACGCCCACCGAGATCATCGCCCGCCTCAATGCAGAACTGGTGAAGATCGTGCACAAGAGGGAAACCAGGGAGCGCCTGCTGAAGCTCGGTGCCGAACCGGTGGGAAGCACGCCGGATCAGTTGGCGGCTATGGTAAGAACAGAGAATGTCAAGTGGGCGAAAGTGATCACGGACGCCGGGATCAAGCTCGACTAGAATCAGGCGACGGGAATTGATTTTCCCGTCCCATGTTGGGCGGACCACCGCCCTTCCCCGCTGTGAGGAGACGCCCATGTACCCAGGCAAATACGCCCGGCAACATGCCGACCGGCCCGCTTTTATCATGGCCGGCAGCGGCGAGACGATGAGCTATGCGCAGCTCGAACAGCGCAGCAACCGCATCGCCCATCTGTTGCGCGCCCAGGGGCTGCAGCGGCTGGATCACTATGCGGTGTTCATGGAGAACAACAGCCGTTACCTCGAAGCCTGCGTGGCCGGCGAACGCACCGGACTGTACTACACCTGCGTCAACGCTTATCTCACCGCCGAGGAACTCGCCTACATCGTCAACAACAGCGATTCGCAGTTGCTCGTCACCTCTGAAGCCTGCTTCGGCGTGGCCCGGCAAGCGCTGGCGGACTGCCCAAAGGTGGCAATGTGCCTGGTGGTCGGCGGCGGTCCCGGCGTCGACGGGCGCGCGGGGACGGCCATCGTGCGCGACTACGACACGGTGTTGGCCGCTTACTCCGACACGCCCGTCGCCGACGAATTCCTGGGCTCGGCGATGCTTTATTCGTCCGGCACCACCGGCCGGCCAAAAGGCGTCCTGCGACCGCTGCCGGAGAATCCACCGAGTGAACCTCTGCCCTTGTTTGGTTTCCTGAACAAGTTGTGGCAGTGCGAGGAAGGCATGGTCTACCTGTCGCCGGCGCCGCTGTACCACTCAGCGCCCCTGGCCAACGTGGGCCTGACGCTGCGCAACGGCGGCAGCGTGATCATCATGGAGCACTTCGATCCGCAGCAGTACCTAGCGCTGGTCGAGCGCTACCGCGTCACCCACACCCAGCTCGTGCCTACCATGTTCAGCCGCATGCTCAAGCTGGCGCCGGAGGAGCGGGCGCGGCACGATCTGTCATCGCTGAAAATCGCGGTGCACGCGGCGGCGCCCTGCCCGGTGCAGGTGAAGGAGCAGATGATCGACTGGTGGGGCCCGATCATCCACGAATACTACGGCGCCACCGAGGGTCTGGGTTTCACCGCCTGCAATACCGCGGAATGGCTGGCCCACCGCGGCACGGTGGGCCGGGTGCTGCTGGGGGAGTTGCACATCCTGGACGAGCGGATGCAGGCGGTACCCAAAGGCACGCCGGGCGAGATCTGGTTCAAGACGGCGACGCCGTTCGTGTACTTCAACGACCCCGAGCGCACCGCCCTGACCCGCTCGCCCGACGGCAGCATGAGCACGGTGGGCGACATGGGCTATGTGGACGACGCGGGCTTTCTGTACCTGACAGACCGCTCCACGTTCATGATCATCTCCGGCGGCGTCAACATCTACCCGCAGGAATGCGAGAACCTGCTGATCACCCATCCCAAAGTTGCCGATGCGGCCGTCTTCGGCGTGCCTAACGAGGACCTTGGCGAAGAGGTAAAAGCGGTGGTGCAGCCGGTGGCCGGCATCAGCCCGGGCCCCGAACTGGCGCAGGAACTGATGGCGTTCTGTGCGGCACACCTGGCCCGCCAGAAATGTCCGCGCTCGGTGGATTTCAGCGACCAGCTGCCCCGGCTGCCGACCGGCAAACTGTACAAGCGCACGCTGCGGGATCCCTACTGGGCGGGACACAAGAGCCGCATTGTCTGAAACCGCCATGCTTGCTTGGGACTAAACGCGCCTCAGCCGGCGTCCAGGCCCTCGCGATCGAGTCTTAGCCAAAGGCATTTGCCCTTGCTCTCGGCTTGTATCTCCTGCAGCACCTTGGCGTGCTCGCCGGCCTCCTCTTCGGTCGCGGCGAGCACCTGCAGCCTGACGCGCTCGACCGGTGTGTTCCCGCTTGACGCCGCGGCCGCCGGCGCCTGGTCCAGCTCCATCACCAGGCTTTCCTGGCCGCGGGTCATGGCTAGATACACCTCGGCCAGCAATTCGGCGTCGAGCAGCGCGCCGTGGAGCGTGCGGTGGGTGTTGTTCACGCCGTAGCGCTCGCACAGGGCGTCGAGCGAATTCTTCTTGCCCGGATGCAATTCCTTTGCCAGTTTGAGCGTGTCCTTCACGCCGGCACAGTGCTGCGCCAGCGGCGGCAGTTTCACCAACGCCAGTTCCTGCTCGATAAATTCGACGTCGAACGGCGCGTTGTGGATGATCAATTCCGCACCGCGGATATAGTCGACGAATTCGGATGCGATTTCGCGAAACCTGGGCTTGTCGAGCAGGAATTCGTCGCTGATGCCGTGCACCTTCATCGCCCCCTCTTCGCTCGCGCGCTCGGGATTGAGATAGTGATGGAAGTGGTTGCCGGTGGGGCGGCGGTTGAGCAGCTCGAGGCAGCCGATCTCGATCACCCGGTCGCCCAGCTTCGCATTCAGGCCGGTGGTCTCCGTGTCGAGGACGATCTCGCGCACTAGTCGCCTCCGGCCGGCTGCGGCACCGTTTGGTCCATGCCAGCGCGCTCCCGGCGCGCGAGATAGCTGTACACCGTGGGTACGACGAACAGCGTCAGCAGCGTGCCGAGCAGCATGCCGCCGACGATGACCCACCCGATTTGCGAGCGACTTTCGGCGCCCGCGCCGCGCGCCAGCGCCAGCGGCACGGCGCCCAGCACCATTGCGCCGGTGGTCATCAGGATCGGCCGCAGGCGCAGTACCGCAGCCTCTATCAACGCTTCCTGCAGTGCCTTGCCCTGCTCGCGCAACTGGTTGGTGAACTCTACGATCAGGATGCCGTGCTTGGTGATCAAGCCCACCAGGGTCACCAGCCCGATCTGGCTGTAGACGTTGAGCGTGCCGCCGGTCAAAAGCAGCGCGGCGAGCGCGCCGGTCATGGATAGCGGCACCGAGAGCATGATGATGAACGGGTCGGCGAAGCTTTCGAACTGGGCCGCCAGCACCAGGTAAATGAACGCCAGCGCCAGCAGGAAGGTCAGCGCCAGGCCCGCGCTCGATTCTCGGAACTCGCGCGACTGGCCGTTGTAGTCGATGGCCGTTCCCGGGGGAAGATGCACGCGCGCCTTTTCCTCGAGGAATTTGAGCGCTTCGCCCAGGGGATAGCCCGGCGCGAGGTTGGCGCTGATAGTGACGGCCACACGCTGGCCGAAGCGGTTGAACTCGCGCGCCGAAACCCCTTCTTTCAGGCTGACCAACTGCTCGAGTGGGATCATCTGGTCGCCACGGCCGCGCACGAAGATGTTGGAAATGTCATCGGGTGTGCTGCGAACGCTCGGGACCACCTGTACGATAACATCGTACTGCTCGCCGTTTTGCTTGTAGCGCGTGACCTGGCGCCCGCCGAGCATGGTCTCCAGCGTGCGGCCCACGGCATCAACCTGCACGCTGGTGTCGTTGGCCTTGTTGCGATCGACGCGCACCCGCACTTCGGGCTTGTTCAGCTTCAGGTCGGATTCCAGCGCCTGCAGGTTGGGATTCACGGCAGCATCGGCGAGGATACGGTTGACAATCTCATCGACTTTCTCGCGCTCGAGCGAACTGACGATGACCATCTGCACCGGCTTATCGCGCGGGCTCTGCCCGAGCGAGGCCGGCGTGATCGGAAAACCGAGCACACCCTGCAGTCCGCCGAACAGCTTGGGCTGCAGTTCACGGGCGACATCGAAGGACTTGCGCTGGCGCTGGTCCCAGTCGGTGAGGCCGATGAAGGAAATTCCCTGCGACACGGTCGGGAAACCCGTAATGACGAAATAGCGCTCAACATCCTTGGTGTTCTTGAACATCGTTTCCGCGCGCTGCTGATACCTCTGCATGTAATCGATAGTCGCGCCTTCGGGGCCGATGAAGACGGCAAGCACCACGCCGCGATCCTCCAGCGGGGAAAGCTCCTGTTTCAGCTGCTTGAACAGGAACACGCTGGTCCCGGCGACGGCGCAGCCGAGCAACAGCACCGCCCAGCGGGCGCCAAGGGCGGCGGTGAGCAGTCGTTTGTAACCCTGCGTTATGCCGTTTAAAAAGCGTTCGACCTGATTGTAGAGCCAGGAATGTCTGGGTTCATGCTTGAGCAGCACCGAACACATCATCGGCGACAAGGTCAGGGCGACGAAGCCCGATACCAGCACCGCCCCCGCCAGCGTCAGCGCGAACTCGACGAACAGCTTGCCGGTGCGGCCGGTCATGAACGCCACCGGCGCATACACCGCCGCCAGGGTAATGGTCATGGCGACGACCGCGAAACCTATCTCCCTCGCGCCCAGCAGCGCCGCCTGCAGGCGCGGCACGCCATTCTCTACGTGGCGGTAGATGTTTTCCAGCATCACGATGGCATCGTCAACCACGAGGCCGATGGCCAGCACAAACGCCAGCATGGTCAGCGTATTGATGGAGAAGCTGAACACGTACATCAGGGTGAACGCGCCGATCAGCGACACCGGGATGGTCACCAGGGGGATGATAGTGGCGCGCAAGGAGCGCAGGGACACGAAAATCACCAGCGCCACCAGCGCCACCGCCTCGATGATCGTCTTGAATACCGCGTCGATCGAGCGCTCGATGAACACCGACGAATCGTAGGCGACGTCAACGCGCATTCCAGGCGGCAGCTCCGCCACGAGGTTCGGCAGCTCGGCGCGCACCGCCTTGGACAACACCAACGGATTGGCGGTCGACTGCTTGATCACACCGAGCGCGACCGCCGGCCTGCCGTTGAAGCGCACCACCGAACGCTCGTTCTGCGCCGCGACCTCGACCTTGCCGATGTCGCCGATGCGCACCGGAAAACCGTTGACGTTCTTGACCACGACGGCGGCAAATTCGGAAGCTTGGTTGAGGTCAGTCCGAGCCACCACCGAGAATTCACGCTCGCGGCTTTCGATCCGTCCGGCGGGCACCTCCAGATTCTGCTTGCGCAACGCGTCTTCGACGTCGGCCGGGGTCAGACGATATGCGGCAAGCCTGTCGCGATCGACCCAGATGCGCATGGCATAGCGGCGCTCGCCGAAAACGCGCACGTCAGCCGCGCCGGGCAGGGTCTGCAACCTGGTCTTGACGATGCGACTGGCGTAATCGGTCACCTCCAGTGCCGACATCTGGTCACTGGAGAACGCAAGCCAAATGATCGGATTGGCGTCCGCCTCAACTTTGGCCACCACCGGTTCATCGATGTCCCTGGGCAGCCGGCCACGTACGCGGGCCACCCGGTCGCGCACGTCGTTGGCGGCGGAATCGGCGTCACGCTCGAGGCGGAACTTGACTGTGATCTGGCTCTGTTCCGAGCGGCTGATCGACGTCAGCGTCGCGATGCCCTCGATTCCCGCCAGGGAATCTTCCAGCACCTTGGTAACCTGGCTCTCGACGATCTCGGCACTGGCGCCGGTGTACTTGGATTCGACCGTAACGACCGGCTCGTCGATCTTGGGATATTCACGCACCGCCAACCGGGTGTAACTCACCAGGCCGACGAGCAGCACGGCCAGGGACAGCACCGTAGCGAAAACCGGGCGGCGGATACAGATCTCGGAAATGACCATGATCGGAAAACGCTATGCGCGAAGCACGCGAAGAAGCACGCGAATTGCGCCTGCCGCTTTCGCGTCCGTCGAAGCAAACACGCTATCGTCGTTCATCCTGGCTACGTGCCCGGCTTGGCGGGCGCTCCGACCTTTGCGGACCCGGCTCCCGGCAGGCCACCCGAAGCCTGCGCCGCAGCCGGCGCCACCGGGGAATTCGAGTTTACGGCAACGCCGTCACGGATCTTGAGTTGGCCAGCCGTCACCACTTCGTCGTCGGGCCGAAGACCTTCGCTTACTTCGACTTTGGCGTTTCGGCGGAGTCCGATTTTGACCTGCACCCGCTGCACTTTGCCCTCGACCACCTTGAACACATACTGGTCGCTACCGATGGGCATCAACGCCTCTTCGGGAATGGTCATGGCGCGCGCGCGCTCGGACAGGATCAAACGCACATTGGCAAACATACCCGGACGCAGCTTGCCTTCAGGGTTGTCGAGCTTGGCGCGCAGGGACAGCGAGCGGCCGGCTTGGTCTATCAGCGGATCGATCGCCATCAGCGTCGCCTTGAACGTCTGACCGGAAAAGGCATCGATCTTGAGTTCCACCTGCTGCCCAAGTCTCAGCTTGCCGAAATAGCTCTCGGGAAGACGGAAATCGAGCTTAAGCGCGCTCATGTCCTCCAGCGTCACCAGGTCCTGTCCCTCTTTCACGTAATCGCCCACGCTGACCTGGCGCAAACCGATGGTGGCATTGAAGGGGGCTACGATTTGGGTCTTCGCAAGGCGCGCCTCGGACAGGGCCAGGTTCGCTTCGGCGACCTTCAAGCCGTTCAGCGCCTGATCGCCGGCATTCGCACTGACAAACTTGCTTTTCTGGAGCTCTTGCGTGCGATCGAAATTGGTCTGGGCGAGCGCCAGATTGGCGCGCGCCTGCTGCACCTCGGCCGCCTGGGTGGAACTGTCGAGCAACACCAGCACGGCGCCCTTGCTGACGCGTGTGCCTTCGGTAAATTGGATCGCGCTGATACGCCCCGAAATTTCCGGCCGCACGACGACCGACTCGTTGGATCGCAGCGAGCCGACGGCATTGACGTCCTCCTGGAGAGTCTCCAGTGCCACCCTGGCCGTTTCCACCGGCATCGCGAATCCGCCAGGCGGAGCCGTTGCCGCCGGCGCGCCGGCCGGCCTCTGCCCACCCGCCGGCTCCGGCGCAAGCGGGCTGCGGTTCGCATAATACGCGTAGGTCCCCAGCGCGCCCAACGCCAGCACGGAAACCAGGGTAACCAAAATATTTCTTGCTGCAGCCATCGAGAAAAGCAATCCTTGAGTTGGATGTCGCAACGCGTAGCGCCGGCACCGCGCGGGCGCGCGCTAAAGCGCAATTGTAACTGAGGCAGGCAGGCTTGATATCGGCCTGTCAGCCAAAATAAGCGCTATCCGGCGAGCGCGTCGATGCCCTGGTTGGCAAGCGCATCGGCGCGCTCGTTCTCCGGGTGCCCGGCATGCCCTTTCACCCAGTGCCAACGGATGGCATGGCCCGCGACGAGCCGGTCCAGCTCCAGCCACAGGTCGACGTTCTTGACCGGTTTCCTGTCCGCGGTCTTCCAGCCGTGGCGTTTCCAGGAAACGATCCACTCGCTGATGCCCTTCTGCACGTACTGCGAGTCGGTGTACAGGTCGATTTCGCAGCGCCGTTTCAGTGCCTCGAGCGCGCGGATCACGGCCGTGAGTTCCATGCGATTGTTGGTGGTGTCGAGCTCCCCGCCGCAGAGCTCTTTCTCGCGGCCGCCGAGTTGCAGCAGCGCGCCCCAGCCGCCCGGACCGGGATTGCCCTTGCACGCGCCATCGGTGTAGATGCGTACGCGCGCCGCGCCGGCCGAACCGCTCAACCCTCGGTCCCGGTTCTGTGATGGTTACGCTGGGTCACCGGCGACAAGGCTTTCGCCGTCGCCGCCTGGCTGCGCCAGCTGGGCATCACCAGGCGCATGCCTGCCGTCCGTTTCACCGCGCGCACGACGTAGACCGCGCCGGCGATCGGCCACCAGCGGTCGCCGGCTTGCTCCATGAACGCCGAGCGTTCCAGCCATCTCGTTTGCGCGAACGGCGGCGCGTAGCAGCCGAAGCGGCCGCCGTTCAGTTCGAAGCTGAGCAACTGCAGCCAGTCTTTCAAACGCAGCAGGCCGATGAAGCGGCCGCACCAGGGATTTTCGCGCCGGCCCGGCCCGAGCGCGCGTTTCAGGCCCCACAGGCTGAGCGGATTGAAGCCGGAGATCACGATCTGGCCATCCGGCATCAACACGCGTGCAGCCTCGCGCAGGATCCCGTGCGGATCAGCGCTGAATTCGAGCACATGCGGCAGCACCACGAGGTCGACGCTGCCGGTCGCGAGCGGCAGGGCGCCGCTGTCGGCGACGAGGTCGCTGACGGGGTCAAGGCCGACGCGCGTGTGCAGTGGAATCCGGTTCTGGCGCAGCAGATCGATCTGGGGCAAGCCTACCTGGACCGCGTTGAAACCGAATACATCCTCCACCGCGCTTTCGAACTGGGCCCGCTCCCAGCGCAGCACGTATTCGCCCCTGGGCGTGGCAAACCATTCAGCCAGATTTGACTTTTGCCGTGCTTCCACGAAAACTAGGCCTATGTCCGATACCGATGAATTCGAAGTCGTTCCGCTGCGCGCGTTCAAGGACAATTACATCTGGACGCTGCGCAACGGCCATTACGCCGCAGTCGTCGATCCGGGCGACGCGCAGCCGGTGCTTGATTATCTGCAGCAACAGCGGCTGAAACTGTGCGCCGTGCTCGCCACCCACCACCATGCCGACCATGTCGGCGGAGTCGCGGCGCTGCTGGCGCGTCATGCGGTGCCGGTATACGGCCCGCGCGACGAACCCATTCCGACATTGACCCACCCGGTCGGCGAAGGCGACCTGGTGCAGATTCCCGAACTGGGCTTGCACTTTGCCGTACTCGACATCCCCGGACACACCCGCGCACACATCGCTTATTATGGCGCAAATTCCCTTTTCTGCGGCGATACGCTGTTCGCCTGCGGCTGCGGGCGCCTGTTCGAAGGCACGGCGCAGCAAATGGCAGTTTCGCTGGCCAAGCTCGCAGCCCTGCCCGACGAGACCCTGGTGTACAGCGGTCATGAGTACACCTTGGCCAACATCGACTTCGCCAGAGCGGTTGAACCGCACAACCAGGAGCTCGCAGCGCGAGCGGCGAGCGACGCGGAAAAGCGCAGGCGCGACCACCCGACGCTGCCCTCTACCATCGGTGGCGAGAAGAAAACCAATCCCTTCCTGCGCTGCCTGCAGCCGGCTGTGATCGACTCGGCGAACAAGTATCTGGGCGCACGCGCGAGCGATCCGGTGCAGGTTTTCGCCGCGATTCGGGATTGGAAGAATCGCTTCTGAGCACAGCGCCCAACCGCCGCCAGCCGGCGGACGCAGGGGGATAAATCGGGCTATGGCGATCGAACTTGCCCGACCGGCGTCCCGTCCGCGCAAAAAATCAATTCTAAGATGCTCATTTTCCTTGCCTTTCCTTGACCGGACCGGGCCTCTCGGATAACATTGACAGTCGTTAATCCGGTGGGAGGCGTGATGCCGATATTGCGCTTCATCGCGGCCGTCGGCTTTGCACTTCCTACGGTCGTCTTTATCACTCTCAGTTCAGGCTGCGCCGTAACGCAGGTGCAGACCAGTGATGCAATCGCGCGCAAACCCGCGGCCGATGGGCCACCCGCATCAAGCTTGCAAGTGATCGGCGATCGTCCTTCCGCCGAGGAAACCACCCCTGCAGTGACCGCAGCCCCAACTGCGCTAATCACCAGGACGGCGGCGCCGCCGCGGCTTGCGGCTGTGCCCAGCGCCGGTGCCAGGGAAGTCAACGACAACCTGCGCGCCATTCCCACTATCGATCTGACGGCAGTGCCCCCGGACCTGTGGGACCGCATCCGCACCGGCTTTTCCATGCCCAACCTGTCCAGCCCGATCGTGCAGGACCGGCAGATCTGGTACGCGAGCCAACCGAGCTACGTCAAACGCATGGTGGAACGCAGCAAGCGCTACCTGTATTACATCGTCGAGGAACTGGAGAAGCGCGGCATGCCGACCGAGCTCGCGCTGCTGCCTATGGTCGAGAGCGCGTTCAACCCGATGGCCTATTCGCGCTCCCACGCCTCCGGCCTGTGGCAGTTCATCCCCTCCACCGGCAAGAATTACAACCTGCAGCAGAACTCCTGGTATGACGGCCGCCGCGACATCGTCGCTTCGACCAGCGCCGCCCTCGATTATCTGCAGTTTCTGTACGAGATGCACGGCGACTGGCACCTGGCGCTGGCGTCCTACAACTGGGGAGAGAATGCGGTCGCCCGCGCCATCGAGAAGAACAGGGCCAAGGGGCTGCCCACAGATTATCTCAGCCTCACCATGCCCACCGAGACGCGCTACTACGTGCCCAAACTGCAGGCGCTGAAGAACATCATCGCAAACCCGCATTCCTTTGGCGTCGACCTGGAGCCCGTGCCCAACACGCCGTATTTCGTGACGGTGGAAAAGACCCGCGACATGGACGTGCGCCTTGCCGCCAAACTGGCCGACATGCCGCTGACGGAGTTTCTCGCGCTTAACCCCGGTCACAACCGGCCGGTGATCGTCGCCAACGGCACACCCGGGCTGGTGTTGCCTGCCGACCGGGCAAAGGTTTTCCTTGCCAACCTCCAGGGCCATGACCAGCCGCTGGTTTCCTGGAATACGTATACCCTCAAGCCCGGGGACAAACTCGACCATATCGCCACCAGGAACGGCATCTCGCTTGCGCGCCTCAAGCAAGTGAACGGGATCGGCAGGCGCACCAAGGTGGGGCCGGGCTACCAACTTATGCTGCCGCTGAAAGGCGCCTCGCTCGAACCGCTGCCGGCCATGTTCCAGCCGCCGTCCCTGCCTGAAATGCGCATGGCGGTGCGCAAGGTGACCTACACGGTGCAGCGCGGCGACACGCTCCCCAAGATCGCCCAGCGCTACAAAGTCAGCGCGGACGATCTGCGCAGATGGAACGACATCGGGCGGCTTGCCGCCGGCCAGCGCCTGATAATCCAGGTGCGCCAGGCGGCACCGGTAAAGAGCGCCAAGCCGGCCAAGAAGAAACGCGCCACCAGGGGAAAGAAAAAGTAGCGGGTCCCAAGAGGCTGCAGCTATGTTCAGGCCGCGGCCGGGACGAATCCGCGCGGGATCGCAGACAGCAGTCGCCGCGTATAGTCCTGTTTCGGCGCCAGATAGATGTCATCCGAATTCGCCATTTCAACGAGTTCCCCGTTGTTCAGCACCATCACCTGATCCGACATGTACTTGACCACGGCGAGGTCGTGCGAAATGAAAATGTAGCTCATGCGGAATTCGTCCTGCAGGTCCTGCAGAAGATTCAGCACCTGGGCCTGAATCGAGACGTCGAGCGCGGACACCGATTCGTCGCAGATCAGCACGTCCGGCTTCATCGTCAGGCAGCGGGCGATCGCGATGCGCTGGCGTTGCCCGCCCGAGAACTCGTGCGGATATTTGTTGAACGCGACGCGGCCGAGTCCAACGCGCTCCAGCAGTGCATACGCCATTTTCGAACGCGCCGCGAGATCGGCCCCGATGCCGTGGATCTGCATCGGTTCGATCAGCATGTTGCCTACGGTGAAACGCGGATTGAGCGATGCATAGGGATTCTGGAAAATGATCTGGATGCGCCGCTTGTAGGGCATCAGCTCGCGCCGCGACAGCTTGAGCAGGTCGGTTCCCTCGAACAGCACCTCGCCGCCGCTCGCGTCGATGAGGCGCATCAGCGCCAGCCCGATGGTCGTCTTGCCGGAGCCGGATTCGCCGACCAGGCCCAGCGTCTTTCCCTTGGCCAGTCTGAACGATACGCGGTCGACGGCGCGCAACGCCTTGTGTCCAAACAGACCTTCGCGCAGGCGGAATTCCTTGGACAGGTTGCGCGCCTCGAGGATGATCGCGTCGTCTTCGGTGACACCGCGCTTGCGTTCCTGCTGGCCCGCCGGCCTGCCCTCGGCGCGCATGAAGTCGTCGATTACCGGCAATCGCTGCGGCCGGCGGTCCAGCCGCGGCCGGCATTCCAGCAGCGCCCTCGTATAGGCGTGCCGCGGGCGCCCGAAGATATCGGCGACGGGCGCCGATTCGCGGATCTCGCCGCTTTGCATCACCACCACATGGTCCGCAATCTCGCCGACCAGCGCCAGATCGTGGGTGATGAACAGGACCGACATGTGCAGGCGCTGCTTCAGACCCGCCATCAGTTCCAGAATCTGCTTCTGGATGGTGACGTCGAGCGCCGTGGTCGGCTCGTCGGCGATCAGCAGCTTCGGTTCGCAGGCAATGGCCATCGCGATCATGACGCGCTGCTGCTGGCCGCCCGAGAGCTGGTGCGGGTAGGAATTGACGCGCAACTGCGGCTCCGGAATGCCGACTTCGTTCAGCACCTCCACGGCGCGCGCGCGCGCCTGCGCGCGCCCGAGCCCCATATGCAAACGCAGCACCTCGCAGATCTGGTCGCCGACAGTGAACACCGGGTTCAACGACGTCATCGGTTCCTGGAAAATCATCGAGATCTCTTTGCCGCGAATCCGCTGCAGGCCTTCGCGCGGTTCGCGCAGGAGGTCGCGCCCCCCGTACATGACGCGGCTGCCGTCGAGGATCAGTGCCGACTCCGGCGGCAGCAGGCCCACGATCGCCATTGCCGTCACCGACTTGCCGCTGCCGGATTCGCCGACCAGGGCCACGGTGCTGCGGCCGGGGATGTCGAAGCTCACGCCCCTGACGGCGTCGAAAGTCTGCGTCTTGTCGAGGCGGAAGCGCACCCGCAGGTCGCGGATTTCGATCAGATTTTTCTGGTCGGTCATGATGCTCCCGGGGGAAAGTCGGATTTCATGGCATTGCTACAACACGGCTTTCAGCTTCGGATCGAGGGCATCGCGCAGCGCGTCGGTGAACAGGCTGAACGCGGTCACCAGCGTCGCCATGCTCGCGGTCGCCGCCGCCAGCTGCCACCACTTGCCGATCACCAGCTCGTTCTGCGCTTCGGCAAGCATGGTGCCCCAGGACACGAGTTCGACCGGCACCCCGAATCCCAGAAACGACAGGATCACCTCGGCCTTGATGAACTGCACCACGTGCTGCGACAGCTGTACCAGGATGACATGGCTCACGTTGGGCAGAATCTGCACGAACATGCGGCGCATATCGGAGGCGCCGATGGCGTCGGCAGCGCGCACGTACTCGCGCTCGCGGTGCTTGAGGTACTCGGCGCGCACCAGGCGGTAGATGCCGGTCCACCCGGTAATGCCGAGAATCATGATCACCGTGGCGATGCCTTTACCGAACACCGCGGCAAAGGCGAGGATCAGCAGGATATAGGGAATCGAGGTGAAGACGTTGTAGACCCACTCGAACAGATCGTTGGTCCTGCCGCCGAAGTAGCCCGAACTGGCGCCGAACACGGTGCCGAGCAGCGTCGCCAGCAGGGCCGCGGCGAAACCGACGAAAATCGAAATCTCCGCGCCTTTCACCGTCTTCTTGATGACGTCCTTGCCCCACTTGTCGCCGCCGAACGGGAGCGTGTCCGAGCGCTGTATCTCGGTAACCTTTATTTTCGCCGTGCGCTCCTCAAGTTCCTTGTAGTACGGCGCCAGCGGGTCGATGTCGGAAAGATCCACGGGTGGCGCCTTCGACTGCGCGCCGAGATTGCGGCTCGACTCCGCCTCGAGATTCTCCAGATGCGCGAGAAATCCGGGATTCGCATAGGACACGCCGACCTCGCGGTTCCAGTCCTTTGCCACCAGCCCCAGCGCCGAGCCGAGGATCATCAGCATGTAAGCGGCAACGATGACCACGCAAATCATGCCGAGCCGATCGTTGCGCAGCCGGCGGAACGCGGCGCGCCACGGCCCGGCGGAGTCATGCCTGGTTTCCGCAGCGGTACTGTCGATCGCGGCGCCGCCTGCGGCGTCGCCCGGAGTATGGGATGAACTCATGCCTGCCTCACTTGAATTCGACGCGCGGATCGACCCACTTGTAGAGCACGTCGACCAGCAGGTTGAGGAACATGGTGAACACCGCCAGGTACACGGTGATCGCCTTGATCACGGGGAAATCGCTGCGCTCCACAGCGGTGATGACTTCGCGGCCAAGCCCGGGAATGGAGAAGAATTTCTCCAGCAAGAACGACCCAATCATCAGCGAAGGCAGTGCGATCGCGACGTTGGTGAGGATCGGGATCATCGCGTTTCGCATCACGTGCTTGAACATCACGGTCATTTCCGACAAGCCCTTGGCGCGCGCGGTGCGCACGTAATCCTGGTTGATTTCGTCGAGAAAGAACGAACGGTACAGCCGCAGCGTCGGCGCGATGCTCACCAGCAGCGCGAGGAATACGGGCAGCGGCGCGTACACGACCAGGTTCTTCCAGTACGAATCGCTCCAGCCCTGCACCGGAAACCAGCCCAGCAGGAAGCCGAACATCCACTGGCCAAGGATGATGTACACCAGGAACGAGATCGACATGGCGAAGGTACAGACGATCATGATCGCGCGGTCCGTAAGCGAACCGCGCACGTAGGCGACGCCGAGCGCGAAGAAGATGCCGAACACCGTCTCCAGCAGCAGGAGCGGGACCATGATGGTGAGCGTCGGCCCGATGCGCGTCGCAAAAATGCGCGACACCTCCTCGTTGGTGCTCCAGCTGCGGCCGAAATCACCGGTGACGATCTGCTGGCAGAAGATGAGGAGCTGCCTCCAGTAAGGCTGATCGACGCCGAGCTGTTTGCGGATGTTGTCGATCTGTTCCTGGTTCGAGATCTTGCCGGCGAGCACCTGCGCCGGGTCGCCGCCTACCCAGTTGAACAGAAAAAATATCAGCAGGACGACGCCGAGCAGCGTCGGAATCATCTGCCACAGCCTGCGAACGACATAGGCGGTCATGCACGCTCCTGCGTCTTGTTATTCACGCTTTTGGTGTCTCACAGCGATGCGCGCGCGCACCGGGGGGTCGGCGAATCTTAGCAAGATCCCTGGGTTCGCGAGCGTCATTCGTCGGGAACGCCGCAACTTCGCCCGCGCTGCCGGAACCGCTGGCCAGGCCGCATGCGCCGGACTCAGCGGATGGAAGCATTTTTCTTCTCCAGGTCAACGTCAAGGTACTTCCACCCCTGAAGAACGATGGGATGCTTGCTGTAATTCAGCAGCCACGGCTGATTGACATGGGTCTGCACCCGATGCACCCCCAGCCGCCAGGGCGCGTAGGCGAGAAACAGTTTCGTCATCTGCTGATACAGCAAGGTTCGTTCGGGGGAATCGGGCATCATTCTGGCCCGCTCATACAATCTGTCAAACTGCGGGAGCGAAAAATTCGCGGCGTTGGACTGCGGCGACGAGTTCGGGCCGTAGAGCAACTGCAGGAAATTATCGCCGTCCGGATAATCGGCGTACCACGCGAGAAAACTGCCGACCTGCAACTTCGCGGCCTTGCTTTCCTTGTTCAGATCCGGCCATCTCGCTTTCTTGAATTTGATGTTGATGCCGATGGCATCCATCGATTTTTTCCATACCTGATCCAGTTCGCGAAAGTCCGAAGTCGGCGGCGAACCAAACTCCAGCACCAGCGGACGCCCGTCCGGCAGCTCGCGATAGCCGTCGCCGTCCCGGTCGACATACCCGAACAGGTCCAGCAGGGCTTTTGCCCTGGCCGGATTGTACTCCCCGGCACTGCTGCGAAATTCAGGGTCGAAACCCGCCGCCCCGGGAGGGATCGGACTCTCCGCCGGAATTGCCTGGCCCTTGCGCACTATCATCAACTCTTCCCGCTGGTTATAGCCCAGGTTCATCGCGCGGCGCAGCGCAACCTTTTCCGGCGTATATCCGCCGATTACCGGATCCCGCATGTTGAAAAACGCCGTGATCGTGATCTCCAGTTGCGGCTCACGCTGCATCCGCACGCCCTGTCTGACAAGACCCGGAGCGAGTTTCCCGTTCGGCGCGACAATATTGACGAACTCGTTCGGCAGATCCTCGATGTATTCGAGCTCCTTGTTGGAGAATGCGAGCCAGCGCGGCTGCGGTTCTTCGATGATGACCACCTCGATGCGTCCGACGACCGGCAAGCGCTTGCCCTGGAGCTTGTCGTAGATCGCGTTGTCCTCCGGCGTCGATCCTCTTGATCCGCTGAAGTATTCTTCGCGGAAATTGGGATTGGCTTCGAGTACGATCTTGCTCGAACGCCGCCATTCCTTGAGCATGAACGGCCCGGTACCGACCGGGTGCGAGCGCACGTCCTCGCCATAGTGTTCCACCACCTCGCGCGCCATGCCCACGGCCAGGGGCATGGCCATCACATACTGAAAGTTGTAATCGGGCTGTTTCAGGCGGATTCGCAACGTGTAACGGTCGGGCACTTCCAACCCCGCGATCGGAACGTCGTAATCATACTTGCCGGTTTTTTTCGCCTGCAGCATGACCTCGTCCGCACCGATGATCTTTCCCTCGAAAAGGTAAAGGTTGGGCGAGCGCAGTGTTGGGTCGTACATGCGCCGGATGCTGTAGGCAAAGTCCTGCGCCGTGAGCTCGCGCTTGTTGCCCTTGAATGCCGGATCATCCGCAAAATACACCCCTTTCTTGACGCGGAAGGTATAGGTCGCGCCATTGTCCCCGACCTCGGGCATCGCCGCGGCGACGCCTGGAACGAGTTTGGCCGGACGCGCCAGATAATCGTAGGTCAGAAGGGAGTCAAACATCGCCTCGACGATAAACGCAGAGTAACGATCCGACTCGCGCGCCGGATCGAAGCTGGTTTCGGCAACGCGAAATGCATGGCGCACGACCTTGCTCATGTCCGCCGCGGCGGCGTTCGGCGGCGCGCCGGCCAGGGAAAGCGCAAGCGCAAACAAAGGTGCAATGCGGCGTTTCCGCATGCGCGGACCTGAACCGGATGCTTGGGTCATTGGCGTGCGGCGGTTTGCCTGGCGACATCGACATCGAGGTAACGCCATGGCGCACGGATCATCGGATGCTTCTTGTAACCGATCACCCATGGATGGATCAGGTTGCCGTCGACGCGGTAAGTCCCGAGTTTCCAGGGCGCATAGACCAGAATCAACCGGTTCATTTCCTCGTACAGCCGGGAACGCTCGGGGGAATCCGGAAGCTGTTTTGCTTTTTCGTAGAGCCGGTCGAACGCCGGCAGGCGAAATCGCGCGTCGTTGCTCTGGCCGGTATTCGGGCCGTAGAGGAGCTGCAGAAAATTGTCGGCATCCGGATAGTCCGCGCCCCATGCCAGGCCGCGAAACTGGAACTGTCCCAGCTTGGTTGCCTTGAGCAGATCGGGCCATTTGGCCTTTTTCGTGGTCATGCGGATGCCGACCGCGTTGAGCGATTTTTTCCACAGCTCGTCATAATGCCTGTCGACGAAGGTCGGCGTCGACGCGAATTCGATCACCAGCGGCTTGCCTTCCGGCGTCTCGCGGAAGCCGTCGCCGTCGCGGTCGACGTAACCGAAAAGGTCAAGCAGCGCCTTGGCTTTGGGGGGGTCGTACTCGCTGGCGGAACTGCGGAAATTCTCGTTCGAACCGGCCACGCCGGGCGGAATCGGGCTTTCCGCCTGGATCGATTGTCCTTTGCGCAGGATCTGAAGTTCCTCGAAAATGTTGTACGCCATACTGATCGCGCGGCGCAAGGCGACCCGCTCCTTGGCGTAGCCGCCGACAACCGGGTCCTCCATGTTGAAGCAGTAGTAGGTCAGTGTCGGCTCGATCGGGCGCTGCAACGTGATCCCCTGCTTGGCGAGATTGGGCGCAATCTTGCCGCCGGGGGCCGCGAGATGTGCGTATTCTTCCGGGAAACGCTCGATGTAATCGTGCTCGCGGTTGAGGAAGGCGAGCCAGCGCGGCTGATTCTCCTCGAGGATGTAGACCTCCACACGGCCGACGAGCGGCAGCTTCTTGCCCCTGAGGTGTGCCGCAATACTCTTATCCAGGGCGTTGTCGCCCGCGTCGGCCTGAAACACCTCCTCGCGGAAATCCGGATTCGCTTCCAGCACGATCTTCGAGGAGCGCTTCCATTCCGTCACCACATACGGTCCGCTGCCGACCGGATGCGAACCGACATCTTCGCCGTACATTTCGACGACCTCGCGTGCGAGCGCACCGGTGGCCGGCATCGCCATGACGTAGGGGAGATTGTAATCCGGCGCCTTGAGGCGAATCCGCAGCGTGTAGCGATCGAGGGCCCGCAGTCCATCGATCGGTGCGTCGTAATTGAATTTGCCCGCTGACCTGGCGCGGGCGTATGCATCCTTGCCGCCGATCAGGCTGTCCTCGAGCAGAAACAGCCATGGCGACCGCAATTTCGGATCGAAGTGGCGTTTCAGGCTGAATTCATAGTCGGCGGCGGTCAGCTCGCGCCGTTTGCCCTTGAATGCCGCGTGCGGCGTAAAGTAGATGCCCGGTTTGATGCGGAAGATGAAAGTCGCGCCGCCGTCGCGAATTTCAGGCAGCGACGTCAGCGTATTCGGACGCAGCTTCACCGGTCGCGCGAGATAGTCGTAAATGAGCATCGGATCCAGCACGTTTTCCATCAGGGTATTGGAATAGCGGTCCGATACTCTGGCCGGGTCGAAGCTGGTCTCCGCAATCTGGAACGCGTAACGGATGATCTTGCCCGGATCCGCGGCGGCGGCGCAACCCGCCGCCGCCAGCATGGCCGACAGAATCACCCGACAAACGGCAATTCTTCCTCTCAAGCCGGGTCTCC
>Ga0315281_10003912_pt1 | contig 21734 bp, 25 predicted proteins | sample YL17G07_0_MG_FD_204540 | JGI IMG/M metagenome (GOLD analysis project Ga0315281, IMG submission 204540) | Sediment microbial communities from Yellowstone Lake, YNP, Wyoming, USA - YL17G07_0 | ecosystem: Environmental > Aquatic > Freshwater > Lake > Sediment | place: USA: Wyoming | collected... | reverse complement strand
TTTGGAGATGTTTCGAGTACTTTTGATGAAAAAGATATTTACAGAACAGTTTCTTGCGCTTTTGCCGGTTATGCGCCAACAGCAGGTGCAACAGCAGTGACTTATGTCAACTTTATCATCGTTTCTATAATAGCTCCATTCGTGTTTTTCTATTACATCTTTGCAGACACGATTCAGACCATGAACTTTCCTTCTAGTCAAGGTGCACAGAGGGCTATCGCATTCATAGGTGCGTATTCAGCTTTGAGGGGGGCATTGGCTACTTATTTTGTCGAGTTCTTCGCATACAGCTGGTATGGGATGGGGGTTCTGGCATTCGGGATTTTCATGATGATGATGGCTTGGGCACTGATTAGAAAATATTATGAAGCAGTTATAGTATCTGACAATATGAAAAAACTGTTCCAAGTGATAGCCGGAGACATGATTGTTAGCCCAAGAGAATTAATTATGTTGATAAACGCCAACAGGCTTCCATACACTTTCTTGGAGAGATATGGAGGCGATGTCGAAGGAGTACTTAATAAACTTGGATATCAGGCCTTGGCAGACAGCATTAAAGCAAAAATTTTAGAAGCAGATACTAAATACCATAAGAATGAAAGAGCTAAGAAAGATGGATGGCTCCACGGTGAATTAAATAAAATAGTACCTTAGATTGAAAAATTAATTTCTTGAATCAAAATATTTCAAATTTATTTGCGCAGCAGCAAGCTCTGCCTCACTGAATTGTATATCAGCAAATCTTGATTTTTCACCTGTGTCATCAAGGCAAGCGCCTAAGAACGCTGCATAAACCCTAGGATCTTCTTTTTTACTCCTTTCATAATTTATCACTGCTTTAATTACATTTTCACCCAACGGCTTTATTTCTCCAGGAAAGTCTTCCAAACCGTAAGCAACACCAGTATTGGAGTCAGCATAAATGTCATAGTTCCATATGGGCAATCTATATCTGCTCAATAAAATTTCTATGGGATTAACTTGCACTTGAGGTGTTGCTGGTGTTCTAGATCGAGGTGCACCTGCCTGCGGCCCTGCAGTTCGAGCTCTTCTCGGTCTTGCTGCTACAGGTGGCATTCCTTGGTTCGGACTATAAGCAACGCCCGGTGAAACAACAAGCTGTATTGGTGTACCTTGCGTGGAAAGTCGACTGTTCAATAAATTTTCAAGTCTCCTGATGTCCTTCCTGACTGGCTGAATTTGCCTAGAGACTTCTTGCCTTATTCCAGTTCGAATGTTTTGTGAAAATTTTGCCATTGGCATCACATTCTTTCATTACCTATGAGTGATATAAAGTATATAAATCTTTTGCCAAACTTAAAAAATTCAGTTTAGATTTTCACCTTTAATTATTTTCACGATAAATTTATTCTATGGATATTTTTATGGAACTTTTCGGGATGAGCATGCAGGACTTTCTGTTCCAGATCTTCCTCCCGTTCATCTTCTTCTTCCTGCTGCTGTACGCCCTGCTGAGGAAAACCAAGATTTTCGGTGAAGGAGCTCAAGTAAATAGGATTAATTCCCTGATTTCCGTGACTCTCTCAGCACTTTCCATCTTTTCCCTCTATTCTCTTGGACTGACAACAGCTCTCCCATTCCTCGGAGCACTAACTGCAGTACTCGCGTTTGTCGTGCTGTTTCTTTTCGGGACAATCAGATACTCAGTGAAAAAAGGGCAGTCCTACAGGTCAGGGGATGCTTTCAAGACCCCAGACGAGAAGAGATTTGATGCAGGTGTAAAAACATGCCAGAACCTTTGGAAAAAATATGAAAATGAGGGAGATGTAAAAATCTTGCAGCAAATGGTGAACGAGGTTAAAACCCTCGATCCACTTGCAAATAAGCTCGGCAAAACACTAAGCGAGTATAGCTGGTTTAGAGAGTTTGCTAGCGAGGTGGAAAAACGGCAGTGATGATTTTCTCGTTTTTGCTCTTCCTTTTGTCCTTCCTGATTTCTTTTGCTTTACTTAGGAAACTGAAGATCCTGCCAAACAGGATCAACCCGATAATAGCTTTTATAATCGCATTTTACTTCCTTTCAGCCTCAATCTATTATTCAGATGACTTGATTCAGATTCTGGGATACTCCGTACTTTTCATTTTCATAGCTTTCATCCTCGCCTTGGTGTTAATCAGCGCCAGGGGAGAGAAAAGGAAGAAAGAAAAGAAAGTATAAATTGCTTGAAACTCAAATAGAGTTTATGAGAAAATATCTGCTGGCTTTTTTATTAACACTCTTGATGGCAAGCCCTGCTTTTGCCCAGACCCCGCAGCCAATTTTCGGAAACGGAATCGACTATGCTAGCACGATAGGTTCAATACTCACCAACTACATAGGAATAATCTTCATACTTGTTTTCGTCCTGATACTCCTCATCGTAGGCGGAGTGATACACATGCCTACTACTGGTGGAAGCACGATAATCGTATTGATAATTTTTGGAATACTGCTGGTCTTGGCCTTCGTTTTTCCAAACTTCATCAAGTTCCCAGACTATGCAGCCGTTCCTGACAATTTCAAATATTACCCACTTCCAGGGCCTGCTGTGGACGTGTTGGGAATGATGGGACTGCCGAGAGAATGGGGCTACATCCCAGCAATAATTTATCTTTTCGTCTTACCATTTGCAGCCATATACACACTTTTCTGGGCCTTCCTGGTCAGCCTTGGAATATTCCATCAACCAAACGTCAACAGGATTCTGGCACTGATAGTCGCTTTCCTAACGCTTCCAATCGGCTGGTTCACCAAAATGGTCTGGGCTCTGTTCGCTTTTATGGGAGGATGGTCTGTTGCCATCTTTGCCGTGATGTTCATTGGAGGTATTTTCTTCAGAGGCGCCGGAGTTATGGCAAAAGAATACAATGCCTTTAGTGTTTATACAAGAATAAAAAGGGATGTTGAAAAATTCGAGGACGATTCTGACAGGGTTATACAGCAATTTGCTGATGCGGGGCTCGGTAATGAAGTAGAACGATTAAAAGTCAAGAGAGACCAACTAGTTTCAGAAATGGGCCACGGAAGAATATCGCGTAAAGGTGCCAAGGCTCTTTTTAGTAAAGCAGCTGCCGAAGAGAAGAAAGCATAAACCAAACTAATTTTAAACCCAGCAAATTCTAGAAAGGAATCAACACATTAAACTTATTCTCTAAAAAACAAACTCTATTTATGCAATTCCCTTTCAGGAAAAAGCAGGCTGTGGTCAACGAGAGGAAGGGGCTCTCCAGGGAATATGTGGAATTCCTTCTGGAAGAGAAGCAGCAGAGAGAGGCAAGGGACTGGTACGAGAAGCTCTGCAAGTTCTCAGAGAGCCTGAAGCTGAGGCCGCCGAAGAGCATCGAGGAGAAGTTCAAGCTGGACATTGTATTTTCTGGGTTGAACGTCACGCCGACAGGAGTTATTTCCGCTTCCATCATTTCCTTTATTTTTTTGACGATTCTGTTCACTTCAGCTTTTTTCTCCATCTCACTTTTAATTCCCTCGCTCGCTTCTGACAATTCCACTCTCGCTTTCCTGATGGCAATCCCTGCGATAGCTCTTTGGTACATCTATACCTATCCAGGCTTCCGCGCGAATGTGATGAGAGTCCAGGCAGGCGACGAGTCGATAAAAATAATCCTGTACATGGCAATCTATCTCAAGCTCAATCCAAGCTTTGAAGGAGCGGTCAATTTTGCGTGCACCCATTCCAAAGGGCCGATCACGGAAGATATTAAAAAGGCCATGTGGGATCTTCAGATCGGGAAATACAAGACTGTGGAGCAAGCCCTCGGGACTTACACGAACAAATGGGTTTGGTGGAACGAGGACTTTGTCCGTTCAATCAGTTTGCTCTACGGAGTTTTGATCGAGCCGAACGAGCAGGGAAGGGAAGCGATTCTGAAAAAAGCATTGAGCTTCATTCTCAACACGACACACCAGAAGATGAAGAAATATGTGGAAGATGTCTCTTCGCCTATAATGATGCTGCACACCATGGGACTGATGCTGCCGGCGATAGGGTTGATAATGTTCCCGATGGTTTCGATATTTTTGCACCAGTCCGTCAGTGTTCCACAGCTTATCCTGGGATATGTGGTCTTGCTGCCTGCGTTCAATCTTTTTTTCATAAACAGGATTCTGCAGAAGAGGCCTGGGGCTTTCATGGTCCCGGACATCTCGAAGCATCCAGAGCTCCCGCCAGAAAAATATTTCGTGGTCAGGCTAGGGAAGACGAAAATCTACATGCCGATCTTGATCCTCTCGATTTTCGTGGGAGTCCTGACGATGACATACGGACTGATGCATTTCGCCGACCTGTGGACCGAGATTGTGAATCCGCCGATTGACATCGTCGACAGGCTGGGCTGCATGTCAGGGACGGCTCCTCTTGAATGCGTTCTACTGAACGAGGCGAAGATGAGCCCTGCAAACCTGGCTGCAACTTTCTCAGTCACCATTGGTTTTGGCTTGGCTCTGATACTTTACTTCTACCTCAGCAGCTTCCAAAGGATCAAGATCAGGAACGACATAAAGAACATCGAATCGGAATTCCAGATCGGCCTGTTCTCCCTGGGGAATTTTCTCTCGGAAGGATATCCGATCGAGGTTGGGATGCTGAAGAGCCTGGAGGAATATCAGAAGCTCGGGATGCAGAGCAGGCCGATGTACGGTTTCTTCCTCAGGATGTACGAGAAGATGAAAAACTTCGGCTTGACTTTCAAGAAGGCTCTGTTCGACAGGGAAGAAGGCCTTCTGAAATTTTACCCTTCAGTCCTCATAGACGAGATAATGAGAATTCTGGCAGACGCTTCGGAGAAGAGTGCGATTCTGCTCGGCTCGATCTCAAAAACAATAGCAAGTTATCTCGAGGACATCTATTCGATAGAAGCAAAAATCCGCGAGCTCTTGGAGGAAGTGAGATCTTCGATCAAGCTACAGGCGACTTTCATCATACCGATGGTGACCGGGATGGTCGGTGCCTTGGGAATCTTTATTTTGAACATGCTCAAGATTTTGGCTGAGAAGCTCGCGACAATAGAAAAGACCCTTGGGATGCAGCTGCTTTCAGAGACAGGCTCGGGTGCAACCACTTTCATAAACTACCTTGTCGGAGATTTCACCAAGGTCGTGCCGATGACGATTTTGCAGGCGACTGTTGGAATTTATACAGTGGAAGTTGTTGCTCTTTTCGCGATGCTTCTTTCGGGAATAGAGAATGGTTTTGACAAGACTGCCCGAGACTGGGAGATTTCCCAGACCCTGATCAGGGCATTGCTTGTCTACGTCATGGTGAACATATTCGCGCTGATGGTTTTCAACACGCTGACAACGACAATCGCAATTTAGGAGAATGATGAGATGAAAGGGGAGATGGAGCTCGAGTTTGTGTTCAAGATGTTCATTTACATAGTGGTGGTCCTGGTTGTCATCAGCCTGATAACTGTTTTCAGGAAGGAAATTTTGAGTTCCCTGAACCTTTGCCAGGTTTTCCCGCAAGGGTGTCAGTCAGGAGAGTGTAAAACTTCTGAAGTGAGCGAAGCTGTCATTGATTCAAATGCCTTGAAGAAATACTGCGACTTCTGCTGGGGAAAGACAGGGAGCAAGAAATATGGGGAAAATTGTTTGTGTTTTATTTTGAAAGGGAATTTCACTCCACTCACATTTTCAAACCAGAACTGTTTGCTGGATTGCAGCAAGCAGGCAAGTGCAGTTATGATCAACTATGACTATCTTCTCGGTAAGGTCTTCATAAAATGCTAAACCAAAGTTTTAATATCTGATAGGAGTAAATTAGAAATAGCGATGTTTTGATATGGCAGGTAAAAAAGGAGTAGACGCACTGCAGCTAGTCTTCGCGATGTTCATCCTCATTGTTGTCACTCTCGTGATGATCAAACTCTTCACAGGAATTGTAAAGCCGGACACTCTTCCGAAGATCGACGACTTCCAGCAGGCCTATCACTACAACACAGAAAAGATCAGATGCGGGAATCTGTGCAACGCCTACACTTCAGGCGGATGCACTGAAATGCGAGCTGCTGTAGCCTACTGCAGAGAGAAAGTCTACATCGACATCAACAATGACGGAAGGACAGGCGAGAGGAAGGCCTATGGGATTGTTTCTGGGATACCTTACTGCGAGGACGGGTTATATTGTTTTAACATATACAGTTGCGAGTGCAGCTATAACGAGCTTGACCCGACTGAATGCCTCGGCATAATGAAGGATTACTATACTCAGGAGTCAAAGAGCGAGGCCACTGCCAATAAAGTTGTCTGCAATTCGATACAGCCTGGAGAGTGTCCGAAGGATCCTGGCTTGTGGAAGAAAAAGTTGCCGGGATTCAAACCAGAGACGATACTGTCCGGGCCTTATGCCGGCCAGGTCTGGGGAGCAGACTACTGGTGGAAGGTAGCTGGTTATGAGGCTATATGCGGCTCATCTGGCTCGACAACAACTCTTATAGGTTCTACTACAACAGCAGCCACATCAATCCAATTTGAATGTCATCAATTGACTGGACCGAACGTTCAATGCAGTTGGCAGGGTTGCTCTGGCAGTTCAAGCGTTGTCGTATCATATACAGGAGTAAGCAGTGGTTCTTGCTATTCCGGAACGCTTTCTCACGGCGACTGCACGGTTAACCTTAGCCCTGGCAGCTATGTTTTCTATCTCTATTGTGATGGAACATCCAAGCAAGTGCCTGGCACTGTAACACCGTAAGCTAGAAAATAAACAAGTTAATGTTTTTATTCGTTAAAAGCTAATTTTGAATTGAATAGTATGGGTAGGAAAGCTTTACTTTTAGCTGTAGTTATACTTTTTGTTTTTTCTGCTCAATCGGTTTCTGCCTACAGTCTTCAGGATTTGATCAATTTTTTTGTTTCTAACCAGAATCAGGCAACACTTGGTGATGCTTTTGGTTTTTTAAGAAGTTTATTTTTCCCTACTGTTCAGTCAGGGCTTGTAGCTTCTTCTTGCACTTGCAGTGGTACTAATATTGAGCATTGTTCTATTGGCTGCTCAAACGCTGGCGCGGTGTGCATCTCACCTTCAGATTGCATACCTTTAGCTACAACAACCACTAATCCACCAACCACAACCACTCGTCCACCAACAACCACAACCACTAATCCACCAACCACAACCACAACAATCCCTGGTGTAACCACAACCACTCGTCCACCAACCACAACCACAACAATCCCTGGTGTAACCACAACCACTCGTCCACCAACAACCACAACCACTAATCCACCAACCACAACCACAACTCTACAAGGTGCATGTCAATATCAAACTTGTAATGGACTAAATCCTGGTTGTAACTGTGGTACAAACTATTGTTCTGGAGCTTATGTATATTGTTGCGCAGCAAAGAATGGGTGTTATGTCGGTTCCTATGAATGCAACTCGGCTTGTCAAGGAGCGACCACAACAACCACTCAAGGATCCACAACAACTACAACATTATCCTGTACGCTGAGTGTTCCCCAGGCTCAATCATCAGGATATTGCAATAGTTGTATAAATGCAGGAAATAGATACATATGGTGCGTATGTGATCCAGGTAGCAGCACATGTAGCATTAACAAATATTATTGTAGCAATAGCCCTACAAACACTGGACCAACCTATGACTGTGGGGGAAGTCAAACAACCACAACTCTCTCTGGCTCAACGTGTCCATCAGCATGTTCAGGATATACTCTTTGGACCTGCGCTGATCCATGCGCTACTGGTTGGGTAGAAAAACCAGAAGCAAAAAATTACTGTTCCACCTACGGCAAGTGTTGTTGTTCCAATCCAGGAACCACAATAACTACTACAACAACCACAACAATTCCAGGCGCAACAACCACCACTTTTCCATGCACAACAGCATGTGCTAACTTGTGCCTCGGCCAGGGATACAGCATAAGCTGCTGCAAGAGCAGTTGCTCTATGGGGGAAACTAATGCTGGCCAAAGCGATTGCGCTGCTTCTATGAGATGTTGCTGCTCTGGTGGAAATGTTAAATGCTCAGATAGTGATGGTGATACTAACGGCGGGCCTAACGGACAGAATTTTGCGATGCAAGGAACTTGTATAGATTCTGGAGGATATTGGACAGACACCTGCTCTTTTGTTGGCACTTTAAGTGAAAGGTATTGCGATGCTAATAACTTGTGTTCATTTGAATCTATAAATTGTGCCAATGTTTGCTATGGATGTGTCTGTGTAAATGGAGCTTGTTCGATGCAGTCAACAACCACAACCATTTCAGGCTCAACCACAACAACAATCTCAGGTTCAACAACCACAACCATTTCAGGCTCAACCACAACAACAATCTCGGGTTCAACAACCACAACCATTTCAGGCTCAACCACAACAACAATCTCAGGTTCAACAACCACAACCATTTCAGGTTCAACTACCACAACAATACCTACATCATTTTCAGTTGCATGCGATGAATGTTTTGCTGGAAGTACATGCTATTGCAACATCTCAGCGCCCTGCGACGATGGTATATGGAATATAATCAACAAAGACAAGACTCCGTTGCAATCACCAGTCTTTCAAAAAATACCTCCAATAAAAGTTTCTTTCGCCCCAAACACAACCGGAACTGTCCAGGCCATTGCGACATGCATCAAACCAATTTATACCCCATCAAGCAGCAGCAAAGATGTTCTTGTCAAGCCGCCGTTTTTAATATGTGCAAATCCATGTAATGTGAACCAAAAATGCGATTGTGCTGTAAACGGATGCAAGGACGGAAAGTTCATGGCAATACTCGGCAATACTGTATTGAAGAACGAGGTAATCTCAACAGAAAATTATGCAGCTTCGATGTATCCTCAAACGACAGGAAGCATAGATGTCGAGGTGACTTGCAAAAATCCTGACCATGCAGACCAGGCATCAATTTTAGTCGGTGGTGTTGGTCCATCTACGACCATAGGTCCGCAAGGAAAGTTCACAGGCATCCTGTCTTGTATATCAGCATCTTCAGGCTACAGATGCTCTCTGGACTACAGCAATGGCTACGGACCGGCATATCTTGTTTTCTTCTTGAGCAAATCCACAAACGGGGAGATTATTGATTACAGTGATTCGATTCAGGTTGCGACTGGCAGCGGGACAAAAGACACGACATTCACTTGCAGCGGCCGCTCTGGAAGCTTTTACGTTTCTTGGACCGCGTTCATCGATTCAAGCCTCTCAAATCCAATACCAGGGGCATGGTCAAAGCCAGATGAAAGGAGGCAGATAACATGTTAAAAATAGAAATTTTACTGCTGGCATCGATTTTCTCATTCGTTTTGATTTCGTCTTCATCATTTGCATTAAGCTGTAGCAGCTGCATTACCAACAACTGCGTCTGCTCGATACCAGAATGTCCGTCCGGGATATTGAGAATATACACTTCATGCAGCAGCAGGATTCCCAGATATGAATACTCATTTTACAACTCCCAATTCACATGGAGCAATGCTCCGGCAGGCACATTCTACTTCAAGGCACTTTGCTCTGACGGAAGCCTGTCTGATTGCAAGGAGATTCAGGTTAAATCATCTTCAGCAACTACCACAACTCTAGCAACCACAACAACAGTTTCAGGAACATGCAAGTCTGATTCAGACTGCCTCGAAGGTAAGGAGTGCGTGAGCGGAGTTTGCAAAGCCATGGGCACTGATTACAGCTGGCTGGTCATTTTACTTGTGGTCATAGTAGCTGTCATCCTCTTCCTGATGTTCTTCGTCTTCAAAAAAAAGCCTAGGACAAGTTTTGAAGAGATATACAAGAAATGGACAAGGTAAAAGACTTTACTTCTAAAAGCAAAATAACAATTGTAGATTCGGATGAAAGGATTTGTCGAAGAAACGATTTGGGCGATAACGCTTGTAGTGGCAGTGATAATAATTTCAGTATTTCTAATCCTCCAGCAGGGGATGCGCGGAGCTGAAGTGAGAAAAACCGTCGAGGAGAGGCTCATGAGCGAGCAGGGGACCACTTCAGTACTCTCACTTTTCAGCAACCAGCTTCTGTTCGTCGACAAGACTTACTTGGAGACTGCGATAGATGCCGTTCTTCAGGGGGCTTTCATGAACGAAAATAAGAATAAAGTCTATTATGGGAGCGGTATAGGTTCTGTGAATATGACAGAGATAATCCCCTCTCTGTTCGACAATTATCTGAAGGGAAGATGGAGGGTTGAGGTCATCACCCCAGACGGGACTTTTGTTTATGGGAATCAGAAACTTGGCAGCACGGTCTACTCTTACAAATCAATGATTCCTATTCCCGAAGAAAGGATTGGAGAAATAGCTGTGTACATAAGCTAGACTGATCTTATCAATCTGCTGACGTATTTTTTCAAGATTTCTCTCGGTTTTTTTATTTCCAAGATTCTGCCGTCCTCCATCCTCGCGACCCTGCTGCAGAAATTCAAAATTTCAAAAATGTCATGGGTGACATAGACTGTGGTCAGGTTGTATTTCTTATGCATCTTCAGCAGCAGCTTTTGCATCTCCTCTTTCAATTCTAGATCAAAAGAAGAATAAGGTTCGTCCAACAAAAAGATGTCAGACTTCTGAGCCATGGCCCTTGCAAGCGCCAGCCTCTGCTTCTCCCCACCTGAAAGCTGCTCTGGTTTCGAATCTAACTTGCTTTCCAGATTGACTGTTTCTAAAATATCTTCAATCATTTCTTTTCTTCTTTCTTTTTCTGGAATCCTTTCGCTCAAGACAAAATCCAAATGGTCTTTCACCGACATGTGCGGCCACAGAGCCAGGTCCTGGAAAACAAATGAAATGTTCCTTTGTTCTGGCAAGGCGAACATTTTCTCTGAAGCAACCTCCTTTCCCCTTAAAAAAACTTTGCCTGCATCTGATTTTTCCAACCCAGCAATTATCCTCAAGAGTGTCGTCTTACCGCAACCGGAAGGGCCGAAGATTCCAAACCGCTCGCCTTTTTTGATTTCCAGGCTGGCATCTTTCAAAACTTCTTTCCCATTGAAATCTTTTTTTATTGCCTCAAGTTTAATCAATTCACTCACCCTTCCTGTACGCCCATGAATATATCAGGTAAACAAAAAATATAATCAGCATCATGAATAAGGAAAGGGATGCCACATAAGAATAATTTGCATAGTGCATCAGTGTCTCTATTCTCATCGAAATGGTTTGAAATCCTGGTGGAACTACCATCTGTGTCACTCCAACTTCGCCGATGCAAAGGATGAAGACGATTGCAAAAGATGAGAGGAATCCTCCCTTCACCAAAGGCAAGACGATTCTGTAAATCCTTTTTGAAAAGCTTGACCTACTCATTCTGGCAGATTCTTCAATCGAGGGAGAAACCTGCGGGAAGAATGAGGAAAAGATTAGAATGGAGAATGGAAGGAACTTCACCAGGTAGCTGAGAATTATCATCCAAGCCGTTCCGTAAATCGGGATCGGCAACCCATTGTAAAAGTTTATCAGGGATATTCCGATAACCGGCGAAGAGACTGCCAAAGGAAAAGATATCAGTGAAATCAAGGACCTGCTTTTCTTCAAGAAATAAGAAGTGAAAAATCCTAGAAATGTTACAGCTAGAGCTCCAAGCAAACTTGTCGAGATTGAGTTAAAAATTTGATTCTTTGCTGAACCGATAGCACCAAAAAAATTCATTTCAGACTCTACACCAAGGATTCCAATTGGAATTAAAAGAGAGAAGAGCAGTAGCAGGAGAATAAAAGAATAAGCAAAAACTTTTTGATGTTTTGAAAGAAATATGAAAGCTTCCTTTTTCCTGGAAAATGAAGAGATTGTCGTGAAGGACTTGTTCCTAAAGTAAAACTGAATTGACCCGCATAAAAGAAGGGCCAAAGCCACTAAAGGTAGAGAAAGCACTATCGCCCTTCTCAAATCATAGAACGCCGCAAGCTGGGCAAATACCTCTGAAGAATAAACATTAACCCTTAGGAAAGCCGGGACAGTGTATTCGGAAATCGTCAAGACAAAAACGAAGAAGCATGCTATCAGCAAATGAGGCCTAATTAATGGAAGTAAAATTTTTCTTATCAGCCCTTTCCTGTTTGACATCCTCGCCGAGCTGATGAGATTGCTGTCCACATTCTTAAGACCTAGAGATATGATGAACATGACAATAGGGAAATATGAGAGAGACAGGAACAGAACCACTGCAAAAGGATTGTAAATGTCCAAAGGGATGTTTTGAAAAACTATATCGGTGAATGTCCCCCTCTTCCCCAAGAAACCCATCCAGGAAAAAGTGAAAATATAGGACGGAATCAGGAACGGAATGAAAAGTAAAAAGTTGAAAAGCTTTCTGTGCGAAAGATTCGTGTATTCAAGCAGAATTGCAAGTGCAAGTCCAATGCTTCCGGCGATAACTGAGGTAAATGCTGCCATCAGAATCGTCCTGAAAAGGATTTCAATAATTCTGGAATTGAAGGAAAAGGTTATGTAGTCTGACAAAGAATAGAGGCTAGTCAATTGGAAATTTGGGAAAAGGACTGAGGCAAAAAGATAGATTATCGGGAAAAAGATGAAAAAAATCAGAAGAATATAAATCAAATATCTAGGAATGCTATCCATATTCTCTTATTGTATTTTTAGATAAAAAGATAGTTTAAACTACAAAATTCTCTTGTGTGAACTGGCTTGAAACATTCAATTTCTCGTAAATTTTCTCGTATGTTACATTCATCGGTTGTATGTTTTTTGGAATAATTTCTGGAGTCGAACTGCTTGACTTTAGTGGGATTTGCAGTGCAGCCTCTGCAAGTTGCTCCTCGACTTTCGGCGTCAATATGAAATCAATCAGCTTCTTCGCTTCCTCAGGATGACTAGACCCTTTTATCATCATCACAGAATTCGGGAACATCAGGTCTCCCATTTCCCCTTCACCTTGGTCTGTGAACACCATCTTTACTGGTTTTTTTGCTGTAATGGCGTCATAAGCATCGTCAGTGTCAGTCGAACCGAACCAGCACTCTCCAGACATCACCTGGTCCCTGACCATCGAAGGGCTCTCCAATACGCTGACACCATTCTCTTTCATTTTCAAGAGCAGTTCCTTCGCCCCTTCATCTCCAAGCGAAGCAAACAATGCTGCATTCAGTGCAGATCCAGTCCCAAGCAATGGATTTGATATGCAAGCCTTCCCTTTCCATTTCGGATTGATGAAATCATACAAGGATTTTGGCGATTCATTTTCAGATATCTTCTCCGTGTTATAAAGAACAACTCTCGCCCTTGCGGCAAATCCAGTCCAGTAGCAATCTTTATCCTTGTAAACTGAGGGAATGTCATTTGCATTCGGAGAGCAGTAAGGCTGCGACACACCCTCATTTTTCAGAACAATGCTTCTAATAACTTCATTGTTCCAGAAGACATCCGCCCTCGGGTTGTTTTTTTCTGCGATTAGTCTGTTGACCAACCCGACTGTCTTTGTCATCTCAGTGTCGTACAGCGCCTCCACCTTAATTCCAGAAGCTTCCTCAAATTCTTTCAGGATAGGCTCGGAATAATCCTGATCATGCGAGACGTAAACAACAACTTTTTTTTCTTCTGCGGGAGTCCAAAGCAAGAATGCAGAAATGATCACAACTACGGCCAAAATAATCCCTAGAAAAACTTTTTTGCTGTCTATGTATATCGTTTTTTTATTCGCCACTCTATTTCTCCTTTCTTTATATTGACAGTTTAAAAATATAATTATGAAAGGTCAGCTTTTGCCTTTTGTATTCCTGGTCTTGCTGGTGGCAAGCGTGATGATTGGTTACATCTATTACAACACATTTTACGGGAGCGAGTATCAACTCAACATTTTGAACACTAGAGTCATTGACGCCATAAGGAACATAATAGAAGATTTTAAAAGTTATGTCAAACTATCCTTAACTTATTCTACACAACAAGCCCTTCGGGAGCATGCCTGCAAAGGCGGGCTTATCGGCGCAGGCCCATGGATATGCAACCAACCAAACCCAGTCGAGCCTGATAAATCCAAGCAGTGCTTGGAAAAATACACTCATTACTACTTAAATGTTTACGCTTCAATGTTCAACTCCTCGCTCCCTGTTAAAATTTCAAAGGCCAATTTTACGAATCTTGTGTATGAAGTTAACGGCGGCGATGTTTTTTCTGGAAAGTACGATGAGGGAAACTTCTGGGTGAAATCTTCAGGGGCAAAAATCACAATCACCTCAGACAATGCAAACGAGTTTGAAAACGTGGACATGAATGATTACGTAACAAAGAACAGGTACTGGTACTTGTTCAGGAATTTTTACGATTGGGCCATGAACGATGTCTACAGCCCATGCATCTGCCAGATGTCATCTTGCTCTTGCGGCTCTGGATCATCAGAGCAGGTGTGCGGCACTGGCTGCAACAATGCTGCTGAGACCTGTGCTCAATCGGCTTTGAATGATTTGCAGAAAAGGTTCGATGAATATGTGAAATGCGATATGAAGCAGGCGTGCTGCGCCCAAGGAATCAGTTCTGGCTATAACGACTGCGGCTGTAAATTCTGGACGAACAGCATTTGCTCGTCGGGCTGCGAGCACAATTGCGCAGAGCCACCCCAGGACAGTATCTGCCCTGTCGGGTCTGTCGCGCCCGTCTCTCAAATCTCATATTCTGCAGCCAACCCATACTCAAAGGTGAAATCCTACAAAATTTCTTTTAGTTCGATTGCAAAACTAGCTGGTGCTTCTAGTTGCTGCTGCTTTGGCGGTGGCGGTGGCGGTGCCTCTTGTACCAGCTCTTGTTATTACGATTGCTCTGCTAATCCATGCACCTACCAAAGCGAGTGTTATGCAACTACAACGACTTTGCCATCAACAACCACAACTCAGGGATCAACAACAACCACTTCAGGATCGACCACGACCACAGGTCCAATCACAACAACAACCATTCAATCATCGAATTTATGCTGCATTGAGTCAAGGTTTTCAGCCGCTTACTATTTCTGGTGTATTGACTATAAATATAATGTGCCTTCAGACAAAGGGCCTGTCCCGTTGGCTTTCAAGGTCACTGCGATAGGGGATTGGAGGGACCCGTGTGGATGTGGGTGCTACGAGTGCTAAAGGTCAGATGAGCTTTTTAGTGAAGGCTCTTTTCATTGTGATTGCTTCAGTCCTGTTTTTAATGATCATTGGGTATTTCAGCTATTTTCAAAAGCAAACCGCGCAGCAGAAAATGGAATCGGACTTCAACATGGAAGCAACAAACATTTTGCAGAGGCTGGTGAACGACGGAGACTGCTTGGCTTATGTAATCAATGAGATGCCGCAAAAAGGAGTTGTAGATATCAACAAGCTTAACTCTTTTGTTTCAAAGTATACTGACACCGAGCCAGACTGCGCCAAGTCGTTGGGATTTGACTACAACATAAAAGTAATCCAATTCGAGAAAAATTTCACCCTCTATCCAGGAAAGACCTGCCATGAAGAACAGACCATGTCAAACTTTATTTGCACGACTAACGGGCCTGACCCTTTTGTTTATGCTGTTTGCAATTACTCTCCTGTGGACTGCCAGGGAATATGCCAGGCATGCGGCGAGTTTGACGGAGGAGCTTACAGGTGCGACCCTTCTTGGGGATGCGGAGATGACCCATTAAAAAATTGTCCGTACACCGGGTCTTGCGATGCAACAGGGGGCTGTCCTGCTGGTAAACCTCCAGGTGGAATATGCTGCATATACAAGTCATGTCCGAAGAGTGCCTGCCAGAAAGTTACATCTGCTGGAGTTCCTGAAGATGCTGGCGATTATCCTTGCTATCTTGCATCTGGTAAATGTGATTTATCAAAGTGCACAGATGCAACAGGCATAGGTTGCGCACATTGCACCAGAGGGATTGTTCAAGTGTGTGTTCCATCTAATGATCTTGTCAACATATCTGTTTCAATGCAATCGCTTGGTTTTGGAGTTGGGTTTGGTGCTTCCGGATTTTCTCCTGAAAAAGCAAGAACATCAGAAATTCAGATATCTCTGCCTGTGACAATAAGGCGCAATGAGACATTCTCAGCAGAAGGAGTCATTTACATATATGCTGTAAAAGGTGAACTGGAGAGCTTGTCTAGCCTCCTTGAAGATTTCTGTGAAAAGGCTACGAGTGGAACAAGCTCAGATTTTTCGAAAAGTTTTCATTTCTCATTCCCAGTAACCTATTCAAATGGAAAACTCTGCATGGTAAATTCTTGCAAGGTCATGACATGCCCTTATCCAATCGATTTTGATAATATAAACAAAGAAGGGGATTATACGATAACATTTTCTTTCAATTCAACACAAGGGAGAATATCGGTGAGAAAGTGAACAAAAAAATAATAATTTTTGCAATTTTAGCTATAGCAGCAACCACCATAGCGTTTTTTGCCTTGAAAGGCACGAAACCTCAAACAAAAGAACCTGTCGGCATCAAAATTTGCGATGAAATGAAAACTTACGACCTAAAGCTAATATGCCTGGCAATCTTCACTAACAATCCATGGAGGTGCAAAGATTCTGGCAATTTTGACACCTATTGCTATGACACTGTTTTTAGCTCGATGAAAAATATATCAGAACCTCTCTGCAAAAGTTTCGCTGAATACTACCCAAGAACCACTTGCTACTTCAATCTTGCGCAATTGGAAAAGGATCCTTCCTTGTGCGAGAAATCCGAGGGAAGATTCCAGAAATGCTCAAAGGCGCTTGCGAAGATTACAAAAAACTCTACCCTGTGCGAAAATTTAGAATCCGAAACCGAAAAGTATGAGTGCCAGGCAGAAGTGACAAAGGACGATTCCTTCTGCAAAAAAATCACAGTAGACATAGAGAGAGTCGTCTGCTTCATGTCAATAGGCAAAAATGCTGACACGAGGAGATGCGGTGAGGACGTGCCAATAGAAAATCCTTCGGTCAATTACGTAAAGCAGTGCATCGCAAGCGTGGCCGTAGCAACCAAGGACATCTCACTATGCAACCAGATAGATGACTTGCAAACAAAGTGGAGCTGCCTGGGGCAAGTGTCCAAGACAATTGACATATGCGAAAAGGGAGAGAACCAGTTTTGGGTGGACTTTTGCAAGATAGAATTTATTAAAAATTCACTGCAATAAAAAATCTGAATCGGGAAACAAAATGGAGATACTAGAAAAATTCATACTTGTCGTCGTAGCCGTAGTCTGCATGATTGTTCTTGTCAATCTTGCGTGGAACCTGATGAAAATTCCCAGCCAAAACCAAGAAGCAAAATTCGAAGGTAGCAAGGATCTTGTGATAAAAGGTGTGACAAGCCTAATTTACAAGTGTTTCGAAGAGAATCAGCAGGAGAAGGGCAGCGTCATCTGCTTCAAGATAGATTTCAAATCAAACCAGAACATATCCTCTTCTGATCTTCTGGACAGCTTGAATCCGTCTAGAATCAAAAAAGAGAATGTGGTTGCTGAAGATTTTGGAGATTCGGGAAAAATAATAATTAGGTATGAGGACCAATTTGTATATGTAAAGAAGGTAGAAATTGAAGGGTCTAGCTATTAACATAATTTTCAGCTTGATAATAGCCTTGGTTGGAGTTATAGTATTCATTTCTCTAGTCACTGGGGCTCTTCAGGACACTGCCAAGTGGTTCTACTGCGATGTTTATGCCAAGGTAACTTCATTTTTTTTGGGCCAAGAGACTGCCTCCATCCCTAAAAGCTGCGTGCCTTCAGAGGTGCAGCCAGTAGTCGCAGAAATCAAGGATCAAAGCAATGGGGTGGTTTCGAGAGAGATGCTGTCTTACATAATCACTTGCTGGAAAGAGACGGAGATAAAACAGCTTTACAAGACGCATCCCTGCTACGAGCTGCATCTGACTAGCCAGGTTGGCGATGTGACAGAGCAGAATGTGACGGACATCTTGATAAACGAGGATCGATGCAAGTCAATAGAAAATTCTGATTACGGATGCGGGAGTAAAAACCAAATTCTCTGGGAGATTGACGGGGCGGTGATAAGGGACCAAAAGATAATCCTGATAAAATATGACAACTCTACCGATGCAATAAGGGTGATCGGATGAAGGGAATGGCATTAGAGACAGTCGCAGAGATAATGATAGCCATTGTCGCGACTCTAATCGTGATCAGCATCATAAGCTTTTACAAGGACAGCATATCAAATTTTTTCAACAATATCATCCATCCTCCAAGTGGCCCGGAGGCTGAAATAATAAACAGCACTTCGTTCAACACGCCACAGATTAAAACCTTTATAATGGCTTGCTGGGACAAATATCAGAAGAAGGCAAACCAGGGGATAGTATGCTACGTCCTGCTTGGCGATGCCAGCGGTGTAAACTCAAACGACTTGACAAGCTCCATCATCCTTCCGGGAACAGTCAACATAAGAAAGTTTGACAACTCAAAGAAAACCACCGTGATCAAAACTGTTAGAGGCGGAATAGCGGTTGAAAGCATATGAAAGGAATATCAGAATGGATCTGGATTGTTGGCGGGATTATCGGTGCCCTGATAGTTTTCGCGATTGCATACAACCAGATACTGTTGGCAAATCGCGCAATAGTCGAACAGAGAAGCATCGACCAGTTCAAGGAAGTCGTGAGCAAATTGAAAACAATGTGCTGGGAAATCATCGGAAGAAAGGAAGAAATCCCTGCAACATTCGGCGACATGGTTGAAGGCGTCTATTCGGTAAAAAGCAATGACGTGATTTATGAGAAAGAGCAGCTGATAAACAGCATAATACTGAATAAAAACTCGACCGGAGATTTCATCTGCCAGAAGATAGAAGGCAAGAGGGTTAACTGCTATCAGCTAGATTGCAATGCAACTTTCCCTTTCATAGGATATGTGCCAAAGGAGTTTTCTCTCAGTGCCCTAGTGAACAGCCTGATGGGCAAGGGCAGCCTTTACGTGTACAACTTGGTCTTGCTTAGAACTTCGGACGGTATAGACGTATACTTGTTGGAGAATTTGCCGACCACCACAACTCTTTCAGGTTCATCAACAACCACCACTTTGCCAACGGCATGCTCTCCGTACACTTCTTGTACTTCTTGTACAGGGCAGCAAGGCTGCGGATGGTGTAGAAACCTGGATCAGTGTAAAGACGGCACTTCTACTGCCCCGACGGATGGCTCTTGCTCGGGATCTAACTGGGCATGGTCATCCACTCAATGCACGACCACCACAACCACTTTACCGGCAACCACCACAACTTAGTTCCAAAATTACTTTATTTTAATCAAAATCAAAAAATCAAATAAGGTAGAATAATGGCAACAAACGAGTTCATAATTCTGGCAGGGATGATAATCGTCGGGTTCATTTTCTTTTTAGTCGCCCAGGGATTCATTTCTGGCGAGCTGCTGTCGACCAAGGAGAAGATGTACCAGACAGAATCTCAGGAAATAGTTTCATTGATTGAAAGATCAACATCGGAGCAAGGCCCCTATTTTTATTATTTCCGCGAGATAAGTTTTTCAAACGTCTCAGTGAAGAATAAAGTTCTGACTTATCAGAAGGGCAGCCTTAAATTTTTGTATCCTGTGCCGAAAGAGGTTGAAGATTCTGTTTTGGAAAACGTAACTTCAATTTGTGTGCTAAAGAAAACTGGAGATATAAAATTGCTTGACAAATGTCCGAAATGCAACATGGATTCTCTCTGCTCCCAGGATGAATGCAGGGAAGACTGCCCGGACTGCTATGGACCGAACCCTATTTGTGTTGGTGATGGATTCTGCAACAAAGGGATTGGCGAGAACTGCGAGAGTTCTATTGACTGCCCTTGCTCAGGTTTATGCTGTCCGGCATCTCCAGACTCGAACAGCAATGGCTGTTCTAACATTGGAAACATTGAAAGATCAAAACAATGTTGGTGCACTTCACAATGCCAGTCTGGACTCGAGTGCAACCCAACTGCTCCAACATTTTCATCATATCCAAAAGCTTGCTGCGACCCGCACAAAGGATGGGACGGAACTGACTGTGTCAATATCGAATGTCCGGAAAGCAACAAATGTCCAGGAGCTCCGATGAACGGTGGGAATGGCGATAATGCATGGACAGATATCAATGGATTTGCCTGTTGCCCATTTAGTGATGTTGGCGACATTTCAGGCCCGGTCTGTTCTAGTAGTCACTGTTGTCCTACCGCAAAAACTAAATGGTGTGGCAGGCCAGCAAGTGGTAGCCCAAGATGCATGGACGAGACTGAATATAAGGCTGAGAAATGCAGTCCTACAATATCATGCGATAGCATAAAATCCCCTTCTGATTTACCAAGCTCTTGGGATTGGAGAAATGTCAATGGCATGAATTGGATGTCTCCAATGAGAGATCAGGGACAGTGTGGAAGCTGCTGGGCATTTTCTGCTGTTGGAACAACAGAAGGAACATATAACATTGAGCAAGGTACACCAGGTGCAAATAACGATCTTTCGGAGCAAGATTTAGTTTCATGTAAAGGCACTGGGGGTTGCTCTGGTGATTGGGAGGATCATGCACTGAATATAATAAAAAGCTCTGGGATATGTAATGAAGCCTGTTTTCCTTATCAGGCGTCTAATGCCGCATGCAATAGATGTGGTGATTGGCAAAATAAATTATGGAAAATAAATAATTATGCCGGTGTTTCAACTGACTTTGAAAGGAAGAAGGCACTAGTCTGCAATGGTCCTTTGGCTATTGACTTGACTTTTCTACCTCATGCTGTTACCCTAGTGGGTTATGATGATGCCAAGCAGGAATGGGTAATAAAAAACAGTTGGGGAGTAATTAATGGTGTGTTTCATGGGATAAGGCACGAGAAAGGATACGGTTATATTCCTTATGGAACCATCGGTGGCAGTTTTGAAGTCATTGGAGTGATTCCACCTAAATAGTAAAGGAGATTTAAATGAAAGTTCAATTCAACTACAATTTATTTCTAAAAAAGATATATTATATTATGAAAAAATCAACCTATTCTAAAAAAATTTTGCCTTTTGTGATTTTCATAGGCGCATTCATCATTTTTCTAACTTCACATCAAGCCTATTCCCTTAAAAACCCCTCAGCAGTTTATTGCTCTGCTCTCGGGTACGATTATAAGGTTGTAAGCACTCCAGAAGGTGACACTGGAAAATGCATATTCCCAGACAATACTTCTGCAAATGCATGGGATTTTCTGAGAGGTGCAGAATCATTAGATCGTAGCTATTGTTCAAGGGAAGGGTATGGAGTAAAGCATGTTGTAGATTTAGAATTCTGCAATATCTCTGACGAGTGCACTGCTTGTGTGCTACCAAATGGGACGGAAGAAGAAGTTACAAAATTAATGGGGTTAAGCTTTTTGGAAGGTGTGTGCGGTGATGGCCATTGTGCTGTGGGAGAAAATTATGCTAATTGCCCTCAGGACTGCCCTTCTGGCTCTATAGATGGCTATTGCGACGGTGTTAAAGATGGAAAATGCGATCCAGACTGTTCCTCTCATGGAACCCCAGAAAAGGATCCGGACTGTTTAGCAACAACAACCACAACAATTCCAGTGAATCCACCTTTTCCGTCAATCTACATCTACATAATCATCATCGCAGCAGTAATAGCGGTGGCAGCATTCTTCTTATTAAAAGTTAGGGTAGTTAGATGAAAAACATCTATCATAATTAGAAATATCAGCAGGTTATAAAGATGGAAGATAGCAAGCTTTTAACATCTTTAATTTTTATTGTGGTCGCTATAGCAGCGACTATAATCTACGTGTC
>Ga0315281_10003910_pt1 | contig 21736 bp, 23 predicted proteins | sample YL17G07_0_MG_FD_204540 | JGI IMG/M metagenome (GOLD analysis project Ga0315281, IMG submission 204540) | Sediment microbial communities from Yellowstone Lake, YNP, Wyoming, USA - YL17G07_0 | ecosystem: Environmental > Aquatic > Freshwater > Lake > Sediment | place: USA: Wyoming | collected... | reverse complement strand
TTTCGTGGCTAATCAGGAATAATCATCACCGCCCGCCTCATAGCCGGCCAGACGCTCCTCTTCGCTGGTCAACCCTGAAAGAAAAATAACCGGCAAAGCGCTCAATGCCTGATTTTCACGCATTTTCCGGCATACTTCGTATCCCGACAGGCCCGGCATTGCAACATCCAGCAATACCAGATCTGGATTCAAATCCGCAATGGCACCCAATGCAGATTGCCCATCGTTAAAACGATGCACGGTGTATTCAGACGATAGAATTTCAATTGCCAGGTCTGCGGCAAAATCATCATCCTCAACGAGCAGTATGCCGGGTTGTTTGATCATATTTTAGTTCGTTGCTAATCAATAAAATGGATCATTGCGCTTATTGCGCGCAATAACTATTTTTTATCTGTGTGACCACTTCGCTGAAAGCGGCTTCCAGATCAGCCGTATGTGCTGTAACTGCCTGAACATCGCCTTTTTTTCCCGAAGCTTCCAATTCCTGACACAGTGTCCCCAGTTGCATCGCACCCACTGTGCGCGCAGCAGATTTCATTTTGTGCGCTACCGCCACAACAGTTTCCATATCAGCCGCAGCGGCAGAGGCCAAAATTGCAGCCACATGCTCTTCCGAACTCACTATAAATTTATCCAGCAAACGACGGTGCATCGCGGGATAGTCGCCCACCATGCGCGTCAATGTTGTGGCATCCCATACTGCATCGGCAGCGACAGGGATAGCTGTGGCAACTTTCGAAGATTGCGCTTCACTTGTTGGCTCAGGTGCAATTTCAACCTTTTTCTGCGGTAGCCATTTAGCCAGCTTTACTCCCAGCTCGCTCAACCTGAGTGGTTTAGCCAGGTAATCATCCATACCATGCGACAAACAACGTAGCGCTTCACCATGCATTGCATTGCCTGTGACTGCAATAATGCGAGTATGCATTCCCTCTGGCTCTTCCTTGCGGATAGCCTCGGTAAGTCCAAAACCGTCCAGATAGGGCATATGGCAATCGGTTAGCAATAAACTATATCGTCCACTGCGCCACTTTTCCAAGGCGGCCCGCCCATCCCCTACTGTTTCAGCGGCATAGCCTAAAATACGCAATTGCTCCTGTATCACCTCCTGGCTGACATCATTATCTTCAGCGACCAATATAAGCTCATTTCTGGCTACAGCTTCTTCTATGGTTGGCGCATTCTTGCGCGACTGGCTTCGACGTTCGGATTTTTGTACAACATCCTTGACTGTATGACGCCTGGATACGAGGTCAAGCGCTTGCGTCAATTCATCAAATAAAAGCGGATTGGCCGATATAACCAATTCATTGCCCGGTATGGCACTCACTCGGCGTGACACTAACAAAACGACAGGAAGGGAAGGTAGAGCTTTGCTGATATTATTGCTGGTAGCTGTATCGAAAAAAGAATCCAGGGTCAGGTCAAGCAATGCCGCCTCACATTTCTCTCCACACCGATAAGCGTCCAGTAGCGCTTGCTGACTCTTGAAGACCTTGGTACCAGCGCCCGCAGCACGCAAATATAGCGGAAGAATGTCTGCATAAACCGGATGAACAGTAACTACCCATACATTCAAACCAGACAAGTCAGACACTGCAACAGGTGTATGACCAGCAGGTACGGCTTCCAATGGTAAAGTCACGTCAAATTCGGAGCCGCTACCAAAGGTGCTGTTAACCTGAATAGTCCCATGCAGCAGCTCTGCCAAATGCTTGCTGATACTAAGGCCCAAGCCTGTTCCGCCAAAGCGGCGGGTTGTAGTTTCATCCGCCTGCACAAATGGTCTGAACAGTTGCTCCATCGTTTCATCGGTCATGCCAATACCATTGTCGATTACTCTGAAAAGCAGTGCATCCTGATTATCCGGAAAAACACTTCTCTCTACGCGCAATAAAACTTGTCCACGTTGTCCGGCATCATTCTTGGTGAATTTCACCGCATTACTCAATAGATTGAACAAAATCTGGCGGAGCCTGCCCGGGTCTGTTCGCACCCATGCAGGAATATCCGGGTGTATAAACACGATCAGATCCATATTCTTATCGGCGACGGAAGGTGCCAATAACTGCGCAACTCCTTCTACCTGTTCACGCAGATTAACCGGGATGAGTTCTATCTCCAATTTTCCCGCCTCTATCTTGGAAAAATCAAGTATATCACCCAGTATGCCCAACAGGGCCAACGAAGAGGTGCGGATAGTATTAACCATGCGCTGCTGTTCTGGCGTAAGCTTGGTTTCCTGCAAAATATCGACTACGCCCACCACACCGTTCATCGGCGTGCGAATTTCATGGCTCATATTGGCAAGAAAATGACTCTTGGCACGGCTTGCAGCTTCAGCAGCTTCCTTGGCCTGTTTAAGATCAAAAATTTGTTCCGCAACCAACTCTTCCAGGTGATTCTGATAACGAAGAAGTTCACGCTCCACACGTTTTTGTTCGCTGATATCGGTGCGTATGGAAACGTACTGTTCAGGTTTACCCTGTTCATCCAACAACGGTACGATAGACGTTTTCACCCAGTACAGATGTCCGTCTTTTGCACGATTACAAAATTCGCCTTGCCACACATCTCCCGATGCTATCGTACGATACATTTCGCGGAAAAATTCTTTGGAATGTTCGCCCGAACTGATCAAGCGATGGTTTTGACCTATCAACTCTGCTCGCGAGTAACCGCTAATCCTGCAAAAGCTGTCGTTCACAAAAGTGATCGTACCTTGCACATTGGTCACGCCAACAATGGAATGCCGATCCAGCGCATACTGCTGAAATGCCAAGTCGTCCATGGCCTGGCGCAACATATTTTTTTCCAGCAAAAGGTCTGACTCAGCTTTATGTCTGGCACGGCTGTCTTCCATCGCCATCCGCATCTGCATGACATGCATGAAAGCATATGCAAGCAGCTTGCCTGCATGGGCCATCATCGTGAATTTTTCGTGAGGCGAAGTGGAAAACAACATGAAAGAATCAGAAACAAACAACAATATCCCCATCCATGCCAGACCTTCAAATAACGGAGATCTGCGGCGCTCATGCCAGCATACCGAAATGAGAACCAGCAATACAATTAATAGCGGTATTTGGCTGGGGCGCTGAATACCAAGAATACCGGTGTCAATATAGGCGGGAATATTAAACGACAGAGCATAAAGAGTGATGGTTATCAAACCCATACCAACTGCAAAAATGCCGGAGTGCAAATTTGAATCGCGACGCATCAGCCAAATCGAGCACAACAGCGCAAGTGGCAGCACGTAGGTTGATGGCGGCCATGTAACTGGCCGCAGCAGTTGGGCATAGCTCGCTATCCACGCAAACTCGCCCACCCACTCTATCCCGACAAACGCATGCAACAATTCGGTGAAAGCGGCAAAAGCAAAAGCAATCGCAAGATAATTTCGAACATTATGCTGAATATTGTACTGTTCAGCCAGCAGAAACAACGCCAACAGCAAGGATAAAAGTCCATTGCTGGTATCCAGCAGCAAATGCAGGTGCTCAAATTTCTGCCCGCCCGTTCCAGACAGGGCAAAAATAATCAACACATATAATAGAAGAAAAAATGAAAACCCGGATATGTGTTTAATCTGGTTTTCCTTAATCCAAGCCATCAGTGTTTTAAGCATAAACATCCATTAGCCAAAATAATTCGGTTTCAAATCAGGCTGTCGCTTTTCCTGAGTATTGAAACAGTATGGCATACACTCACAATCTCTCAAGTTTGAATAACAGCTAAATAATATCTCTATTCTTCAATTGCAATATCATTTTGCGATGTGGAATATTGGCCTCAAGGAACGTTTCACCCGTAACCTCAAAGCCAAACTGGTGGTATAAGGGGATGGCTTGCACCTGGGCATTGAGTTCTACATGAGAGTAATGTTGCGAGCGCGCATAGTCAACCAGCATTTCCAGTATTGCCGTGCCTATGCGCTTGCGACGCCACTCAGGCAACACGGCCACGCGGCCGATATGACCATCCGTCGTGATGCGGCCGCAGCCTATAGCCTCGCCATTGGAACTAAGCACCAGCGCATGATGGCAGCCGTTATCCAGGCCATCCCATTCCAGTTCGACGGGGACGCCCTGTTCCTGAATGAAAACTCTTTCACGTATGGCGCGCAGCAGTGGCTCGCCATCGTGCCAGGAAATAAGATGCACGGTAAAAGGATTACTCATGACTCCCCCTATTAGATCTATCGAATGTTTCCCGCCGGTAGAATAGCGGGCATTTTTTATTTTTATATATTACGTTGTCTGACGGCTTCAAACAAACAAATTGCAGCAGCAGCAGCCGCATTTAAAGATTCTACCTTACCTGGCATTGGAATGGTGATTGCCGTTGACCTGCCCATCAGCTCGTTCGATAAACCTGACCCTTCATTGCCGATGGCAAACGCAATATTACCACTCAGACGGCTGTCATAGAGGCTGGATGCAGCCTGCAATGCGGCGGCATATATGCTGCCATTAAAGATTCCAGCAACGCTGCATAAATCTGCATGTTCATAAATATTTAACGCAAAATGGCCTCCCATTGCCGCACGCAACACCTTGGGCGACCACGCGTCGGCACAACCCTTGGACATATATACGCTATCACAGCCCGCCGCCGCTGCCGAACGCAGCATGGAGCCAAGGTTTCCTGGATCCTGAATATTCTCCAGCAGTAACGCAAAACGGCTGTTTTGCACAAGCATATCTGAGTGTGGAATAGCTATCAGCGCAAGCACGCCGCTCACTGTTTTCAATTCGGAAAGTTCGGCGAATAATACATCGTCAAAGTGCGTCAAAAGCACATCTGGCAACTGCCGTATCAATGAACTGATTTCAGGATCACTTGCTGCCGCATTAGTAACGACAAGGTGTATAGGCCACTTGCCGCTTGCAATATATGAATCCAGCAAGTGAGCACCGTCCAACAATGTCTGCCCGGCCTTGTTGCGGTGCCGCGCCGACGAGGCGAGTTTGTGCAGTTCTTTATAAAACGGATTGTCTTTCGATGTAATATGCTTCATCGTTTTTCTCTACCAAGACAGGCGAGAAATATGAATCACGCTACGCATCATCATGCATTATCAGTGGCGGTTTGATCTGCCACAGCGGTTTCGACAGCGGCAAGTTCCGGTGAGTTTGATTCTGGCGTCTCCTGCTCCAGCAAGCTGCCCATTTCTTCCAATTCTGGCAGCTCATGCAGCGAACGCAAATTCAAGTCATCCAGTAATTGCTGGGTGGTGGCAAACAGCTCGGGTTTGCCCGGCACATCGCGGGTACCGATCACCTCTATCCAGTTGCGCGCTTCAAGTGTTTTGAGTATCGGGGACGCGACCTGCACACCGCGAATATCTTCGATATCGCCGCGCGTCACAGGTTGGCGATAAGCGATGATGGCCAAAGTTTCCATCACCGCACGCGAATAGCGCGGCTGTTTTTGCGGGTTCAGGCGGTTCAAGTATATCTGCATCCCGGGACGCGCACGAAAGCGCCAGCCGCTGGCCACCTGGGTGAGCTCGATGCCGCGCGTACTGTATTCTTGTGCCAGTTGGTTGAGCGTATCCTCGACCAGCTTGCCGCCCTGTATCGCGTCGGCAAGATTTTTCAAATCCGCCAATGCTAACGGCTCTTGCGAAGTCAGCAATGCGGCTTCGAGAATATTTTTAAGCAGCACAGTATCAACCACCGGCACCGCATCCAACTCTGTGGGTGCGGCAGGTTCATTCACTTGTGCACTGTCACTCTGCGTTGACACGGTTACTTGTTCTGACATAAATTTTCCCCAGCGATTCGGTTTGGGTGATTTCGACCAACGTTTCCTTGGCCAATTCCAAAATTGCAATAAATGTTACCACCAGCTGCGGAATACCGCCGCTGACATCAAACAGATTTTCAAAGGCCTCAAACTCGCCGTGACGCAATTGGCGGATCAATCGAGTCATCTGCTCGCGCACCGACACACCGTCCTTGCGCACTTTATGATGGGTATGCAGCTTGGCGCGTGTCAGCAACGCCAGCCAGGCCGCTCTTAAATCGTCCACGCTGATATTGGGCAAACGCTCAACCACCGTTTGCTCGATGATGACCTGCACCAATTCAAAATCACGCCCGGCTTGCGGCATCTCGTTCAACTTCTGCGCGGCGAGTTTCATCTGCTCATATTCAAGCAGGCGACGCATTAACTCAACACGCGGATCCTCGCCCTCTTCTTCGCTCACCTTGGGCAAGCGCGGCAACAACATGCGCGATTTAATCTCGATCAGCACTGCCGCCATCAACAGATACTCGGCAGCCAGTTCCAGGCGGCCTTGCCGCATCAGCTCAATATAACCCATGTATTGCTGGGTTAACTGTGCCATCGGAATATCCAGCACATCCAGATTATGTTTGCGGATCAAATACAGCAGCAGATCGAGCGGCCCCTGAAACGCTTCCAGCACCAGCTCCAGCGCATCCGGCGGAATATACAAATCCTTGGGCATCTCCAGCATCGGTTCGCCGTGGATATGCGCCAGCGCCACAGCTGGTAGCGGCACTTCCTGCGCTTGCCCTTCCTGTATAGTTTCTTCGCTCATGCCTGTCCCGCAAACTGTTTAAATGCCAGCAGCATGATGCCATAGCAGGCTACCGTCACCACCACTGCCACTCCCAGACTCAACCAGAAACCCCAGCCCATTTTCAACAGCCACGGCAACACCAGGAACAGCGGCAGCGAGGGCAGCACCAGCCAGAAAATATCGGACGACAATGCGGCAACCTTCTGCGCATCACCCGTATCAATATAGATCCACATAAATGCCAGCAATGAAGTCAATGGCAGCGACGCCAACAGCGCCCCCAACAGACTGCTGCGCTTGGCAATTTCGCTGACAGCCACAAGAATAAATGCTGACAGCATAATTTTTATTGTGTAGTAGAGCATATAACGTTCATCGCACTAAAAAAGGACAACAATACCATTGTAGGAGCGCAGATTTCTGCGCGATTTTTGTAAAAGGCAATCGCGCAGAAATCTGCGCTCCTACATGGTTCACCTTATCCAGGACAAGTAGAACCTGACTAATAACCGTCTCGGATTAACTATAATCAAGGCCCATAACTTCCCTCACATCGCGCATCGTTTCACTCGCCAGCTTGCGCGCCTTCTCGCAGCCGTCGGCAATGATATTGCGCACCAGTGTCGGATCATCCAGATATTGCTGCGCTCGCTCGCGCATCGGGTTCTGTTCCAGCAACACACCGTCGATCACCGGCTGTTTGCATTCGATGCAGCCGATCCCCGCACTGCGGCAGCCCTGCTGCACCCATTGTTTGGTATCGGCATTTGAATATATCTCATGCAGTTGCCATACCGGGCACTTCTCCGGATCTCCCACATCGGTGCGGCGCACACGAGCAGGGTCAGTTGGCATGGTGCGAATTTTTTTGCCTACGCTGGCCGCGTCTTCGCGCAGCGTAATGATGTTGTTATAGGACTTGGACATTTTCTGCCCATCCAGCCCCGGCATTTTCGAAGCTGCGGTTAACATCGCCTGCGGCTCGGACAATATCATCTTGCCGCCGCCTTCGAGATAGCCGAACAAACGCTCGCGGTCACCCAGACTCAGGCTTTGCTGTTCATCCAGCAATGATTTTGCGGATTGTAAGGCTTCATCGTCGCCCTGCTCCTGATAGCGCGTGCGCAGCTCTTCATATAATTTTGCTTTCTTTCCGCCCAGCTTCTTTACCGCTGCCTGAGCTTTTTCTTCAAAACCCGGCTCGCGACCATAGAAGTGATTGAAGCGGCGCGCGATCTCGCGCGTAAACTCGATGTGCGGCACCTGGTCGGCACCGACTGGCACATGGGTCGCGCGGTAAATCAGGATGTCTGCGCTTTGCAGCAAGGGGTAGCCCAGGAATCCATAGGTACTCAAATCTTTTTCGCTGAGTTTTTCCTGCTGGTCTTTATAGGTAGGCACGCGCTCCAGCCAGCCCAAGGGCGTGATCATTGACAGCAGCAAATGCAGCTCCGCATGCTCGGGAACTCTTGATTGTATAAACAGTGTCGCACGCGCTGGATCCACACCCGCTGCAAGCCAGTCAATCACCATATCCCAGGCGCTCTGCGCGATCATTTGCGGGGTGTCATAGTGGGTGGTGAGCGCGTGCCAGTCGGCCACAAAAAACAGGCACTCATACTCCTGCTGCATTTCCACCCAATTTTTTAGAACACCATGATAATGGCCAAGGTGCAAACTGCCCGTGGGACGCATTCCGGATAACACTCGATCAGCAAACATAAATTTTTATTCTATAGTCCAAAAATTAGTCGAATTACAACATACACAATATCCATAAACGGCCTGAGTATCCACCATAATACAGGCGTAACAGCGAGGAAAATCAGGATAAACATGCCATAGGGTTCTATTTTTGCCAACTGATAAGCCTGGCGGTGCGGCAGCATGCTGATCGCGATGCGGCCGCCGTCCAGCGGCGGCAGCGGCAACAGATTCAGCACCATCAACACCACATTGATGTTGATGCCGACCTTGGCCATTTCCACCATCGGCACCGCATAATAATTCTCGGGGAAAGCCAATGCAATTTTAGCAATCAGGGCCCAGCCGAATGCCATTAATAAATTCGATGCCGGGCCTGCCAGCGCGACCCACAGCATGTCTTTTTTGGGGTGACGCAAAGCGCCAAAATTGACCGGAACCGGTTTGGCCCAACCGAACAGAATTCCGCCCATCCACAATGTCAGTATCGGCAATAAAATAGTGCCGACAGGATCGATATGGCGAGCCGGATTCAGGCTGATGCGACCCTGCTGGTAAGCGGTCATATCGCCAAAATAACGCGCCACATAACCATGTGCCGCTTCGTGCAGCGTAATCGCAAACAGCACCGGGATCGCCGCCAGTGCGATGGTTTGTATCAGTTGATCTATGTTCATTGTGTTTCGTTAACCCTCAATTGAAAATGGTGTGGTATCGCCCTTGCCGCGCCGTACCAGTAGCGGTGCGCTGCCGGTCAGATCGATTACCGTGGTGGGTTCCAGCCCGACCGGACCGCCGTCGATCACCAGATCAACCTGATGATCGAGCAGTTCACGAATTTCTTCAGCATCGAACATTGTCATTTCCTCACCGGGCATGATCAGGCTGGAACTCAGCAGCGGCTCGCCCAATTCTTCCAGCAAGGCCAGTGCCACCGGATGATCGGGTATGCGCAAACCTATGGTATTGCGTTTGGGATGCTGCAGGCGTTTGGGCACCTCTTTGGTCGCATCCAGAATAAAGGTATAACTGCCCGGCGTATTGCTCTTCAATAACCTGAATTGCACATTATCCACCCTGGAATAATGCGCAATCTCGGACAGGTCGCGGCACACCAGCGTCATGTGATGTTTGTCATCCACAGCGCGAATCTTGCGTATGCGCGCAACTGCATCCTTGTCACCCAAATGGCAACCCAAGGCATAACCCGAGTCAGTGGGGTAGACAATCACGCCGCCTTTGCGCACCAGCTCTGCCGCTTGTTTAATTAACCTCGGCTGGGGATTATCCAGATGAACTGTAAAAAATTGTGCCATGTATCTTTATGTGATGGAGATGAGTGCATTTTTAACAAAGCATACATCTGCAATATATATTTAATGTGAAACTTCCCAAGCCTGCCAGACCGGGCGACACTCCAAGGGAAAATCGGGCAAACGTCCCAAATCGCGATAGCTTTCGCCTGGCCCATGAAAGTCAGATCCGCATGAAGAGAACAAGTTAAACTCGGTCGCATAGCGCGCAAATTCTGCATACTGCTCCGGGGTGTGGCTGCCTGTCACGACTTCGATTCCCCTCCCGCCCAATTCCACAAACTCGACCAGCAACTCGCGCAATGTCTTGCGCCCCATCGGTTTTTTGCCCGATGTATATCGGCCGGGATGCGCCAGCACCGCAATGCCGCCGCTCCCCGCAATCCAGTTAACAGCATCGGACAATACAGCCCATTGATGCGGCACAAAGCCCGGCTTGCCCTTCACCAGAAAATTCTTGAATACACTGCGCACGTCCTTGGCATGACCTGTCTCTACCAGATAACGCGCAAAATGCGTGCGGCCAATAATTTCAGGGTTATTTGCATATTTATAAGCCCCCTCCAGCGCACCGCCGATACCCGAACGTGCCAGCGATTCAGACATCAGTCTGGCGCGATTTCCACGTCCCTCGCGCACGCTGTGCAAACCCGCCTGCAGCGCTGCATTGGCAGGGTCTATGTGCAGGCCAACGATATGCAAGGTATGGCTGCGCCAGGTCACCGAAATTTCCACACCGTTGATAAATTCCATTGCGTGTTGCACAGCAGCCTGCGCCGCTTCCGCCAGGCCGCCAATATCATCGTGATCGGTCAGCGCAATAAATTTAACGCCGCGACCGGCGGCGCGCGCCATCAGCTCTGCTGGCGGCAACAGGCCATCTGATACATTCGAGTGGCAGTGCAGATCGTATTCCAGCATCAGATATCCCCGCCGCCTTTTTTCATCACTTTTCCTTCTTCGGCGCGTTTGCGTCTAACCTCTTTTGGGTCGGCAATCAGCGGGCGATAAATTTCAATGCGATCCCGGTCGCGCACCACTGTATCCAGCTTGCTCAGCTTGGAAAAAATACCCACCTTGTTGCTGGAAAGATCGATCGACGGATATTTTTTCAATATGCCGGACGTTTGAATAGCCTCTTCCACAGTTGCTCCTTGAGGCACTTCCACAGTCAGCAACACCTGTTCATGCGGCAAGGCATGCAACACTTCAACTTTGATTTTTCCGTTTGTTTCCTGGTTTGTCATTTAATTCGAACCATTAATTCTTGTAAACCTGTTCTGCACGCTTTATAAACGCTTCCACAAAAGTTGAAGCGATATAGTGAAATACCGGCCCCACCACTTTTTCCAGCAGCTTATTCGAAAATTCATAATTCAGCCGAAACTCTATTTTACAGGCAGACGGGGTTAAAGCGATAAATTGCCAGCTACCGTCAAGATGCTTGAACGGGCCGTCAAGCAAAGTAATATCAATACTTTTCGGCACCACGCGCACATTTTCGGTGGTAAAACTCTGTTTGACATGGTGATAATTGATATGAATCGTTGCCCTTACCGTGCTTTCATTCAGCACGGTGACACTGGTATCGCCACACCATGGCAAAAACTTCGGGTACTGCTCCACGTTATCCACCAGTGCGAACATCTGTTCTGCACTATAAGCAAGCAATACTGATTTTTCAACAACGGCCATATTTCCTTAAATCCAAAAGTTAATGAAATGCGCTGGCAAACAAAGCTGGTAGAATATACAAGTTATGAGCATCGTACAAAACAAAAAAGCATTTCACGACTACTTCATTGAAGAACGCTACGAGGCAGGCCTGATGCTGGAAGGCTGGGAGGTCAAAGCCATCCGCGCCGGTCGCGTGCAACTCAAGGAAGCCTACATCACCATCCGCGACGGCACCTTGCAGTTATTCGGCGCGCACATCAGTCCGCTGCTGAATGCCTCCACGCACATCCATCCCGACCCCACCCGCACACGCAAACTGCTGCTAAATGCCCGCGAAATCGAAAAACTCATCACCAAAGTTCAGCGCGCCGGATACACCATCATGCCGCTGGATATGCATTACAAAGGCAGCCTGGTCAAGCTGAACATAGGCCTTGCCAAGGGCAAGAAAGAACATGACAAGCGGGAAACCGAGCGTGAAAAAGACGCCAAACGTGAAACCCAACAAGCCATGAAAAAGGCGCGCACCTAAATAGCCCCTTTCTGAATCTCTCTTGCGGTGCAAGCTATACATAGCGAGCAGAGGGTACTACAGACTTGTATGTGATGTTAAATGCTGCTCTCAGCTATGCTGCTATCTCAGGAAACTCTTTGCCGCATCTTTTGCAGAATTTCGCTGTTGACTCATTGCTGGTGTTGCACGCGGCGCACTCTTTTAACATTCCCGCATTATCAATACGCTCAGCTATCAAGGTAAATACCTTGGTCAATGAGGCTGACTGCCCCAGCACAGCCATCACCACCCATACGCAAGAGGCCAGTATCGCAACAATAAACACCCAGTTGTAAATATTATGCATCGCTGTATTCATCACTGGCTTTAAAATCAGCAGCGCTATCGAGTTAACCGAAGCGACAACTATCAGCGTCACGACAGGAAGAATCAGGTGCTGGATAAAAGACCAGCGCCCCGTGTATTGTTGTTGCAAGGCGATAGTTGCGCGCTGACCCAGCATCCACAATGCAGCCAGTGAAGCGCCGTATCCAAGAAAACGCACCAGATGCGAAGCGCTTAACTTTCCTTGAATAATAAAAGTTTTCTCGAACAGATCCATACTGCCTATAGCCCATGCAAGTATCAGCGAAACGATCATCACCCCGATAAAACGCCCTATCCAGCTCATGTCCTTATTTTCGGTATTGCTCATTCCCATATTTCCTTTGTAAAAAAATTCAGTATTTCAATCAGCGGCTAACGCCTTCTGAATAACGGCCAAAATTTCTGGCGTGTAATTCAGTTTGAGCGCAGCATCGTGTCCCTTGTCGGACATTTTTCTCCATGTCTTGCGCAATATTCCCAGCAGCTTTTCTTCATCGTAGTGGCTGTATTTCTCCACAAAGCTTGCCAGATAATATTGCAGAAAAACCAGATCCACTACATCTTCCAGCAATTGCGTTTCAGGATTGACCTTGAGCTTTTCTTTGCGCAACAGGGCCTGCACGCTGGCGATCATGTCATTGTCATAGCCCGCTTTACGCATGATGGCACCGGCTGTATCACCGTGAAATTGGTACAGATTGGTGCGCCACTGCTTGTAACCTGTACCATCCATAGCGTAATCGCTGCGCGGTTTCTGCCAGCGACAGATATGCTGGCTGCGCGCGGCAAGCTGCACTGTTTCTGATGCCTCCGGCGCAAACTTTTCCAGCATCGTGCTCATGCGCTGCGCGTAGATCAACTCCTTGGGATAGGACTTGCCCTCGAATAATTCCTGATTGGGGTCTTGCGTGTTTGCGGCATCAAAACCGGAAATCGCCTTCTGGAAGCGCGCGGTATTGGTAATCATGTGAACTTTCTTTTTAGACTTACTTCAGACCCAGTACATCCTGCATATCGTACATCCCTGCCGGATTGGATTTCAAAAAACGTGCAGCGCGCAATGCACCCAACGCAAAAGTGGCACGGCTGCTGGCCTTGTGTGTTATTTCTATGCGTTCGCCGATACCGGCAAACATTACTGTATGGTCGCCAACAATATCGCCGCCGCGCACGGTGGCAAAACCGATAGTGGATGGGTCGCGTTCACCAGTTATCCCTTCACGACCATAGACCGCGCATTTTTCCAGATCGCGCCCCAGCGTTTTGGCAATCACCTCGCCCATCCCCAGCGCGGTGCCGGAAGGCGCGTCTACTTTATGACGATGATGTGCTTCGACAATTTCAATATCATAGCCGTGTGATAATACTTTTGACGCCATTTCCAGCAGCTTGAAAGTCAGGTTTACGCCCACACTCATATTCGGTGCAAACACCACGCCTATGTTCTGTGCTGCAGCACCCAGCTGCGCCTTCTGCTGCACATTAAAGCCGGTTGTGCCTATCACAATATTCACGCCCAGCTTCTGGCATACAGCTATATGCTCGAGCGTACCTTCAGGGCGGGTAAAGTCGATCAGCACATCCGCACCATTTAATGCTGCCGACAAATCAGCCCCTATCTTGACACCGCAGGACCTGCCCACCAATTCGCCCGCATCCTTGCCGATACTCGCGCTATCCTTGTGAACCAATGCTGCATGCAGCATCAAGTCATCGGACTGCAATACGCCTTCCAGCAGGGCTTTGCCCATGCGGCCGCTTGCTCCGGCAATGACGATTTTAATTTTACTCATCTATCTGTCCTTATGAAGCTTGTTTCTTACTTGGCGGGTACCGCCGGTGTGGCAGTATCCATCTGGCTATCATCGATACGCTTGACGAAGTCACCGTCAAAATACAAGGTTAAACGCTGTTTCTCGACCAGTGTGCTTTTCTCTTCAAAGCGATAAATATAATCCCAGCGATTGGCGTGAAAAACATCCGTAACCAATGGAGAACCCAGCACGCTGGTAACCTGCTGCCGGGACATGCCGATTTTGATTTTTTTGCGCATTTCCGGGGTAACGTAGTTGCCTTGGCGTATTTCCATCTTGTAAGGTGAAAAAGACGTACATCCACCCATTGCTACTAGCAACGCGGACAGGCAAATCAGGATAATTTTATTCGGCATGGATCAGTATATTTTACAAAACAGGCGGCATGATACAGCAAGAAAGACCCTAAACGTGAAACTTGGGCAGCGATTCGTTTGCCCCCTCTCCCTCAGGGGGAGGGATGGGGAGGGGAAACGGGCTAGGCTGTTTTAACATCGAAAACGGAATCCTGTCATGCCCGTTAAGCAGGGATGCCCAGCATTTCCGCAGCATGTTTAAGGGTAGTATCGGTAATTTTTACCCCACCCAGCATGCGCGCTATTTCTTCCACACGTTCGGCCGGTTTGAGCACGCGGATATGGCTCAGCGTCACGCCGTCTGTTGCAGCTTTGCTGACCTGCCACTGCGCATCGGCCATAGCGGCCACTTGCGGCAGATGCGTGACACACATCACCTGATGGCGCTTGCCCAATTGCTTGAGCAGGCCACCAACGATCTCTGCCACACGACCGCCGATGCCGCTATCCACCTCGTCAAATATCAATGTCGGCACTGTGGCGGCCTGGCTGGCGGCAACCTGTATTGCCAGACTGATGCGCGACAATTCGCCGCCGGATGCAACCTTTGCCAAGCCGCGCAGCGGCACGCCGGGGTTCGCGGCCACCTGAAATTCTATGCTTTCCAGGCCGTGCGCATTACCCTCTGCCAACGGCAACAAAGCCACAGCAAAACTGCCCCCCTGCATCGCCAGGGTTTGCATGGCCTGTGAAATTTCATGCGACAGTTTTGCAGCAGCCTGTTTGCGTGCTGCACTCAATTTTTTTGCAGTGGTCTGATATAGATCATGTGCAGCCTTGTCCTGCCTGGCCAGTTCTTCCATATCGGCATCGCCACCCAGTTCATCCAGGCGCACAACGATTTTCTCCAGCGCCTGCGGCAATTGCTCCGGAGACACGCGGTATTTTCGTGACGCCTCCACGATGGCAGCCATGCGCTGCTCCTGTTCGCGCAGCTGCTGCGGATCGGCATCCAGATCCTGCTGATAATGCCGCAATGCGTACACTGATTCCTGCAGATCATTCTGCGCACTCTCCAGCATGGTGAGCGTTTCCTGCAACTTGGAATCAAAGTCAACACCGGCACGCACCCTTGCAGTCAGTGCATTGAGTTGCGCCAGGCACGAAGTGTCGGCTTCGCTCAGCACCTCAACGCCAAACTGTGCTGTTTCCAGCAGGCTGGCAGCATGCGACAGGCGCGAATGTTCAGCCTGCAACTCTTCCCATTCCGCCACACTGAATTTCAAACCTTCCAGTTCGCGCCGTTGAAATGCCAACAACTCGCGCTCAGCCAGTACGCTGGCCGCATTTTTTTCCAATAGCAAACGGCGGTTATGCAGTGTTTGCCAGTCACGAAACAGCAATGATACCGCGCTGGCATCGCGCGCCAAATTGGCATGGCTATCCAGAATTTCACGCTGTGCATCGGCGCGCAGCAATGACTGATGCGCGTGCTGGCCGTGTATATCCAGCAGATATTCCCCCGCTGCGCGCATTTGCTGCTGGGTCGCGGTACTGCCATTGATAAAGCCGCGCGAGCGGCCATTTGCATCCAGCACACGGCGCATTAAACAGACACCGGCATCGCCCTCCAAACCCTGTTCAATCAGCCATGCTTGCACCTGTGGCAACTTGCCGATATCGAATTCCGCACTGATTTCCGCACGCTCACAACCCGTGCGCACCATTGTCGCTTCACCGCGCTCGCCCAAAGCCAGCGACAAGGCATCGATCAGAATGGACTTGCCGGCGCCTGTCTCACCGGTGAGCGCAGTAAACCCGTTAGAGAAATCGAGTTCGAGCGACTCGACAATGACAAAATCACGAATACTTAAATATTTGAGCATTTATAAAGATTTATTCCAGAGTAATTTTTCACGCAGCGTACGGTAATAACTATGCCCCTTGGGATGTAACAAACATACCGGTTCGGGATAGCGTGTCACCAGCAAGGTATCGTGCAAATGCAAATCAAAATGCGTGTGACTATCGAAACGCACCCGCACATCTTCAGTGCGATGCATCAATATTTCAATCGCCGAATCTCCTCCGACCACGATGGGGCGATTGCTTAATGTATGCGGGCATACGGGCACCAGTGAAATTACATCCAACGAAGGATGAATAATCGCACCCCCGGCTGACAAGGCATAAGCCGTGGATCCTGTCGGGGTAGCAACAATCAAGCCGTCAGCCCGCTGCGTGTAAAGATACTCGCCGTTAATACGCACTTCGAATTCAATCATGCTGCTGATATTGCTTCGATGCACCACAACCTCATTCAAAGCTAGTGCATTGAGTACCCTCTCCCCTTTGCGCAGAACGCGAGTACCCAGCAACATACGTTTTTCGGTCACATATTCACCGTTCAGCATTGCGTCGATACTTTGCAGCATCGAATCGAGCGATAAGTCGGTCAAAAAGCCCAAGCGTCCCTGATTAACCCCCACCAGCGGAATTTTAAATGGCGCCAGTGTTCGCGCAATATTCAGCATCGTGCCATCGCCACCCAGCACCACAGCCAGATCAACTATCCTGTTCATATCCTCAAGCGCCAGAATAGGATAAGGATATTCTTTGAGGTGTTCTGCAGTCAGGTTATCCACCACCACCACCAGCCCCTTCTCGGCAAGGAAAGATGCCAGACGCAGCAGTGGCTCGGCGATTCCCGGGGTCTTGTATTTGCCTATCAAGGCGATGGTATTAAACGAACGTTCCATAGACTGCGATTAAACCATATCAGGGGTTTAATGACAAAGTGTAATGTCGCTACAGGCGTAGTTACCTGAATGGAAATAATAGATTCATTTACGGTTTAGCCATACAAGTTTGCCGGTTAAATCCACATGGGTTAAATATAGCCTCAGATCAAACTCTATCTGGTGATAAGCAGGCTCCATGCTGAGACATAAATTATAAAAAGCCTTGTTATGGTTTTTTTCCTTCAGGTGCGCCAACTCATGTACCGCGATCATTTTCAAAAACTCAACAGGCACCTCTTTAAAAAACGATGCAATACGAATCTCATTTTTCGCCTTAAGTTTGCCGCCCTGCACCCGGGAAATTGCCGTATGCGTTCCCAACGCACGTTTTAACACTCGCATATCGTTATCGAACAACACCTTGCTGGGCGCCTGTGCATTGCGAATAAAATTATTCTTAAGATCAATCACATAGTCATAAAGCGCTTTATCCGTCCGAATATCGTGTGCGCCAGAATATTTTTCCAGGAGCATCTCACCCAGCTTCTTCCGGCTAAGGAGCAAACTGACCTGCTTTATAATTTCATCTGAATAACCAATTAGATAGTTCATCTTGGAGCCTGCATATGGTTATATACAAAATTTCTTATATTAATATATTTGCATATTTAATTAATCATATGCTAATATTCTTACATGGATGTTCAGTCATCCCCCGTTTCTCCTCCCTGAGCGGGTGTCTTAATCTTTTTTAAGACTCTTTTACCCCTGACCTCCCCCTTTGGTTCAGGGGTATTTTTTTTCCTATACAACAAGATATCAGGAACAAAACAACTTCAAAAATATTATCTTTCTCAGTTTTTTGTATAAAAACCATAAAGTTGATTGAGCGCAGCCACTTGTGTGGCGTACCAGAACAAACCTCTCTTCTGCAAAATATCCATATATGACAATGCATCAGTCGCTTTATCAAACACGCTTTTGTCACCCAGTTGCAAACTTGTATTGATTAATACACTCGAAGGCGATGGTAACGGACCATCTTCAACCACAGATTGATAGAACGGCCTGGCCAACTCATTACCCTGCTCCAATAGAAAACCGTGAGGGGTATAAAATTTCTGCCATGCTATTTTGGCAAGCTGTATCGCGGCTTTTTTGTCTCCTTCATTGCCGCTGAGCCGCGCATACTGCATCAAACCTGATGCAGCATAAGCATACGACTCCAGATCCCCCAGGCCCAATAACTGCTGCTTGCTCTGTCCTTTAAATAGCTCATCGCGCTGCCACATTTTTTCGACAATAAATCGACGCAGATCAGCAGCAGCCAGCCGGTAACGCGGATCCAATTTAGCGGCCATGCTGAATGATTCAAGTGCAAGGCCATTCAAACCTGACAGTAATTTTGTATCTTTGGGAGCCTGCCTCTCCTTGCGTATTCGCAGCAGGCTGGAATATATTTCACTCAATCTTTTTTGTTCAGCCACTGAAGGTTTATTACGATTCATCGGCAAATAACCAAAATCAAATTCAGAAGCAGAATCCATTCCCCAAATTTTGGCAACCAGCTGATACTCATCGTTATCAAGAATTGCTTTCAGTTGCTCCTCCGTCCAAAGATAGCTGCCCCCTTCTTTTCCTTTGTCATCAAGCGCCGAGAGACTGGTTATCAAACCATCGCCGACACGCATTTCGGACAGCATAAAATCCAGTGTCTCGATGGCAACTTCGCGATATGCCGGTTGTTTGAAAATCTGCGCAGCCCTCATGTAAATCATCGCAAGCTGCGCATTGTCATATAACATTTTCTCAAAATGCGGCCTCTGCCAGAGTTGATCGATGGTATAGCGAAAAAAACCACCGCCCACATGATCACGCAATCCGCCAGATGACATCTGATCCAGCGTGAGTTTCAGCCAATCAGCCAATTTTGCATCATGTTCGCGCGCTTCGATTTCAAGCAGCGCTGACAATTGAGGTGAAAGCGGAAACTTGCGCGGCACATCCAGGCCCCCATTCAATAAATCTGCCTGTGACAGCGCTTCCTGTAGCAACTGTTTGCGATATTTTTTGGCTAGCGCAGCAGCAGGTTTTACTTTTTCCCTTGCCTGCTGCTTTTTTACATACTGTTTTGCCAGCGCACTTAAACCGGCGCTTCCTGCAAGCCACTCTTTCCCTAATGAAGCCAATATGAAGCTGAATTTTTCAGGCTTTTCATACAGCGTAGCGTAAAGAGGATACCCCTCAGGCGTGATAAAAACATTGAGCGGCCACCCCGAAACACCCAAAGTACTTTGGGCAAAGGCTATCATCTCTGCATCCAGTGCCACCTCAAGTTCTCTGTCCACCTTTACCGGTATAAAATACTGATTAATCATAGCTGCAATTTCGGCGTTGCGATAACTTTCGGCTTGCATCACATGGCACCAGTGGCAAGAAAAATATCCGATTGAGACGAACAATAATTTATTTTCCTTACGCGCCAACTCCAAAGCGGCAGGGCTCCACTCCTGCCACGCAACCGGATCACCCCCATGTACTGCCAGGTAGGGCGAAGGACTATCTTTGAGATGATTTTCCAGCGGCTCCGCACAGCTTGAACTCTGCCATACAAAAAACAATATTATTGCGCAGAGAATTCGAATCGAATGTGCAAAATTAACTATAGGTATTTTTTTGTACATCTAAACTCCAATGAACATGAACAAATAAAAGATGCATGAGGCTACATGAATTTTCATTTGCGGGAAAACTGTATCTCGTATCAAGCACTGCAACATAATTTTTCTACAACCAGACTTAATGCAATATTTCGATTTACTGCTATTTTTTTATTCATAAATAGCAAAATCTCTAAATGGTGTGTAACAAATTATCCACAAAAAATACCTCAAAAAATTTTATTTCTTTAAAAAATATTCTATCGAATTCAAATTTTATTAGCATTCAATTAATAAGGAAACGATTAATTAATTAAATGCTAATTATATTTAGTAGTTGACACTGTACCAGGGTATTGAGTAATGATGTAAACGCTGTAACAGAAAAATATTAAAAAAATATTAAAAATAATAATCAAACAACAAAAATAATAAGTTTTTTTATATCAACTATAAATATAAAAGCAAACTAGAGGAGATTCAGGAAATGGATAGAAGAGATTTTTTAAAAGCTGGAGGGGCAGGTCTTGCAAGTACGCTGATGGGGGCTGGCATGTTGAGTTGGACGCCGCGCTCCGAAGCGGCCACCATCAGCAAAACCTATTACATCAACGATGGCACCCGTGCGATGCCGGACGGCGTGTCGGTTTACTTCAAGAGCTATGGCGATTCGGCAACGGCTTTATCACTGCCTGCCAGTTCGATCATCTGCCAGGAAGGCGACACGCTCAGCATCACCGTGATCAATCGCTTGTTGAAAACGCACAACTTCGTCATTGGCGGTCTCAAGGCCGGTGATCCGCCGCTTGCCAGCACCGGCAATATCGCCAGCGGTGCGACAGGGAAAATCAACTTCACGATTCCATCAGGCGCCGCGGGTTCATATATGTTTTACGACAATGTCACCAGCTATAACCGTTTCCTCGGTTTGCACGGTGGCCTGGCGATTATGCCAGCGGGCAGCAGCACCACGCTCTATGCTGGCAGCCCCACTTTCAAGGCAAACAAGCAGTTATTCTGGATCTTCAATGATATCGATCCGGTGCTGCACAATGCGGTACAGACAAACGGTGCCATTCCAACAACATTCACACCGCGTTATTTCACCATTAACGGCCTGTCATCACGTCCGCCCGGTGCCACAGGGTTCGGCGATCCGACTATAGATGCAATGGCCGACCCGCGCTCCAAACTATCCGGCAGAGTGGGGGATCGTACCTTGTTACGCATACTTAATGCAGGCATGTGTTCACACTCTGTGCATACACATGGCAACCATATGGAATGGCTCACCAATAACGGCGCGGTACGCCCATCGATATGGACTAAAGATTCACTGTACTTGCGCAACAACCTCGGCAAAATCGATTCAATCTTCCCTTTCGCACCACCTCCAGACGCCTATCCGCCGGTCACTACAGGACATTACCCCATGCACCTGCATGATGAAATGTCGCAAACCGCAGGCGGCGGGCTTTATCAATTCGGTTCGATGACCGAAATTGAATTTCTTTAATTAAACAATATAAAAGATCAGGAGAGAGATTATGGGAATGGGACAAGCATGTTATGTATATCCGGGAACACCACCGACACCCGGACTGGTTGCCGCTGATGTAACTTATCGTCGCGGTATTTATATGAACGGCTCGATGCTGATGGATGATGGACAATCTGTGACTATCTGGGGCTATACCGATCTTGCAGCAGGTGGTGGGACGACATCATTCCCCTCGCCCGCGATGCGTGTCATGGAAGGCCAAATCATACACACCGTATTTACGGTCAGCATGATGTTTATGCACACCATCCATCATCACGGTATCGAACCCAGTATGGAAAACGATGGTGTAGGACACTTCTCGCAAGACATATCGGGTGGTACTTACACCTATCAATGGCGTGCAGGCAATGCCGGTACCTATTTTTATCATTGCCATACCAACACCGTATTGCATGCGGAAATGGGCATGTACGGCGGCCTGCTTATCGACCCTGTGCCGTTGTCGACCGATCCAGTCGGTACCAAGCGCGCGTTCAAAAACGGGCCAATATACGATGTGGAAGCAATCTGGGCTTGCGATGAGATCGA